>Ga0181535_10000111_pt1 | contig 121323 bp, 99 predicted proteins | sample PEATcosm2014_Bin_44_FD_119774 | JGI IMG/M metagenome (GOLD analysis project Ga0181535, IMG submission 119774) | Peatland microbial communities from MTU Mesocosm Facility, Houghton, MI, USA - PEATcosm2014_Bin17_30_metaG | ecosystem: Environmental > Terrestrial > Soil > Wetlands > Peat | place... | reverse complement strand
TCTCCGGCGTGAGCATCAGATTGCCGTAGCCGTTTTTCACCGAAGCCAGCGTCGCGAAAATCCGCCCGCCAACGCGAAAGTCGACCGCGCCCATATGCGAGCCTTCTTCCGCGCCTTCCAGGCCCACCGCAATCCGCTTGAAATCCTTCGCCGTCATTGGCGTCCGCCCTATTGCTCATTCGATGTGGCGTGGAGGGGATGGCACGGACCCGCGTTCTACCTGCGATCCGCTAACTTGCTGACTCGCTAATCGGCTGCCCTTCAAATTCTTCGTTGAGCCACTTGCTGAACGCCGCAAACTCCTCGTCGCGCCCCAGAAAATCGCGCACCATCTCACGCCCCGGCTTTGATCCGCCCTGCTCGAGCACCGCCTTCCGGTAGCGCGTGCCCGCCTCGCCGCCCAGCAAATCTTCGGGGTCGAATTGGCCAAAGAAATCGAGAGCAATCACCTTATCGAACGCATAGGTGTAGTAGTTCGACGAATAGCCAGTCAAATGTCCGAAGCTCGCATACATTTTGTTGCCGTTGAGCCACGTCCATGGTTGGAACTGTTTATAAAGTTCGCGCGTCACCACGTCCGGATCGATGCCTGCCGGATCCTCGTCGTGCAAATTCAGCGACAGCGTCGTGTAGTAGAGCTGCGTCCTGATCCAGTCGGCACGCCCGAACGCGCCTGCCAGCTTCATCGACCGAATTAGCTCCGAAGGAAGTACTTCGTCCGTTTCATAATGCTTCGCGAACGCCTGCAGCAGCTTTTCGTCGCGGAAGAATTCCTCCAGCATCTGCGACGGTACTTCGATGAAGTCGCCCTCCGTCGCAAACCCCGAGAGCCCCGCCCACTCCGTGTGCCCGCCGAGAATCGCGTGCATCAAATGCCCGAACTCGTGGAAGAACGTCACCACGTCGGAGTACTGCAGCAGCCCCGGATCGTTTGCATCTCCCGCTGGAAAATTGCAAATCAGCGCCGCCTCCGGCAGTTGGCGCCCGCGCACGCCCGTCACCACCGGCGCCGCGGAGAACCATTTGTCCTTGCCCTCGCGCGGATGCATGTCGAGATAAAACCGCCCCACGATCCTCCCCCCGTCAAAAACTTCGAACGTTGAAACCGCCTGATCCCACGCCGGCGCGTTCACTGGCTTGAACTCCACCTTGAACAGCTTCGCCGCTGTGTCGAGCACGCCAGCCTCAACCCGCGCATACGGAAAATACGGCCGCACCGACTGCGAATCAAAATCGAATTTCGCGCGCCGGAACTGCTCATACCAGTACCCGCGACTCACAATGTCGATCTCACTCAATCCCGGCTGCCGCCCGCGCGCAAATTCAAGCACCAGCGCGTGCTCATGCTTCGCACCATCGCGGCTCGCTTCGTCCAGCCTCGCTAGAAACTTGCGCACATTTGCCGCCGACTTCATCATCTGGTCGGCCGTCGCCAGATCCGCCCAGCTCCTGAATCCGAGAATCGTCGCAATCTCCTGTCTCGTCCCTAAAAGATCGAGAAGAATCTGCCTGTTCGCCGGATACGCCCTCGTGTTGTACGCCAGAAACATCCGCTCCCGCAGCGCCGCGCTCGCCGCAAACGTCATCACCGGCATCATGTCCGGCGGGTCAGTCGTCAACGTCACGCGCTCCCGGCCGTCTTCGCCCTTTTGCACCGGATGGCGCGCAACATAATCTGCGGGCAAACCCTCCAGCTCTTCGGGCGTCGTTTCAATCGTCTTCCCGCCCTCCTGGATATTGCGGCCGAACTCGAGCGACAGCCCAGTGGCTTTATCGTGCAGCGCGTGCAAACGATCGCGTGTAGCCAGGTCCTTGTCGACGCCGGACAAGCGATACCCGAGCAGCGTGCGCTCCACATAGTGCTTCGTCGCCGGGCTCGCGCCGTCCAGCTTGATCGCCGCCAGCGCGTCATACACAGCGCGGTTCAAGCTCAGCGCGCTCCCTGCCATCGCCACGCGCTGCGCTTCCATCTGTGCCTGGTCGCGCACAGCTTTGTCCGCAGCCACGGAGTTTAGAATCCCCGCCTGCGCTCCGGCCAAAGTCAGATGCTCAATCGCCTTGTCATAAAGCAGCAGCGAATTCTCAGGCGTGCGTTCGCCCTTTACGGCCAGCAGCTCGGCCAGTGAGGCCTCATGCGCAGCCAATCGCGCGCTCACCCACGCCGTCAGCGCCTCGGCCGACTGAGCGCCGCCGGCCTCCCAAGCATGTAGAGTTTTGCTTTCGGTCACGCCGGCAGCAGTTTCAGTCGCCATCTTTGCGGAATCCTCCAAACCTCTAGGGTAACAAGGCGCCACTGCCCGCATGACTGCCACTTCGGCGCGCGGTAGTTAGTCCCCGTTGTAGGTTTCGTTATTTTGCGGGCGATCGGCCGCTCTCGATCGCCGGCATCTTTAAAAAGTTCTCCGGCTCAAGCGCCCGCGGCGTGAACCGCGCTTCGAACACTGCGCCCTTGAAGTAGTCACGCTGATTAATCCGCGTTCCAATCGACGCGTGGCCCGCTCCCTGCGACGCCATATGCAGTTCGCCTTCGCCCTGGATCTCATCGCCTACATAGTTGCGCAAGGTTTTGCCGTCATACACCGCCGTCACCCGGTACCATGCCCCGAGCGGATGCAGATCGTTGCAGTTCAAGAGCGTTCGCCGCTGTCCATTCGTCTCCGCAAAACTGTCCAGGCACCACTGGCCCTTCACAATGCGAATCTCAAACAGCATGCGGTTGTCGGTGTCTTTTCCCGTCGCCGGATCGATCTCTGACAAGTGAAAAAATCGCTGTGCCTCCGCGCCATCCGAATCCGGCCTGAAGATCACTTCCCACGTGTACGCGTTCACCCCGGCCAGCGGATGTTCGTCGATAAACAGCGCGTCATCGATACCGTTGAACTCAACGGCCTTTCCGTACGGCGAGTCGATCAGGTACGGATGACCGAGCACATGCGTGGCATGACCGCCGATCGAGTCGATATTGTCGAACCGCCAAACCGTTGCTTGCGGATCGCTCGGCGTTTGCGACGCAATGTTCGAAACGAGAATCAGCGCGAAGACGCCAAGGCCCGCGGCGAGCACGGCCAGTTTGCTGCGCAATCTCTTCATAAAAGCTATGCCGTGGGCTCCGGATACAGGCGATCGAACTCCGGGTCGCCGTGGAGTTTCAGCAGGTCCGGGTCGCGCCGCGCCCACACCGAGTCACGGAATCCCGCTTCCCAGGCCTTGCTGAGCGCGTCCAGAGCATCCGTTTTTCTATCCAGATCGCAGTACAGGCAGGCCGCGTTGTACAGGATGGACGCCTCGTTGGCGCGCAGGGTTACAGCCAGGTTCAGTTCGCGCAGTGCGTCGTCTGTCCTCCCCAGGCGGGCGTAATCCCCGCCCAGCAGAATGCGGGCCCGCGCGTCTTCGGGCACTTGCTTCAGGTGGTTTTCGAGAGCCGCGATTCGGCGCTGGACCATGTTGCGCACGTTTTCTGCCTTGCCCAGTGCGCCCATGGTGTTCACAATGGGCACATAAACGTTGTAGTCCTCGCCGCTGGCCTCGATCGCGGTTTCCGCCACGTCGAGCACTTCCTGGTAGCGTCCCGCCGCGAACAGCGCGCGGCAAAGCAGGTAGTAGGCTCCCTCGCAGTCTCGCTTGCGTTCAATGGCCTTCTTCACCATGCGCACGGCTTCGTCGTGCAGCTCAGCCGCGTAGAGCACCCACGCCTGGCTCACCTGTACTTCCGGCAAATCCCAGCGCAGCGCAACGGCCCTGCCCGAAGCTTCGCGCGCTCGCTCCACCCAAACCTGGTCGCGGCTGTAGTTGCAATAAAACATCGCGCATGCATTGGCGCAGGCGGCGTAGGCCAGCGCGAAGTTAGGATCGATCGCCACTCCGTTTTCAAACATCTGCAGCGCGAACTCCAGGTCCTGCCGCGTCTGCCGCCGCGCGTAGCGCTTGCCGCGCAGGTAGAGGTCGTAGGCCTGCAGATTCTCTGTCGGCTTTACTGCCAGCGCTTCCAGCTCCTCCGGCGAGAGCGTCACGCGCAGCGCCTCGGCGATCTTGCGCGCCATCTCGTCCTGCACCTCGAAAACGTCTTTCATCTCGCGATCAAAGCGCTCTGACCATAACGGAAAATCCGTGCGCGTATCCACCAGTTGCGCGTTGATGCGCAAGCGTGCGCCGGAGCGGCGAATTGTCCCCGTCAGCACGTATGCTGCGCCGAGCTTCTGTCCCACCACCTGCGGCGTCACAGATTGATCCCGGAACGCCAGCACCGTGGGCCGGGAAAAAATATTCAGCCCGCGAATCTTTGACAGTTCCGTAATCACGTCTTCCGTGATGCCATCGCGCAGATATTCGTCTTCCTTGGCCCCGCTCAAATTCTCAAAATAGAGCACCGCCACCGATTTACCCGCCTTGGGCGCGCCTGGATCCGAATCCGTCTTCGCCTTCACACGGCTCTTGTTCGATTCCAGGTTGCGCTTCATCCGGCTCAGGTCGGTTTTCAGCTCCGTGGCCGTCTGGCAACGCAGTGTCCGGTCTTTTTCGATGCACTTCTCCAGGATGCGAACAAACTCCGCCGGCAACGCTGGATTGATCTCCGCTGCCGGCGGCGGTTCCCGATTCAGAATCGCGTCGAAGATCACTGCCGACGTGTCTCCCTGAAATGGCAACGTCCCCGTCGACATCTGGTAGAGCACCGTGCCCGCGGAAAAAAGATCCGTACGCGCATCCACAAGCTGCCCGCGCGCCTGCTCCGGCGACATATACGAGATGGTGCCCACGGCCGAGCCGGGCGAAGTCAGCTCGTCGCCCGCGGCAATCGTTCTGCCTCCGTCCGCCGCCTGCGTCGTCTGGCTCATTCCAATTTTCGCCAGCCCAAAGTCCAGAATCTTCAGCTGCCCGCGGTCCGTCAGAAACAGATTTGCAGGCTTGATGTCGCGATGAACAATGCCCTTGGCATGCGCCGACTCAAGCGCATCGGCCATCTGGATCGCCAGCGGCAGCATCGTCTCCACGTCCATCGGCTGCCCATTCAGTCGTTGTGCCAGCGTCTGCCCCACCAGCAGTTCCATCACGATGAAATGCTGCAACTCGTTTCGCTCAATTGCGTGGATGGTGCAGATATTCGGGTGATTCAGCGATGAGGCCGCCCGCGCCTCGCGCTGAAAGCGCTCCAGCAACTGGCTGTCACGCGCCAGATCCGCCGGCAAAAACTTCAGCGCCACGTGACGGTCCAGCTGCGCGTCCCGCGCTTCGTACACCACGCCCATCCCGCCTGAACCCAGTTGGCGAAGGATGGTGTAATGCAGGATGGATTGGCCGATGAGCGGGTCAGGATTCATCTTGTGCCGTTTAGTATAGAACGCCGTAGAGGTGGGTAATGTGAGCGGGCCGAAATGCTGCACGGAGAAAGTCAGGAAGCGGCCACCTGTTCAACCCAGGCGTTCGGCTTGTGAGCGCCCAGCTTGAGATGGAGAGTCACCGGCCTTCCCTCGGGCAGGTGCAGATCGCAGTTCGCGGTGTCTTTCCTGAGCGGTGCAGTCAGGACCCCTGCGGGTGCGCTGATATCTTCAATGCCGTGGCGGGCGATCAAACTCACTTCCTGCTCCCGGAACGATGTCACAGTCAACTCTGTGGTTCTGGCCTCCATGTTCCAAGTCAGATTGTCGATTCGCGCAAAGGTCCTTGCCAGCATTCCGTTGATCGAACCCTTCGCTAGTGTCTCCGGAAGAGCGGGAAGCAGTTCAATCACGCCGGGGCGCGAGTAGAGCAACATCTCCATCATGATGGTGGGAATTCCACCCTGCGCATCCGGCATGGGGAAAGCCCAGGGGTCGTGCGAACACCGGAGCGTCGTGGCGACGTAACCCTGTTCGATCAACTGCCGCAGTTCGGTGTCCACCATGTAGCAGTCTTTGAGCCGCGCTCCCACCAGGGCGCGATGGCAACGGCCGTGAGCGGCCAGCCTTTCCGGCACGCGCCTCCTGTCGGCCATCATCGCGGCCAAGGCAAGTTTCGGCGTGCGATCTGGATCGATCTCGTCGCCTGGCCATGCACCATACAAATGGGAAACATGCCGATGGCTATAACGCTCCTGAAGCGTAGACCAGGCCCATTCCTTCAAGGTACCGTCCGGTTCCATCAGGTAGGGCGGCATCTTGGCCAGCATGTCCTTCCATTTCGGCACGCTGTCAGCGTCGCTGCCCAGAAGCTCGCACGCCTCGATCAGGTTGTTAAGCACCTCGCGGCACACTGTAATGTCCATGGTGGCATTGATCGCTATCATGGCGCCTGGACCGGTGTTCGCCGGGTTGTTCTCTGGAGAAAAGGATGGGGCGAAGATATAGTTCCCGTCTTTGTCGGTCACCGTCAGGAAGTCTTCGTAAAAGAGCGCCAGCTCTTTGTAAGCCGGCACGATGCGGTTGCGCAGGAAGTTCACATCGCCCGTTGTCAGATAGTGATCCCAGAACGGGCGAACGCACCAGCCCCCCGCAGAAAGCCAATAGGGATGAGGCCAGATTTCTCCGGTCGATTCGGCCCAGGAGTAATGGAACGAGACGCCGACATTTTGCTGCGGGATGAGGGAGTAATGGGTTCCGCGCATCCCGAAGATGTTCTTTGCGTTGACCCGGAAATCCGGGACCAGGCTCTCCATCCAGTTGAAATAGGCATCCATGCCTTCCCGAAAATCGCCCTGCACACCGGGCGCAATTTGCAGGTTGATATTGGCGTTGGTCTCGGCCACCATGCTGCAGTATTTGCCGCTGGTGAGGATGAACCAGTAGCGCCCCATCTGGAATATCTTTTCGAGCAACGCGGGTGAGTAGTCCCGCCGCGACCTTTGATCGGCAAACAATTCCTCCGTCGACATTCCAAATTGAGAGGCCCCGCCAAAATTCACAGCGACCCGATTGAATGCCTCCGACTGCACTTTGCGGTGACGCTCCAAGATTGCGTCATATTCAGGGCTCAACTCTTCGACAGCCTGCCGCAGAGCCTCGACCTTGTCCTCGCTGAAATCAGCGAACCATTCGATGCGCGTGAGAAGCATCAGGGACGAGGCGTTCTCGACGACCAGAGTGTCTCCATCCATCCGGGCCGAACCGCCGCTGCGAACCACGCGGACCACCCCGGCGTAGCCGCTGTTATCCACGGAAGGATCCAAAATGCACTTGTAAATGAGCCGCTCTTCGCTGAAGTCCTGCTTTGTCTCGCTTTCTCCGATGTTCCCGCCGAACAATCCTCCATTGGCTCGCGATCCCCGAGAGTATTTCTGCACTGCGATTCGGGCATTCACTTGTTGCCCATCCGGGGCGGTCAATAATTGGACCACCACATCGTCTGGCCGGGACGTGAATGTCTTTCGGACCCAGTCGCCGCGGTCGTCGCTCCAATGTACCTTCACTTCGCTGGTCTCGAAATTGACAGTACGCAAATAGTCCTTCGCCAACGCAGTCTCGGGAAGATCGAGACGCATCATGAATGCCGGGACAGTTGGGTGAGGGCCTGTGTTTTGCTTGATGGGGCCCTTGTTCATCTCTTTGAACGCAAGTTCAATTGCATCCTGGTACTTCCCGTCCAATACCATTTGCCTCACTTGCGGGAATACGTCCGCTGCCTTGGGTGCCTCAAAGGGCCTCTTCCACGGCACGAGAAGGCTTTCATGATGGAAAAGGATCTGTTCCGCGTATGGATCGCAGGTCACCTCGATATTCATGTGTCCATTACCGGAGGTGAGCCCCTCGCTGATGGTCGTTCCGGGGATCAAGCTGCAGAATCCTTGCCGTGGAACAATCCCTCGCCGGAGCCGTTCTTCGAGCGGCATCGGCGAAACCTTCACTTCAGGCGACAGGTGCGACGCGGCAAACTCCGGCATTTTAGGAAGAAATCTGCCATTCCGGGCGCGGCGAAGAAACTCGGAAGATCGAATCTCGGCTGTCGCCTCGCCTGGCGCGGGAGTTGGCTTTGGCGCCTGCGTTTCGCTCGCCTTCAGCGGTTGGAGCAATCCAGTTGAGCTCGCCAGTCCAACAGCGATCGTCCCCTTTTTAAGAAAATCTCTGCGCCTCATCGCTACCTCGCCACGAAGGTGCAATCCAACAGGTTCTTGAACACAGCGTTCCCATTATGGCTCATGGATGTCGCACGAGCCCCCCTGAAACTGTGCGAATCGGTGTCGTCGCAAACTTCGCGCAAGGCACGGCTCGCCCCCAGCTTCATCGTCCCTGGTATTGCTCGTCGCTCACATGCTCCATCCACTCGGTCACCTTCCCGTCGAGCTTCTCCTGGATGGCGATGTGCGTCATCCCCGTCGTAGCGCCCGCCCCGTGCCAATGCTTTTCGCCCGACGCAAACCACACCACGTCGCCTGGGCGAATCTCCTCGATCGCGCCGCCCCATCGCTGCGCTCGTCCGCAACCTGCCGTCACAATCAGCGTCTGTCCCAGCGGATGCGTGTGCCACGCCGTTCGCGCGCCCGGCTCAAACGTCACGCTCGCCCCCTGCACCCTCGCCGGCTCCGGAGCCTGAAACAGCGGATCCATTCGCACCGCTCCCGTGAACCACTCTGCCGGCCCCTTGCCTGACGCCTGGCTGCCGCTTCGCTTGATCTCCATCTCCGAATCCCTCCCGCGACGAGGTCCTTCTCGCTAAATCCACTCGCTCACTGCCTAAAGTATTCGAGCCGGTACGCGAGCTCCGGTCCGCCGTCGCCCTCGTACGCAATCTGCGCCACAAGCAGCGCGAACGGCTCGGTATACCGCGCGATTCGCAGTGGCCCAACGTCCAAAGGATCGAACCCCACGTCGCGAATCAATTTCGCTGCAATGCTTTTCGCACCCTCATCGTCGCCACAGTACACCATGCTTGGCCTGCCCGTCTTGCGCTTTGCTTCGAACACCCCGAACAGCACTTCGCTGGGCACGGTGTTGAACGCACCCACTACTCGGGCCTTTGGGATTTTCTTCTGCAGCTCTTCTGCTCCCGACCGATCACCGCCTACGATCAGTTTCGTATTGTCTTCATCCATCGGCAGCGAGCAGGTCAAAACCACTTTGCCCGTCAGATCGCCCGCCTGCTTCAGCACGTCGCCCATGCGCGACCAATGCACCGCCAGCAAAACCGCGTCCGCATCCTGAACCGCCTGGCGCGGTGTGCCCGCCGTCGCCTTCCCTCCCGCATCCCGCGCCAGCTTCTTCAGCTTTTGCTCGCTCCGCGCGTAGCTGAAAAAAACCTCATGTCCTGCGCGCGCAAGAATCGTTCCCAGCTTCGCGCCCATTAGCCCCGCACCCAATATGCCGACCCGCATCTTCGCCTCCCGCCCAATAGAAAAACTCGGTCCCATCAGGAAAAACCCAATCCCTGTCCAATGTCCACCCTTTGCAACCCGCTGTCCACTCATCGAAGCACCGCCCAACCCCGCCCGCGGCCCCCTCAGCCCCTACGCCATCCCAGCCCTTAAGCCCCTTCACCCCACTCCCAACGCTCCCCGCACCCGAAACTGGTACTGAAATACCCTCCAATTCCGCACTTTGCCGGTTGCATTAGCATCGAAACCCCTTTAATATGCGTCAATTGAAGAGAATGCCTCTCACCGTCTCCAACACGATTGACGCTCCCGTCGCACCGGCTGCGGTTCTGCCTCGCCTGCGCCTTGGAAAGCTGTGTATCGCGGTCCAGGGGGCAACTCCCGCGGAGCTCATCTCCCGCGTCGAAGCCGCGCTTAAAGACTCTCCTTTCATTGAGTTCCGCCTCGATGCCTTGGCCAAGCCCGCCGCCGTCCTGCCCGACGTCAAGACCCTCCTTGCCCGCCGCCGCGACATGACGGCCATTGCCACCTGCCGCCGCAAGCCCTTTGGTGGAAAATTCACCGGCTCCCTCAACGCCGAGCTCGAAATTCTCCAGAAAGCCGCTGAAACCGGTTGCCAAATCGTCGATCTCGAGGTCGATTCGGCCGACCAGTGCACCAAGGCCCAGCTGGCCAAGTTCCGCGCCGCCATCCGCTCTGCCGGCGCCGCTCTCCTCATCAGTTCGCACGACTTCACACGCACCCGCCGGCCCGACGGCCTCAATCAAGTTGCTCAGAAAATCGCCGCCTATGAGCCCGACTTCGTTAAAGTCGTCACCACCGCCCGCACCCTGGCCGACAATCTCTCCGTCCTCCAGATGATCGAGGACCAGTCCCTCAACGCCCACATCGTCGGCATCGCCATGGGCGAGGAGGGCCTCATCAGCCGCATCCTCAGCCCGCGCGCCGGCGCAGCCTTCACCTTTGCTTCCTCGGTCGACGGCGCCGAGACCGCCGCGGGCCAAATCCCTGCGCGCACGCTCCTCGATCTCTACCGTCTCGATCAGCTTGACCAGGCCACGCGTATCTTCGCCGTCGCCGGCAATCCCATCTCCCATTCGCTTTCGCCGCTCATGCACGCCACGGCCTTTCGCCGCGAAAACGTCAACGCCGTCATGCTTCCGCTCAAAGTCAAATCGCTTGACGATCTGCTCACCGTCGTACGCGATCTGCCTCTCGATGGGGTCGCCGTCACCATGCCGCTCAAGCAGGAAGTCCTTCCGCACCTCGCCAACATGGACCCGCTCACCGGCCGCATCGGCGCGTGCAACACGCTGCGCACCGGCGCCGACGGCAAGCTCTACGGCTTCAATACCGATGTTGCCGGCATCATTCGCCCGCTCGAGCGCCGCATGCGTCTCAAGGGTGCGCGCATTCTTGTCGTCGGAGCAGGCGGCGCAGCCCGGGCTGCGGTCTTCGGGCTCGTCGAGCAGGGCGCCGAGGTCACTATCGTCAATCGCACCCACCAGAAGGCCGTCGCCCTCGCGCGCAAGGCCAAGGCTCATGTGCTCAAGCAGAACGTTCTTTCAAAGCAGAGATTTGACGCCATCATCAACACCACCCCCTGCGGCATGACCGGCATCAAGCAGCAGTTGCCCCTGAAAGAAAACGAGCTCAACGCCTCGCTCGTCTTCGATCTGGTCTACACGCCGATCGAGACGCCGCTGCTGAAGCTCGCAAAATCGCGCGGCCTCGCCGTCATCTCCGGTCTTGAAATGTTCGTCCAGCAGGGCGCGCGTCAGTTTGAGATCTGGACCGGCAAGCCCGCACCTGAATCCGAAATGCTCCACGCCGTCGAACTCGAGCTCCGTCGCCATCCGCAGTAATCTGCCGCGCCCATGCTGCGCTTTCCGGGATCAAATCTGCCCAGTTCACCCTAGCCCGCTTTGCTTTCACGCCGCAATTGCACAATTGACCTCGCAATATCCCCATCGGCGGTACAATTCAAGCGACTCAGCCAAGACATAAAAATGCTCGATGTCGGAAGGTGCCGTCATGATCCTGATCCTATTGGTCCTCACCTTGTTGGTCATATTGTTCCTGCTTGCCACCGCATTTGGGTCCACCTATAGCATCGGTCCCACCCAGGTCGGACTTGTTCGTAAAAGGTTCGGAACCAAGTTGCCCGGCGACAACCCCGTAGCGTTTCTCGGTGAAGCCGGTTATCAGGCCGACCTTCTCATGCCTGGGCTGCGCTTCAAGTTCAGACCGCTCTACGCAGTCACAAAACATCCGTGGGTGCAGGTGCCCGCGGGGCAGATTGGCGTTGTCATCGCGCAGGTCGGCAAGCCCACGCCCATCGGCGCCAAATCCGCGCGCTACGATGCGGCCTTTGGCAACTTCGCCGATCTGCGGTCATTTGTCTCGAAGAACGGCGAGAAGGGCGTGCAAAGGCCGGTTCTCTCTCCAGGCACTTTGGCGCCGCTTCATCCGCTCGCCTTCCTCGTCATCACCAAGCCCCAGGTTTTCGGTGTGCCTGTGTCCAGCGAATACAAAAAGCTCGCCACCGGCGGCAGGCTCGACTTCCGCGCCTTCGGCCTCGAAGATTGGCAGCTCGATGTCACACGCATTGCGCCCAAGCCCACCGGTGACGGCGGCAAAGTCGTCGACATGATCGGAGTCGTCACCGCACTTGACGGCGAGCCTCTACCCGCGGGCGCCATTGCCAGCCGCCTCGGCGAATTCAAAGACGTCAGCGAACTCGAAGCCAAAGCGGGCGTCACCGATTTTGAGCTGATGAGCCTCATCCTTGGAAGCAAGAACGATCAGCACAACAACTATCAGGACTTTCAGAGATTCCTCCAGGCCGGCGGAAAAATCGGCCTTCAACACGATCCGCTCCTCTATGGCGCTTACAACCTCAACCCGTTTCTGATTCGTGTTGAGCAAGTGCCCATGCTGGTTGTCGAACAGGGCCAGGTCGCTGTCATCAAGGCCTATGTCGGCCTTCCCACGCAAGACACTTCCGGCGCGAACTTCAAGTTCGGCTCGCTTGTCCGGCCCGGCCATCAAGGCATTTGGCAGGAGGCGCTGCGCACCGGCAAGTACCCCATCAATCCGCGGATCTACGACGCCAAGCTCGTTCTCACGTCCATCATCAAGCTCGATTGGGCCAAGGACGTGACCGGCGCCCACGGCCTCGATGCGCGGCTTGAGCCCATCATCGCCAAGAGTAACGAAGGCTTCGTCTTCAGCATCGACCTCCAGGTTCTCATTCACGTTCCCGACACCAATGCACCTCGCGTCATCTCCATGGTTGGCTCCATGGAGAATCTCGTGAACGAAGTTCTCCAGGCCGCCGTCGGCAATCTCTTTCGCGACCGCATCGGCGGCATGGAAGCCATTACGTTCATCCAGACGCGCCAGAAGGTTCAGGAAGAAGCCTTCAGTTACATCCAGGGAAAGCTGGCCGAGTACGAAATCGAGACGCGTGGCGTTTATATCCAGGACGTCATTTATCCCGATCAGCTGGTCACGGTTCTCACCCAGCGCGAAGTCGCGCACCAGGAAGTGGAAACATTCAAGATGCAGAAGCAAGCCCAGGACCAGCGCATCGAGACCGAGAAGGCCCGCGGCACTGCCGACATGCAGGTCGATCTCGCCAAGTCAAAAGTCGGGGTCGATATCCAGACCAACCGCACCGAGGCCCGCATGAAGGAAGCTCAGGGCGAAGCTGCATACATCGAGCAAACCGGAACAGCGAAAGGCGCGGAAGTTCGCGCCGTCGGCTTGGCCAACGCCGAAGCCTATGAGCGGCAGGTTGGGGCGCTTGGCAAGGGTCCAACCGCTCTGGTCAACGCCGTAAAGGCGCTCTCGGTCGGCAACGTCGCCTTCGTGCCCAAGATTCTCGTGCTCGGCGGCGGCGGCAATCAGGGAATTCTTGAGAGCCTGGGGTCGCTGCTCATGGACAAGATCGACGCGACCACCGTGGACTCCGGCACTTCAGATTCCGGCTACGCGAGCGGAGGCACTGGCAAGCCAGCGTAAGCCGGCCGCTGCCCTGCAATCTCGGCGCGCGCCGTCCAGGCACGCGCCGAATCATTCCCTGTCCCGGCAACCCGAAAGAGCCTTCCGAAAATCCTCAACGTCCACCAACGCGACACCCTTCGCACTTGCGAATCTTCCACTCAATCCAGGCTGGTGAAAGACTTCACCACGCCCAACAGGTTTGAGTAATCGTCCGTCCACAATCGCGGACCGGCGCGCCCCGGCAGAGGTTGCCAGCGGAAGGCCCGGCTCGTGTCGGAAGTGAGCGCACGCAGATCAGCCGGGTCTTCGGCCATCACCACCCAGATCGACGGCAGCTTGCCGGCATCGCGTTCCGCTTGTGTCACGTCCGTGTCGTTTGCGATGAAAGCAGTCATGTGTGCGTCCCGCGCCAAATTGCCCAGAGTGGGCGCCAGATCGAAATAGAGATTCGAAACGTGAAATGCAATGATGCCGCCTGGAGCGAGCTTGCTGCGGTAAAGGGCCAACGCTTCCTTCGTCATCAGGTGCATGGGAATGGAATCTCCGCTGAATGCATCAAGCGCGATCAGTCCATAATGACCGTCGGGCGCACCGCGGAGCTTCAGTCTCGCATCGCCCAGCACAATTCTTGCCGCAGGCGCGCACCCCTGGAGATACGTAAAGTAGCGCGGGTCTTCGGCAATCTGCGCCACCAATGGATCGATCTCGTAATACGTCAGTGTCTGTCCCGGCTTCAGGTATGTCGCCATGGCTCCGGCGCCCAATCCCACAACGGCCCAGTCGCCATGCGGCATCCTCTCCTGCGCCGCATCAAAAATCGCGCCCGCGGGTCCGCTGCGCGCGAAATACGAAAGCGGTTCGCAGCTCGCGTTTGGATTCAGGCTTTGCGTTCCATGCACAATTCCTCCATGGAAGAGTAGCCGGAACTTTTCGTCCGGGCTGTTCCTCACACGGTAGACGCCAAAGAAACTCCGTTTTGCGAGCAGCGTCTGTCCGTACGGAGCATAAAACGAACTCGCCGCCAGCAGTGCCACAAGCCCCAGTGTGAATCGCAATCTCCGTTTGCCAAAGCTCAGGCACCACAACATTGAGTAGCCGAAAACCAGTGTTCGCTCTACATGTCCAGGCTTGATGCCGGTCCGTGCAAGACCCAGGATCACGGCCACCATGCAGATTCCGAGCGCCAGTGGCAGCAGCCAATCTTTTCGCCTGGCCCACACCGCTGAACCCTTCGCCGGAACCGCGGAACCTTTCGATGAATCCTGCACGCTCAATGGGCGAATGAGCGCGGCGAAGATAAGCACCAGCGGCAGCTCCATCACCGTGTTGAACACAACCGGGGCAATCAGCGAGTTAAAGATCCCGCCCAGCACACCGCCAACTGACAAACAAAGGTAGAACTCTGTCAGGTGGCCCACCGCCGGCCGGCTTTTGGCCAACTCCCCATGAAAAACCAGCGCCATGCCAAACAGCACCGCCAGGTAGAGCAACAAAAGCACGGGCAGTGAAAACCTTGTTTGCGAAATCGTCGGCAGCAGCGCGCCCAGGATGAGAAATGGAAGCCGCTCGATCACAAACTGTCGCGGCATCACCGGCTTCTTCGCGAATACAAGAACAAAGCTGATCAGGTAGACTGCCAGCGGCAAAACCCAGAACAGCGGAATGGCGGGTACGTCGGCGGTGATCGCGCTCGTAGCGCCCAGCATCAGGCTTGACGGGATGAAAGCCTGCGCAATCCAGCGCCATCGCGTCTTCCATGCGATCGGCTCGCCAACGCCCGCCCTGGTCTCTCCATCTTTCTCGCGCCCGCCGTTTTCCGAATCTGCATCCCGCGCCCGCCATCTCCACGCCAAAAGGCCGCACGCCGCGGTGAGCGCGACAAACACGGCGTAGGCAACGCTCCATAGCCGGCTCTGGGTGTGCAAGCGCAGCAGCGGCTCCAGCAGCAATGGATACGCGAGCAGCCCAACCAGGCTGCCGGCGTTGCTGGCCGCGTACAGAAAATACGGGTCGCCCGCATCCTTCATCCCCGAGTCCGCAAACCATCTCTGCATAATCGAGGTCGTTGCCGAAAGTGCGAAGAACGGCAACCCAACCACGACAAGCAGCAACAGAAGCACCCATCCTGCCGGGTTGCTCTCGGCCGGTGGCTCCCATCCTGCCGGAAGATGCAGGGGCAGCAACCCCGTAATCAGCAAAGGCAGTGCCACCAGAACAAGGTGGATAGCGACTTGAGTCCTTCGCCCCGTGAACTTCAGAACCGCATGCGCGTACAGGTAACCGGCCAGCAGAACCGCCTGGAAAAACACCAGGCACGTATTCCAAACCGCCGGCGTGCCGCCCAGCAGCGGCATCATCATCTTGCCGATCATCGGCTCAACCACAAACAGCAGAGCCGCGCTCAGGAACATGGAAAAGGTGAAGAGGATTACAAGGAATGGCGCCGCGTTAGCTGCCTTGAATCTCGATCTTGCAGCGGGGCGCAGGGAAGCGCCGGTAGCGGTGGCGGCCATGGGTTCACAGGATTATATCCTGCAATTGGCAACGCTTTTACTGAGTCGGAGTTACTTCAGTCATGCAGGTTGCCCCATCCTCGCTTTGTCAGGTGGGTAGAAACAACGTCCACTCACAACGCCTGTCCGCCTCTCCCTGCCGTTTTGGCCCGAAGATCATACGCCTCGCGAGGTGCGCGCGCCATCCGCGATTGAACAGCGCAGTCCGCCCCGGCGGCGGTACAAGTGTTGAATGGGGATGGATCACTCGTCTATCGATTTCGAATGTCCGATTTGCGGAGCGCCGCCCAAGAAAAAGTGCTCCACGATGGGCGGAAACTTCTGTTCCCAATCTCACGTCGAGCGCATACTGATCGCGCAGAATTTCGTTCCCAAGCCATTGCCCGCAAGGCCTGTGCCCGCCAGGCATCCACCCTATCGATGAGGAGCTGGGCCAATGGAATCCGAGGTCCGTGGCCTGAGAATCGAAACATATAAAGCGCAGCTCGCAGTGTGCAACCAGGTCCGCGCGGCTCTCTCAAAGGAACTTGAAAACCCCAACCTGGCCCACGGCCAGAGAATCGCCATCGGCCTTCGTCGCGACGCGGCTTTGAACGAGAGCTACGCCTTGCAACTCATGCTCGACCTGATGGAGCGACCCGACAGAGAAGCGAAGACGAGTCCCTGCCCACCACCGCTTTCGTCGTTCTGAGCGGAGCACGCAGAACCCAGCCAAACCAACGCCGCGTCATCCCGAGCGGAGCATACCCAGAGCCCCAATCACGCCTGCCGCGATTGGGGTCGGCGGCTCGACGCCGGGAGAGCCGCGGGGTCCGTTTTGCTCTTCGCGACCGCTCGCCTCGCCAAAAACTCGTCGCCCCGCACGGTCTCAGGCGGGGCCGAAAGTATCCGCGAACCCATGTCTCCTACGGCACCTTGAACGAGCCGCCGTTTTCAACTCCAGTTTCGGCTCCATTTTGACCCAGAGGCTGCAGCGATGCCGCACTCGACTCGGTAACATAAGCGAACCAGGTCACACTGCTTCCGGAGGGCGGCCCTGAAAGAAACCCGGTCAGGCCTGTGAATGTGGGAAACGTCAGGCTCGTTGAGCCGTTGAGATAGTTTCCCGTCGCAATCAACTCTGAACTGGTATCACCCGCGGCTGAACTATTCCAGATCAGCGACGCGGTTTCAGCCACGCCCGTTGTCCCCGTAATCCCGGAGTTTGCCATGTTAAAGACTGGCTGTGCCGATGGCGTAGGCCCCGCATAGGTCCACGGAGCAGGAAAGGTCAGGGTTAGCGGGCCGTTTGCCGTGGTGTTTGTGGAAACAAGAACTGCCTCCTCCCCGCCCGATCCATTCGACGTTTCGATGGTCGAATTAAAGCTGTAGTAGTCTCCGATCTCGGTCGCGGCCGCTGGAATCGCCGGGTATTGTGTCGTCGCAGCGTTCGAGAGCAGAACCTCGCCCCCGTCGCTCCACTCGTAATAGGCACTTGTGGTCGGCGTCGGGAAACCGCTCGGCACGTTCTTGTAAGTGATCGGTTGGAGAGTGACTGAATCCGCCGCGCCCAGCGTCACTGTGTTTCCCCCGTTCACCGCTCCGGGGATCGCCACGCCGTCAAAATTTCTTACCGCCAATAAAGTTTCCGTGGAGTTGAGTGTGACTGGAGTCGTAACGTCATAGCCGGCCACGGCAACGCGATCCGTTCCGGAAGGCAGAACAACGTTGATTGCTTCCGCGTCGCCCGTAAGCAGAACCGATTGGCTCAAGCTGCTGCCATTGTCCGCCGTTACGCCCACAAAGTTCGCACCCGTAATCGCGCTCGCGTCAGCGTTTCCGGTCAGTGTCCCGGTTGGAACCGTGGCAGTCGTTCCGCAGTATGGTGCGGTAAACGAAGTCCCATCCAGTGTGCTGGCCTCGATCACGGTCTGCTCCGTGGAGGAGGAGATCACGCAGAGATACGCGACGGCAAAGTTCGTCGTGCCGCTTGGGATGCTCAGGGTAAGCTTGCCCGAGGTCAGTGTCGCCGCCGTATAGGACCCCGAACCAATTTGCGTCGCGAGAGATGTCGGCGTGCCGGTAAAACTCACCGTCACGGTTGTCGGTGTGCCGCCGCTTCCGCCCGTGCCCCCTCCTCCACCCCCGCCGCCCGTCGAAGTGCTCGAGCCTCCGCACCCAGACACAATCATGCAGATTGCTGCAGGCACCAGAAACTTCAGGAATGAAGCGCGCATAGTCCCTCCCTCGCAAGCGGATTGAAGCAGATCAAACTCGGTTCCGATTTTCGCAGGCGATTCTATGCGGGATCAGGTTTTGGAGCAGTGACAGCCGGTACGCTCACCCGGTGCCCCATCCTAACGAGACAAAGCGAATGGATTGTTCCAGTTAGCGGCGATTTCACCGGAGTCATTTCCCGAAGATTATGTCTATGATTCTAAAAGAGTTATTTTTGGAAAATGCAGCTAAATGGCGCTGCTTTTCGCGACCGTTGCGGCGTCGTTTTACTGATTCTAAAGGAGTTATTTGGCGAATCTTTGGCGAAAAGCACCGGATTTTTTTTATTTCGTTTTTCGCTGTTTTGCGTAGGGAGTTTTTCTCGCAATACAACGGGTTGATTTGTCGTTCAGCCTGCTCGTTATGGGCGCTTTTCGAAGCGCGCCTGCAGATTAAGGCGGTTTCTCTGGCGGAATCGTCTGACGAGGTTTGAAGTGCGCCGACGGCAGAGGTCGCGGTTATGGAAGTGAATGCCATGAGGAATCCCCCTTCATCCTTAATGCTACAGATTTGAGCGAAATTATCGGCAAACTTGGGGAACAGAATTTTGCGCGTGTTTTCAGGGGGTTAGCGTGGTTTGGGAGCGAGGCGGGGCTTGACAGCGCGGTTTCGAGAGGTCAATTCGGCTTCATTATTCCATCGGGCCCTTCAGTAGGCTCTCTATCGCTCGCCGCTCTTCAGTCTTAGCTACCCTCAAGGCAACGATGATCCGATGATTGAAGTTCGTGCTATCCCATGTCCCAAAATCGGGACATGGGGCACCCCGTTTCTTGTGCTGGGTAGAGGTTACGAAAAACAACCGCAGATCCTTCGCTCCGCTTGACTCACTGGCGTGGGATCCCAAAGTGCTGCGCTCAGGATGACAAATGCGTAGAGATGAGCAGAGGGTCCCTCGGATGCGAACTGACTTCTAGATGGGGTGCCCCGGGTCTCGCTTTTGAGACCCGGGAAAGCACAGGTGTTCGCTCGACACCCGACATTCTTCCCGGGCGTATGCTGTCAACAAATGCCCAGCGGACTCCATCACTACCAGCGGACGGGGCAGCTGCATTTCATCACATTCAGTTGCTACGGGCGTAAGGCGCATCTGGGCACGTTGGCCCGACGCGACCTTTTCGAGTCTGCGTTGGAGCGCATTCGCAGGCGCTATCGTTGGGCCGTTCTTGGGTACGTCGTCATGCCGGAACATGTACATCTTCTTGTGAACGAGCCGGAGCAAGGGAATCTGGCGCGCGTCATTCAAGCGCTCAAGCTGTCGGTTGCGGTACGACGACGCGAGCGCCCGTTCTGGCAGGCGCGGTACTACGACTTCAACGTGTGGTCAGCGGAGAAGCAAAGCGAAAAACTTCGCTACATCCACCGCAACCCAGTGGCCCGGGGTCTGGTGGCACGTCCAGAGGACTGGAAATGGTCGAGTTTCCGGCATTACGCAACAGGATGTGAAGGGCCGGTGGAGATCGAGTCATTCTGGACCGCGCAGGAGCGGGAAGGCGGTGCGTTTTCACGAGTGTCTATTAGGGGTTGAGGGTGATGGAATGAGGTTCGTGCTCTCCCGGGTCTCAAGAGCGAGACCCGGGGCACCCCCGTTAATCGGTAAGTAAGTGTCAACATGATGGGTTGAGGTTCGTGCTCTCCCGGGTCTCAAAAGCGAGACCCGGGGCACCCCCATTCATCGGTAAGTAAGTGTCAACATGATGGGTTGAGGTTCGTGCTTTCCCGGGTCTCAAAAGCGAGACCCGGGGCACCCCCATTTATCGGCAAGTTAGGTCCCATCAGCGCTCCGCAGGTCATTCAATTTGAACTGATAGCGCTTAGCGCTTTCTGGCTTTCTTCGCTTCCGGCTTTTTCTCCCCCGGCTCGTGCGTGATCGGGATCGGCGCCATGTCGGGGCCGATGCGCTTCACCTGCGTGTCGATCATCTGGTAGCGGATGGTTCGCGCAGTTGCGGGCCGCGTGATGCCTGTCGCTGGATCGGTTCTAATATCGTTGCTGCCTGCAATCTGAAAACTGAATGCGGGCACGGTTCCCTTCGGCGTGTTCACGGTAAAGGCTCGCACGGGCAAGTAACCCTGAATGGGATGCAGACGGAAGCCGGTCTCGTAGCGATGGTGTTTCGTGCTCCACGTGAACACGCGCACCTCGTCGAAGTCGAAGGGCAATCCTGATTTAAGTGGATCGAGCACGGTGAGGTATTCGGGAACCTGGTGATTGGGCGCGTTGGAGTCCTGGTCGGTCACCTTGGTCAAAACCCACGCACCCACGATGCGCTGGTCTTCGGCATACTGCGCGATGTCGTCGGGCACGTCCACATCCAGGCGGCTCGCGAGCAGCCAGCCCACGCGGCCTTGCGAGTCGCGCGCCAGCCACCAGTCCTCCATGACGGGTGGCTCGGGTGCTTCTGCCCCGGCGCCACTCGCCGGCGCAGCGGCCGCGGCTGACTTCGGCGGCGCGGTCTTGCCGGCTTGCGCGGGTTTTGCGGTTTGTGCAGTTGGAAGCACCGATGCCAGCGTTTCCGCCGGATTTTTGAGCGCCGAAGCGCGCGCCAGCAGCTCCACTTTGGCGTTGCCCTCGAGCAGGTAAAGGCGCGGCGTGTCGCGCCCCGGCAGCAAGTGCATGGCAAGGTCGTCGCGCAGGGTGGCCGTGGCTGCCGATGGATCGTCCTTGTGCTGTTTGCTGAGATCGGCAAATCCGTCGTATGTCTTCTCGTCGATCACCGCGCGCTCTTCAATCCATCCGACCTGGTTCTGGCCGGTTTGAACCTTCAGAAAACGCTTGGCGCGATCGAGCACTTCGAGCGGCTGCCCGTTCACAACCTCGCACACGCGGTTCGAAACCGGCGCAACGCGGTCGTGAAGGTAAGTTGCGCGGATCGAGACGTACACCATTTCGTGGTGCTCATGCCGGAATCGCGAGCAGCCTGCGGCGAAGAGGACGCAGCACAGCGCCGCCAGCGGCAGCACAAGATGGATTGGTATGCGCCGAGGAGATCGAACAGGAAGGTTTGGCAAACGAGTGAGCACAGCTCGTGGCGTTCAAGTTGAGGATAGCAGAAAGGATAGAGATCAGGGATCAGAGAACAGAGATCAGAGACGGAGGGACTGCGGGATCAGTGGTTGGCCGCGAGAGCGGTTCCGGCGTAGGCGGTGGAAGTGATCGTGAGGTCAAGTTGGCCCTCGGTCGTCGTGTCGAAGAAGTAGGCGTCGAAGTTGGGGCCGCCACCCGCATTCACAGCCAGGACGAAGTTGCCGTCGCTGTCCTGGACGAGAGCGTTTGGTTCAGCTCCAGTTTTAACGGGGTTGCTCAGAGCCGTCAGCGAGAAGGTGGAATTGGCGTTGGAGATGGAAAACCCTGTGATGTTGCCGGCGCTTGTGCTGCCGGTCCAGTTTGCGACGTAGACATCGTCGCCGTCGGCAATGGGCAGGATCGCGTGAGGCCCGACGCCGCCGCTCGAGTAAGGCGAACCCGAGATCTCGGCCAGCGCGCCGCTGGTGCCGATGGTAAAGACGCGCAGGCCGCCGCTAGAATTCACGGCGGCGGCTTCGCCAACGTAGAGCACTCGATTCGTAGGGTCGACTGCCACGGAGAGCGCGGCTCCAGTGCCATTATTGGTTATCGGCGTGATGGTGCCGTAGGAGGCAGATCCGAACGGATTGCCATTGCTCGCGTCGTCGAAACCGAAGGCCTCGGTTCCGTTTGTGGCGCAGGCAACGAAGATGTATTGGTTGTTGGGTGAAATTGCCAGCTGATGAACTGTCGAGCCGGTGAGGGGAACCGTGCAGACTACACTGACGGTGGATTGGCCGGGGCAATTGCCACGCGAGCTGTTGAGCTGGCCGATTGTCGAGCCGGTGGTGATGATAGGGATGGCGCTCAGAGTTCCCGTTCCCGACGTCTCTACCAGCCAGGAGTTGGTGGCATCCACCTGCATGGCCACCGCGGGATCGTTGGTGATGGGCTGTGAAGAGTTGCCTTCGGTTAAAAGACCGTTGGAGATCGTGTAGAGGTAAATGCCTTCGAGCGTGCTTACGTATAAAAGCTGATCATTCGGGGCGACCGTGATTGCGATCGACCCAGTGGGCACGGCGACAGTGCCGGCTAAGGTGAGCGTGCCGGCGTTGATGTAATAAGAAACGATCTCGTTGGTTGAGCTGTCGAGAATGTAGAAATGACCGCTGGAAAGATCTGTTGATGTCGTGGTAGTGCCGCCTGAGGAAGCGGGAAGATCCCAGAAGCCTTTGCATCCGGCCAGGGCCGCGGTGACGATCATTCCAACTGCTGCCCAATGCAAGCTCTTCATCGACGGTCCTCGCGCATTACCAGCCTGAAGCAATTCTGATCAAAGGGTACCGCTTGATCGCGCGTCTTGTCTTATCGCTTGATTGGGTGGCGCAAACCGAACGGCGGCGTTGGCAATTGTCACTCGATAGACGCGCTCTCGGCCGATTCCGCTCCTGGCTCAGGCTGCAGCCCCGATTACGCGCGTGGCGCCAAAAGCTCAGGGTCGTTGTATCGGACATTGCCAACCCGCTCGCTGACCGGCCATGAGGCCATTTGCTCAGCTGGAAACGGGCGCAGCAGATCCACGGGCAGGCGTTCCTGGGCTGCGGGCTCTAACCAACGGCTGTAGTCTTTTGGCTCAAGAATCACCGGCATGCGATTGTGGGCGGGTTCGACGATTTCGTTGGCGTCGGTGGTGAGAATGGTAAAGGTCTCAAGAGCGTCGCCATCCTTTGGACGCCAGCTTTCCCAGAGCCCGGCAAAGGCGAACGGCTCGCCGCTCTTTAAGGCGAAAGCAAACGGTTGCCTGGTTTTGGCGTCGCGCTTGGACCACTCGTAAAACGCGTCGGCGGGAATCAGGCAGCGCCGCTTGCGCAGCGCATCGCGGAAAGCAGGCTTGTTGGCGACTTCCTCTGCCCGCGCGTTGATGGTGGAGTAGCCGATCTTCGCGTCTTTTGCCCAGAACGGCACCAGCCCCCAGCGAAGAAGCGCAAACTCCCTCGCACCTGTTTCCGGGCCGAGACGCACAATTGGCTGCACACTTTGCGGTGCAACGTTGTAACTGGCAGAGAATGCCGGCAAATCTTCCAGGTCGACACCGAACCAGTCGGCAAGAACCTCGCGCGTGGATCTGCGCGCAAATCGTCCACACATAAAGCCAATGATACGGCCGTACTGTTGTCACGCTCTAGTTGGGCCGGCCGCCAGATGCGGCGCGGCGGCGGAAGCGCTCATCCACCGGCTGGCGCCCTTGAAAGCCCGCTTCCATCGTATGCCAATACTCGATTGCCGGCTCGCCCATACGCCAGCAGAGCAACACCACTTGATCGTCGATGCGGCATGGAAAGTCGAGCAGGCCGGCGTCAAGATCTTTCACCTGGACGCCAATGGCATCGATTTCAGCGATGCTCTCGCGGACTTGCTTCAGAAGCTCTTCCATCTCGGCGCGCTGTTTGGCGACGCTGGCGGGGTTGATTTTCATTCCGCCGGATAGAAAAATGCGCTGCGTCAGGCCGTTAAGTCCGGACTCGACGGATTGTGCCGATCCGCGGACCTCGATCGCGCGCTTGAGCAGGGACTCAAGCACGGGAAGCAGAGATTGCGCTTCGTCCAAAGTAAAAGTCTTCATCGCATGGACCCGTCTCATACAGGATACGACGAAAACGAAAAAAGGCCTGTTAGTGGCCGGGGTTCCTCAGCCAGCGGCGACTCTGGTCTGTGAATAGCTGTGGATAAAGCGGATAAGCCGGAGGCATCTGTGCTCGTGCCTGGGAAAAAAATGATCTGCAAGCCTTCCTCAGAATTTATTTCGGTATGGGAACTTGCTTCCTTCCCATGACATGATCGATAGATTTTGGTAGGTCGAACAGTTTTTGGATAGTGTCAAGAAAGGTAACGCGGCGGGTTACGAACGCGAGTTACCCGGATGCATTGCCAATGACCATTGTGTCATTGACACTGAGACTTCGCTCTCATATCGTCAAAGGTACGAAAGCATATTTCGCAATCGTTGGCGTCATCAGTTCGAACCGCTTTTGGGTGCCCTGCTAATTCTCCTGGGATTCTTGAAATTGGGTTCCCGCATTCCCGTGGAGGTTTCGCATTGGGCAACGGGCGAATCTGCCTCAGCTTGTAATGGATCGTTGGACGCTTCGATAAACAGAGATTCCTCAAACAATTCGTAAAATAAAAGCCGCTCAAAAGGCTTAGTCCCGCTCTTACAAACTCATCGCTTTTTGCGGAAATCATTTCATTGCCGCGTAAGCTTGTTTCTTCAGCTGAAGGATGATTGCACATCCTGTTCCGTTCCTGCGTTGGGCGTTATGTCATTTGGGTGGGATGTTATCGCATGACCTTTTATTCGCAGGATTGGATTCTCAGAAAGAGGCCTTGGTGAAATCTCTCCTCCTGGTTCTGACCGATATTCAGAACGTCAAAGCGCGTTCCGTCGTCAAGAGGGCTCTAGAATGTTCCGGCCATAGAGTAATCGAGGCAAGCGGGCATGCCCAAGTTCACGCACTTCTCAGCAACGGGCTGGAGCCTGACTTGCTTCTCTGCGAAGCTTCGATGATCGGCGAATCGCCCACGGCGCATTTCCGTCAGCTCTTGAACTTTGTTCCCATAGACAAGGTTTGTCTGATCACGAAGTTGAGTGATCAACATCTGCGACAAGAGGCTGCCCAACTGGGCATCAAGCGCACTTTGACGATGCCACTGACTCGAGAAGACGTCGACTCGGCCATTGAATTGTTGATTCCTGCGAAGGATGGGAACGGTGGGACTTGCTCCACGTCTTCCATTCGCGCGGATCTTCGAGCGCCAACGCATAATCCCCTGCCTCTCCAACATATTCCCGATGACATGCCGGCCGTTCCGTATTTGGAAGAGCTCGGAGGGAGCATTTTCTTTCTGGCGGCGTCGCCGCAAATGCTGGAGATTCACCGACAGGTCAAATTGCTTGCGGATATCGACGTCAATGTGTTGATTCTGGGTGAAAGCGGCACTGGCAAGGAAGTGATCGCACAGTTGATTCACAAGCATTCAGGGCGGTCACAGGAGAAATTCCTGAAAGTGAATTGCGCTGCTTTGCCGTCGGAGTTGCTCGAGAGTGAACTCTTCGGGCATCGGCAAGGGGCCTTCACCGGGGCAATCAAAGACAGGGCGGGAAAGTTCGAGCAGGCCAACCGCGGCACATTGCTTCTCGACGAGATCGGCGAAATCGGCGTGCAGATGCAGGCGAAACTTCTTCAGGTTCTCCAGGATGGGCAGTTTGCTCGCCTCGGCGCCCAGGAAACTACCAAAGTCGATGTCAGAGTTCTTGCAGCCACGAATGTTTTGATGGAAGACGCACTCTTCGCCAAGACATTCCGCGAGGATCTTTACTATCGGCTGAGTGTTTTCACGATCAAAGTTCCGCCCCTCAGGGAGCGGCGCGAGGAGATTCCGTATCTCATTGAGGAATTCATCCGACGCTCGCCCGTCGAGCTTACTAGAGGATTTGGCAGCGGGATTCCCTCCCGGTTGATGGACGCGGCTCTCCTCTACGATTGGAAGGGAAATCTCAGGGAGCTTCGCAACTTTGTGACAAGGACGATCGTGATGCGTGACGTTGATGCTGCCACGCGGGAACTGGAAACCAAGGCGGCCGCCTCAGAAACACCCGATTCGCAGGATCATGCGACGGATGCGCCGGCTCCATGCGTGGGCATACGATCGATTGTTCGCGATGTAAAAGCCCGCACCGAAGCGAAGGTGATCCAAAGTGCGCTTGAGACTTTCGGTTGGAATCGCCGCCGCGCCGCACAAAACCTAAACATGAGCTACCGTGCTCTTCTGTACAAAATCCAGCAGCATCACCTTCGACCCTGGCTGGCCGGAGACCCTAAACAACCGCACCAGAAACTTCATTCAGCACGGAAAAACGCGATCTAGCCGGATAAGCCAAGAATCTCACGACCGGCTTAAAGATCGGCTCGCTCGGTCCGATTCGCTCAACAGTCTGCAAAGAGCTGGTAGGAAGTATGCAAAGTTTTGCATACTTCTGCCCGTCTTTGCCAAGGTACATGCCAATGATCGACCTAACTCCTAAAGAATCAACAATAAACATAACCGCGTTGCCGGCCAATTAAGCCCTCGTCCTGGCATCACACGTGCATCCTGAAGTGCAGCGCCCCCCGCAGTTTCTCGAGAGTCTATGCCCGCTGTCTTGAACCAGAGCCATCGTATCGATCCCGCTGAATTGCCGGGTGAAGATGTCATCTTTGGCAGGACGCCGGCCATGCGCGAAGTCCGAGGCAAAATCGATTCTGTTCTTTCGTGCAATCTTCCCGTTCTTATTCAGGGGGAGACCGGAACAGGGAAAGAAATGATTGCCCGGTTTCTGCACACGCGTTCGAAGCAACACGAAGCGCCGTTTATCAAGCTGAGGTGCTCCGCGATTCCGGCCGGGCTGCTCGAAGGCGAGCTCTTCAGCTGGGAAAACGGATCCTTGACGGGAGCGAGTCAAGATCGGCTTGGTTTGGCTGAGCTGGCACACGGTGGAACCCTTTTCCTGAACGAGATCAGCGACATGACCCTGGAACTTCAGGCCAAACTGGTTCGTCTACTACAGGACGGACACCCTTGGGGAATGGGTGATCACGAGGATCGAATGGGGCGGATACGAGTCATTTGCGCGACCAACGTCGACCTGCACGATGCTGTCGAATCCGGCGCATTTCGAGCTGACCTTTTTTCTCACATTGACCTTGTGCTTCTGCGCATATCCCCGCTGCGTGATCGCAAGAAGGACATTCCGCAGCTGTGTGAGTACTTTCTTCAGAAGCTCGCTCGCCAGTTTCAAAGAACTATACCCGAGTTAAGTCCGTTTACATTACACCTGTTGAAGCAGTGGGACTGGCCTGGGAATCTGCTTGAGCTCAAGAACTGGGTTGCGCGAGCCATCATTCTTGGCGATGACGAGGCTCTAGCAGCAGAGCTTCGGCGCCAGATCGAGATGGCCAACGGTTTAATCAGGCGGCAGCCGCGATTGAGCTCACCGAGAGAGGCCACCGATCGGGCGATCTCAGCGGTCACCAATGCGCTGATTCTAAAGGCCATGCACGCGAATCGCTGGAACCGCCGAAAGACGGCGGAGGAGCTCCACATGAGCTATCGCGCCTTACTTTCCAAGTGGCGCGATGTGGGCATACTTCAACGGCGCAGGAGCCGTCGGGGCCGTCCGCCTGCAAATTAGAATTCGCCGGCAAAAGGATTCAGTAGAAGATGAGGCTTCAGCGGAAACCGGTAGGTTCGGAGGATAAAAGATCGAATTCGGCAGTCTTGATGACTTGGAAGCGCGTGGCAGAACGATTAAACCCACGCCACTTTTTCCAACGGCCTGCCGCCTTTCGATGCGCAAGACGCCGTGAATTTAAAAGCGTCCGCAGTAGAGATGAACTGAGTCAATTGTGAACCGTTACCAGAGGAGCCTCGAGTGTGTTACCGGGAGTTGAGTCGCTAGCACAATAGGGGCATTGTCACTTAGAACGCGGTCCATGATGATGAAGACACAGTATTTGTGCGCCGATTTTGTCATGCAATTTTCGTCGTTTTGACGGCGAATGACGAGGCGAAAACAAGGTAATTTAGATGGAGTCATCGGCTCACCGATGTGACTCACAGGGCGAAGCTATATCTCGATGAGTCCATTTGGGACTGCTCGCCGAACATAAAGGATTTGAGATGCAGGTCGCCGAGAGTTTCGAGACAGCGATGTGCCAAGCCTCTTCCTGGTGGGCCATCTACACTCGCCACCAGCACGAGAAAGTCGTCGCAGACACGCTTACTGCAAAAGGCTTTGAGGTCTTTCTGCCGCTCTATGAATCAACCAGGCGATGGAAAGACAGGAAGATGGTACTTTCCCTTCCCTTGTTCCCTTGCTACCTCTTCGTACGCGGCGGCCTCGATCGCAGGCTGCAAGTGGTGACAACTCCGGGAATACACATGATTCTTTATCGCGGTGAAGAAGTCGCGGTCATTCCGGATCAAGAAATTGAGGCGATTCGAAGGGCGGTTGGTGGATCTTGCCGCGTTGAGCCTCATCCATTTCTCAAGTGCGGCACGCGGGTTCGCGTTAAAATCGGACCTCTGGAAGGTGTCGAGGGGATTCTGGTTCGCAAGAAGAATCTTTCTCGTTTGATTCTTTCGGTTGATATGCTTGCTCAGTCCGTATCTGTTGAGGTCCATGCCTCCGATGTTGAGCCGTGTGCGGGCGCAAGCAGAAAAGCGGACCCGCATGCTTCCTTCCTTTTCTCGGGCCAGAACCGAATTCAAAGCGGAGACCCACTGCGGGTAGCTACTTCTTAATACGTTCGGTCCGTGCTCAAACACCGGGCGATCGTCCAGGCTTTACTTTCGCAACATGTGTACAAATTTGGGGAGCTTTTTGATGGGAAATCCTGAGTCATCTGCATTTTCAATCCGTCCAATGTGCTTGGGGAAAGCCGTGGCAAAACACGGGGGCAATCTGGCGCTTAAATTGTGCCTGCTAGGTTGTCTGGCTTTTTCCGCAGTCTTATGGGGACAGACTGCCTATTCGCGCCAGTCGGGCGCCGGATCCGATCCTGCGGCAACCACGGCGTTGCCGGCGCAGCCCGATCCGGAATCCAAGGGTCCGCAGGCCAGCGAAACTTACATCATCGGCGACGATGACGTCCTCGCCATCAGTGTTTGGAACGAACCGAATATCTCCAAGGAGATTCCTGTGCGATCGGACGGCAAGATTTCGCTTCCGCTCGTAGGAGAAGTGCTCGCGGCCGGACGGACTCCGCCGCAACTTGAGCAGGAGATTACAGCAAGGCTTCGCGGCTTTATTACTGACCCGCAAGTGACGGTGATCGTCGAACAGATGAACAGCGCCAGGTACAACATCTTTGGCCAAGTGGGCAAACCCGGGACCTACGGCCTGCACGCTGGAATAACGATTGTTGACGCGCTTGCGCTCGCGGGTGGGCTCAAGGATTTCGCAAAGAAGAGATCCATTTACATCCTTCGCCAGAACCCCGACGGGGGAGAGACGAAGATTCCCTTCGACTACGAGAAGTTCATCAAAGGGAAAAACGTGGCGCAGAACATTTCCATTCAGCAACATGACACGATCGTCGTGCCTTGAGGCCGGCTATGTTTGCAAGAATCTGTCTATCTCTCCTTTTCGCATCCCTAGTTGCCGTGCCAGCCCTGTCTCAGGTGGAACCTGGCGCGACGGGAGGCGCAACGACAACTCCGGACGACACTGATATGTTGACGCCTCCGCCGGTGAGCGGTATGCCGTACGCCAGCGAGGCAGGCGCGGATGCGCGATCAAATTATCTGTCTGCCGGTATCAACGTAAATGCAGCTTATAACGACAATGTCTTGCCGGGCGCCAACGCCAAACCGATCAGCGATGAGAGCTATTGGATCCTTCCTGCTCTCTCGCTGAATAAATCCACGGGGCGAGAAAGTATCTCATTGGGATATAGCCCGAGTTTCTCGTTCTATCAGCAGACGAGTTCACTCGACACGGTGGACCACAGCGCATCGCTCGTCTTTAGTGACCGCCTGACCCCTCATTTGAGCCTGAGCATCCAGGATTACTTCGTAAGGACATCGAACGTGTTCAACGAGTCGTATCCGTTTTCGTCTGGAAACTTAACCGGCTCGACAGTGGCGCCAGTTCCTGCCCTGATTGTTCCCTATGTGGAGCAGATGACCGATACGGCGAACGGTACGGTCAGCTACCAGTTCGGTCGAGATAGCATGATTGGGGGCGGAGCCTCCTATTCAACTTTCAGCTTTCCCAATCCATCCGCCGCTGCCGGACTTTCCAATTCGGACGGAGAAGGCGGTTCAGCATTCTTTAGCCGTCGCTTCTCGGACAAGCAGTACTTTGGCTTGTCCTACGATTACTCCCGAGACGTGGTTGCCGACTCGCCGTATGCGCCCTACAATACTCAATTGCATACCCTGCTTCCGTTCTATTCCACCTTCTTCACTCCCAAGTTTTCGTTCTCCATTTCAGCCGGAATTCAGCACGTAAGCATTTCCCAGTTAACGTTGGCGCAGGGATACAGCCAATGGTCGGCCGTCGGTACCACGAGCGTGGGCTGGCAAGGCACTCGGGGAAGTTTTGCCCTCAGCTACCTCCACAGCGTCAACTCCGGCGAAGGCTTTGCTGAAACCCTCACTTCAGATAGTGTGGCCGCATCGAACGATTGGAAACTCGCGCCCACATGGACGTCATCATTTTCAGTCTCCTATGTAAACTCGTCACCGGTCACGACCCGGTTAGGTCTCACAGGCTACGGGTATGAAGGTGGGAACGCACTCACGATAGGAGCCAGCCTGTCGCATTCCATGGGCGATCACCTGGGCGCAGCATGCGGATACGACCGGCTTCAGGAGAATTACCCGGGGATCCCATTCATTGCCAACAATCCAGATAGTGACCGCGTATACGTGACGGTAACTTATTCGCTCAGAAAGTCTCTAGGGAGATAACCATGCCCGAAGTTGCTGAAGAATCAAAATTGGGACGCTCAGATATTGACCGCTTCCTTAAGGTCGTCCAACGCCGGCATCTGTATTTCCTCATTCCATTATTCCTGGGGTGGCTGGTGGTCTGGGGAGCAAGCTGGATTCTGCCGCCGCGCTATAAATCCAGCACACTAATCCTGGTCGAACAACCCTCGATTACAAATGATTATGTTACTCCGAACGTGAGCGACGATTGGCAGACCCGCCTGCAGAGCATTAAGCAGCAGATTCTCAGCCGAACACGGCTTCTGATGATCATCAACAACCTGCACTTATACGGCGACATGCAGAACTCGACGACGTTGGATGACAAGATAGACCAGATGAGCAAGGATATCGACGTCGAAATTGAACGCGATCCAGGGAGAGCAGATATATCCGCCTTCAGGATTAATTATTCAGCAAGCGATCCGCATGTTGCGCAAGAGGTGGCGGGTGAGCTTTCAACCCTGTTCATCAGCGAAAACCAGAAAGTGCGCCAGCAATTGTCTCAAGGCACGACGAACTTTATGGAGCAGCAATTGGAGGAAGCGCGCGAGAGCCTTGCCGCACAGGAGGCTAAGGTCCAGGCGTTCCAGGGCCAGCATGAAGGGGCGCTGCCAGATCAGCAAGCGAGCAATCTTCAGATCCTGTCGGGGCTGCAGACGCAACTGCAGAACGAGCAAGACTCCCTCAATACGGCGAAACAACAAAAGACCTATTTGGAAGCGTTGCTGGCACAAGAACGGGCTGCTCAAAATAGCAGCCATTTGACTGGCGCGGATGGGAGAGGTATATCCGCACCTGCCGATCTTGCGACGATCGACGACCAGCTGGAGAGGCTGAGGGCGAAGTATGCCGACCTGAGCGCCGGCTATACAGATAGTTATCCGGATGTCCAAGCACTCAAGCATCAGATCGAACGACTAGAAGCGTCACGAGAAAGTCTGATTGCGGCTGAGAAGGCGAAGAGTAAGGAACCGAAAAAGCCGGAAGAAAGCTCCACCGAGTCCGACCCGACCCTCAGCGGACCGGCACAACAGACCCTGAGCCAATTGCAAGCGAATCAGGTTGAGATCACGAACCGGGAAGGTGCGATTGCCGACCTAAAGTCCAGGATCGGCGAATACGAAGGGCGTCTGAACATGGAGCCCGCGACCGAGCAACAGCTCACGGACCTGACTCGTGGCTATGATCAGTCCAAGCAAAACTATGACGACCTGTTAAGAAAGAAGGATGAATCGGCGATAGCTACGAGCATGGAAGTGTTGCAGCAAGGCGAACGGTTCATCATCCTCGATCCTCCGACTTTACCGACAACGCCGGACTTTCCCAACCGTCTCAAGTTTTGTGCCATGGGCTTGGGAGTGGGCATGGCGCTGGGCCTCGCAGTGGCCGGCGCATTCGAGTTCCTTGACGATCGCATTCACAGTGGAAAGGAAATCAAAGCACTTTTGCCGATGGCGATTCTCTCTGAGGTTCCTGAGTGTGTGACCCCGACGGACGAACGGAACACGAAGCGAAGGCTTGTGGTGGGATGGGTCACAACGGCAATCGTCGGGGCCGCTATTCTAACCGGCTCTATCGTCAGTTTCCTTGCGGCATCGCCCAAGTCCTAAATGTACAAAGCACATTTTCATCTCACGCGCAATCCATTCGATCTTACGCCAGATCCTAATTGCTTCGTGCCGACCCCGCGACACAATGAGGCGCTCGCCGCGCTTTATTACGGCGTGCGGCGCCACAAAGGATTTGTCGTAGTGACTGGGGAAGTTGGAACAGGCAAGACCTTGCTGCTTCGGTGCCTGCTGCGTCTCCTGGAGAATAGTAAGGATATTGCCTATGCCTACCTGTTCAACAGCAGACTCGAGCCAAGCGATTTCCTCCAGTATGTTCTGTCCGACTTCGGACTGCCAGCCTCGGGCAAGAACAAGTGCGAATTGCTGATCGATCTCAGCAACTTCTTGGTTGCCCGAGGCTCGAAGCGCATGACCACTGTCCTGATTGTGGATGAGGCGCACGACTTACCCGTAGACACGTTGGAGGAGCTTCGTCTGCTTTCCAACCTGGAGACAACAAACGACAAATTGCTCCAGATCATTCTCGTCGGACAGCCCGAGCTCGACAAGAAACTGGATTCTGTCGAACTGAGACAGCTGAAGCAGCGCATTGCTCTGAGGACGCAGCTTGGAGCCCTGAGCGCCAAGCAGACGCAGGAATATATCGAGCAGCGGCTGCGGATCGCCGGCGCGGACTCGAGCCAGCCTCCGATCTTTTCCGCGCAGGCAATCGATCAGGTGTACTCCTATTCGCGCGGCTTCCCACGCCTGATCAACACGATCTGCGAAAACGCGCTCATCAGCGCCTTTGCCAGGCAATCATCGACGGTTTCGGCGCGGATCATTGAAGATGTGGCAACCGAGTTCCGTCTCGAATCGTTTTGGCTGCCTCAACAGGATGTGCCGGCTGAGCGAAGTTAACGAATCTGGCTGCGCACGAATGAAGCATCGACTTTTGCTGCCCTGAACTTTCGAAGTATCAAGGGTGGACGATTCAACATAAAGAAACTGTTGTTCAGACGGTTAGGGACAGCGGCTCAACCGCCGTTCAAGCCACATTCCGGCAATGCGGGGATTCTGGACGACTGTCGGTGAATGATGACATATACGATTCTCACGGCCGAGCGGCCGACTATAGCGAAAGAGAGTGACCATGAGTCGAATTTTTGATGCGTTACAAAGATCCGAAAGTGAGCACTCTGAAACTGACGTTTCATCGCTGCCCGAAGGCGCAGAGCTGCTTCGGCGTGTGGAACACCGGGTTGCGTCGGAACGGGGAACCGCGGCTTCTTCTCATCAGGACCGCGAAGCAACGCGAGCCACAAAGGGGAACGGCTTCTCCAAACCGGAAGCGGCTCATTCCGAGTTCTCGGGCTCCGAGGTTTCAGTCGCGCCAGAGGAATTCCCGGCAGAGGATCCTTCGGCACTGTTTGACTCTTTTCGCTCCTTGCCCGTTTCGATCGCAGCGGAAGGACGGTTGGTGAGTCTTAACGATCGAGAGAGTCCGACCGCGGAAGCCGTGCGCCTTTTGGGCGTCCGTCTCAGGGACCTTAGACGGCTCCGGCCCCTCAAGAAGGTACTCGTCACAAGCTCTATCCCGCGAGAGGGGAAAACTACGATCGCTGCCAATCTTGCCTGTGCTCTTGCCTACACAAGTGAAGAAAAGACCCTCCTCATCGAAGGCGATGTTCGGCTCCCTGCATTGCGGCAGATGTTTGGCATCGAAAAAATCCCTGGTATCTGTGAATTGGTGCAGGAGGGACGCAGCCTATCGGATTGCATCGTGCGCCTTGACGGCGCGGGAATTTGGCTTCTGCCCACTGGAAGCATTCCGACGAATCCGTTAGAAATCCTGCAGTCGCAAAGGCTCCAATTGCTGATGGATCAGTTGGCGGAGTGCTTCGACTGGATCATAATTGACTCCCCGCCAATTCTGCCTTTGGCTGATACGAGCATCTGGATGAGGCTCGCGGACGGAATCCTGATGGTTACGCGCCAGGGAGTGACGGAAAAACAACAGTTGCAAAAAGGATTAGAGGCCCTCGAACCGAAAAAGGTGCTCGGCGCCGTTTTGAACGGTTCGGTCGCATCGGCCTATAGCGGTTATTATTATCGCGCGAACGGTCAAGCCTAATTGCTCGGCCTATAACTCGACACGATGAACGAATATCATCATGTTTAGCACGGCCCGTCGCTGCGACGTTTCCGCCTTTTTCGGCGTGCGGAGCGTGCAAAGCGGATTCCCGTTGAGGCAGCCTCTGCAGTCTTTGCCGGGACGATAGATCAAAAGTAACGAACCGATTTGCGTGTAGTCCTGCGGATAGAGATCAACTGAAAAGCGCGCGATCGTCGATACAGGAGTATTTTGTGACCCTTCCACATCAGAAGAATGCGTCCAATGCAGATGACCCCTTGCTAGAGGCCGTCCCTGCCGTTAAACGTGCCCCTCTGGACGAGGCGACGTTTCGCCAGATGGTTGCTGTTGAACGCAAGCGGACGGAGCGATCCAAATCGCCATTCTTGCTCATGTTGCTTGAAGCGGAGTCGACGGATGGCCAGAAAGACCAAGTCAAGACCCTCGACTGCATTATGAAAACACTGCTTTCATCCAGTCGAGATACTGACTTGATCGGCTGGTATAAAGGCCGCAAAATACTGGGCGCGATCTTCACGGGTCTCGTAGTCAGCGACCGGCGCACGGTTCTTGACACTTTTCTAACCAAGATCAATAACACGCTTCGTGAAGAGTTGACTTCGGCGCAATTCGGTCAGGTGCGGATATCTTTTCACCTTTTTCCAGATGATTGGAGCCATGAAAAGCCGGGCCCGCCGACAAATGCTGCCCTGTACCCTGACTTAATTAGCCACGACAAAGGTAGGCGCCCTGTCCTCATCGTCAAACGAACATTCGATATCGTCGGAAGTTCAATCATGCTCGTCCTGCTGGCGCCACTTTTCCTCGTCATCGCTCTCGCGATCAAGCTGTCTTCAAAGGGGCCAGTATTTTACCGGCAGCAAAGAGTCGGGCGCTACGGGCAGACTTTTACTTTCCTCAAATTCCGGTCGATGGTAGTGAACAACGACTCTAACGTGCACAAGGACTTTGTGACTCGCCTTATTGCGAGTGAGCATGGCGAAACGACACCGAAAGAGAGCGGTGCAAACGTCTACAAGCTCACCAATGATAAAAGAATTACGCCCGTGGGCAAGGTATTGCGGAGAACCAGTCTCGATGAGCTTCCCCAGTTCCTTAATGTGCTCAAGGGCGAGATGTCCCTTGTGGGCCCGCGTCCTCCAATCCCCTATGAACTGGCCGCCTACCAAACGTGGCACAGGCACAGGCTTTTGGCCGTGAAACCAGGGATCACGGGCCTGTGGCAAGTCATGGGCCGCAGCAGCGTTCGGTTTGATGAAATGGTGCGTCTCGACCTTCGTTACGCTTCAACCTGGACGCCGTGGCTGGATTTAAAGATCCTGCTTCGGACTCCAGGAGCTGTCATTCGCGGCTCTGGAGCGTATTGAATTCCGCACCCCGCCGTTTTCCCGGCCCCCGTTCGCGGAATGAAAGCCTTGAGCAATTCGTAGCGGCCGCATCCGTCGGATCACACTGACGCGTTGCTCCCCGGCGCGAATTCCCTCAGAAAAATGGGCCTTTGCGACGCGATTCTGGTCGCACCCCGGAGGGGAACAGGTCTTGTGCCCTCCAGGTGAAGTGAACCGCGCGGAGCGCGCACAGCAGGAGAAAGGTACCTATGGACTTCGGAGTAATTGGATACGGCTACTGGGGTCCGAACATCGCCAGAAACCTCGCTGGCCTCGATGGAGTCAACCTGCGTGCGATCGCAGACGTGAGCCCCGCGGCACAGGCGCGCGCCCGCAAGAGCTATCCGGGAGTGACTGTAACAGCAAGCGCAATGGAAGTGATCACGTCGCCCCACATCGATGCCGTGGCAATCGTTTCGCCCGTCTGGACTCATTACGAATTAACGAAGGCGGCGCTGGAAAATGGGAAGCACGTTTTTGTCGAGAAGCCGTTTACCAGCACAGTTGCACAGGGAGAGGAACTGGTTAACCTCGCGGAACAAAAGCATCTGCGAGTGATGGTTGACCACACGTTTCTTTTCACGGGCGCGGTGAAGCGGATTACGCAGCTGATCAACGAGGGCGCGCTGGGAAACCTGTATTATTACGATTCGACGCGCGTCAATCTGGGCCTGTTTCAGCATGATGTCAACGTGCTCTGGGACCTGGCCCCGCACGATCTTTCGATCATGGATCACCTGATCAAGGCCAGCCCCGAGGCAGTCGTTGCCACAGGCCAGGGCCATTTGAACGGCCATGAGGACGTGGCGTTCATGACGCTTTACTTTCCAGACAAGATCATCGCTCACATCAATGTCAACTGGTTGTCTCCCGTCAAGGTGAGGACAACGCTGATCGGCGGCGAGAAGCGGATGATTGTTTGGAACGATCTTGAGGCCGACGAAAAAGTAAAGGTCTATGACAAGGGTGTGAGAATCACCAGCCGGGAGGGCGTATACGAGCTCCTGGTGAGTTACCGCTCGGGTGACATGTGGTCACCGCAGCTTGAACAGGTCGAGGCCCTGCGCCAGGAGCTTACTTACTTCATCGAGTGCATAACGACCGGCCAGGAGCCCTTCAACAACGGACACGCGGGACTGCGGGTAGTGCGAATGCTCGAAGCCGCCACCGAATCACTCAACAGAAAAGGAGCCTTCATCCGCCTATGACTCCCTTTAATTCAGTTGCCGTCGACGTAAAGCTCGGGGAGAATGTGCAGTTGTCAAAATTCGTGAACCTCTATGGATGCGAAATAGGGGCGGAAACGAAGATTGGCGCTTTCGTGGAGATTCAGAAGAACGCTTGCATTGGCAGGCGCTGCAAAATCTCGAGCCACACATTCATCTGCGAAGGAGTTACGGTCGAGGATAACGTCTTCATTGGCCATGGAGTCATGTTTATCAACGACACTTATCCGCGCGCCACGACCGCATCGGGGCAACTCCAGACTGAAGCCGACTGGAAAGTTGAACAAACCATTGTCGGCAAGGGCGCGTCCATCGGCTCAAACGCTACGATTCTCGCCAACATCACAATAGGGGAGGGTGCGATCGTGGGCGCTGGGAGCGTGGTCACGAGGGATGTTCCACCGCACGCTGTTGTCGCAGGAAATCCGGCTAAGTTAGTGCGCTTTATCGGGGAGGTAAAAACGGCCGATTCACCCGACACCGTGCCCTTTCTTGATCTGATTGCACCCCATTTGGAGTTGGAGCGTGAACTGGTTGGCGCGTTTCGCCAGGGCCTTCGCACTGCGAATTTCATCGGCGGTCCCGCTGTATCGGAATTCGAAGAAGGATTCGCAGTTATCTCTGACACAGCGCATGCAATCGCCGTCAGCAGTGGCACGGACGCGCTGCGTTTTGCCATCATGGCGTGCGGGATTGAGGCGGGCGATGTCGTTGTGACAGTTCCGAATACTTTTATCGCCACGGCAGAAGCAATCTCCCAGGCGCGCGCAATTCCGGAGTTTGTGGACATCGACGAGCACACCTTCAATATGTCAGCGCAAATGCTCGAGCGGTTTCTCGAGAAGCAATGCGTCAGAAACAGTGCAGGGAAGCTTATCAGCTTGAGAAGCGGAAGACCGGTGACTGCGATTGTCCCGGTTCACCTCTACGGTCAAATGGCCGACATGGACGAAATCATGAACCTGGCCGACAAGTACGGCCTGATCGTAATTGAGGATGCATGCCAGGCGCACGGCGCGGAATACTTTTCCAAGCGGAATAATCGTTGGATGAAGGCCGGCTCCCTGGGCCGTGCAGCGGCCTTTAGCTTTTATCCCGGCAAGAACCTGGGTGCATGCGGGGAGGGCGGCGCGGTTTCAACAAGTGATGCGGAGGTAGCAGAAAAGGTCAAGATGCTGCGCGATCACGGCCAGGTAAAGAAGTACTTTCACGACATGGAGGGATATAACGGGCGACTGGATGCGATACAGGCCCGAATTCTCCACGCGAAACTGCCGCATCTAGCAGAATGGAACAAGCAGCGGAGGGATCGGGCAGCAGACTACGACAGGCTTTTAGCGAAAGTTGACGGTTTGAGTTTGCCATTTGAGCCGAGCTGGTCTCGCGCGGTCTATCACCTCTACGTCATTCGCACATGCAGCCGCGAAGGCCTGATGAATCACCTAAAACAGGCGTGCATCGGCACCGGGATACATTATCCGATTCCGTTGCATCTGCAAAAAGCATATGTCTCGTTGAATTATGCCGCGGGAGATTTTCCCGTGACGGAGCGCGTCTCAGGTGAAATTGTTTCGTTGCCGATGTTCCCTCAGCTCACCGTCAACCAGCAGGCTCGGGTCGTTGAGGCAGTCAGCACGTACCACTCCGGGATCCTGCTCGAGCGCGACGCAAGCGAGCTGAGTCAACCGGCGCCGGCGAGGCTTAGCGCATAGAGCCGACGATTCCTGATCCGCCAATCAACCAGGAATTGAATGACAATCTGCCGGGGACAAGCGGCTTTGTCGAATCGTGCGAGGAAGACAGCATTCTTGATCGGAGTCATGCCTCCGATATCGGCGAAGAGTGGGGCCAACTTGCAGTGGCCGGTTGCGATCACAAGCAGCAGTGAACCGCACTTGCGCGAAAATAGGAGTCCAGTGTATGCAGATTCGAATCGAAGCGAAATATCTCGATGAAGTGGTGGTTGTGGTTCCGGATATCTTTCAAGACGGACGCGGCTTCTTTTCGGAGACTTTTCGCGCTGACCAATTTGAGGCGCTTGGATTGCCAACTGGTTTTGTGCAGGACAATCATTCACGGTCAGCCAAAGGTGTTGTGCGCGGGCTCCATTTCCAGTGGGAACCACCGATGGGCAAGCTTATGCGCGTGACGAAGGGAGCCGCGTTCCTCGTTGCCGTGGACATTCGCAAGGGATCGCCGACGCTTGGGAAATGGGTCGGAGTTGAAGCCACGCCGGAGAATCGGCGCGAGGTGTGGGCGCCTGCTTATTTCGCGCGGGGATTCTGTGCCCTTGCTGACGACACTGAAATCCAATACAAGTGCACGGGAATCTATAACGGCAAAGCTGAATCGGGCATTCGGTGGGACGATCCTGCAATTGGCATTCAATGGCCGCTTTCCGACGTCACCGTATCGGAGAAAGACCGTAATGCCAGGACTCTTGAGAACTGGCTGCAGTCTCCCGAATCAAATAACTTTTCCTACTAAACGACGTCGCGGCATGAATCGACCGCACGGAGGATTGAGATGAGAATACTTGTTGCCGGCGGCGCCGGCTATCTTGGATCGGTGCTGATTCCCAAGCTTTTGGAGCGTGGATACAAGGTCGACGTGGTTGACCTGTTCTGGTTCGGGAATCACCTGCCCGGAGATGCCGGCATCCTTAATAAGGACATCTTTCACTTGACCGCCGAGGATCTGGCTGCGTACGAGCAAGTGGTGTTTCTTGCCGGCTTATCGAACGATCCCATGGCGGAGTATTCACCATCGAAAAATTTCATTTTCAATGCGGCAGCGCCGGCCTATCTGGCCTATATCGCAAAGATTGCCAAAGTCAGGCGATATATCTACGCATCGTCTTGCTCCGTGTACGGATATACGGAAAATGAGCTCTATGACGAGACGCGGGCAGTCAGCTCAAGCTATCCCTACGGTATTTCAAAGCTGCAAGGGGAACAGGCGGTCCTTCAATTCGCGAACGATGACTTCTCGGTGATTTCGCTGCGCAAGGGAACGATTTGTGGTTACAGCCCGCGCATGCGGCTCGATCTGATCATCAACACCATGTTCAAGTCCGCGCTCAAGAGCCGCACGATAACGGTGAACAATCCGTCGATCTGGAGACCGATCCTGAGCATCGAGGATGCTGCTACCGCGTACATCCGGGCCATTGAATCGAGCTACGGCATCTCCGGCATCTTCAATTTAGCTTCAGGAAACTACACCGTCGGCGAAGTAGGCGATCTTATCAAACGCGCAGTTGAGGACCGCCTGGACATACGCGTAAAGCTTCAGATCAAACACATTCAGGACTTCAGGAACTACAAGGTCAACACCGATAAAGCCGCGAATGTTTTGAGTTTCCATCCCTCCGGAAGCGTCAAGTCGATTGTCGATAACCTTATCGATAACATGTCCAAGTTTGAAGACTTGGATAACCCGGCATACGCGAATATTGAATGTTTCAAGACCCTTGAGAAGACTTTCGAAATTCACGACATGGCGGGAGCCGTATGATGAGGGTCGCAGTGGTCGGATCGAACGGCCAGTTGGGTGCGGATCTAGTCGCGGTATTCACCGGCCGTGGCGACGAGGTCGCTTCGTTTACACATTCAGAGATTGAGTTGTCGTCCCTGGAATCTGTAAAAGGCTGCCTTGAAGGCAGCAACGCGGAGTTCGTCGTCAACACGGCTGCGATGCACCACGTAGAGAAGTGCGAGCAAGACCCGGAGAGAGCGTTCGCGGTGAACGCTGTCGGGGCCAGAAACCTTGCGCTTGTCACAAGAGAGATGGGAGCTGTACTCGCCCACATCAGCACGGACTACGTTTTCGACGGCGCGAAGAGCGAGCCTTATGTAGAGAGTGATGCCGCGCTGCCGCTTAACGTTTACGGCAATTCGAAGCTGGCGGGCGAGGGCTTCGCACGGACATTGAACCCGAGACATTTTGTGCTCCGAACTTCGGCGATCTACGGGAAGCATCCCTGCCGCGCGAAGGGCGGCCAAAACTTTGTCGAGTTAATGCTTCGGTTAGGGCGTGAACGAGGTTCGGTCCGAGTGGTCGATGACGAATACGTCAGTCCGACCTCTACGATCAGCTTGGCTCGCCAGATTGCGGCGCTAAGCCAATCGGACAATTATGGCCTCTATCACGCCACCGCTGAGGGAAGCTGTTCCTGGCATCAGTTCGCCAAAGAAATATTCGCCGCGGCCAAGCTTCCGGTTCGAGTAGAGGTTGCATCTTCTTCCGAATTCCCTGCTAAAGTGCCGCGGCCTCATTATTCGGTTCTCGAGAATCGACGCCTCAAAGCCGCCGGGTTGAATATGTTTCAGCCATGGGAAGTGGAGCTCGCGGAGTATCTCGGCGTTTCACCGGCAGTGAATCTGGCCTAGGGTTGGCGAGGCAAGCTGTCTCTCAACGACAGGCACAACGCGAATCGCAAGCCAGGGAACTTTCGAAGTTTTTCTAACTTAGCATAGAGTTGGCCCAAGCATGTCGCAGAATTCAGTTGCAGTAGATTCAGAAGTTCGGGAACACACTTCGGCGATCGCAGTTTCCGGAAGGCCTCGCGTGGCTGCCCGGGATCGAAAAGACTATAAGATCTGGATCGACCTTGAGAACTCTCCGCATGTCCCATTCTTTCTTCCCATCATCAGGGAGATGGAGGCGCGAGGATATGAAGTTGTCCTCACCGCTCGAGACTGCTTTCAAACTTGCGAACTGGCCGATCTCGCAGGTCTCAAGTATCGAAAGATTGGCCATCATTACGGCAAGAATCCGATTGCCAAATTGAGCGGCCTGGCTATTCGAATCTTGCAGCTTGCATCTTTGATAATTCGGGAGAGGCCGCAAATCAGCGTTTCTCATTGTTCTCGCTCCTCCATTGTCCTGTCGGCCCTGCTCGGCATTCCGAGCATCAACATTATTGACTACGAATTCGCGGATCAGCGCTTTACGGGCTTGTTTGGCTCCAGGCGCAAAAAGTGGGTTCTCACTCCCGCGATTGTTCCCACCGAAGGGTTTGAAAAATGCGGAACGCTCGCCGATCATATCCTGCATTATCCCGGGATCAAGGAAGACGTCTATGTTCCGTTCTTTCAACCGGACTCATCCTGGACAAGAAGCCTGGGAATCACATCCGAGGATACAGTCGTCACGATCCGCCCGCCGGCGACCGAAGCGCATTATCACAATCCTGAAAGCGAGAAGCTCTTGATGGCGGTATTTGACGAGTTGGAAAGCCATCCTGAAGTCAAGACGATCCTGCTTCCTCGCACACCAAAGCAAGAGGTTCAAATTCGCCAGGAGAGACCGCAGCTATTTGAGTCCGGACGAATGATAGTTCCGGAACGCGCTCTGAACGGGCTGGACCTGATCTGGCGATCCGACGCTGTGATCAGCGGGGGCGGAACCATGAACCGGGAAGCTGCTGCGCTGGGCGTACCGGTGTACAGCTTATTTCGTGGTGCGCTAGGGGCGGTGGACAAACATCTTGCAGAAACAGGCAAGCTGGTTTTGCTTGAGAGCGAAGACGATGTTCGCGCGAAGCTCAGCCTCGAGCGCCGCGAAAGGCCAGCGGCTTGCACGCCGGCAAAGGCGAAAACGCTCGACGCCGTTGTGAACCATGTCATTGCAGTTGCTGGGGCCCAAGGCTGAACCATGCAAGCTGCAATTCAAAGCGTGCTGGAGCGAGACAGGTTGAATGACCGCAGGGTCAACGAACTGTGCGACCTTGCCGCGGCAGGTCTCGTCCAAATGTTCGATTCGGAGCAGCAGCTTTTTTGCCACACCTACACTCGAACCAAGGAGGGGATGAGCCGCAAGGGACTCTCGCCGCGCTACACGATGATGACCTTGCTCGGCCTCCAACGTTACCAAGCCTCAGGTCGAAGCTCGCCGGTGGCGATTGCTCCGGTACTCGATCGGCTCCTTCAAGACACCAGTTGGCTCGCAAGTGCCGGAGATCTCGGCCTGATTCTCTGGACCTGCGCGGAACTGGCCCCGGACCGTTTGACCCAGGTCTACAAGGATGTCCATGCGGAGGAAGCGCTCAAGCGATTTCCTGACGGGCAGCAAGGCTCCACGATGGAAGTCGCCTGGTATCTAACCGGCCTGGCGACATGCGCTTTGAAGGGCTACTCCGATCTTCCCGGGCAATCCGAACAAATCGCAGCCGCCCGCAAGATACTCGAGCAAAATTGCGGTTTGTCTGGAGTCTATGGTCATCTCTCCCGAAGCCATTCCGTCAAATCGTTTCTCCGCCGCAGAATTGGCAGCTTTGCCGATCAGGTCTATCCCACCATCGCTTTTGCTCGGTTGTCGCAGGCTCTCAACGACGTTGATGCACGCGACCGGGCGCAGCGCACCGCGACGAAAATGTGCGAGTTGCAAGGAGCGATGGGCGAGTGGTCCTGGCATTACGATTCGGCAACCGGAAAGGTAGTCAGCCGGTATCCGGTCTACTCAGTGCACCAGCATGCCATGGCGCCGATGATGCTTTTCGCGGCGGCTGAGGCCGCAAGCTGCGACTTCAGCGAAGCGGTCTATAAAGGCCTGGCCTGGATCAGCGGTCATAACGAGATACACCTTAACTTCATCGAGCCTTCCCTGAGTCTGATCTGGCGCTGCCTTTATCTGGCGCAGGCAGACGCCTACTTAGACACAACATTTCGCTTTCTTAAATTGCGCCACGACACGGCAGATGCCCTGCCACGAGTTCGCTACGAATGCCGTCCTTATGAACTCGGTTGGCTTTTGTACGCCTTTTCGCATCTGTAGATCGGTCTCTCGATCGCTCTATTTTCTTAACAAGCTATTTGTCATAGGCACCTCGAGCAGCCGGCTTCGGCTCTTAACGCAAAGTACTCATCGTTGAGCTCAATGGAATCAGTGAAAACGAAGAAAATCATGATCGTCGTCGGCGCACGGCCTAATTTTATGAAGGCGGCGCCTATCATTGCCGGGATTCGCGATCACAACGAGCGGGTGGCGGGTTCGCCGAGCCGCGCAGGCTCCGGCCATTCGCAGATCGCATTGCAATGCGTACTGGTTCACACGGGGCAACACTATGACGCGGCAATGTCAGACCAATTCTTCGCTGATTTGAGAATTCCCAAGCCGGATGTGCACTTAGGGGTCGGAGGCGGATCGCACGCGGCGCAAACGGCCGAGATCATGAAGAGGTTCGAAGAGGCACTCGAACGTGAGAAGCCCGACCTGCTCATCGTTGTAGGCGATGTAAATTCCACGCTTGCCTGTGCTCTTGTCGCCGCGAAGATCTCGTATGACAAATCCGGTTCCCGGCCGCTGATCGCCCACGTCGAAGCGGGCCTTCGGTCCTTCGATCGGGGAATGCCTGAAGAGATTAACCGCATAGTCACAGATCATTTGGCAGACCTGCTGTTTGTCACCGAGGAGAGCGGAGTTAAGAATCTCCGTCAAGAAGGCGTCGAGGATCATAAGATCCATTTCGTTGGTAATACGATGATCGACTCGCTTCTTGCATTCAAAGATCAAGCGCGCCGATCTCCTATCTTGCGCGCACTTGGTCTCAGCGCCAACGAGGGTCTGTCGGAATCGGGTAGCAGCATAACGCCTTTTGCATTATTGACATTGCACCGTCCTTCCAACGTAGATGAGCGCGAGGGTTTTCTGAACATCCTGGAAGGGCTGAACGAGCTTGCCTCCATCTGTCCGATTATTTTTCCCGTCCATCCCAGGACTCGGAAAAAAATTGCCGACTTCGGTTTCGAGGATTTCTTCTTTCGCCTGGAGGGAACCGAACACAGCACAAGGCCATCGCCGCAAGAGGGGAAAGGGCGTATTTGCCTCATCGATCCCCTTGGCTATATCGATTTTCTCTGTTTGATGGAGCACGCTGCGGTCGTGGTCACCGACTCCGGAGGGATTCAGGAAGAAACGACGTGCCTCGGCGTGCCGTGTGTCACGGTTCGGGAGAATACCGAACGGCCAGTCACAATTGAAGTTGGGACGAATGTTCTTGCCGGAACGAGTGCCACCGGAATCCGCAAGGCTGTGCGGCAACAACTCGAGTCAAAGCGCGAAGCCGCTGTGCCCGAGGCATGGGATGGCAAGAGCGCAGAGCGGATCCTCGGTGTGATCTGCGACCAGCTTTTGAAGCAAGAGGAAAAGCTGCTTGCATCGGTGATTGAGTAAATCCCCGAGCACGAGGGGACTTAGTTCCAGTGAACGCCAAGGCCCGACGTCAAAAACAACCATGCGGTACGTGATCATTACTCCAGTCCGTGACGAGGAACAGTACATTGCGGAGACGATCAACTCAGTGTGTTCCCAGACAGTGCGGCCGACGGAGTGGATCATCGTGAACGACGGATCCAGCGACCATACGGGCCAGATTGTTGACGGCTACGCTTCGGAACACCCGTGGATCCGCGTCGTTCATCGGGAGAACAGGGGCTTCCGCAAGTCAGGCGGCGGTGTTATGGAGGCGTTCTACGAGGGCTACAAGACGCTGCAATGCAAAGAGTGGGACTTTCTTGTGAAACTCGATGCCGATCTCACTTTTGCCCCCGACTATTTCGAAAAATGCTTTGAGTATTTTCGCAGGGACCCGGAGCTCGGAATTGGCGGCGGCGAGATCCGCCATCAAATAGAGGGCGAGCTGAAAGCTGAAAAAAATCCGCGTTTTCATGTGCGGGGGGCAACCAAGATTTACAGGAGACCGTGTTGGGAGGCGATAGGAGGTCTCTGGGCTGCCTCAGGGTGGGACACGATTGATGAGGTTAAAGCCAACATGAAGGGATGGAAGACTTATACCTTCACGGACCTGGGCCTCGTCCATCATCGTTTTACTGGATCGGAAGAGGGGTTCGTTCGCGACAGAGTGAAGCATGGAGTAGCTTGCTATGTTTCCGGATATCATCCGCTCTTTGTGGTGGCAAGTTGCGCGCGTCGCCTGTTTCAGAAGCCGCTCGTGATCGGCTCGTGTGCAATCATGTATGGATTTCTTAAGTCCTATGTTACTCGGCCACTGCGCCTGAAAGATCGGTCGTATTTCACCTACATACGCGGCCAGCAGTTAAGACGGCTCTGCGGAATGGAAACAATCTGGAGGTGACCTCAACAGAGGTCATTTCATAAGCCATGTGCGGAATCTGCGGCAAACTCGCGTTTGACAGAGACGAAGTGATCTCGCCGAGCCTCGTCAAGTCGATGGCAGATTCAATACGGCACCGCGGGCCTGACGACGATGGCTATTACTTCTCTGGAAATGTCGGTTTGGGCTTTCGCCGCCTCTCGATCATCGACCTCAAGAGCGGCCATCAACCGCTTTCGAACGAAGACGGCTCAATTTGGATCGTTTTCAATGGCGAAATCTATAACTACCAGGAGCTGCGCACGTTCCTCCTGGGAAAAGGGCATGTATTCAAGACGAGGACTGACACTGAAGTGATCGTCCATCTGTACGAGGAACTCGGGCCCGCATGCCTGGAGCGGCTGCGCGGAATGTTCGCTTTTGCAATCTGGGACGGCAATGCGAAAACGCTTTTCCTGGCGCGGGACCGCGTTGGAATTAAGCCACTCTATTACCGGCTGGACGACGATTCACTTATCTTTGCATCGGAGATCAAAGCAATCCTCGCAGATCCATCAGTCAAAAGAGAAATCGCTCCAGAGCTTATAGACCGTTTCCTGACATTTATGTATGTGCCCGGGGAAGAAACGCTGCTGAAGGGAATTCAGAAGCTCGCCCCCGGGCACTATTTGCAAGTTACAGACGGCAAAGCGACGATCCGTCAATACTGGGACCTGGCCTTCGCAAATTCCTTCCGGCCGAGGAGCGCTGAACTGGCTGAGGAAGAACTCCTCTCACTGCTGGCAGAAACCGTCAAACTGCATATGATCGCTGACGTGCCGGTGGGCGTTCTCCTCAGCGGCGGAGTCGATTCTACCGGGGTGCTCAGCCTTGCTGTCGAGCAAACCGACAAGAAGGTGAGTACCTTCACCGTTGGTTTTTCCGGGAAGAACTTTGCCGACGAGAGACCCTTTGCGCGGCTTGCCGCCGAAAGGTTCAACACGCAACACCATGAGATGACCATCACGGCGGCGGATTTCGCCGCGTTTCTCCCTAGTTATGTTTGGCATATGGAAGAGCCCGTCTGCGAGCCTCCGGCGATCGCTTTGTACTATGTCTCCAGGCTGGCGAGAGATCATGTCACTGTCCTTCTCTCCGGAGAGGGAGGCGACGAGGCATTCGCGGGATACAGTAATTATCGGAACCTGGTTTGGCTTGAGCGCATCAAGCGTGGCGGCCCCGCGCTCAATGCAGCTATCTCCAAGGGAATCTCGGTCTGGAGCACGCTCTTCGATCCCTCGCGTTTTGCAAAGTACGGCCCGTTAATGCAGGATCGGTTTCCGGAATATTACTATAGCCGCACTTCGAACCCGCATCGCACGACGGGAAACAGTTTGGGCACGGTGTACTCCGCAGATTATCTGGATGCCGTCGACCGCGAGCACAGCCTTGAGCCGCTGCGTTTGTTGCAGGCGAATGTCCGTGGGCAGGGCGCGCTCAACGCGATGCTCTATATCGATACGAAAACCTGGTTGCCAGACGATCTGCTGATCAAAGCCGACAAAATGACCATGGCCAACTCTCTCGAGTTGCGCGTGCCGCTGTTAGATCACAAGGTATTGGAGTTCGCGGCGTCGCTGCCGCCGGGGATGAAGCTAAACGGGCACAGGACAAAGTACATTCTGAAGAAGGCGCTCTCGAAAAGAATTCCCAAGGAAATCCGCAATCGAAAGAAAGCCGGATTTCCTGTTCCGTACGGATCCTGGATCCGAACTGAGCTCAAGGATCTTGTTTGGGACGTGTTAATGGATAGCAGAACGACGAGCCGGGGCTACTTCCGCCGGGACGGTATTGAAAAGATGCTTCAGGCGAACTCGCAAGGAGCCGATTACTCCAAGGAGATATTCTCGTTACTCAGCCTGGAGCTTTGGCAGCGGATATTTCTAGAAGATCAACAGGTGACCTTGCAGTAGCTCTTGTTGAGCGGCTTCGGTCGGGTTCGCCGTAACATGGCGGGGCGTTGCAGGCTCCTCCGGAAATGTAAGTATGGTTGGCTTTTCCTATTCCTTACGATGCGTAGTTTTTCACAACATCTCGGCCACGAACTCACCGTTCACGACCGGGATGAGTGTGGACACCACGCCGCAAAGTTTCGAAAGAACCCTGCGATTTCTTACTTCCCACTATCGCCCGGTGAGTCTTGAAGACGTTCTGAGCAATTGCGAGGGACGTGGACTGCCATCCCGAGCTCTTCTGGTGACCTTCGATGACGCATACGCTTCGGTAGCCGAGTACGCTGCTCCGCTTTGTAAGCAACTCGGGGCGCCGGCCGTTTTCTTTGTAAATGCCGCATTCGTCGATAATCAACGGCTCGCACCGGACAATCTCATTTGCTATGTGGCCAACGTCCTGGGACTCGCCTCAATTAATACCGCAATTCGCACGGTTTGGGGCGATAAAGCCGCGCCGGTTGGTTCTCTTACCGAAGTGTTCGGCATCTTTTTACCGTCCCTATCGCTCGCTGAGCGAGAAGCTTTCCTTGAGGTTCTGCGCAAATTGGCAGGCATTAGCGAGAGGCAGGCCGCTCAAGAAGCCGGTTTGTATTTGACCGCCGAGCAGCTTCGCACGCTAAAATCGTTCAACTTCGAGCTTGGGAATCACACCTATACCCACACATACTTTCGCTCCCTGTCGCGAAACGACTTTGGTTCGGAGATTGATCGAAACAAAAATGAGCTGGAGTCCATGTCGGGGACGAACGTCCGATCCTTTAGCCAGCCTTATGGTTCTTCGAAAGATCTAAGCTCTGAATTAAGAGATTATCTCAATAACTCAGGGCACCACGCGATCTTCCTGAGCGAGAGTGTCGCCAACCCCCGAAGCCCCGACCTCTTTCGTTTAGACAGGATCAATAGCCGCGCCCAAAACGACAAAACTCTGTTTCTCGAGATCGAGGTTCTGCCGCGTCTTCGTGCGATACGAAACCGGATTCTTCAAAATCCCGCGGAAGCTTGAGGATATAAATTCACTGACCTGTCAACCGAAACAGTGCACTGAATCGCAATTTTGAGCACATATCAAGAGATGGGAGAATCAATGGCCGAGAATCAAGACAAAATGAGCCGAGACGCATTCCTTTCAGAGATCGACGAAATTCTTGGTCTGCGACCTGGGACGCTTAAAGGCGATGAGCAACTGGAAGAGCTGCACAATTGGGACTCGACCGCGCTGATTGGGGTTATCGTTCTGGCCGAGTCAGCGAGCGAGAGGCATATCTCCCCCGATCAAATTGTGAATTGCTCAACAGTCGCCGATCTGCTGCGACTAGCAGGCGTGGACGACAGACCGTCTTAACTGGAAGATCGTTTCATCACGCCGCGAATGCGGCACCACCGAGCCGGAAAGCGGGCAAAGCACTCCAGGCGCCGCTCATGGATCGGGCATCGATTTGAAATAACCCACGATGGCATCGGAGACGAAAGTGACGCAATCAGAACGCCTGAAGGACTTGCAGTTTCCTATCACGGCGTCGACGCTCATCCGTAAGCGTCTAGCCATCACGAGAGAGCTGTCTGCGCAGCCGAATCTGATTCCGACGCGCATTGCAATTCTCGGAGGATCGACTACAAGCGAAGTCAGAGGCATGCTGGAGTTGTTTCTCCTGGCCAACGGAATCCGGCCGGAATTCTACGAGTCCGGCTACAACCGTTATTCCGAGGACCTCCTGTTCGAAAACCAGGATCTCTGGAAGTTCAAGCCCGATATAGTATTTATTCACACAACCTGGCGGAACGTTTCAGGCTTCCCGGAGTTGATGGAGCCGGACGCAGAAGTTGAAGCGCGCGTGCGCGAGGAAGTCGCCAGATTTGTAACCCTCTGGAAGAAGATTCAGTCAGAGCTTGGTGCGTTAGTCGTGCAGAATAACTTCGACCTGCCCTATCTACGACAGTTAGGAAATTTAGAGGCGGTTGAATCCTATGGCCGGGTGAATTTCCTGATGCGGCTCAATGCTGAGTTCGCAGCTTATGCGCGCCAAGACTCGAAACTCCTCGTGAATGACATTCACTATCTTTCGGCGCAGATAGGTTTAGATGAGTGGCACGGGCGCACCTACTGGTACAACTTTCGCATGGCCGTGAGTCCGGCGGGGACGATCGCTTTAGCGCAAAGCGTTGCAGCGCTCGTGAAATCTGTTTACGGAAAAGCCAGGAAATGCCTCGTTCTCGACCTGGACAACACTCTTTGGGGCGGGGTCGTTGGCGACGATGGGGTGCAAAATCTCATTTTGGGTCGTGACCACGCGGTCGGGGAGGCTTTCCTCGATTTTCAACGATATGTGAAGGAATTGCGGCGCCGTGGCATCATCCTCGCCGTATGTTCAAAGAACGATTTTCAAAATGCAAAGGAAGGCTTTTCACATCCTGACAGCATCTTGAAACTCGAGGATTTCAGCGCATTTAAAGCAAACTGGAATCCAAAACCGGAAAACATCCGCGAGATCGCTGCAGAGCTCAATATCGGCCTCGACAGCATTGTATTTGTCGATGATAATCCGGCGGAGAGAGCATTGGTTGCCGGCCAACTGTCGGAGGTGGCGACGCCGGATGTGGGCTCCGATGTAAGCCGCTTCGCTGAAGTACTCGAAGCTGAGCGCTATTTCGAAGTTCATAAAGTGGTTCAGGACGATTTGAATCGTTCAGACTTCTACAAAATGAACGCGGAACGGAACGCATATCAGGCGGCCTTCCGCGACTACGGTGAGTTTCTAACTTCTCTGGATATGGCCGCCGAAATTGCGCCATTTACGCCTGTGTATCTCGAGCGGATCACGCAGTTGATTAACAAAACCAACCAATTCAATCTCACGACCAGGCGGTACACGAACGCCGAAGTCAATGCCATCGCTCAGGACCCGCATTATGTCACGCTCTACGGAAGACTAGCGGACAAATTTGGCGATAACGGCTTGGTGTCGGTGCTGGTCGGACGCACCGTCAATGACACTCTTGAAATGGACCTGTGGCTGATGAGCTGCCGCGTTCTCAATCGCGAAATGGAATTGGCGATGTTTGATGCCCTCGTCGAACAGTGCCAGGCACGCGGAATTCGGAAGATCGTTGGCATCTATATACCGTCGAAGAAGAATGGACTGGTCGCCGATCATTATCGCAACCTCGGCTTCAGCGAGTGCGGAGTAAGCGCTGAGGGGCTGCAAAAGTGGAGCCTTGAAGTTCCGCAAGAGCCGCCGCAAAAAGAGCGCCACATTCGTAGAGCAGCGGAAACGGCGGCCTCAATTACCGATCGCGGGCTGCCATCGTGCCCTGAGGCCGTGGGAGCTGAGTCTAAGTCTTGAGTGACAAGTCTGGGCACCGGCCCGCAGCCAAGACCGTCCGCCAAGCTGAATCGCTTAGTGAACCAACGATCATGTCTCATTCAACTTGGCAAGTCGAAGTCGATCAAACTGGCTCCGAGGAATGGTCGCGGATGCTCGACTTGTTTGACGACGCGAATATTTATCAGACGGCCGCATATGGTGAGGTTCGCTGGGGCAAGAGAAATCTAAGCCGGCTGGTGTTGCGGCGAGACGGGGAAGTCGCTGGAATAGCTCAGCTTCGGATTATTCGTCCCACATCGCTGAAGTTTGGCATGGCTTATCTGCGTTGGGGCCCGCTCTGGGAGCGCCGGGATGGTTCTTCCGATCCCGAAGTTCCCCGCCGCATGGCGCGCGCCATCGAGGACGAGTATCTAAGGACCAGAAAACTCTTCGTGCATGTTCTCCCCAATGCTTTCGCCGGATCGCCGCGGGCTGAAGTGTTCCAATCGGTTTTTTCGAGTTTCTCAATTAAAGCTCCGAAATCTACCGATGCCTATCGGACCTTTCTCGTTGACATCACGCCGCCGCTTGAAGAGCTGCGAAAGGGTCTTGATGCGAAATGGCGTAACAAGCTCAAGCAATCGGAGAAGAATCATCTGACCGTGGTTTCAGGAAACGGGAGCAAGGAGTTCGCAGCTTTCTGCGAGATTTACTTCCAGATGCGCGAGCGCAAGACGTTTGAATCGACAGTGAGCGTCGAGGAAATGAGCCGCATTCAGGACGCTCTCCCGGAACCGCAGCGGATGCAAGTTTTGATCTGTCAAGATAAGGGCGTTCCTGTGGCTGGCATCGTTGTATCGGCGATGGGCGATTCCGCTATCTACCTGCTGGGTGCCACCAGCGACGCAGGACTGAATTCCAAAGGCGCATATTTCCTGCATTGGACGATGATGTCCTGGCTGAAGGAACGAGGCATTAAGACGTACGATCTTGGAGGCATCGACCCAGAAGGAAATCCCGGAGTTTATTACTTTAAGAGAGGGTTTTCCGGAGTAGATTCCTGCCAGATTAACCCCTTCGCCGCATCAAAGAGCGCAGCATCCTCCGCGATGGTCAAGGCGGGAATCGCCGTGCAACGCACTTTTCGCGCCTCGCTGCGGCCCTTACATATCGCCCGATCATTCAAGCATCGGGCCGCAATCAGCTAGAAAAATGTCACCGTCTACTGACCCCGTTGAACTTTCCGTTGTCATTGTTGCCTGGAATGCAAGGCGCTATCTGGAGTTGTGTCTCGATAGCCTGGCCGCTGCGCCTCCGCGACGCAGCATGGAGGTCCTGGTCGTCGATAACGCATCCGCGGACGATACCGTTGCAATGGTTGAGACCAAATTTCCGTGGGTGAAGCTGATCAAGAGCAAAGAGAACCTCGGATTCTCCAAAGGGAACAACGTGGCCATTCGGCAATGCCGCGGACGCTATATTGCGCTGGTCAATCCGGATGTAATCGTATTTCCCGGCTGCCTGGACACCCTGGCGGACTTTCTCGATCAGCATCCGAAAGTCGGCAATGTCGGACCGCGCGTATTCAATCCTGACATGACTCAGCAAAGCACTTGCCGGCGATTCCCTACGCTTTGGAACAACTTTTGTTCGGCGAGCCGCCTGGAAAGCGTGTTTAAAGGGAGCAAGTTTTTCGCGGGCGAGCACATGTTCTACTTCGCGCATGACCGCACGCTTGCTGTAGATGTGATCGTGGGCTGCTTTTCGATGATTCGCCGCGAAACGTTTGATGAGGTCGGCCTGCTCGATGAAGGTCTGTTCATGTATGGTGATGACGTCGATTGGTGCCGGCGTGCCTGGAATGCCGGATGGCAAGTATTCTTTTATCCAGATGCGCAGGCGATCCATGATCGGGGCAAAACTACGGCCCCGTTTCCGGCCCACTTTGCCGTCGCGCAACAGCGCTCGATTCTGCACTACTGGACCAAACACCACACTTTCCTTGGCGTGCTGGGGATTCGGAGCATCATGCTTTTCCACCATTTGCTGCGTTACGCGATCACCGTTCTGTCGGACCTTGCACACTTCCACAAAGGGCCGCAGAGTGGGATTCGTAAACAGGTGAGCGGCGCTTGTCTGCGGCAACTCCTCTATGGCGCCGTGCCCCGAAAGCCGGAGGAACAGGCAGCATCTTGAGCATTTCCACTTCAATTTCGCGCTTCGGGGATTATTTCCGGCGCCATGGTTTGGCGGCAACGATGCGGCGCATCCAACTGGCCGCGAAGCGCGCGCTTTTCGCTGACCGCATGGTGGTCTTGTATTGCGACCTGGACGAGCGGAAGTTACGCCCGGTGAACTTTCCTAAGAACCTGAGAGTGGAACGGCTGTGCGCGCTGGCCGAACTCAGCGCAGAACGCTTGCAGGCAATCACGAGCTTCTGGAACGCAAAGCTTGCGAACCGGAATATCCGCGAGCGATTTGAAAAGGGAGCCTCGCTGTGGCTGCTGGAAAGTAATGACCAGCTGGCCGGCTATGGCTGGACTTTGCGGGGACAGCCGATCGCGCCGTATTATTTTCCGTTGGGACCGGACGACGTGCAGTTGTTTGACTTTTATGTCTTTCCGAAGTTTCGGGGCCGGGCGCTGCATTGGCTTCTGACCGGTCATATTCTTCATATACTGGCAACAGAAGGCGGATCGAGAGCCTTTGCCGATACTCACGAATGGAACCAGGCGCAACTGGCCTCTTTCAAAATGACTCCATTTCTCCCTCTCGGTTTTGTCAGAACGTACAAGATCCTCGGGCGGGATTTCACTAGCTGGACGACGCCGCAACCCGCGGATCAGGAACAGAAAAGCGTGGCAGGCAGGAAGCAAGCCATGAATATGCTTAGGCCCAATGAGTAAACCAACGCAGGAAATCCTTCACCCTCCGGGCTGGCTTAAGCTTCATCATGTCGGCTTTGTGCTGGCTTCAATCGAAGCGACGGCCTCGTGCTATGCCCGCTCTCTTGGCGCAACCTGGGATGGGAACATCATTTTCGATCCCCTGCAAATGGTGCGAGTCACATTCCTTCGGGGAGCTCATCCCTGTGACGCTCTGTTCGAATTGGTCGAGCCCGCGGGAGTCGATTCGCCGGTCGCGCGCTTTCTGAAACGCAAAGGCGGCTTGCACCACCTGTGCTACGAGGTAGAGGACATTGAGGCGCATCTCGAATTCTGTAAATCTGTCGGTACAATCATCGTTCGTCCCCCCGTTCCCGCTGTCGCTTTTGGCGGGCGGCGTATCGCTTGGGCGCTGATCAAAAAGAGACTGCTTGTCGAATTCCTGGAAGGCCAGGCGGTCTGACTTCGAAACGCAGCTGCGCGCCGAATACAATTTCATCGCCTGTTCAGCCCTTTGGCTTGGCCTTCGCAGAACGATTCGCGCATGACTTCGGTAACACGCTGGTAACGTTGACAGTCACACACAAGTAACGTAATCTCGCCCAATAAGTCCAGGATAGTGGAGATATATTTTGACCCCCATGGCAAAAATGCTGCGATTTGCGATTTTTTCGGTCTTAATTTTGACTGCTGGGAAGGCTTTTGCGAGCGGTGGAACATGCCCCGCAAATTCCCCTGTTCAGGGTAGCAACTGCTATTTCATTGCGGCGAACGGATCGGATTCGAACAACGGCACTTCAGAATCCACTCCCTGGCTGCACGCTCCGGGAATGCCGAGCTGCACCGCCAACTGCGCTGCGGTGACTCCCGCTGCTGGAATGGGATTCATTTTTCGTGGCGGCGACACCTGGCACTTTGGAAACTCCGGCGCTTCGCCATACACCGGCGGCGAATGGTCGATGAATAACTGGTGGGGAACTGACGCCAGTTGCCAATATGAAGGAACACATACTGGATGCATCTATTGGGGAGTGGATCAGGCGTGGTATTCGGGTTCATCGTGGGCCAGGCCGATCCTCAATGCTGATAACCCTTTGTCCACCTCAACAGTTTCCAGTTGTGCGTATCAAGTGGCGCCATCGAGCCAAAACATCATCATCTGGGCCGGTGTGGATGACTACATCGACAACTTCGAGATGACGGGATTCTGTTCCAGCAGGAATCCTGCCAGCGGTGGGCCGTCTACGGATGAATACATCATGTACGGCGGGTCCGGGGTCTCCGGCAGCGGGATGCTCCTCCTCGCCAATATTTATTTCCACGGCTGGACCATCACATCTACGGCGGGACAGTCGAACTCGACGATTCCCTGCACGATCATCGGCGGCGGAAACAACGGACTGCAGTCGATGTGGAATATCGTGGTGGATGGATCGGACTCGGACGCAAAAACATGCTCTTGGGGAACCTTCCCGAGCTTCTACCATTTCAAGAATTCAATCATCCGTTATGCTACGCAAGGTGTGGGCCAATGGTGCCACGACATCCACGACAACATCTTTGAGTATATGGATGGCCCGATCTGGCCAACCCACGCCAATGTGCTGGAGTGCAATGCGGATGCGGACGGAGCGGCCGTAAATCAGCCGGCAGGCACGCCGAATGTGATTTACAACAACATCTTCCGGCATGACGATCCTACCGTGTCGTCGAATCCCGACCTTTGGGTCTGCCCAAATTCGACCCCCGAATACTGGTTCAACAATCTGATGTACGATCTCGCCGGTGAAGGATGGAGCATCGCCGGGCCAGCCGGGTACTCTGGCTGCCCCAACAGCGGTCATCAATATATGTTCAACAACACCCTGGTTGACATGACCCAACCGTGCTCGTTGAACACCCTCAACAACGGCACCAATGGCCAGTTCCTAACCGTGATGAACGAACATCTGATCAACTCTTCCTTTGACACACTTGTTTCGCCCGGATGCACAGGCAGGACAAGTGCGACCAACATTGCAATGAGTCTGAGCACCGCGGTATCGCAGGGGTACCTGCTCAGCGGCGGGGGAACTGCGCAAGCGAACACTTGCGCCAATGAGGGCAGCACTCCTTGCGCTCCTACAATCGCTTCAAATTCGACGACAACGACCGGGGCAAATCAACAGGCTTATTGCACGACGCTGGCCTCTTATAAGTCAGAGCCTGCGATAAGCTTTGAGGCGGCCAACGCCTGCATGAGTGGGATTTCGGGCGGGTGCTCCTACAATACGACGACCCACGCAATGAATTGCCCGACCCGGGGCGCCATTAAGCGACCCGCCACTGCGGCATGGGACAGCGGAGCCTATCAATTGAATGGTCTTCAGGCGCCGACAAATCTGCAGGGTACTATTCCGTAGTTCTGTCTGCTCTGCACTGCATCATTATCAACAAGACCCGGGCGCGGTGCGCTTTATAGTGAGAGTAGCGCCGGCCGGTGAGCACACGATCAAAGACGCCGCACGCTCGACGCAGAAAGCCGGCTGAAGCCGGTTCGATTCGAGCATTCGGCGATTCCCAAGACACTTGACCCGGACACACGTCTAGCCATGGCACCAGAACATCTCAGATTCGGAGGCGGTTCAGCCGACTCGGTCATCAGCCCCTTCGTGATCGTGTGGCTGCTCCTTGCCATCCTGCTGATCATGGTCCTGCCCCGCAGGAAGGCGATTATGCCTTTTCTGATTGCGTTTTTCACGATCCCAATCGGGGAAGTGGTCGTGGTGGGTGGCATCCACCTTACCGCTCTGCGCATCCTGATTCTGGTGGTATTGGCGAAGAGACTCACCTTCTCTCGTCGCGAAAAGTATCCCGAAGGAGTCAACGGCATCGATTGGGCGGTGATTCTGTGGGCGGTCTCCGCATTCATCGCGTTCTTTCTGCAGTTTCCGGGTACGCCTAGTCTGATTCAGGGACTCGGAGTTCTTCTCGACACGCTGGGTGGTTATCTGGCTGTGCGGTCGTTGATTCCCGATGGCGAAGGGATGCGTACCACAATAAAGACCCTGGCGATTGTTTGCGCCATTCTTGGCGCTTGCATGATCAATGAGCAAATCAGACAAGTCAACGTATTTGGTTACATGGGCGGAATCGACCTGGTGCCGGTTTTCAGAGATGGGCACTTACGCGCAGGCGCGACGCTGGGCTGCATACCCGCGGGCGCCTTTTCTGGAGTCCTGATCCCCCTGTTTGTCTGGCTGTTGAAAGAAAAAAACTGCCGAGTGTTTGCTATCGTCGGGCTTGCCGGAGCCCTCGCGATGGTATTCACCTCCTACTCGAGTACCTCATGGATGGCCCTCATCGGAAGCATTGTTGGCCTGGCATCCTGGCGGCTTCGTAAGAGCATGCGCACAATCCGCTGGGCATTCGTCATGGTTCTGGTCGGGCTGCAGATGGTCATGAAAGCTCCAGTGTGGGCGTTGATCGCCAGGGTCGACCTCACCGGGTCATCGTCGGCTTATCAGCGCTACCAACTCGTCGATATGACCATCAGGCACTTCACGGCCTGGTGTCTGATCGGTACTCCTGACTACGTCAACTGGGGGTGGGATAGTTGGGATCTATGCAATCAGTTTGCGGCCGTCGCCTTAACGGGAGGTTTGCTCGCTCTGGTCTGTTATCTGGCAATCTTCAAGCGAAGCTTCTCGGCGCTTGGGATTGCCAGGAAGCGGGTAAATGGCGATCTCCGGCAGGAATGGCTCCTCTGGTGTTTCGGGTCCACCCTGTTTGCAACAATCATCGCGCACTTCGGAATCAATTACATGGCCCAACTTATCATGGGCTTCTTCCCGCTGGTCGCCTGCATTTGCGTAGCCACATCGGAAGCAAAACAAGCAACGGTTCCTTCGACTGAAAAAGCAATTGGATCAAAGTGGGCATCGTGGGAGATGTGGCAAGCGGAACCCTCCTATGGCATGGACAAAGCCGACGCTGCAAACGCGATGAGCCGGCTTGCCTACAAAGAGAGCCCATTCCATCCCTGAAGATCTCGCATCGCAAATTGCGTCCCGGGAGACCCGAAAAGAGATTGATGACAAGCAGGAATGATCGCGTGCGCGTGTTGTATAGCTTTCCGCTGCGTTTGGGAGCGGACCGCATATGCTACACCGCCTGGCAACAGGTCAACGGGCTGGCGGCTGCCGGGGTGGATCTGCTCGCGTTTCCGGCATCTCTGGGGCGGCCCGTTCCCGCGGGAGTCAAGGTTCACTCGACGTTGGCCTGGGGAAATGCGCGCCTGCCCTACCGAGTAGTGGGCACCGCGCGGGCCGTGGCGCTGCATGACCGGATCGTGGCGCGGCGGATTGAGAAACTGGTGGACAAAATTGACATTATTCACACTTGGCCCACAGGAGCGCTTGAGACTCTTAAAACTGCTGCGCGATTGGGAATTCCGACCGTCCTGGAAAGGCCCAACGCAAATACCCGCTTTGCCATGGAGGTGGTGCAAGAAGAGTGCGATCGCCTGGGAGTTGCGCTGCCGCCCGATCATGAGCACGCCTATGATGCAGGAAAGTTACACAGAGAAGAGGAAGAATACAGGCTCGCCACGCGCCTGCTCTGCCCATCGGAGTTCGTGATCAAGACTTTTCTCGATAAGGGGTTCAAGAGGGAGCAACTTGTCCGGCACATCTATGGGTACGATGAGCAGGTCTATTACCCCAGTCCCGAGCCGCGCGAGCCGCGGCGTGGGCTGACGATGCTGTTCGTCGGTGTCTGCGCGGTCCGCAAGGGAGTGCATTTTGCCCTCGAAGCGTGGCTAAACTCGCCGGCCTGTAACGATGGTACTTTCCTCATCGCTGGAGAATTCCTACCTGCTTACGAGGAAAAACTCGCACCCATGTTGGCGCATCCGAGCGTGAAGGTCCTGGGCCACCGGAACGATGTGCCCGACCTGATGCGAAAGAGCGACATTCTAATTCTGCCGAGTATTGAGGAAGGCTTCGGCCTGGTGATTACCGAAGCAATGGGCTCAGGTTGTGTTCCTCTCGCGTCAGAGGCATGCACTGAGATTTGCAGTCACATGAAGACCGGGCTCATGCACAGGATCGGAGACGTCGAAGCTCTTACGCAACACATCACCATGCTTCACGAAGATCGCGCGCTCCTCGAGAGGCTTCGCGCGGCATCGTTAAAGACTTGCAATGAGATCACATGGACCGCTGCAGGAGTGAGGCTTCTCGACGCCTACCGTGAAACCATCGCAGACTACAAAGACGGCGCACGGAACCGGTTTTCCGAGTCGCCAGATTCCAGTTACGCCAGAGCCTGATTTCACTCCCAGCATTTCGATACTAGAGAGCCTCCGTGAATCCCAAGGTGTCCGTTGTAATCCCGACGTATAACCGAGCAGAAAAAGTTCGGAAAGCCGTCGCAAGTGTCGTGGTACAGAGCTTCACGGATTTTGAAGTCATCGTGGTCGATGACGGATCGTCCGATGGGACCGAGAAGACCCTTCGCGATGCTTTTGGCGATCGTATTCGTTACTACTTTCAGTCCAATCAGGGGGTCAGCGTAGCGCGGAATAAGGGTGTAGAAGAAGCACGGGGCGAATGGATTGCATTTCTTGATTCAGACGATCTGTGGGAGAAAGATAAACTCGAGTGGCAATTGAAGGCGCTGGAGCAATACAGTGCTCGGTGCGGCGCCTGTTACACCGACGTTTCTTTCTTTAATCACTCGGAAACGCAAACCATGTTTCAATTGGCTGCGGATAACTACCGGCACGAAAATGAGTTCGGCACCAACTCTGAGGCGTTGAGACTCCTGGTCAAGCCCGGAGGAGCTGGAATGGTTGTTTGTCTATCCTCTTTGCTGGCGCGAAAAGACGCGATCAGTGAGACGGGAGGATTCGACACCCGCCTTTTGTATTCGCAGGATAGTGAGTTCATGTTCCGTCTTGCGATGCATACCGGCTTTTGTTACGTCAACCGCCCGCTGGTTTTGTTTGACAGAGCACCGGTTGAAGATCGCCATGTGGGAGTAAGTTCGGCCTGGAACAACTTGGACTTCTTCCTTAAAGATAGTCAGCTCAGGCTGGAGGGTCTTATGCGTTTAACCAAAGACCAGCCGCCCGCAATTCGCAACTTGGTCCGTAGACAGCTCGCCGCCATCCATAGCGGGTGGGTCAACTGCTATCTGGAGGCGGGAGAGTACGGAAAGGCCCGCTCGGCCGCCACAAAAGCCGCGCAGCTAAACCTGACGCTGAATCTAGCCGCGAAATGGCTCCTGACCTGGATAAGTCCTCGGCTGGCCCTCCGCTCGGTGCGTCAACGGGAAAGCAGGAGAACCGCGGCGTTTACGGTTTAGGAATCTGAGACTCGGTCATTGATGAAAGAAAGCACGACATTAGCGTTGGATTCGGACTTGAGCGCTTCTGGGGCCAGCCCGAGTGGACCTGTGGCTGACGGTCTCGAACCCTGCCCGATTTGCGGGCAGACCGGGGCCCGGGAGTGGCTGCGGGCGCCAGACCGTTTTCATGGGCGGCAAGAGCAATACACGCTGCTCCGTTGCGAGGCCTGTTCGCTTGTGTGGCTCAGCAAGCCGCCGAAGTCCGCGGAGATGCATCTGCATTACACCGATGCGTATGACAGGTTGATCTCGTCTGCCGGAGAGAACTCACCTGGGCGCTGGCGGGACCGCAACGCAGCGCTGGCGCCGCACAAGCAGTCAGGTGCGCTCCTCGATTTGGGGTGCAGCTCAGGCTCATTCCTGCAATCTCTCAGCGGAACGGGCTGGGACCTGTTCGGCGTCGAAATGTCTGAGAAATCGGCCGGACAGGCGCGCGCGAAAAGCGGCGCGCACGTCTTTGTAGGAGACATTCTCGATGCCGAATTTGAGTCAGAGTCATTCGATGTGATTACGTGTTTCGACGTATTTGAACATCTCTACCAACCGCGCCAGGTGATGGCGAAGGTGGTGGATTGGCTGAAGCCCGGAGGGATTTTCTACGTCCTGGTGCCCAATGTGGATTCTGCTGAGGGCCACGTTTTCAAAGGCTATTGGCACGGGTTGGAGTTGCCGCGCCACCTGTTCCATTATTCACCGAAGTCACTCAAATTCCTTGCCGAGTCGGTCGGGCTCTTCGAAGTATCCCTCGAAACGCATCGTAATCCGGCTGTGGGGACCAGTCTTCGCTACGTAGGCGATGATCTGTTCCGTGCCGTGGGAATCCGGCGGACGGCGGTTGCCTACCGGAATGAACCAGGCCTCCCATGGAGAGCGGCGCGAAAACTGGTTCGCGTGTCGATTCTGCGCGCCCTCCTTGCATTAGCTCCATTGGCCGGCGGCGGCGAATCGATCCATGCGATCTTCCGGAAGGCGGAAACTTCTGCCTGAGCGATCGGCGGCTGCTTTCTTCTGAAGCGCAAAACCCGAGAAGCGCTGGATCGCTCTGCCGTTCGTGATGTAAGCCTTAGAAAGTTACTGAATTCAAATGAATCTAATAGAACGCTATGAATCCGCTCGGACGAAGGTCAGCGGCCTCTTGACGGGCGAGGCGCTTCGTGCCAAGGCTATGCGCGGCGGCGCGTGGCTCGGCGGAGGCAGCGTTGCCGAGCAAGCTATGCGCCTCGGCCGCAACATGATATTGACTCGTCTCCTGGCGCCGAGCGCGTTCGGGGCCATGGCAATTGTCATGTCTTCTTCCGCAATTGTGGGCGCCTTGACCGAAGTTGGAGTGCGGCAAGCAGTCATTCAGAACCCGAGGGGTCACGAAAAAGAGTACCTCGACGCGGGTTGGTGGTTAGGATTAGGGCGGGCGCTGATCACTTATCTGATTATCTTTGCCATGGCCCCGCTGGTTGCGCACTTCTATGGATTCGCCGACCTGTCAGCGCTCCTTCGAATCACACTGCTGGGAACGTTGTTCGATGGCGCGATGAGTCCCCGCTCCGCTCTGGCCCAGAAGCATATGAAGCTTGGGCGGTGGATGGTAATCAGCAACGGCGGAGGCATTTGTGGAGTAATCCTCACAGTCGTTCTGAGCTTTCTCATCCGTGACGTCTGGGCTCTTGCATTTGGCTTTGCCAGCGAAAGTGCCTTCCGTTGTCTTTTGTCCTATATTCTTTATCCGGGATTTCCTTCCTTTAGCTGGAAACGGGATGTTGTACGAGACCTCTACGGGTTCTCAAAGCAGGCATTCGGATTATCGTTTCTGAACCTTATCTTCTCCCGCGCGGATATTTTCGTACTTGGTAAACTGTATCCCGCAACCGAGCTGGGCCTGTACTCGATGGGCGTTGCTCTTATTCTCACTCCTTCGACTTTCATAACGAACATGCTTGGTCAAACGCTCTTCCCGGCGTTCACTCATGTTCAAGATGACAAAGAGCGCATTAACCGCATTCTCATTGAAGTCACCTCGTGGATTGTTTTGGTGGGGCTTCCCGGCGTGGCCGTCATTTGGGTCTGCGGGCGCTCACTTCTTTCGGTTCTTTATGGAGCGCGATATGTTGCCGCTGCCGCGCCACTCGCAGTTGCGGCAGCCGTCGTTTTTCTTAATCTGCTCAACGTTGTGATCACATGCATCTTTACCGCCGTCGGGCGTCCGGCGCTGCATCGCCGCGCTGTCGCGGCCTCGGCCGTCGTGATGCTGATTGCCATCTACCCCGCGTGCAAATTGTTGGGAACGGTCGGAGGGCAAGTAGCGGCGCTCTTGGCGATTGCCGTCAGTTACTTCCTTCAGGTGATCCGCATGCGCGAGCTCACGGGGCTGAATCTTCTTCGCTACGGGAAAACCATTTTGCCGGCGGCGCTCGCCTCAGCAGGGATTCTCGCTGCCGGCTACGGTTTTCGCCTATTCGGCCTGGCGACCGGCCCCATCGCAAACATGACTGTCGGGGCAGGGGCATGTATCGTCGCCTATGCTCTTACTGCATTCGCATTCATGCGGGGGAAGCGCCCCGCGGAACGATGATGTTGAGAAAAAGGCTGTAGCGGACTGGACCTCGGAGAATGCGCGCGGCGAATAGAAGGAAACACTTTGAAAGCCGGCACAGATTGCATCGAGTTTCGCCGGTAAGGTCGCAAAGAGAATCGAAACCTGTCAGCTAAAGCATTAGAACCAGATATGGTATTGCAGTTTGTGCTGCCGGCAATTGATCATGTCAAAGGAGCGCGACGTGCCTAATACAAATAATCGTCTGTGGAATGACGATCCCCTGGACCTGCTGTGGAAGGTACCCAGAAAAATTTACAGCACTTGGATAAAGCTAACCTTCCCCTTCGCTTCGATAGGTCACAATGTGTCCTTTCACCACACAAGCAAAGTCTATCGGCCGCGTGCGTCCAGAATCAGTCTCGGTAACTTCGTAAGTTTGAGGGAATATGCGTGGCTCAGCGTCGCTACTGAAGACCCTAAAGGCGAGCCCACGATCGTGCTCGAGGACAATTGCCACGTAGGGTTCGGCAGCATCATTTCGGCCAAGAACCGGATCCATCTTGAACGGGACGTATTGATCGGCCAGATGGTCCTCGTTTTGGACCATAATCACGCGTACGAAGACATCAATGTCCCGATTATCAATCAAGGCGTTACGGAAGGCGGGAGAATCCGAATCGGCCAGGGAACATGGATCGGACATGGGGCTTGCATCATTTGCCCAAGAGGAGAGCTGAGGATCGGCCGCAATTGCGTTATTGCGGCAAATTCGATGGTCATGCGCAGCATTCCCGATAACTCCGTGGCGGCAGGTTACCCGGCAACGATCATCCGGCAATACGACCCGGAGAAGAAAGCCTGGCGCCCCGGCGGAAGGCAGACCAAAGCGGTGCGAGATACCGAAGACAATTCGCGGGTCGGCGCGATGGCGCGGAATGTCGTCTAAGTATTGTTTGACGGCATCCGGTTGCAGTCTCGACAGACAGTTTTTGAAATCCGCGCACGAATATTCGAGCAAGGGGGAATGGGGTGGCCGGAATCACACATGAAGCTGATCCGTTTTCTTTGCGCGGCAAGACCATTTTGGTTGTTGGCGGTACGCGCGGTATCGGCCAGGCCATTTCGCTTCGCCTCGCCCGAGCCGGTGCTTCGGTCATCGCGAACTATCTTCGCAACGAACAGGCTGCCGGGCAACTCAAGGCAATCGCCGCGCAGGAGCAACTGGCGATTTCACAATGCCGAGCCGATTTGACCAGCGAAAAGGGCCTCGAACAGCTTGACCACGCAATCCAGGAGCAGGCTCCCAATCTCGACGGGTTGATCTACTGCGCTGCCACAGGAATTCACCGACCTTTGGACGAGTTGACCGAGCGCCATTTCGACTGGACCTTTAATCTGAATGTTCGCGCCTTTTTCAAGTTGATTAAACTCGTGAAAGCGCGCTTTTCAAAGGGATCGAGTGTCGTGGCAATCAGTTCGTGGGGTGCGACACGCGCTCTTCCCTCCTATTCGTTGGTGGGAGCATCAAAAGGAGCGCTGGAGTCTTTTGCTCGTCACCTCGCCGTCGAACTGGCGCCGGCGGGCGTGCGGGTCAATATCGTGACCGCAGGAGCAGTGCTCACCGACGCCTGGAAAGCGATGCCAAATAGCGAGGCGCGACTCGCCGAAACGATTCGTCGCACCCCGGCCGGACGCCTGGTTACGGCCGAGGAGGTCGCTTATGGTGTGCAATTCTTGTGTTCCGATGCAGCCTCAGGCATTGTCGGCCACACTTTGATTCTGGATGGTGGCGCGGGAATCCTGGCCTAACGGCTGAAGGTTATCATTTGACAATTCAAGACTTGACAATTCAAGACTCAAACAAAGGTGTGGAGGAAGAATGAGCGATACAGATTACGTTTTGGCCAAGGTCCAAGAGGCATTCAAGGCTGCCTTCGATGTCGATCCGAAGCAAATAACGATGGACACGAGTGCGGCAGACATTCCGCTCTGGGACTCGGTGGGACATTTGTCTCTGGCCAGCAACCTGGAAGAGGTCTTCGGGATAAGTCTCGATGTGGACGAGTTGATGGAGATGGAGAACGTGCGGGAGATCGTGCGGGTCATCACACCCAAACTCGCCCAGAAGGCACACAGTGCCGGCGGGCAGTAAATCGAATTTCGCCGGGCGCTTAGTCGAGCGCCTGGGACCTCGGTCATGCATCATCGATGCGGCTACAGGGCTCACGATTGACGGCGAGAAACTGCCTGGATTAATCGCCGCGCACGGCACCGCATTAATATCTGCTGGACTGGAAGCAGGTGATCGAGTCCTGATCGGCTGCGCACTATCCCCTGCGAGTGCTCTCGTTTATCTGGGAGCCATCTATGCGGGCTTGGTGGCAGTGCCGGTAGACGAACGGACACTCATCGCATCCCCAGGTTCGCTTGTGGAGGCGACGGGAGCCAAGGTCCTGTGGACCGAGTCGGGATTGGATGCCGCAGCCGCTTCCGACGTTCCTGCAATTTGCCTCAAGGGCGATCTGGCCTCGGGAACGAACGACGTGCTGCCGCCCGCGGCTTGCGCTGTCTCAGACCTTGCGGCGTTAATGGCTACATCCGGATCGACTGGCATTCCCCGCTTCGTGATGGTCAGCCACCAGAACCTGATTGCGAACACTGAAGCAATCATTCACAGCCAGGGCCTCGGTAACGACGAAAGAGCCCTGCTGATTCTTCCGGTAAGTTACTGTTTTGGAGCGAGCGTGCTGCATTCGCACCTCTATCAGGGCGGATCTGTGGTGTTTGACCGGCGCTTCATGTTCCCCAACAAAGTGCTACACACCATCGCTCAATACAACTGCACCACCTTTGCCGGCGTACCTACGGTTTATAACGTTTTGCTCCGGCGATCGGATATCCGCAAGATTCCTCTACCATCCTTGCGGCGCTTTCTTCAGGCAGGGGGCGGTTTGACCCGCGAGAGAATCAGCGAGATGCGGGAATTATTTCCGCACGTCAAGTTCTATGTGATGTACGGTCAGACCGAGGCAACTGCCCGGATTTCCTGCATGGATCCTGATCGATTGGAAGAAAAACAGGGCAGTGTAGGGCAGCCATTGAATAACCTCACGGTCGCGATCGTTGATGAAGAGGGCAAGAATGTACCAGTGGGACAGGTGGGCGAATTGCTTGTGAAGGGGCCTTCAATCTGCACCGGCTATCTGAATGACGAAGAAGAATCCAAACGCGTTTTCCGTGGCGGCTGGCTGCACACGCGCGATTTCGCGCGGCAGGATGAAGAAGGGTTTCTTTGGATCGAGGGAAGGGCAGGATCATTTCTGAAAATCCGGGGAACACGAGTGAGCCTCGCCGAGGTGGAAGCAAAGGTCGCAGCCATTCCGGGTGTTTACGAATGCGGCGCCTATGCGGTCAACCATCCCGAAGCGGGAGAGGCGCTCGTTCTCTTGATCGTTCCCAACCAGGGAGCGCATCTTGTGACTGAGGACGTTCGTCGCAACCTTCCAGCCCACTGGACGCTGGATTCGATTCGAATGGTCACGGAACTTCCCAAAACATCTGCCGGGAAGATCGCGCGATCCGCCCTCTCTGCGATGGGCAAGGAGCTCAGTGGAACAGCTTAACGACAAAATAGAGCACCTTTTATCGATCCCTCCTTATAGTCAGTCGCCGGATGAACGAGAGGCCGGACTGCTGGACTTACTCAAGGAGGAGCTGGAGTACGCGTGTCAGCGGCACACCGGCTATGCGAACTACATTCGACAGTGGCCGGTAAACTTCCAGTCGGCGGACCGGGTTGCCGACCTTCCGTTTCTCCCCGTGGGAATCCTGAAGGCGAATCCGCCGCTCTGTTTTGTAAGTCCGGACGAAATCAAGAGAACTTTGACATCGAGCGCGACAACTTCGCAATCGCCGAGCAGGGTTGTGCTGGATGCCGCAACATCGCGCCGCATGACAAAAGGCGTTGTATCGATTGTGCGCGACTATATCGGGCCTTCGCGGAGACCCTATCTGATCGTGGACACGCCCGACTTTTTGAGAAAGTCTGCTTCTCTGGGAGCGAGAGGCGCGGCCATTCAGGGGCTGCAGCCATTCGCCAGCCAGGCCACCTACTGTCTCAATGCGGACGAGCAAGGCGAATTGACATTGGATCGGCAAAAGCTGCTTGATTTCGCCGAGAAGCATCGTGATGCTGAAGTGCTCGTATATGGCTTCACCTTCATTTTGTGGAATCATTTGGTAAAGCCGCTGATGCCGGAAAATCTCTGCTTGAATATTCCCAACATCCGGATTCTGCATAGCGGCGGATGGAAGCGTCTCCAGGATCAGGCCGTGGAGAAGAGCTTCTTCAATGAGCAGCTGGCCCGCTTGTTCGGTTGCTCGCCCGATTGCGTCATCGACTTTTACGGCATGGTCGAAAGCGTGGGAGTCATTTTTCCGGATTGCCCGGAAGGGAACAAGCACGGTCCTGCCTTCGGCGACGTAATCGTGCGCGATCCGCTGACCCTCGAGCCTGTCGCCGCGGGAGAGTTCGGCATCGTTCAGGTCTGCAGCGTCTTGCCCACCAGCTTTCCGGGGAATCTGCTGCTTACCGAAGACCTGGCCCAGGTGATCGCGTATGACGGCTGTCCCTGCGGCAGACGAGGTATCAGCTTCCGCTTCGCGGGCCGCGTTCCAAAAGCCGAACTCCGTGGCTGCGGGAATCTTGAAACCAAACGAACGGCAACAAACTAGATGACGACTGTTACCGACAGCAAATTCCTGCAAGCCGTTGATTCGCCCGCGGAGATCTCCGACGCGGCGGGTGAGCTGCGCGCCCGCATTGCGAACGATGAGATCACACCCAATCAGGTCATTACCATCTTTGAAGCCTGGGCCAAGAGTCTGAGCGCCAAAGAACTCGACGAAGTCCCCGGGATTGTTTTCCTTCGCATGTGGCTGCGGCGGGGGACACTGGAACCGATCATTGCTCGCGAACTCGGAGCGGAAAGTCTCGACGGCGGGTGGACGGAATATGGCCGCGCAAAGTGCAAGGCGTTTCCCTTAGGCATCGTCGGCCATTGGCCCGCCGGTAACATCGAAATCCAGCCGATTCTGTCAATGACCTGCGCGTTGCTTGGGGGCAACGCAGCTTTGGTCCGCATTCCGAGAGGGCTTGTCGATTTGACGCGGATATTGATGGAGAGGCTGGAACAAGCCGACCCGGACGAGCGCCTCACGCAGCGCATCTTCATGGCTGCCTTCGAACATGGCCGCATGGATTTGCATGAAGCCATGGCGCGTGCCGTGGATGGAGCCATGATCTGGGGCGGGAAAGAGTCGGTTTTGCAAGTGCGATCGCTGCCGTTTCCCCACTGGGCCAAGCTCGCCGTTTTCGGGCCTCGCATCTCTGTTGCCGCCCTGGACGCTGGCGCCTGGACCCATCCCGAGGAACAGAAAACCTGGTGCCTGCGTATCGCTCGCGATGTTTGGCAGTTTGACCAGCAGGCATGTTCCTCGCCGCAGGTTTTGTTTCTCGAACGAGCCCCCGGTCATTCCGCCGCTGAGTTCCTGTCGAATCTACGGCGCGCATTCGAGACTGAAAACCAGGCGCATCCGCGGCAAGCGATTCCCGCAGCGCTGACTTCGGCAATCACGCGGGCTCGCGCGGCTTGGCTCCTTGGCGATCCTTCGCGCCATGCGGCGTTTCCGATGGGCCCGGATTGGACTCTGCTGGTTGGCGCAGGATCGGAGTTGCCCGAGCCAGTTCAAGGCAAGACCCTCGCCGTGCTTGAAGTCGACGATTTGATGGATGCGGTAGCAAAGTTCGACGGAAACGTCCAGACGCTTGGTTTGGGAATGGCGGACGTCGAAAGCGAGAAGAAGCTCGCGTTGTTGGCCGGACATCGCGGTGTAGACCGTATTGTCAAGCTGGGGCGGATGCATACGTTTGTTCCACCCTGGGACGGCGTCGATCTGATCCGGCCTATGGTTCGGATGGTCCGGCATGTCGGTTCCGCGGACTGAATTTTCTGCGAAAGAGGAGCTCGATTCATGAAAGATGGAGAGGCATTTCTTCAGGGCCTGGATCTGAAAGCCAGGACCTTTTCGGCCGCCGCACGGGCCACTGTGAAGGCCAATGACGATCTCTGTTCCTGGCTGTTGGACCCGCTTGCTCGCTGGGCGCAAGCAGCCTATGGGGAGCAAGCCTTTGCGGATGCGGCCAAGGGTTACGCCCAATACTGTATGGGCGTTTGGAAGTCGCAGCAGCAATATGAGAAGAACGGGCGCTACACGCCCGAGGCCATGCCTGAAATCGTCTCTGAAGTCTATGAGCACGAAGGATACATGGTTCCCTACATGTGGGCCGCAATCCTGATCTACCCCTTCTGGCCCTCGATGATCAACCATATTGCCTTGTACCGCGACGACTTTATCAAGGCGCTTCCGCAGAACGCTCGCGTCCTTGAACTTGCATCGGGACATGGAGTGATGGGATTGTTGGCTGCCGAGACGCGTTCTGACATTAAGGTCGATGGATTCGATATCAGTCCGCCTGCCGTTGCTGTCTCGAAACGGCTGCTGGCCGCCTCGAGCCTGGAGCAACGGGTCAACTTCGAAGTGAAAAATGCGCTAGCCTTCACCGACGACGACGGCGCCGAAAAATATCAGGGGATCATTGCAGCGATGCTGGCTGAACATTTGGAGGATCCGCGTCCTCTGTTCGAGGCGGTTGCTCACCATCTTGCCGATGATGGCCTGGTCTTCTTCAGCACGGCTCTCGAATCGGCGCAGCGCGACCACACGTATGAATTCCATCGCGAAAGCGAGCCGCTGAAGATGGCGGAAGAAGTCGGCCTCCGGGTCACGAAACTGGTTTCTGACGCCGGATCGCCCGTTCCGGGCGGGCGCTTTCTTCCACGCGCGCTGGGCATGATTCTGCGTAAACGTTAAGAAATCGGAAAAACACAAGTCGGCCCACCGATATGCCGGACCGAATGAGGAAAGTCGGCTCAATCCAATGACGACCATGACGTTCGAAGAGGTGAAGTTGTGCCTGAAGCAGCGGTTTCCGATGCTCATGGTGGATCGTGTCCTCGAACTGGAACCTGGGAAGAGCATCAAGACCCTGAAAAACGTTACTGGCAACGAGATTCAATTGCTCGGACACTTCCCCGATTTTGCCATCATGCCGGGCACCTCGATGATTGAAGCGATTGGCCAGAGCGCCTCACTCTTGTTCAGCCACACGACCGGAACGGGTATGAAACCAGGGGAATTGATGGCTCTGGCTGCGGTCAACGATATGAGGTTTCTCGCTCCGGTACTACCGGGGCATACCCTGATCATGGAAGTGAAGATCATCAAGATGACGGATAGTGCAGCCCTGATTGAAGGAGCTGCCTCTGTCGATGACGTCATCGTAGCTCGGGGCAAGTTGAGCTTCGCGCGCATGGCTGTTTGAGTCATCGATGTCGTTTTGAATTCTTCTCGGATAAATCAGCTTGCTGAAGGTCGAAATTAATTCTTGGTTGTTTGTACCGCAAACCACGATCGCTTACGCACTGCATTTATCCTTCTCCGGAGCCACGGCTGAAGAGTCCCTCTCACCGCGGCTCGGTTCTGCTACGTGCGGCATCCACTAGATGCCCGGAAAACACATGCGCACTGGTCCATTGGTCTCCGCCGTCATCCCGACTTACAACCGCACTTTTCAGACCGTCGCGGCTGTCGAGAGTGTTCTCGCGCAGACCCATTCTAACGTCGAGGTTATCGTTGTCGATGATGGTTCGAAAGACGGGTCGGGAAAGGTAGTTGAGGGATTCGTCAATCAAAAAAAACAGGCGGGGCATCGGGTATTCTTTGTCAGCCAGCCAAACCAGGGGGCGAGCGCCGCGCGGAACACTGGAATTGCGAACGCTCACGGAGATTTCATTGGCTTCCTCGATTCGGACGATACTTGGCTTCCTGAAAAGCTGGAATGGCAACTCAAGGCATTAGAGCAGTTCAAAGACGAGTGCGGCGCCTGCATCACGGATGCGCGCCTAGTCGACGCCGCGGGCTTGGATCGCGGCAGCTTTAAATCTCAGGGAATAAACTATCGGGAAGCAATGGGCATCGATCGAAATGCGAGAAGATCTCTCGCCGAGTCATTTCGTTTTTGGGTGTCCACCTTGCTCGTTCGATCTGAAACGATTCGACAGATCGGCGGGTTCAATCCCAAGATTTCCTTCGTCGAAGACCGGGACATCTTCTTTCGCCTGTCTCTGGTTACGTCCATTGCTTATGTCAACAAGCTCCTGATCCAGACCGACAGGACTCCATCCCCACCTGGCTCAAGCTGCCGGCCATGGGACCGGCACGATGTGCAGTTTCAGCAGCAGCAAGCGATGCTCGAAAGCTGGCTCACGATGGATGCCGCCCTGCCGCCTGACGTGCGCAAGATTGTGAGGCTCTCTCTCGGCTCATTACACTCTGCGCAGACAAATTGGCACCTCGAGAATGGTAGATATTCTGAAGCGCGCGATGCGGTTACGCAGGCCGTGCGATACAAATGCGGGCCGGGAACCGTCGCGAAATTCGCATTGACCTGGCTTACACCCGGTCTTGCAAAAAGCGTTGCACCAAAGACAAGACCCATCGGCACCGGCGGTCACGCCTCCTAGGTCTGGGGTCGAAACAGGCATTCTATGACTGAACTTCTTATTGAATCCGATCGCGTTGAGCAACAGTATTGGAGAGATCTCTGGAGATACAGAGAACTCTTCCTTTTCTTTGCGTGGCGGGATCTGCTGGTCCGTTATAAGCAGACGGTGGTAGGCATTAGCTGGACGCTCATCAGGCCTCTACTTACCATGATAATTCTGACGGTTGTGTTCGGAAGGCTGGGCAAGATGCCCGCCGGCGGCGTGCCATATCCGCTTTTGGTCCTGTGCGGTACGTTACCGTGGCAATTCTTCTCGATTTCGATGTTCGAGGCCGGCGAGAGTCTTGTCGCGAACGCCAGCATGGTTTCCAAAGTCTATTTTCCGAGACTCGTGATGACCGCGAGCAAGATCCTGATCAATCTCGTTGATTTCTTCGTCTCATTCTGTTTCTTAGCAATCTTGATGCTCTGGTACCGCTACGTGCCACACATGGCAATATTGTTTCTTCCACTCTTCTTGCTGCTGATGATTGGTGCAACACTGGGAGTGGGCCTATGGGTTGCCGCCCTAATGGTTCAATATCGCGATATTCGCTTTATCGTTCCTTTTGTTGTCCAGTTCGGCCTCTATCTTTCTCCAGTGGGGTACCAAAGCAGCGTTGTGCCAGCCAAGTTCCGCCTGCTTTACTCGCTCAATCCAATGGTGGGAATCATTGACGGCTTCCGATGGTGCCTGTTGGGCACAAAAGAAGGCATTTACCTGCCCGGCGTCGCGATCGCAATTGTTGGCGTCACCCTGATCCTCGTCTCCGGCTTTTGGTACTTCCGAAAAACTGAGCGAACGTTCGCCGATATCATTTAAGAAAATGCCAAATCATTCATTTGCAAACTCCGCCAAGCGCGAAGCCGCCATCACGATCGAGAATCTTGGCAAGAAGTATCATATCGGTCAGCAGCGAGCCAAAGATGACGGAATGCGCCATGTCATCGAAAGCGCCGTCCGCACGCCTCTGGCCTGGTTCCGGGCTCGCAGGCAGGAGCGCCTGAAGCAAGTGGATTTTTGGGCGTTAAGAGGCGTATCGCTCGAGATTAAGCGCGGCGACGTAGTCGGCATTATTGGAGGCAATGGAGCAGGGAAAAGCACTTTGCTGAAGCTTTTGAGCCGGATTACCGTACCCACTGAAGGAAGAATCCGCATCGACGGCCGAGTCGCGAGTCTTCTTGAAGTTGGCACTGGATTTCATCCAGAGCTCACCGGCCGGGAAAACATTTTTCTCAATGGCGCCATCCTCGGCATGAGCCGCTCGGAAATCCTTCGCAAATTCGATCAGATCGTCGAATTCGCGGAGATCGATGAGTTTCTCGACACGCCTGTAAAACGCTACTCATCGGGCATGTACGTCCGCTTGGCTTTCGCGGTTGCTGCCCATCTCGATCCTGAAATACTGATTGTCGACGAGGTGTTGGCGGTCGGCGACGCCTCATTCCAGAAGAAATGCCTGGCTCAGATGGGAAACATCGCCGGTGAAGGAAGAACGGTCGTCTTTGTGAGCCATAACGTGGAGGCGGTTCGAACATTGTGTCAAAGAGTCATATGGATAAAAGATGGCTTGTTGCATAGAGACGGCGAGGCGGAGGAAGTCATCGGGGACTACTTCGATAACATCATCATCGAAAAAGTCCAGGCCGTGACGAATCGTGACTTCGGATTGATTCTTGAGGATGTAGTGTTGCGCAATGAACACGGGGAAGAGTGCAGAGAATTTAAGCCAGGTGATGATCTAACTGTCGAAATACACTACGACGCTCAGAAATCTCTTGAGCGGCCCTATATTATTCTCAGTATTTCGGGAAACAACGGAGGGTGCTTTGCAGCGAATATGTTGCTCGACGGCCGGCGGCCTGAGGTGCTGTCCGGTCGAGGCAAACTTTCCTGCCGATTCCGTTCTATCCCGCTTTACCCGCAGAAATACGCGGTGAGAATTTGCATCAGAGATGGAAATGGAAGCGACAATATTATTCCTTATCAGGATGCTGCATACTTCAGCGTGGCCTGCGATCTCGCCGACTACGGGTACCAAGGCCAGTTCGTAGGGCGCGCTGCCACTTCCACTCCGGTCGTTGTCCCTTATGAATGGCATCTGCCTGACGGGACCATCGCCCCTATGTCTCTGGAGGCGGCCTCAAGAGTCGTAACCACACGGTAAGCGCGATCAAACCAAGAGTTCGGCTGCGCCAAAGACGTATATCTCCAGCCTTTTAAGGGGCGAATTGAAAGATCTTTCGTAATGGCAACTTCGTTGATCGCGATTATTCCGGCGCGAGGTGGCTCGAAGCGCATCCCGCGTAAGAACGTCAGACCATTTGCAGGTAAGCCGATCATCGGTTATACGATTGCCGCAGCCCGGGATAGCGGGCTCTTTGAACGGGTCGTGATCAGCACGGATGATGCGGAAATTGCAGAGGTCGCACGGCAAAACGGCGCAGAGGTTCCATTCTTGCGCGATGCGGAACTCGCCGACGACATCACACCGGTATCTGCCGTCACGTCTGACGCGCTTTGGCGGATTGACCCCAATGGCGACAAGTTCGAGATCGTCGCCCAGCTGATGCCAAATTGCCCGCTGCGTACAGCGCGCGATGTCATCGAAAGCTATAAGCAGTTTGAAGAAACCGCAAGTCAATCCCAGATTTCTGTGGTCCGCTACGGTTGGCAAAATCCCTGGTGGGCGATGCAGCAAAACGGACGACATGAATTGCAGCCGCTTTTCAAAGAGCAAATGTCGCAAAGAAGTCAGGACCTTCCTGAACTCTTCTGCCCTACTGGCGCCATCTGGTGGGCCAGAACGGATGTTCTGCGCCGATCGAGGACATTTCATATCGAAGGAAGAACAGGGTGGGAAATCCCATGGCAGCGCGGCATCGACATCGATTCGCCTGACGATTGGAAAATGGCCGAGGTATTGTTCGGGCTCCCGCAGTAAACGAACCGATTAGACGGTCAAGCGCTTCCGACAGGTTTGCTTAAGGATTCGTGCCCTTGCCAGGAACACAGGCGACTCTTGCTGTTTATACAACGATATATCCCGGCGTTATGCCTTATGTCGCGGAATGGTACCGCTCGTTGTGCGAGCAGACAGACACGGGTTTCCAACTCTGGATCGGCCTGGATCAGTTAAAGCAGGATTCCGTCGAAGGGCTCCTGGGGCGGCCCATTGAGGCAAAGTGGGTGGAAGGAACCCCAGGCGTCACACCCGCACAGATCAGGCAAGCAGCTCTTGCCCAGATTGTCGACTCTGCCTCAGAAGTCGTATTAGTCGATAGCGATGATTTGCTGCATCCCACGCGAGTTGCGGCGGCACGATCGGCTCTCGCAACCAGTGAGCTGGCAGGTTGTGCGCTCCGGCTCGTCGATCAACGCGGAGAGGACCTCGGATCGACTTTCAACTTGCCGCCTCGTCTTCAGCCCGAGGATGTTTTTCCGCGGAATAACGTGTTCGGGTTTTCGAATTCCGCCTATCGCACCGATCTCCTGAAACGAACACTTCCGATTCCCGCCGGCGCGATTTTGGTTGACTGGTTTATTGCCACGCGCGCCTGGCTCATCGGGGCTAACCTTTCGTTCGATCGTGAGCCGCGCATGGACTACCGGCAGCACCCAAAGAACATGGCATTGGTCAGACTCCCCTTCAGCCCGGATCAGGTAACCGCTGCTACCGCCTTGGTGTGCGACCATTTTCGGCTGCTACTTGCTGAGCCCGCGCACGACTTTGTCGCCGAACGCTACATCGAATTTAAAAGAGCCGCCGGCGAAGTGGAGGAATTCAAACAGCGGGTGATTCCGGACCCAATTCTCCTGGCAAACTATGTCAAAGCCTTTAATTCCCTGGCTAAGCCGTTGGTCTGGTGGTCGTGCGTCGCACATCCAGATCTGAATTACCTCTGGGCAAGGTGAAAGAGTGAGTATGAAAAGCATCATGTTTGGAGAAGTCGAAATCGGGCACCGGAAGCCCCCTTTCATCATTGCCGAAATCGGATCCAATCATAACGGCGACATGAATCTCTGCCATCGATTGATTGATGCCGCGGCAGAGGCTGGAGCGCACGCAGTGAAGTTCCAATCATGGAACGATAAATCACTGATTGCTGAAGAGGAATACGACCGCAACACCGAGTATTCAGACAAGAAAAAGCACTTCGGCTCATTGAAAGACATGGTCGTGGCCTACCAATTCACGCCGGATCAGCATCGCCAGGCCCATGCTCATTGCAAGGCCAGGGGTATCGTGTTCTGCTCAACACCTTTCTCATTCGAAGAGGTTGACCTTCTGGAAGAGCTTGATGTGCCATTCTTCAAGATTGCTTCAATGGATGTAGTGCACCTGCCCTTGCTGAGATATGTGGCCCGCAAGAAGCGGCCTCTCGTCATTTCTGTCGGCATGGCGACACTTGGGGAGATCGAGCAAGCCATCGAAACAGTTCGGAGCGAAGGAAACGAACAGATCGTCCTGTTGCATTGTGTTTCGATTTATCCGCCGGAATACAGCTCGATCCATCTCAGAAATATGGCAACGCTGCGACGGGCATTCGATGTGCCCGTGGGATTCAGTGACCATACCCTCGGCACTGCCATCCCGCTCGCAGCAATCGCAGTCGGCGCATGCATCATCGAAAAGCACTTTACGCTCGACCAGGACATGGAAGGATGGGATCACGCGATCTCCGCAAATCCTGAGCAGTTGAGAACCATCGTCGCCGAAGGTAAAAATGTTTTCACTGCGCTCGGCGGTACACGCCGGGTAATCGGTTCGGACGAAATTGAAAAGCGGAAGAAATTTCGTCGCAGCCTTGTCGCACGGCATAAACTCGACCGCGATCATCCTCTGATCGAGGCTGATCTCGACGCCAAGCGCCCTGGAACCGGGATTCCTCCAGACAAGCTGCCTTATGTTCTCGGACGCCGTCTCGCGTGCGATCTTGCCGCGGACGAGGTGCTTCATTGGGAGCATTTGCGTTGAGCGACGAGAATTCCACTGCAAGCCTACCTTTGATCATTCTCGGCGGGGGCGGCCACGCTAAGGTGCTGGCAAGTACGCTTCTGCTGTTAAATCGCAAGGTTCTCGGGTTTGTCGATGTAGATGCCACGGTATCAAAGCTCTTGGGCCTTCCGAACCTCGGCGATGACGATGCGGTTTCCGCCTATCCTCCAGAAAAGGTACGGCTCGTAAATGGCGTGGGTTCGATTCGCTCCACCGTCCGGCGCCGGGAGCTTTACAACAGATTTGTCGAGAACCGATATGTTTTTGAGACGATCATCCATCCTTCCGCTATCGTATCGCCCGACGTCGAGATTGGCATGGGTGCGCAAATCATGGCTGGCGCAGTGGTGCAAACTGGAAGCAAGTTGGGAGTGAATTCGATCATCAACACGGGGGCATGCGTCGACCACGACTGCTTGATCGAGGCCCATGTTCATATTGCTCCGGGTGTGAGTTTGTCGGGAGAAGTTCACGCTGGAGAAGGTTGCCATATCGGAACCGGCGCCACGATCATTCAGGGCATTAAAGTCGGCGCCGCGAGTGTCGTCGGCGCGGGAGCGGTTGTGATTCGGGACGTACCTGAAAGAGCTACCGTCCTGGGCGTGCCAGCAGATCTGCTCACTCGGCGCAAGTTGCACCAGCAATAGAGGACACAATGTCGAAACGCCCCGTATATATCGTTCATTGCATTGACACGGAGGGCCCGCTCTACGAGTCGATCGACGCAACGTTTGAACGACTCCGCGATATTTTCCGCCTCGATCTGGAACCGAGCGCCGACATGCTCCGACGTCTACAAGCGGGAAAAGAAGATCTTGGAGGGCTGGAGGGCGCAGTTCAAAGGGTAGTCGATCCCAACTTACTGGCCTATAACGATACCTGGGACAAAGTCGATGCAATGCTCGCGAAGCTCCTGAGCCAGCCGTTCCGCAATCGGATGCGCGATTCAGAGGAAAACGGATGGGTTTATAACTGGTTTTGCGTCGATCACGTGGATTACGAAGTCAATCCGCGCCGAAGGGACATGGGATATCACAACATCTTCGATCACTACAGAACATTGATCCGTGAAACCAGGTCATCTCAGGACGGACTTCATTTCCACTACCATCCCCATTCATTTCGCAAAGAAGCTCATCGGTGCGCAACGCATTGGTGGGCGTCGTCAAACAGCCTGCATCAGATCCTGTCCAGGCGGGTCATCGATCATCTGTGGTTCCCCGCGGCGCATCGTCCCGGGTTTCACGTTATTCGGCCGGATAGCCATTGGTTCCTCGAACAGTACATTCCCTTCGATTTTTCGAGTCAGGCGATGGCAAGCTCTGCGATTGATGAGGCTCAGATGTTCGGAGGAAGGTTTGGGGATTGGCGCCGTGCGCCGATAACATGGGAACCCTACCATCCTTCTGCAGATGATTATCAGGTTCGAGGAGAGAGTCGAAGATGGATCGCTCGGTGCCTTAACGTGGGAACGCGGTACCGTTTGCTGAATGAGGATGAAGTCCGACTCGCATTTAGTGAAGCATCGAAAGGCAAGCCGGTTATCTTAGGCCTGACAAATCATGATTTCCGCGACATGGCGCCGGATATTGAATCAACCCGCGAATTGATTCGGCGCGTTGCCAAAGACTTCCCTGAAATACCTTATCTTTTTTCAGAAGCAGTCTCCGCTATGCGATCTGCTCTGCAGCTTGCTCCTCAAGCACCATGTGAACTTGACATGAGCTTGCGGCAAGCAGGTGAGTCGACACACATCCTGACCGTGGAATCGAAGGTTGCAACTTTTGGACCGCAGCCCTGGCTGGCTCTGAAAACAGTGGACGGAACTTATCACTTCGATAACTTCGATATCAACACACCTTTCCACAGTTGGCAGTATGTCTTTGATGAAGAGACATTTCCAATTTCTTCAGTCGATACTATCGGCGTCGCAGCGAACAACGCATTCGGAGTGACGACGGTAGCCGCGATGAACTGCAGGACAGGAAATGTGAAGAGGCAGCACTGGAACCTGCCTCAATCCGCAAGTTCGATGCCCATATCGACTGCGGATTTTGAAAGTATTCCGGCTGGTAAACATGAGTTCAGTTAACTCAAGAACGCGCTTGGAAAGCGTGATCATATCTCCGTCGGTTCGCATTGCCGAGGCAATTTCATTGCTCGACAAGGCGGGGACCGGCGCTCTTGTCTTGTGCAACGGCGATCGCAAGCTTGTCGGCCTTCTGACGGACGGTGATATCCGCCGGGCGATTCTGAAGGGCCGATCGTTGAGCGACTCATGTGACTCGATTGCCCATCGAGAACCAATCGTTGCGCTCTCTCCCGTTTCACCGGCTGATTCCCTCCGGTTAATGAACCTGCACGACATTAATCATCTGCCCGTGGTGGACACGGATGGAATCCTCCAGGATTTCATTCTGCGCCGGGATCTGGGGACGGAGAGTGAGCTCGATGCGGCCGCTGAGCAACGCCTGGAGAGTGTAGTGATTCCACCGACCGCTTCAATCTCTGAGGCGGTCGAACAACTCGACAAAGCTGGAACAGGGGCTCTGGTTCTATGCACAGCTGGCAGAACTCTTTGTGGGCTGCTGACTGACGGAGACATCCGCAGGGCAATTCTTCAAGGAAAGTCGATGACGATTCTGTGCGGCACGATTGCCAGCCTGACTCCGGTTGTCGCACCGCAATCCATTTCCATGAGAGAAGCTTTGCACTTGATGAATCAGCATGACATTCATCACTTGCCGGTTGTGGATTCACAGAATCATGTCGTCAAGTTTTTATTGCGCAAGGATCTTGTCGCGGAAAGCTGCGTGGATCTTTCCGCGGTGATCATGGCGGGCGGGTACGGAAAACGTCTTTTGCCGCTAACGGAAAGTGTTCCCAAGCCGATGCTGCCCGTCGGCGACCGGCCCTTGTTGGAGCACGTAATCCAACAGCTCCGCCGCTCCGGAATCCGTGAAGTGAACATGACTACGCACTATCTTCCGGAGTCCATTTCGAGCCATTTCGGGGATGGCGATGGATTCGGCGTCCGATTGAACTACCTGCAGGAAGAGAACCCGATGGGTACGGCCGGCGGACTGAAGCTGATGAAGAGGCCTGAAGGCCCGTTTCTTGTGGTCAATGGCGATATTCTCACAGGTGTTCCTTTTCAGGAAATGCTGATGTACCACCGGAAGCATCATGCGGAGATCACCGTAGGCGTCCGTAAATATGAAATGCAGGTTCCATTCGGCGTTGTGCAGTGCGAGGATGTGCAGATCACAGCTCTGCAGGAAAAGCCCTCGATGAATTTCTTTATCAACGCGGGAATTTACCTGCTGGAGCCATCAGCCTATGACTCCATTCCAGAAGGGCATCCGTTCGACATGACGGACCTCATTAAGAAGCTCGTCGTTGAAGCAAGAACGGTCATTGGCTTCCCCATTACGGAATACTGGATCGATGTTGGGCGGCCTGAGGACTATAAAAAGGTACAGGAATACGCAACGGGTGGACGTATCTAATATGAGAATTCTGATTACAGGTGGCGCAGGATATGTCGGTTCGACTCTCGCTCCAATGCTTCTCGGCGCTGGACATGAGGTTCGGGTGCTGGACGTTTTGGCCTTTGGCGGCGACTCGATCCTTGGAAACTGGTCTCAGCCCGGATTCGAGTTTGTTCACGGAGATATACGCGACCAGTCGGCGGTGCGCGCCGCCTTGCGAGACAGGGATGCGGTAGTTCACTTGGCAGCTGTGGTCGGTGATCCGGCTTGCGCACGTCAGCCTGACCTGGCTCGCGCAACCAACCTCGATTCATCCCTGGCTTTAATCGAAGAAAGCAATCGGTCGGGAGTCAAGCGATTCATCTTCGCGTCTACCTGCAGTAACTACGGAAAAATGAAGGACCCTAACCGATTTGTCGACGAGGATTCGGAATTGACGCCGGTTTCTCTCTATGCTCAGACAAAGGTTGCCGTAGAAAAGGCTCTACTTGAGTGCGCCAAACGGGACAGCGGTTGGTGCGCCACACCGCTCCGATTCGCCACAGTGTATGGCGTATCGCCCCGGATGCGCTTTGACCTGACAGTCAACGAATTCACGATGGAGTTACTCGTTAACAAGAGCCTCAAGGTATTTGGAGAGCAATTCTGGAGACCCTATATCCACGTGAGAGACGTAGCGCGTGCAATCAAGCTCGTTCTCGATTCGCCGGAAAGCGTTGTCGGCGGAACAGTTTTCAATGTTGGAGCAACAGACCAGAATTTTCAAAAGCAACAGCTTGTCGAAATGATTCGTCCGTATGCTCCTGACGCGGTCGTCGAATACGTTCACCGGGATGAGGATCCGCGGGATTACCGTGTTTCCTTTGCGCGAGTCGCAGACAAACTCGGATTCAGAACCACCCTGACTGTTGCCCAGGGAATTCAAGAAATCGCGCGATTGGTGCAGGAGAAAGTGATTCGAGACTTTCGGGAAGCAAAATACCGTAACTGATGAAACCAGAATCGGTACAGCTGTCCGCAACGCTACTAAACCATCGATAACACAATCAACAAAGGGATGAGTACTCACATTCCACGTCGCGATTGTGAGCGTTCCGTCTATCTATGTCTGATTCTTCTCCTCATTAATATTGATTGAAATAGAAGCATCGGGCAACGGTTTCAAGTCAATAAACGCCTTGCTGGGCGAGTTCCGGCGCCATCGCAGATAATTCCCCTCGAATCGCAGACCCAACTTTAGGTGAAGGAGCTCCAATATGCCTACGATGACTCAAACTCAAACCGCCAGAAAATCGGCCGCGAGCATTGATCCAGAATATCGCAGGTTTAGATACATGAGAGTCGCATTTTGGATCATCGCCGGAGTCACCGGGTTTCTCCAGATCTGGTCCTTGGACCACATCATTTGGGCTGACACACTCTCCTATCTTGACTCCGGGGATCTGCTCTGGCGTGGCGATTTCGCCAATGCGATCACTAATCATTGGAGCCCGGGTTATCCGTTTCTTCTAGGGCTCGCATTAAAGATTCTGCACCCTGTCGGATTTTGGGAAGTGGCAGTGGTCAAGCTAGTGGACATGATCGACTTCCTTTTTGCAGTCGGCGGCTTTGACTTCTTTGTCAATCAATTCTGCCGCTATCACGAGAGATACGCAGACGCGGATAATCGCGGAACTAAGCTCATGGTTCCCAGGGTGGCGCTGGCGTCTATCGCCTACATGCTCTTTCTTTGGGCGACCGCGACACTGCTTCCGGCGTGGAACTCAACTCCGGACACTCTGCTGATGGGGATTGTGTTTCTCGCATTCGGGTTGCTCCTAAAGATAAAAATGGGTGCAAACGGGTTCCGCTCGTTCGCAATTCTGGGCGGGGTGCTTGGTTTTGGTTATTTAATTAAGGCGCCAATGTTTCCTGTGGCAGTTATGTTTATGGGCATCGCATTCTTGCTTGTCGGAGACCTTAAGAAGGCGGTTCCGCGAATCCTGCTGTGTTTGGGTATCTTCGCTTTAATCGCGGCTCCGCTCGTTATCAGATTGTCCGAGTTGGCCGGGGGCCTGACCTTTGGAAAGAGCGGAGCTTGGAACTACGCACGAACTGTGAACGGAATCGCTTTGCCGTATCACTGGCACGGTCAACCCCCAGGGACGGGCACTCCTCTGCACCCAACAAGAATAATCTTCGAGGCGCCGACAGTCTACGAGTTTGGTTCGCCAGTAAAGGGTACTTTTCCTCCCTGGCGGGATCCATATTACTGGTATGAGGGAATCACTCCTCATTTTGATCTCCATGGGCAGTGGAGGGTGATAAAAGGAAGCGCACGAATCCTCGTGGATGAAATGTCGGATCTGAATAAAGGATTCATTTACGGATTCTTGATTCTCCTGCTGATGAGCAGCGATCCGTTCCTGATCGGCAAAAGTTTAGCAAGACAGTGGTTTCTTCTCCTTCCGGCCATCGCTATTCTCGCAATGTATTCGTTAGTGTTGATTGAGGGTCGGTATATTGCTCCCTATCCAGTCCTGATTGGGTTGGTTGTGTTCTCATGCGTTGCGGTTGTGAGATCAGCGAGCTCAGTGAAGCTCGTAAATGTTACCGTGCTGCTGGCGGCAATATTATTCGCCGTCTCCTCGGCAAAACCAGCGGAATCCGAGATCGTCTGGTTTGCAAGGTCGCTGCACCCAAACGAAATACTGGCCTGTGGAGGGCCGTGGCATGCCTCCACTCAGGCTGTGAGCGATGATTTGAGGGCGCATGGAGTTCAAAGAGGGGATAGGGTTGCGTACATTGGAGCATCGGGCGACTTTTACTGGGCGCGGCTTGCAGGCGTGCAGGTGAACGCCGAGATCCGGGGTTGGGGGCAACTGGATCAGACCGTTCACGAGCTCGTTCCGCACTCGACGGATCAACTCGAGCGCAGCGTGGATGTATATTGGGCCTCGTCACCAGAGACAAAGGAAAGCGTCGATCGAGTTTTGTATAAGGCAGGTTCGAAGGTCATAGTGACTGATGCCTTTCCTGCGGGCGGCGACACAAATGGTTGGGATCAAGTGCCTGGGACTTCCTACTACATTCATCTTTTAAGGGATAGTACAGAGAGCGGCAGCAAGTGACCTAACCGCATGGACTCACCTCGTAGAGGTGAGTTCATATTCCCGCCACGAAGAGGACGGACGGTAAGGCAGATGGCAACGACCGGGCTTGATATTGCGAATGAGGTACCGCAGCATGAAGCCTTCCTATATCTCGACACGAATCATCATTGGAGCGGGCTCTGGCAAAGTGGCTTCAAGCAGGGGAAGATATGTTCTGGTTGCAAATTGAGAGGTCGATATGAAGTGGGGAATTGAGCGTTCGCGATTGATGACTCGTATGTCAGAGCTTCCGATATGCGGGAAGCAGTTTCACGCGCAATATGACCGCTACCTCAGAATGAGGTATAAATTCGACTGGCAATGGGGCCGAAATCCCGCCAGCCGCCGATCATTTCATGCCAACCCGCCTGCGCTGAGTGCACTGCAGCGGCGCCTGGTTGAAGACCTGCTCGCTAATGGCTTCGCCACTTGTCACATTGACGAGTTATTTGAAGATCAGGCAATGTGGAAACGAATCTCCGGGCATATAGAGTCGTTCAGCGACGGTGAAGAAGTTCAGACAGTGGTGAAGAAGCGCCAGTTGGAATTCGAGGAGAAGAAAGACCTCGGCGTTGGGCAGTACATCATCACCTACTATGACCAAAGCCAAAAGCCGATGATCGATGGCAGTAATGTGCTCCTCAATTTTGGCCTTCATCCGTTGGTCCTGGATGTCGTTAATTCCTACCTTGGATTGTGGTCAAAGTTGATTTACTTTGACATGTGGCATACACTGCCGCTCAACACGGAAAAGCGCATCTCCTCCCAACGATGGCATCGCGACCCGGAGGATCGTAGAAAGATACGAACATTTCTGTATTTCAACCAGGTTGACTCCGATAACGGAGCCATGGAATATCTCATCGGTAGTCACGTCGGGGGACCGTATGAGAGGGTGTTTCCATGGGTCGATCCGCTTGAGATTCCCTATCCTCCGGACGGAGAAGTGGAACGTCAGATTCCTGCATCCCAGCACACGGTTCTCAAAGGGCCGCCGGGAACATTGATCTTCTGCGATACCGCCGGGTTCCACCGTGGCGGAACGACCAAGACGCGACCACGCGTTTTGGCTACATCAGCCTACGTCACACCGGCCTCACTCCACCGCAGGCGGTACCAGATCGACTCAACCGTGCGGGATGCTTCGTGGAGTCCGGGTGGTCGCTTTGCGGTTAATTGAATCGCGTTTCAGGCTGATTGGCGCCAAGGAGAATGGCGATCGTTGCTCGGCCACCAACGAGAGCAGGCGGATAGAAGCTGGACTTATCCTCGATCTGTTTAATCAAGTGGCTGAACTATCACTGATGTCTTCCCCTCAAAGGAGGCTACATGGCTAATCTTATAGGCAAATCGACTGTAAGGCCGCTTCGCGTCTATCTGGGCGACCTTACGTACACAACCCTTTCGCTTGCGACCGATGCATTCCCTCTTAATGTCGGTTTTATCGCAGCCTACGCAGCGAAACACTTCGAAAAAGAGATTGATCTAAGGTTGTTCAAGTACGTTGACGATCTCGAGCAGGCGATCAGTGAGAGGCCGCCAGACATCCTGGGCTTGAGCAATTACCCCTGGAATTTCAATCTTGGGCTGGAATTCTTCAAAATGAGCCGCGAAGTCTCGCCCCAAACGATCTGCGTGATGGGCGGCCCAAACTTCCCCCTTGAAGAGGATGCGCGAAGGGAGTTTGTGAAACGGAATCCGCTTATTGATTTTTACGCTTACCTTGAGGGCGAAGAGGCATTCGTGGCACTTTTGACTCGTGCGATGGAGTCAAACCTGGACCGCGAGAAGATGAAATCAACACCAATTGACGGGTTTATTCACCGCATCAGCGAGACCGAGGTCATGAGCGGAATGTTGCTTCCTCGCCGGCGAGACCTTGACGAGATCCCTTCCCCTTACCTTACCGGTTACATGGACAAGTTCTTTGATGGCAAGCTTTCGCCGATGATGGAAACCAATCGCGGTTGCCCATTTTCGTGCACCTTCTGCCACGAAGGAAACCAGCTGATTTCGAAGGTGAATCACTTTAGCATCGAGCGGGTCAAGGCGGAACTCGATTATATCGCTGCCGCAGTTCAGAGAGCGCCGAACTTGATCACGAATTTGATGTTCGCCGATCCAAATTTTGCTATGTATGAGCGCGACTACGAAATCGTCGAACATATCGAACAAATCCAGCAAAGACAGAACTGGCCGCGATCGATTTTCGCTTCGACGGGAAAGAACAAAAAGGAGCGCATTGCCAAAGCGCTTCGGAAGCTGAATGGCTCAATGTCGATGTGGATGTCAGTCCAATCGATGGATCCAATCGTCCTTCAGGAAATTCAACGAGACAACATCAGCACGTCGCAGATGATGTCTTTGGCGACCGTGTACCAGGAGCTCGGCCTCCCGACTTTGTCGGAGCTTATTCTGGGCCTGCCAGGCGACTCCTATGAACGTCATGTCAACTCGCTCTCGCAGGTTGTAGAGGCCGGAATTGACATCATTGATACGTATACCTGCATGTTGCTGAACGGGACTAAACTGAATTCGGCTTTCAGTCGGGCAAACTACAAAATCGGTTCGCATTTCCGGATCCTGCCGCGCGACTTCGCGAAACTTCAGAATGGCCGCGTTGCAGTCGAGATAGAAGAGGTGATCACTTCCACGAACACCATGTCGTTCGAGGATTACGTAGAAGCTCGAAAGCTCCACCTCATGGTTGCGGTCATTTACAACGGTGGAGGATTCAGCCCACTTTTAAGACTTCTGAGGCAGAATCGGATCTCGATCATCGACTTGTTTCAGCGACTCGTCCGCGATATTCACTCGGCGCCCGAGCCGGTGCAGGCTATCTTCGAGTCCTTTGTGCGGCTGACTAAGGATGAGCTCTGGGATTCAGAAGAGGAGCTTCGGGCGTACGTGCGTGCAAACGGGAATTACGAGAAGCTGTTGAACGGGGAAATCGGCATTAACCTGATCCAGACGCATTCGGCGAAGAGCCTCGCGGTAATGGATGAGTGGGTGAAATATGTCTTCGCCACAGTCGAGACAATGCTAGGAGACGCTGGCGAACGCGATGCCGAATGGTTAAGGGCATTTGCCGACGTGAAGAGCTTTTGCAGGGGGAGGACGCATAACATCTGGGGAAGCGATCGGAATGAGGACAATCCGACTGCCTTATTGCAATATGATGTTTCCGGGTGGATGCGAAGTCCGCTTTCAATGCCACTCACACAATTCAAGTTCATTACTCCGGAAGTTCATCAATTCGCCTTCACGGACGCCAAGAAGGAGGAGATGGCTGCACTGATTAAGCGGTATGGCACCACTCCTACCGGAATCGGCCGCATTATCATACAAATGGGCCGCAATCGCATATGGCGCGATGAAGAGATACTGTCTGCGTTGAATAACGCCGGCGCAATAGAGAGCACCATCGCACCGAATTAGAGCCTGGTCATGAAATCGGAATAGACAACTTACTGCGCAACCAAATGCCTCAGCATCCTTCACCTTTCGTAAAGCCTGCTCCGGACGAGCTAGCGACAGCTAGCTTCATTCCTCTTGCCGCGCCCGAGATTCGCGGTAACGAGTGGAGCTATGTCAAGGACTGCCTCGACACGGGGTGGGTTTCTTCGGTTGGATCCTACGTCGATCGGTTTGAACAGATGGTCGCAAGACAGGCCGGAACCAAGTATGCGGTGGCCACCGTAAACGGCACAAGTGCTATACACATTGCGCTCTTAGTGGCCGGAGTCAAACCCGAAGACGAGGTTCTTGTCTCGACCTTGACGTTTATCGCGCCAGCCAACGCCATTCGTTACGCGGGCGCGTGGCCGGTATTTATCGATGCCGAACCCGAATACTGGCAAATGGATCCCAATCAAGTCGTTGAGTTTCTTGAGCGGGGTTGTGGCTGGCGTGATGGTGTGCTGCGCAATCTGCGGTCAGGGCGGCGCGTCTCGGCGATTTTGCCTGTTCATGTACTTGGACATCCAGTTGATCTCGACCCGATCTTGGCGATCGCGAAGAAATATGGGCTGAAAGTCATTGAAGATGCCACGGAAGGACTGGGCGCGACTTACAAAGGACGTCATCTAGGCTCATTGGGAGACATTGGCTGTTTTAGCTTCAACGGCAACAAGATCATTACCACTGGCGGCGGCGGGATGCTTGTGACTGACGACGAGAAATGGGCTCGAAAGGCTAAGTATCTCACGACCCAAGCGAAGGACGATCCCCGCGAGTACATTCACGGTGAAATAGGATTCAACTATCGATTGACGAATCTTCTCGCCGCGGTCGGTTGTGCCCAGATGGAGCAACTGGACGATTACGTCTCGAAGAAGCGAAGAATTGCTGCGCGCTACAACGATGCACTCCGGAACATAGCCGGCGTTTCTCCAATGAAAAGTGCTCCGTGGGCAGACAGCACATTCTGGATGTATACGATCTTGCTTGACGATGACGAATTCTGGGCTGGCTCCCGCGAGGTAATGGCCGCGCTGGAGTCACAGAAAATTCAATGCCGGCCTCTTTGGCAGCCGATTCATCAGTCGCCCGCACATGCTTCTAATGAAGTTGTTACCTTACCTGTATCCGAGAGGCTTTATCGTCAGGCGCTGAGCCTGCCCTGCTCCGTTGGACTGTCAGAGCCGCAGCAGAATCGAGTCATCGCCGCCCTCGTAAAATAGACCGCGTCGTACGGGACCAAGTGGTTAACGCTGATACAGATTTCCCTATTCAGGGACCCCGAATGCCCGACACCGGGTCTAGTCTCAATAAGCCTTCTATGGAATGCAAGGTCGGATTATTAGCCGTGCAGCTTAGAAGCGAGTAGATCGATTCGGGTCCAGCTGTGATCAAGAGAACCCATTCAGATTTGGAGCACCTCAAATGATATCGGACAAGGTTGGCACGCTAACCGGGGCAGAGGAGCACAAATCCGTACGAGTATCTCTTTCCGCGTCGCGGCTATCGCAAATCATCTTCACCGCAGCGATTTGCTCAATTCTGATCGCGGCTGCATGGCTACGTTGGAGCAGACTGACTTCACAAAGTTTATGGGCCGACGAAGGATTGACTACGTGGTTTTCCCAGTTCTCGCCGGCCGTTCAGTGGCACCTCTTGGCATGGAATGACGGCTCTCCACTGTATTACGTCGCGATCCATTACTGGGTCTCCATATGGGGTAATTCAGTGATTGCATTCCGGTCACTGTCTGCTCTTTTCAGCACATTGTCGCTGATCACGTTCTACTTCATAGCCCGCAGGATCTGGGAGGACCGGTTCTTCGTTGCCTTGAGCCTGATGATTGCCTCCTTCTCGTTCTTTCAAATCTGGTATGCACAAGAGTCGAGGAGTTACGCTTTGCTCGATCTCCTGCTCTTGATAGCCATCCATCGCATGCTGCTATGCCTTAATGAGCCCACCAAGTACCGTCTGATTAGCTTAGCCGTAGTACTCGCATTAGCCCTTTATACCCATAACATGGCAATGTTCTATGTTCCTGGATTTGTGGCCTTCTGGTTCCTGTATCCGTCGCAAATGACGCTTGGCGTGCGGATAAAAAAGGCCGCCGTTGTCGGAGCCCTGGTGCTGCTCTTGTTTGCGCCATGGTTGCCTACCTTAGCCAAGCAGATGGCATTTGTTATGGGCCATTTTTGGGCGCCAAAACCTCACGCAGCCGATTTATTAAGTACTCTATTCACATTCTGCGGTCTCGATCCCTACGTCCTCCAGGACCTCCGTCATCATTTGCCAATTTCACATTTTTCGGGGATTCGGACATTGATCTCCCTGTTTCTGCTCGCATTCGGTCTTTGTTTGGCCGGGGCCTGGTGGGGATCGCGACCAATCGACCGGCGCAAAAGTATTGCATTGCAGCTATGGACTCTGTTGCCGATAGCGCTCGTGTTTCTATGGAGCCAGATCGCTCGATCTGTTTATGTAGATCGAAATCTTATCGGCGCGTGCGCCCTCATGCCGATGATGCTTTGCGCTCCAATCGCAGTGCAATCGGGCTTGAAGAGACGGGTGTTTCAGGTCATCACCATCGCACTTCTGATTGGGGTGGTCATATCGCTTTCAAAGCAGCGACGGCAGCGAGATGATTGGCGCGGCGTTACTGCGTATTTAGTGACGCTCCCCGAGCAGCAGAGGCTGGTTGAGGTCTTTCAACCATACTGCCAGATTCTGGTGAATTACTACGCGACCGGCCAATTCAAGTCATATGCAAAACCTGAGATCGCCGGGTTGATCACGGACTTTCACCAGCCGCCTTCGGGCCCAGGCTTCCTTCCGAATCTTCAGACGGCGGATCCGGAGGCAATTCTCTCGCAAGCGATCAATGAGGGAAAGTACAAGGAGATCGATGTTGCATTGCAGCTTGAAAGACTGCCTCCGAAGGTGCAGGCAATTCCGCTCTTTTTCAGCGCTCATTGCTCCTCGGTTCAGACCGTAACCTTCGGTTACGGCAACTTAGGAGTAACGAGATGTCTGGGTCCCCACGAGTAGAAGAAGATACGTGGCCACGCATTGTCGTCACGCGGGCTCACTTACTGCCGTCAGCGGTCGAGGAAGAGAATAACTTCTCGCAATGAACAATGACGCTAACAATCGCGGCGATCTTGTAAATGGACTGAAGCGGGCTGGACTTGGTCTGGGGGACGTGGTCTACCTCCAGGTCTCTCTTGAGAGTTTGAAGCGGAGCCCTTCCATTGAACCGGACTGGGAACTATGCTATTCGGCGGTGAACGAAGTTATCGGGCCTGAAGGGACGTTGGTGGTACCCTCGTTCTCCTTTTCCTTTGAAGGGCATGAAGATTTCGATACAAAACACGCAGCGAGTGCAGGTGGAGACTGGGGAGCTTCTTCCGGCTTTGCCCAATACCTCCACGGCCTACGGGGGGCGATCAAATCAAAGGACCCGAATTTCCCAGTCGTTGCCTTGGGGGCAAAGGCAAATGAACTGGTAGACAGATTGCCGAATACCAGCTTCGGCAAGGGCTGCGTGTATGAGCGGCTTCTGGCCGCCAAAAGTAAGATATGCGGAATCGGGGCGAGTGTAGTAGGCACGCCGTTTCTTCACTATGTGGAAGAAAGTCTTGCAGTTCCTTTTCGATACAAGAAACTCTTCACTGGCCGAATCTTCGAAGAAGGACAACCGCGGAAATACAGCTGGGTAACGAGCATTCCCATTCAGGCTTCAAATGGTTTTCCAGACGGATCGCGAATTGAAAGACTGGCCAGATCAAACGGATTGGTGCGTACCGCATGCGTCGGTTCTAGCGAAGTAGCGTCGGTAGATTGCGTGGCATTGTGCGAACTAGTCGAGCGGGAGATCGCGCGAGATCCATGGGTGACTGCGCGCGGCCCACGAGGCAACCCGCTCGAACTTGAGAACATCCGAACCCACGCGAAGACATTCGCCATCGACCTTTCGGAGAACGCGTCGATGGAGGAGTTGATCTCCAAGCTCTGGCGGCTGCCAAGAGACATCATCTCTGATGGTTATGATTCGGCGCTTCATGCATTGTCAACCCAAGTGCCCATGGCCATTCACGAATATCCGACGGGATCAGAATGCTGGACCTGGATCGTGCCGGAAAAGTGGACCTGCCACGAAGGATGGCTCGAGACGCTCGATGGCCGGCGCCTATTCTCTTACGCGGACAACCCTCTGCATGTCGTTTCCTACTCACTTCCAGTCGACCGCGAGGTTTCTCGAGAAGAGTTGTTCGAACACCTGCACGTTCATCCGAAATTGCCTGACGCGATTCCCTTCGTATTCAAATACTACGAGCGCGATTGGGGCCTATGCTGCAGCGAAAGCCTTAAAAGAACCTTGAATGACGATCGCTACCGCGTGCTGATCAGATCGGAATCGAGCTACGGCACATTGAAAGTTGGCGAAGTCACCGTTCCCGGGCGCAGTCGCGAGACCATTGTGCTTTGTGCGCATCTTTGCCATCCTGCCATGGTAAATGACGATCTATCGGGAGTGGTGGTGGGACTCAAGGTGATGCAGTCGCTCCTTAAGAGAACAGATCTGCGTTATACATACCGCTTTCTTATCTTGCCTGAGACGATCGGATCCGTGGCCTATCTCAGCCATCAAAAGGAACTTATTCCCAGAATGGTTGGCGGCTTGTTCCTGGAGATGTTAGGACTGAGGAACCCTCACGCGTTGCAGCTATCGTTCGCCGGAGATACCGAGTTGGATAGGTGCTTGAGTCGGGTATTGAAAGAAGATGACCCTTCGGGATGGATCGGGCCATTTCGAACTGTCGTTGGTAACGATGAGCGGCAATTTAACGCACCTGGAGTCCGAGTGCCGATGCTTTCCCTATCGCGAGTGCTACCAAGAAGGGCGGGAGACTGGCCCTATTACCCTGAATATCACTCCAGCGAGGATACGCCGGAGCGCGCGTACTCCGAATCTCTTGGCGAGTCACGAGATCTCGTGCTGAAGATGATCGACGCCTTCGAGCGAGTACAGATACCCAGAAATCTATATCAGGGAGAGATATTCTGCTCGCGATACGGTTTGAACATCGATGTGTATCGCAATCCCGAACGCAATCGTGCACTGTTTGACGTTATCTTCCTAATCGATGGAACGAAATCAGTTGCTGAGATCGCGAGGATTTGTGGCGCCTCGTTTGAATCCGTGCATAGCATCATCGAGGAACTGTGTGGGCTAGGCCTCGTCGATTGTGGTAACGCCTGAAAGAGGCCTGTCCAGCCAGGCTCCAAGTTTGAAGCTTTGGAACGGTGAATCTGGCGCATAAACGTCCACGGAGAGAGCAAGCCTCAGCTTGAGGTCCACCGCTTCGTGGCTGGTCGCAGATTAACAACTCACAATAGGCCAGGGCATCATTGCGGAGCAAGTGTAACTATGCATATCGTTGTTGTCACACCACTGAATTTCGGGCAGGGCGAGTACCAAAACATGGGAGATGTCGCCATGTTACAGGTTGCCGTGACGCGACTTTCGGAATTATGGCCCAATGCTCGCATTCAGGTCCTGACCGATTCTGCGCCGAATCTCCGCAGATATTGTCCCGCTGCCGTTCCACTTTCCCGTCCGGATTGCGCTTGCTGGCTCAGTGACGATTTCTTTATTGGCCCGTATCGGAGATTCCTGTCAGAGCGAGCTGCAGCTCATCTCAATTCTCTGAAACGGTCAGTAGGGTTTCGTTGGCCCGGAGTGATCGGCGCCCTGACTGATCTGCGATTGAGGCTCCGAGATTCGAGAGGGCTCGGGAAAAACCTCAGGCCGTTCAACGATGCAATGAAGGCTTGCGATCTGATGGTCGTTTGCGGTTCCGGCGGTTTTGCCGACAGTTGCAGAGAATGGAACCTTTTTGCTCTGGCCGCGATGGCAGCCGCATTCAGACGCGGCAAGGGCGTGGTCATGTTTGGGCAGGGCATCGGGCCGCTCAGCGATCCGATCGTCTTGTCGTGGGCAAAACACGTTCTCCCGCGAGTGCATCGAATCGGCCTGCGCGGAACCAAGGGCGACAAGGAGCTGCTGGAAGCGGTTGGGGTTGATCCCTCGAAAATGGTCACTACGGGCGACGATGCGCTCGAGCTGGCTAATCTGGTGCCGTTGGCTGATCAGCGTGAGTCGATTGGAATCAATCTGCGCGTTGCCTTCTATTCCGGCGTACAGTCGAAAGTGATCGAGAATGTGGGATTGGCTCTGCAGAGTTTTGCAAAGCGTTACCACGCAACGCTTGTTCCGGTCCCAATTGCTTTCCATGAGTGCGCCAACGATCGCGAGTCAATCCGAAAGCTCCTGGCGGGGATCGGCGTTGAATCGGACGGAGGTTCCACTCTCGACACGCCAACTCAAATCATGGAACAAACGGCGCGTTGCAGAGTGGTTGTCACAGGAGCGTATCACGCCGCGGTTTTTGCGCTAGGTCAGGGCGTACCAGTTGTTTGTCTGTCTAATTCTTCATACTATGAGGCAAAATTCAAAGGCCTGGAACAGCTCTTTGGCGCGGGATGCACGACCATCACATTGAGCGATCCTAACCTGACAGAAAAGCTGCGCGATGCAATCGAGGAGGCGTGGATCTCGGCTGATGAATTTCGATTGCCACTTCTCGACTCGGCAGCGCAACAGATCGACAAGGCCCGGAAGCTATACCAGAGCGTTAAAGAACTTTTTGGCCCAGAAGCACTGGCGAAGCGAGGCGAGGTGCCGGCTCGTGTCGCACGCGTCCTATGAAGGGCTATCGACGAAATCAATGGCATGATTCGAGGCGTCTTCAGTACCTGTGGATTCACGTTAAGGTAGACCTGAATTGTTCTCACACGTTCTGTTGCTGCCGCTGCAGCACAAAACTGATCGAATGAAATAATCTCATGACTCAAATCCTCATCTTTTCTCCCTTTGGTCTCTGGATCTATCACGCGGCCTATGAAGATACAATTGCGCTCGCATGCAAGGTCCGAGGTGCAAAAGTAGATTATTTGCGCTGTGATGGTTTGCTGCCCGAATGCGATCTGCATTGGGACTCCAAAGAGAATGCCCCGCGCCCGTTCGATCTTTGTCAAAGGTGCCAGGCGGCCGCCAAGACGACCATGCACTCTATTGGCGCCGCTTATCGGTGGCTGGGCGACTTTGTTTCGACGGCTGAAACTGAAGCTGCATTTTCCTGGGCGCAAGAGATGCGCGTGGAGAACTTACGCAACGCGACATTTGAAGAGCTTCCTCTTGGTCAATGGGTTCAATCTTCGGTGATTTCCTACTTCCGGCAGTATCCTCCAGATTTGAATAACTGGCACGTGGTCAGTGTATACAGAGGATTCTTATACAGTGCCGCAATCGTGGCGACAGGGTTGAGAAATTATTTGAAGAAGAATAAGGTCGACGCGGCGATCCTATTTAACGGAAGGCAGTCCATCACTAGGGTTGCCCTTGAATTATTCCGCCAGTCCGGCATTCGGGTTCTCACTCACGAGCGGCCCGAATACAGCCGCGGACATATCAATGTCAGGCCGAACACGCACTGCATGAATCTGAACCCATTCGGGGAGCTATGGAAGGAATGGGCTGAGATTGCCCTGGACCGACCCGCGCTTGAAGCTACGCACAAATGGCTCTTAGAACGAAAGACCGGGGTCAACTTAGCATGGCTTCCATTTAACAGCGGCGGTGAGCCGGAAACCTCGTTCCGCGCCAAGATGGGTTTTCGTGCCGATAAGCAACTGTGGGTCCTGTTCACTTCTTCGACTGATGAAACAGCCGGAGACCCGGTCATGAAGGGGCCCTTTGAATCCCAGTACGAATTCGTATGTGGCGTGGTGCAATGGGCCGCAGAGCGAAGTGATGTCCAATTGATCGTCAAAGTACATCCGAATCTGGGCGGAAACTCTTATATTGGGAAGGCTGTTAACGAGTTGCGATTGTATGAAGAATTGAAGCCAACGTTGCCCGACAACGTGCGCATCGCGCTGCCGGAGGATTTGATGAATGCCTATCTCCTCGCGGAAGAGGCCGACATCGGGCTGGCGTTCGGTTCGCTTATTGGGCTGGAAATGGCGATGCTGGGGAAACCTGTACTCCTGGCGGCCCGGTCATTGTATGAAAACTGTTCCACAATCCTGAAGGTAGGTTCAAAAGAGGAATTGCCCGAGATGCTCGAGAAATGCCTCGACGCAAAGACAGATCGAGAGATACAGCGCGAGGCGTTTCGTCTCGCTTACTGCTATATTTCCAGATTCGAGATGGAGTTTCCCGCGCTCAAGATATTGGGCATCAACGAGGTTGAACCCAGCTATAGTCAACCAGAAGAATTCGGAGTTGGAAAGGACAGATCGCTGGATCGAATCTGCGATTACGTGATGAGCGGAAGTCCTCTCTACGAATCTCCGAACGAGTGTGACATTGCTCGCACAACGAGTGAGGAAGATGCATTCTTTGACGAACTAAGAAACCCGCCACGAATTTCCGACGATACAACCGCAGATGAGTCAAAGAGCTCGCAGGAGCCGCGTGATTTCATCGGTAAGCTGGCGCGTCGGCTCTTCTTCTCAGCACGAAATGCTCTTTCCAGGCGGTCGGTAGCTTGACCCCTTGCATGCCGTACCTGCGTCAGATCACTTCAAACCGTCGATAACCCAACTGGAAGTTATGAAGATTACCGCCGTTTTGTGTACATATAATCGGTCCGAAAAACTTGCAACGGTCATGGAAAGTCTCGCAGCCTCAGTGTTTCCTGAACAGGATGAGTGGGAAATTCTCGTGGTTGATAACAATTCGCCGGATCGAACGCGGGCCGTTGTGGAGCAATTTGTGCGCCGGGACCCCAGGCATTTCCGGTACTTATTCGAGGAGCAACAGGGCAAGTCGCATGCGCTCAATGCAGGAGTCAGAGAAGCTCACGGTGAAATCGTAGCTTTCGTTGACGATGATGTGACGGTAGAACCTAATTGGCTTTACAATCTGACCTCGGATCTGGCGGGCGGTGAGTGGGCTGGTTCCGGCGGCCGTATTCTTTTACCGCCGGGAATTTCGTTGCCTTCGTGGCTTGCAGTCGATGGCCCATGGCGCCAAACCCACGCGCTTTGTGCCCATTTTGATTTGGGCGATGCTCCTGGAGAGCTTAAAGAAGCCCCATACGGCACCAACATGGCTTTTCGCAAAGAGCTATTTAGTCGATATGGGTGTTTTCGAACGGACCTTGGACCACGACCCGGCAGCGAAATCCGGAACGAAGATACAGAGTTCGGAAAACGTGTCTTGGCGGGCGGTGAACGGCTGCGCTATGTACCCTCCGCTGTTGTGTACCATCCTGTCCCGGCGGAGCGGGTCCGGAAGAACTACTTTCGCGCGCGATGGTTCGCCTTCGGACGCGCAGAGGTTCGTGAAACAGGATCACAAATACAGTTAGGGGGAATCCCGCGTTTTTTCCTTAGTAATTTGCGGGTCCTGATTCGTCAAACTCGGGAATGGCTGCGAACGCGCGATCTCAAGGAGAGATTTGGCCGTCAATGCGCTGCTTATCGAACGGCCGGCAATATGGCCGAAGTTTGCATTCAGGCTCTAAGAAGACAGGTCGCTCCTGCAGGAAAACCTGTTCCGGAAGGCAAAACGCTCTCTTAAGCTTCCGACTCACTTATTTTCTACGGCCCATGAAAATATCTGTAATTCTTTGCACTTACAATCGCGCTCGGAGCTTAGGGACGGCCTTGGCGAGCGTAGTGTCCTCTGCTTTTGCTTCCGGAGCTGACTGGGAAATTCTCGTTGTGGACAACAACTCGAAGGATCACACGCGCGACGTGATCGCCGGATTCTGTCAGCGTTTTCCGGAGCGGGTAAGGTATATATTCGGTGCGGAACAAGGGCTTTCAAATTCGCGCAACGTCGGTATTCGAGAAGCACGCGGAGAAATCCTTGCGTTTGTGGACGACGACGTAGTCGTGGAAGAGAACTGGCTGCACAACCTGACTGCCTGTTTCGGCGATGGCCATTGGGCCGGCGCCGGTGGCCGAATCCTTCCGCCAGCAGACTTCTTGCCGCCCCGTTGGCTTGCACTTCAGGGCCCTTGGGGTCAGGGTGGCGCGCTGTGCGCTCAATTTGATTTTGGTGATGATCCCTTCGAGTTGAAAGAGAAGGGTCCCTACGGGACCAACATGGCGTTCCGCAAGGAGATGTTTGAAAAATATGGCAACTTCCGCGCGGACCTTGGACGCATCAGCGACAGTCTTATCAGCAATGAGGATACCGAGTTCGGCGCGCGCTTGATGGCAGGAGGAGAGCATTTGCGCTACGAGCCCGCCGCCATTGTTTACCATTCCATTGCAGAACAACGGCTCAATAAGAAGTATTTTTGGAGATGGTGGTTCGCATTCGGCCGCGCTCAGATGCGCGAGAAGGGGCCGAGAACCAAAGTTCTTGGAATCCCGCGTTATTACTTCAGCCTTCCTAATATTGTCCTGCGCTGCCTTCTACCCCAGCTTGTGCGGGCGCTCCTGGCGCTTGACCCCCAGGAGCGATTTGGTCGCCAGTGTAAAGTGTCTTGCGTAGCGGGCAATTTCGCTGAAGTCTGGAGCCGCGCTGTAAAGGGAGAATATACTTCCCGGCCCCATAAACCCCAGCCTTCCGAGAGCCAGGCACTCTCTTAGGACCCGTCGAAAGCGAATCGATCAAAGGGCTGCCTCTTTGTATGAACGTTAGTGTCATCTTATGCACTTACAACCGGTGCCAGAGCCTTGCCAAGGCTCTGGAAAGCCTCGCAGCATCGGTAGTACCCGCGGCCATGGAATGGGAAATCTTGGTGACGGATAATAACTCCACTGATGGAACGCGGGCCGTCGTAGAGAAGTTCAGTGAGCTTCATCCGGGGCGTTTCCGGTATCTCTTCGAGTCGAAACAGGGAAAGTCCTACGCGCTCAACACGGCTATACGGGAATCACACGGGGAGATTCTGGCTTTTGTTGACGATGATGTCGCGGTAGAGCCGGATTGGTTAACGAATCTGACATCCGTTCTGAACGATAGTAAATGGGCGGGAGCAGGTGGACGTATTCTTCCGCCACCAGACTTCTCGCCACCGCGCTGGCTTGCGTTGAAGGGTCCCTACAACATGGGTGGAGTGCTGTGCGCGCAATTCGACTTGGGCGAAGCGTCAGCGGAGCTCAAGGAGGCTCCGTATGGAACCAACATGGCTTTCCGAAAAGAGATATTTCATAAATACGGCGGCTTTCGGACAGACCTCGGCCCACGACCCGGAAGCGAACTCCGAAATGAAGATACCGAATTTGGTCGTAGGGTCTTTGCCGGTGGTGAAAGGCTCTGCTACGTCCCTTCAGCAGTCGTATATCATTCCGTCCCAAAGGAGCGCGTGCATAAGCGGTTCTTTCTTCATTGGTGGTTCGCATATGGACGCGCCCACAAACGCGAAGAGGCGTTTCCTACGGCAAAGATATGGGGTATCCGGCGCTACTACCTCACTCTTCCGAGCATTGCGTTGCGCGTTTTTCTTCCTCAGGCGTTCAGATGGTTAATTGCTCGTGATCCACATGAGAGATTTCGCCTTCAATGCACCGCGTGGCTCACTTTGGGCACAATGGCGGAGGTTTGGAGCCAGGCCGTAAGTGGACGAATTGTGCCGCCGAAGAATCCAGCCACGGAGAGCGGAACTCTCTCCTAGAACCGACTTATGGATTGCGGTCTAACTATGGACATTAGTGTGGTTGTGTGCACTTATAATCGTTGCCGTAGCCTGGCGGTGACATTAAAAAGCATTTCGACATCGGTTATGCCGGCCAGTCAAGAATGGGAGGTTGTGGTTGTAGACAACAACTCCAGCGACGGAACCCGTGATGCCGTGCAGTGTTTTTGCGATCAGAACCCTGTGCGCTTCCGATATTTGTTCGAGCCGAATCAGGGTAAATCGTATGCGCTCAACAAAGCGATTAGGGAATCGCATGGAAGAATTCTGGCTTTCACCGACGATGATGTGACGGTTGATCCGAACTGGCTGCAAAACCTCACGTCGGTGCTTGGAGAAGCATATGTGGGCTCGGCTGGCCGAACTCTTGCTGCGACGAGCTTCGATCCTCCCAAGTGGCTTTCGCTTGACGGACGATACAACATGTCCGGAGCACTGTGCCCGCAATTCGACTTGGGAGACACGCAATTCGATCTGAGGGAAGCGCCATGGGGGGCGAACATGGCATTTCGCAGAGAAATGTTCGAAAAGTACGGGACTTTTCGACTGGACCTCGGACCAAGTGCGAAAAGGCGAGTGAGCAGCGAGGATACTGAGTTTGGCCGCAGGCTGCTGTCGGGAGGTGAGCGGCTGTGCTATGTTCCGTCGGCTACCGTCTATCACGAGATACTCGACGAACGGCTCAGCAAGGATTTTTTTCTAACCTGGTGGTTTGGCCTTGGAAGAGGCAAAACCAAGGAACGCCTGCAAAACTTAACTCTTCTTGACGTCTTAAAGATTATTGTCAGAACATTCGCGACCGCGATCGGGTGGTTAGTGTCCATCAGCCCGCAAAAACGGTTCTATCGCAAATGCCAGGTCTGGTTCGGCGCGGGGAAATTGCTTGAAGCAATTCGTACAGCCGAAACAAATCAGAAGTCAAGAAGCCAGGTTCAAGGGATTCCACGTTGAATCCGACAAAACGATCTCTAGGGTCCGCTGCGGATGATCAAGCCCAAAATCGGGCTTCGGTCTTGTCCCTTAGAAAGGAAAAGGTGGCGCTGTCGATGACGCAAGCGGATCACGATATCATCCGCCGGATTTATGAACGCGGCACCGTCACCGGCTCGAGCGGGAAAGTCCAACCCCTGCACTCGGCTATTGATGCTCGCGAGGGAGCGTTCTTGAAACGGATTGTTCTGTCCGATCCTTCGGTCAGGAAAACTTTGGAAGTTGGCTGTGCCTTTGGACTTTCCTCGCTTCATATCTGCTTGGCAACTGTCGATCGACTCGGAGCTGACCATACCATCATTGATCCGGAACAGAACAAAAGCTGGGACGGCGTCGGCATTAAGAATCTCGAGAGCGCGGGCATTGACTTCTTCCATCTGATCGAAGCGAAATCTGAGTTCGCACTTCCCCAGCTCCTCGAGGAGGACGAAGGAGAGTTCGATCTAGTCTTCATCGACGGCTGGCATACATTTGACCACACGTTGCTCGATTGCTTCTATGCCACCCGGCTGCTTCGCGTGGGCGGCTACCTGGTCATCGACGATTTGGATTGGGCCTCGGTAAGTCGCGCGGTTGCTTTCTTGCGGTGCTACCCCTGTTATCAGGTTTTTGATGAAGTAGCAGACGTTTCGCCGCCTTCGTGGAAACAAACTGTCCTTCGGGTTATTCTCGCGCCGGTCCCGCGGCGCGTTTTGAATCGATTGCTGAATCCGGCCTTGTACCGTCGCCTTTTCGAGCGACGTTCTGCACGCATGATTGCACTCAAGAAAATCTCGGAAGATAACCGGGGATGGGATTGGCACGACGACAGGTTTTAGTGCCAGCACGTCCCATTGTGCGCCCGCCACGCATTGGCGGTAATCACTCATTCACTTCTGTCGCCCATCGGTCAACAGCTCCTGCGGCCAATTATTGGGCGATGCCTAACACTCGACCCGCCTCATTTATCAGTGCTACTCTGAGGCCGAACCCTTTTTGCTTTGAACTCAAACCAATACCCTTCCAGCTTTCAACGATCGAACTCCGCAACTTCGCAGCAACGAGAGGAAAGAGTGACAACTACATCCGTTGACAGAATTAGCGCAATCAAACGGCGCATCCAGACCCGCGAAGCTCGAATTGGCGTAGTGGGCATGGGATATGTGGGGCTCCCGCTTGCCCTGTTGTTCAGTGAAGAGAGTTTCGGTGTCACAGGGTTCGACATCGACTCCCGCAAGGTCGAGACACTGAATCAAGGCGGTTCTTACATCGTCCGCATTCTTCCGGCCGAGATTGCCGCGGCGCGTCAAAAGGGCTTCAAGGCCACGGCCGATTACGGCCAGATATCAAGCATGGATGTCGTCATCATTTGCGTGCCGACGCCCCTCAACGAACACCACGAGCCGGATCTGAGCTTCGTCACGGGGACCGTCTCGAGCATTGCGCCCCATTTGCGAGAAGGGCAGCTCATTATTCTCGAGAGCACCACGTATCCTGGCACTACCGAAGAAGTTGTTGTTCCGTTGCTTGAAAATGGGAATCCGAACGGCCTGCGTGTTGCATGGGATGGAGAATCGCCCGGTTTCTATGTCGCGTTTTCGCCCGAACGGGAGGATCCCGGCAACGATGCAGTCGCCCGCCGGGATATTCCGAAAGTTGTCGGCGGATGTGGCCCTGCGGCTCTGGATCTGTCCTCCGCGGTCTACGGCTCGATCTTTAATCGAACGGTTGTCGTCTCGTCGCCAAAGGCCGCCGAGATGACGAAACTGCTCGAGAATATCTATCGTTGCGTTAATATTGCGCTTGTCAACGAACTCAAGCAGCTTTGCATGCGCATGGACATTAACCTTTTTGAAGTCATCGAAGCTGCCAAAACCAAGCCCTTCGGATTTCAGGCATTCTATCCGGGGCCGGGGCTGGGTGGCCACTGCATTCCGATCGACCCGTTTTATCTCTCGTGGAAGGCCAAGGAGTTCGATTTCCATACTCGATTTATCGAACTTGCCGGGCAGGTCAATATGGAAATGCCCTACTTCATCGTCGAGAGTGTCGCAGAGGCATTAAGTCAGCGTTACAAGTCTCTTTGCGGTTCCCGGGTTCTCGTCTTGGGGATGTCCTACAAACGAGATATTGACGATCTCCGGGAGTCGCCGTCCCTAACCATCATTGAACTCCTGCAAAAGCGCGGAGCGAAAGTCGAATATAACGATCCATTTTTCCCGAAAGTCGGCCAGGGAAGGAAATACGCTCTCAATATGACGAGCACGCCGCTCTCGAAAATACCGGAATTCGATTGTGTTGTCATAGTAACGGACCACTCGCAGTACAACTTTAACGAGATTGTCGGCCAGGCACAGTTGGTTGTAGACACGCGCAACGCTACGCGAGACATCAAGGCTGAGAATATTGTCAGATGTTAATTGCCGTCTCGCGGACCATGAATCGATGAACATCCTTGTGGCCAGCATCCAGCTGCCATGGCCTTTGGACTCAGGAGGCAAGGTAGCGCTGTACTCTTGCCTCGAATGCCTTCGCCACGATCACCACTTTACGTTGGTCTGTCCGGTCAGGACTCGAAGTGGCCTAAGGGACGCTGTGGCGCTGCAAGCCCAACTTCCCGAGATAACAGTTCGCGCAGTTGACTGTCGATGGCCGGAAGAACTTGACAAGGCTAATGATGACCTTGTGATGCGCAAACTTCGATCGGCCACCATCCGATATTCCAAGTGGAAAAATAGACGAAATCGAATCGCCCCTCCGCAGACAGAAGAACAAATCTATATTTATCCGTTCGAACCATTGCCTCAAGCATTCATTGACGCTATCGCGGAAGAATTATCGCGGGGCGTCGACCTGGTGCAGGTCGAATTTGCGGAAATGTTATCCCTCGGGGCCTGGTTGCCGCCGGAGATTCCCAAGGTATTTATTCATCATCAACTTCACTTTGTGTACGCGAAAAGATTCGCTGCTGCCCGCAAGCGCGGTGGCTTTTTCGAATATCTTCAAAGCATGATGCGCATCCAGGAGCGAGCTTATCTCCAGAAGTTCGACGGCGTTGTGGTTTTCAGCGATGATGACAAAAATGCGCTCGCGGACTGGTTACCAGGCGAGAAGGTACATGTAAGTCCATTTCCGATCGCATGCGCATCAAAGGCGACGAACGATCAAGCCGACGTTTCGTTTACCTGTATCGGTTCGGAAAGCCATTTTCCCAACCGTGACGCCTTGGAATGGTTGGCGTCGGAGGTATGGCCCAAAATCGTTGAGCAAAGGCCGAGTTCCAAACTCAAAGTGATCGGGCCCTGGAGTGAAGCATCGCAGACGCGTTTATCCAGGCCTGGCATCGAATTCATGGGATATGTCCCGGATTTAGCGAAAGCACTTAACGGGAGCATCTTGCTGGTGCCGCTTCGAATTGGAAGCGGCATTCGCGTCAAACTCCTCGATGCGATGTCACAAGGAGTTCCCGCCGTTAGCACATCAATTGGCTGCGAAGGGATCCCTGCAACCGACGGCGTCGATATTCTGATTCGTGATGACGCGTCGGAATTTGCCGCGGCTGCTGTCCAGCTTCTCGATCATCCCGATCTTCGTGCACGATTGGCAATCGCGGCGAGGGAACTTGTGGCCAGGCGCTATTCTCCTGAGCGGGTTCGACAACGTCGGAATGAAATATATCGGATCGTCTGCCGGCAAGTGATGGGCCGAGGCCAGGCAGAGGCAAAAAGTTGAAGACCTCGATTAAGACAATCGCATTTCACCTTCCGCAGTTTCATCCCATCCCCGAAAATGATCAATGGTGGGGAAAAGGATTTACTGATTGGACAAACGTCGTGAAGGCCAAGCCGCAGTTCGAGGGGCACTATCAGCCCCATCTGCCTGCCGACCTCGGGTTCTATGATTTGCGGGTAGCCGAATCCAGGGAGGCGCAGGCAAACCTCGCACGCCAGCACGGGCTCTACGGGTTTTGTTATTACCACTATTGGTTTGAAGGTCGTCGCCTGTTGGAACGGCCAGTCAATGAGATCCTGGCAAGCGGTCGGCCCGACTTTCCATTTTGCCTTTGCTGGGCAAATGAAACCTGGAGCCGCACGTGGCTCGGCCACGAAAGCCAGATTCTTATAAAACAGACTTACAGTGAACACGACGATCGCGTGCATGCACGGTGGCTGGCAAACACCTTCCTCGATCATCGCTATATTCGGCAAAACAACAGGCCCGTCTTCCTTCTTTACGGTGTGCCGCGGCATCCAAATGTCGCCCGCTTCTGTGACATCTTGCGCGAGGCATCGCGAGAGGCCGGCGATGAGAATCCTTATCTGATCGGAGTGGATTCGCTTTGTTCCTGGCAAGATACCCGAAAATACGGCTTCGACACGACTCTCCACTTCGAACCCCAACTTTCTATCTTTCCCGACCTTTTTGTTGATCGATGGATGCTGCGCAGGTGGATCCGCAATTCGCGTATGGGCATTCGAAGCGGCCACGTCAAAGTCTTTGACTATCGTGAGGGCCGCAGGCGCATGAGCGGACAGCGAGCCGATTTCCCTCAAGTACCTTGCCTTCTTGTCGGATGGGATAATACCGCCCGACGCGGCAAGCGGGGCAGCGTCTTAGTTGGGAACACCCCAGAAGTGTTTGAAGAGGAGCTTCGAAACGCGCTTACTGTTTGGATCGCTTCCTCTCCGCAAGACGATCTGTTTTTTATCAACGCTTGGAACGAATGGGCCGAAGGGAACCACCTCGAACCGGATCTGCGATTCGGACACGGGTATGTCGACGCTCTGAAGCGCGTCCTCGGTGAGTTTGAGAATGGGAGGATCGACTGAAGGCCATCGCGTTCTATCTTCCGCAATTTCACCCCATTCCCGAGAATGACGAATGGTGGGGAAAAGGATTTACAGACTGGACGAATGTTGCGAAAGCCAAGCCGCAATACCCGGGGCATGATCAACCCCATCTGCCCGTCGATCTCGGCCTCTACGATCTGCGTCTGACCGAGTCCCGGGAAGCGCAGGCCGAGCTCGCGAGAGAATATGGAATCCATGGGTTTTGTTATTACCACTATTGGTTTAATGGCCGCCGATTATTGGAGCGTCCCCTCGATGACCTGCTTAGCACCGGGCGCCCCGATTTCCCCTTTTGTCTTTGCTGGGCGAATGAGAATTGGACTAGACGCTGGGACGGGAAGGACAGTGAGATCCTCATCGAGCAGGTGTACTCCGCCTCGGATGATCGCGATCATATTCAGTCCCTCCTTTCAGCCTTCACCGATCCCCGCTATATAAAAGTCGACGGTAAGCCGATTTTTCTCGTTTATCGGGTCAATCGGCTTCCTGAGCCATTACGCACGACCGAGCTCTGGCGGCGAGAAGCAGAGAAGGCTGGTCTGCCGGGCCTGTTTCTTGTCCGGGTTGAAAGCTTTCTCGACGAGACCGGCGATCCTAATCTGCTTGGCTTCGATTGTGCGTTGGAATTTCAGCCCAGATGGCAACTGCTCGAAGGCCGGAGGATCTTTCGCAGGAAGTGGTGGCATCGCCACCGGCTCGGAACCGCCGAACCGGCGTTTACTCAATCGCAGGTCTACAATTACGACGGTCTGGTTCAAGCCGCCCTGACAATGACCCTGCCGCCGTATCCCATGATTCGTGGAGTGTGTCCAGGCTTCGATAATACGGCGAGGCGCCAAAGCGGTGGAGTGATTCTCAGGGACAGTACCCCGGCGAGCTACGCGCGTTGGCTCTCGACCGTCGTTCATGCAAACTGTTCACCCGGATTGAATCAAACACCGGAGGCTGAGTTTGTTTTTATTAATGCGTGGAACGAGTGGGCGGAGGGTAACCATCTCGAGCCTTGTCAGAAGTGGCAGAGAGCATATCTCGAGGTAACGCGCGACGCGCTGCGACAGGTACAAAACACGTTGTAACTGGTGGTCTCACATCGCGTCCGAAGAAGTGAAAACAACAATTTGCGCAATCTGTCTCCAAAGCCGGCGTCGACCCATGCCGAGTGCGGAGGCTCCAAGAAGATGAACAGCGCGCTGGTTATCGTCATTCCTTATTACAAGGCCAGGTTCTTCCGGCAAACGTTGGAGTCGTTTGCTTGCCAAACGTGCAAACAGTTCGAATTATTTGTTGGCGACGACGCGAGTCCCGAGAGTCCTGTGGACCTGATTCGAGAATATACACCAAGACTTTCCATCACCTATCACCGGTTTGAAGCGAACCTCGGGAGGGCATCACTGACGCAACACTGGAACCGATGCGTCCGCATGACGCGCGATCCCTGGGTATGGCTGTTTTCCGATGACGATTTCGCTGAGCCCACATGTGTTGAGTCTTTGCTGGAAGCTTGCAGGAAAGCGCCAGTCTCGGATGTTTACCGCTTTGAGAAATCGACGGTCGACGATGCCGGACGAGAGCTTTTTGCGGGAGTTCCGGTTCCGGACGTTGAATCATCCGAGGAGATGATTCTTGCCCGTTTCAGAGATCTGCGATCCATCACAATTCCCGAGCACGTGTTCTCCCGATCTGCCTTTGACAGAGAAGGCGGTTTTGTCGACTTTCCCCTGGCGTGGTTTGCAGACGACGCCAGCTGGGCCGCGATGGGCCGACGAACGGGAATTAGAACGGTTCGCGGTCCTCGCGTCTTTTGGCGGAACGGAAGCTATAACGTGTCGGCGGTTAACAGTTCAATCCCAACCAAAGTCGCTTCGTTCATGTCATACCTGAAGTGGTTGCGGATCTCCTTTCAGCGAGAGAGTTTTCAATCGGACCTCACAGGAGCAGTACGCGACTGGATCCCGATTGGATTCCGCTGGCTCGGTGATTTCGCACCGCTCGATACAATCTTCACTTTCTGGCGGTTCTATGCTCGCTTTTCCGGAAAACCAGAGCTGCCGCTGCTCTTGAAAATGCTCGCGTGGAACAGCGTTTGGGCGTATCGTTTGCGTCAGGTGAAGCGGGCCGGAGGCAGGTTACGACGCAGAATCGGGCGGCCGAGGTTAGACGAATGCACATAATGTATCTCGTCAAGCGGTGGGAGCACCACACTCGGTCGGGCGGCTACGACGCTCTTGCAAACACTCCAGGCGCTCGAGTCGTGACTCGGCCAAACCCCACGGGTATACCTCGCATCGTGGCCAGGCAGGTCTGGAAACGTACAGTAGACAAGTCCCACCTTCTGGACTATCGCTATGAGGATTGGTTGGCGGAACTGAAGGTCATGGCTGCTGTCGGCCTCACCGGCTGGGCCGACGTGGTGCATGTCCTTTATGGCGACGAGCAATTAAATGTCCTTTTGAAATATCGCTCACTCTTAAGACGACCTCTAGTCGCCACTTTTCATCTGCCGACGTCGCGAACGCTCGACCGGTTTGAGGCAGATCAGGAACGTCTATTGCGCGGTGTGGATATCGCCGTCGCTGTTTCAACGAATCAGCTTCCTGGGCTGGAACGGTGGTTTGGGCGGGGGCGCGTTGTTTACGTTCCACACGGAATTGATACGGTTTGCTTTACGCCCGACGAATCGATCCATCGAAGCCGCACTGTAAGGCTTGTGTCGGTTGGCAATTGTATGCGCGACTGGGAATCGCTGCATCGCGTCATGGATGAATGCAGCGCGCTGAAATTGGATGTCGAACTTGATCTCGTGACCCAGCCGGAATATTTCGCATTTCTCACCGGATGCAACAAGGTCAAGTTTCACTCCGGAATCTCGGAAGCGGAACTGGTTTCTATCTATCGTAAGTCGGATGCTCTATTGTTGCCGCTCCTGGATGCAACTGCCAATAACGCGATTTTGGAGGCAATGGCCTGTGGAACGCCGGTGATTACGACGGACGTCAGTGGAGTGCAAAACTATGTAGGTCAGGATGCGGGCTGGCTGCTTCCCAAGGGCGATGTGACAAGTATGGTTAGCCTGATCAAAACCATTTGTGCCGACAGGGAAGTTGCGGCAAGCAAGCGATATGCTGCCCGGCAGCAGGCATTGAAATTTGACTGGACTGAGATTCGCTTGCAATTGGCCGCCGTATACCAAACGGCGATCACTCAGAAGAGAAATGTGGGAACGTCGATTACACGATCGGCCCTTTGCGATTGATTGCCGGTGTGGAATTAGTTTCCAGCCTTCGGACAGTCTTTGCTTTGTCGTCTCTTGATCTGAGATTTGAAGACTACCCTCACTTAGTGCCGCCGATTCCGCAAGGCGATTTCGAAACCGTGAAAATAGGCAGCAGTAAGGCCTGAGCGGCTGCAGTAGAAAACCGAGCCAAGAATTACAGAAGGCCGGCAGCGCAGTTGGCGGGATTTGTCCCTCCATCCACGCTGCCGGCCTTTTGTGTCTTCAGCGACTGCCGGCGGGTCCGTCTAAGGGAGGGTGAGGGTAGCGATGTTGGTTGGTGCGCTTGACAAGCCATTGGCATCGACGCTCTCCACAATGTAGTCGTAGGCCTGACCATTATCGGCTGTTGAGTCAATATATGTAGTCTGGGTTAGGACCGAAGAATTCAACGGCACAAATGAATATGCTCCGCTTGGCGATCGATAGACGTTGTAGCCGGCTACCGGGTCGGGAGAGTTTGTCGGCGCATTCCAGGTCAAATCAACCTGACCGGTTCCGGCAGTGCCTGCCTCTCCGGTCCCACTCAGGCCGACAGTTGCCGTGGGATTAGTCAGCGAAGTACTGACGACCGTCAGCGTCCCCGTAGCGGCGCCCTGAACAGTAGGATCGAACTCTATGCTGAGCGTCACCGTCTGATTAAGGTTCAAGGTAAGTGGGAAGGTGGCTCCGGATATAGTGAAGCCGCTGCCAGTCACGGTAGCTGCGCTGACTGCCACGGCCGCTGTCCCCGTCGAAGTCAGGGTTACCGACTGCGTTGCGGGCGTATTCACGCTTACATCGCCGAACGTTATGTTGGTCGCGTTGATGTCCAATAGAGGTCCACTCGTGCCTCCTTGAGAGGCGGTACTCAGTTGCAGGTCAAAGGCTTCCGCTACTCCGCCCGCGCTCGCGGTCAGCGTCACGGTCTGCGCGGCGGTCACCGCGGAGACTGTGGCCGTGAAGCTGGCCGACGTCGACCCTGCTGCCACGATTGCAGTGGCGGGCAACGCGACTGCGGCGTTGTTGCTGCCCAGGCTGACCGCAAATCCTCCGCTGGGCGCTGCCGCGCTTAGTGCGACCGTGCAGTTATCAGTCCCAGCCCCCGTCATCGACGAAAGGCCGCAGCTGAGTCCGCTTAATACCGGTGCGCTAGCGCCCGGTTGACTCGAGGCACTCAGCTGCAGGTCAAAGGCTTCCCCCACGCCGTCCGCGCTGGCGGTCAGAATTACCGTCTGCACCGTGGCCACCGCGGAGATGTTGGCTATGAAACTGGCGCTCGTTGCGCCCGCAGCAACTGTCATCGAGGCCGGCACCGTCACTGCGTCACCATTGCTGGACAGGCTGACCGCAAATCCTCCGCTCGGGGCGGCCGTGTTCAGCGTGATTGTGCAGCGATCTGTCCCCGCCCCGGTCATCGACGAAAGGCTGCAGCCGAGGCCGCTTAACGCCGGTGCGCTCGGATCATTTCGACTCGCCGCGTTCAGCTGCAATGAAAATGTCTCCACCGCGTTGCCCGCGCTCGCGGTCAGTGTCACTGTTTGCGCCGTGCTTACAGCGGAGATGTTGGCGTTGAAATCGGCTGATGTTGACCCTGCGGCCACGGTCATAGACGCCGGCACCGTGACTGCGCCACTGGTGCTGCCCAGGCTGACCGCAAATCCTCCACTCGGTGCTGCGGCGTTCAGCGTGATCGTACAGCGATCCGTCCCCGCTCCGGTCATCGACGATCTGAAACAGTTGAGTCCGCTCAACGTCGCTGCGCTCGGACCATCTCGGTTAGCGGCATTGAGCTGCACTGCAAAGTCTTCCACTACACCGCCGGCGCTCGCGGTTAGTGTTACCGCCTGAGCCGCGCTGACCGCGGAGACGTAGGCCGTGAAACTGGCCGACGCTGATCCTGTCGCCACAATCACGGAGGGTGGTAGTGTGACTGCGGCGCTGTTGCTGCCTGCACTCACGGCAAATCCTCCGCTCGGAGCAGTCGCGCTCAGAGTGATTGTGCAGTGATCCGTTCCCGCTCCAGTCATCGACGAACTGTCGCAGTTGAGTCCGCTTAGTGTCGGCGCGCTCTTGCCCACTTGGCCGGAGGCACTCAGCTGCAGGTCAAAGGCTTCCTCTACACCGGCCGTGCTGGCAACCAGGGTCACCGTTTGCGCTGTGGCGACCGCGGAGACGGTAGCTGTGAAACTGGTCGACGTCGACCCGCCAGACACCGTCACAGCAGTTGGTACAGTGACCGCAGTGTTGTTGCTGGCCACGCTGACCGCAATTCCTCCGTCCGGCGCCGCCGCGTTTAGCGTAACGGTGCAGTTTTCAGTCCCCGCCCCCGTCATCGACGGATTCCCGCAGCCGAGGCCGCTTAATACCGGCGTGCTCGCGACAGGTTGTCCGGAAGCACTCAGCTGCAGGGCGAAGGCCTCTTCTGCACCGCCCGCGCTCGCGGTCAGTGTCACCGTCTGTGCCGTACTGACCGCGGAAACATTGGCCACGAAACTGCCTGACGCTGAGCCGGCTTCCACGGTCACAGAACCCGGCACGATAACTGAAGGGCCATTGCTGGCCACGCTGACCGCAAATCCTCCGCTCGGCGCCGCCGCGCTCAACGTGATTGAGCAGTCGTCTGTGCCGGCCGCCGTCATCGACGAGCTGCCGCAGTTGAGCCCGCTCAACACCGGTGGGTTCGCACTATCTTGTTTGGCGGCATTCAGCTGTAGCGCAAATGTCTCCACATCACCACCCGCACTTGCGGTCAATGTCACCGTCTGTGGCGTGCTGACAGCGGGTACGTTAACCGCGAAATTGGCTGATGTCGACCCGGCCGCCACAGTCGCGGAGGCCGGTACGGTGACTGAAGCGTCGTTGCTCGACAGCCCGATCGCGAATCCTCCGCTCGGCGCCGCCGCATTCAGCGTAGCTGTGCAGTTGTCTGTCCCCGCTCCCGTTATCGACGAGCTTGCGCAGCTCAAACCTCCCAAGGTGGCCGCCGCAGTCGCCGCGGTTCCCGTGCCACTGATACCGATCATCGCCGTACCACTATTCGAGCCGTTGCTGGTGATTGTTAACTGCCCGCCCACCGCTCCCGTGGCTTCCGGAGAAAAACTCACATTGATGTTGTAAGCGCTATTGGCGCCTATTGAAATGGGAAGATCGCTTATATTACTCACTGAGAAGGCCTGCCCAGTGACGCTCATCTGTGTAACTTGCAACGTCGTTGAGCCCATATTCCGAAACGTCAAAGTGGAACTTGCACTTTGGCCAACGGGCACCGAACCGAATGAAATAATGCTCGGCGAAGCAGAAAGAGAACCTGCTTGCGCAGCTGTTCCAACAATTATGCCTCCGCCACAACCCGACAACCCGAGAATCACACTACCCAACGCCGCGACGAGAAAGGCATTCTTAATTCCGCACTGGATCTGACGCAAGCGAGTGCGAACGCCCGCGGCGCCGTGACTCCGCAGGTGAACATGGCGAAACAAGACATTGGCCACGATGCATTTGCGGTTCGGTGACCCGCAAAGACAGATATCGTACGAGCTCCTCAAGATAATGGAACCTCGCTCAGCTATTCACTTTTAGGCTTGAAGTTCTCGAATATCTTGGGGATAAATAATCGCTTGCTCCCAGCCGTCTAACTTAATTCGCACCAAAAGTTCCGCACGAGCAACGACAATGATTACGCCGTCTGAGTTTCGCTCCAGCTTCACATTCAGCGATGAATCCTTGCAATAGGTCTCAAGCTTAAATTCAGGGGATGTAGTTAATTCTTAACGCACAAACCCCCTCATCAAGGCTGTGGATTTCTCAATTAACCGAAAGAATGCAATCTACCCGCAACAGCTAAGAACCTGCTCGTAGAAGGTCGAACCTGGATATGAATCGATCCTCAGCGGCAGAAATGTATATCTGTTCCCGCTTGAGTCTTCACATACAGACCTGCGCAAGAGCACGCCGGCTGCTTCAACTTGCCGAAGCAAAATCCCTGAAACTTTATGAATTGGAACGCAATTTGCCGTGCAATCCTTCTGCCAAAGAAGCCTAAGCGTCCAGTCAATCCACTATCTTCCTCAAATTCCGTTGCTTACAGAAGACAAGGGAGGGCTCGCGATTTTTGATTTCGGCTTGTTGCGGACGGAAGGAGTGTAATTTCTTCTCGACCGAGTCGTTATTTCACACCGCGGACTATATAACTGCACCATTTCTAGTGCAGTTATAAGTTCCTTCGGGATAGTTAAACGAATCATCGCGGTGGGCAGGACTTACCTAGCTTCGTATGCGGCGCGCGGTTTCCTTTATACGGCAGATCGTCTGCGATGGCGCCGATTCAAGATCGATACGTGAAAGGTTAAGGTAAGGTGACAGTGGCTATGTTGGTCGGAGCGCTTGTTACGCCGGAGGCGTCAATGCTCTCCACGATGTAGTCGTAGGCCTGACCAGTCTGGGCCGTTGCGTCCACATAGGTCGTCTGTGTCACGGTCGAAGAATTCAACTGAACAAATGAATAAGCGCTGCTCGGTGAGCGATAGACGTTATAGCCGGCTACAGGGTCAGGAGAATTCGCCGGCGCATCCCAGCTCAAATTAACTTGGCCCGGCGTCCCGGTGGATCCCGTCTCCCCGGTTCCGCTGAGACTGATGGTCGCTGTGGGATTCGTGAGCGATGTGCTCACGATGGTCAAAGTGCCGCTCGCGGCCCCTGCTGCCTTGGGATCAAACTGCACGCTGATCGTTGCCGTCTGGCTAGGATTCAATGTGAGTGGAAGGGTCGCTCCGGAGACGCTGAATCCGGTCCCGGCGACTGTGAGCAAGCTAACGGATACTGCTGCGCCGCCGGTCGATGACAGGACCAGTGACTGCGTAGCCGGAGTGTTCAAGGCCACATTACCGAAGGCCACGCTGGAGGAATTGATGCTTAGCGCGGGTCCGCCAGCCCCCAATTGCAGGGAGAAAGTCTGCGTGACGCCGCCCGCGCTTGCGGTCAATGAAGCGGTCTCGCTGGCGGTGACCGCGGAGATCGTCGCCGTAAAACTCGCCGCAGTGGCTCCGGCAGCAACGACTACGCTGGCCGGTACTGTTACTGAGGAATTATTGCTGGCCAGGCCCACCGCGAACCCGCCGCCTGCTGCCGCGACGTTCAACGTGACCGTGCAGTTATCCGTGCCCACTCCCGTTATTGTGCCGCTTGCGCAGCTTAGCGCACTTGGCGCCGGCGTCCCTGTGCCGCTCAAGCTGATCAAGGTCGATGTCCCACCTGAAGAGTTGCTGGTGATCGTGAGCGCCCCGGTCGCCGCCCCGGCCACGGTCGGATCGAACTGTACGGTGAGTGTGGCAGTCTGACTACCTGTTAACGTAATCGGAAAAGTCACTCCAGAGACGGTGAAGCCTGCACCGGCCACAGAGGCGGCGCTGACGGTCACCCCCGAGCTTCCACCCGATGACAGAATCAACGTCTGGGTCGAGGCCGAATTCACATTATCGTTGCCAAACGACAAGCTGAACGAGCTCACGTTGAGTGCGATGGCAGCTGCTCCCAGCTGCACGCCGAAGGTCTCTGTTACGCCGTTTGCAGTGGCCGACAATGTCACCGCTTGTGCCACGTTCACTGCCTTTACGAACGCGGAAAACGTTGCGCTGTTTGCGCCGCCGGCGACCGTGACTGCCGGGGGAACCGTGATCGCTGGATTGCTGCTGGCCACGCTCACTGCGAATCCCCCGCTTCCCGCTGCCGCACTAAACGTCAGCGTGCAGGTGTCGGTTCCGGCTCCGGTCATCGACGCGCTGGCGCAACTCAGTGCGGTCAGCGTCGGAACGCCCGTCCCGCTCAGGCTCACGGCTGTCGAAGCCCCCGAGAAGGAGTTGCTGTTCAGAGTCAGAGAACCCGAGTCAGTACCAGCGGCTACCGGATCGAATTGGACGGTCAGCGTCACGGTTTGGTTGGGATTCAGAGTCATTGGGAATGAAGCCCCGTTGACCGCAAAGCCCGTCCCTGCGATCGACAACGAATTGATGGCCAGCGGCAAATTCCCGGTTGAAGAAAGAGTCAGCGTCTGCGTCGCCTGCGTATTCAGGTTCACGTTGCCGAACGAGATCCCTGAGGAACTCACCGTTAGCTTGGCCCCCGATGCAACCAGTTGCAGTGAGAATGTTGCCGGAGCCCCACCCGTGCTCGCCGTCAGTGTCGCCGCTTCTGTCGAATTGACCGGCGAAACATTCGCTGTGAAGTTCGCGCTGCTTGCGCCCGCAGCCACAGTCACCGAGGCCGGAACACTGACCAGCGAATTGTTGCTCGAGATTCCGACTGTCAATCCGCCGCTTGCCGCTGGCGTGTTCACAGCCACCATGCAGCTATCGGTTCCCGACCCGACAAACGAGTTGCTTGCGCAACTCAGTCCGGTCAATGCCGGTACGCCTGTGCCGCTCAGGCCAATCACCGTCGAGCCTGAACCCGTGGCATTGCTTGCAATCGACAGCTGTCCGGCTTGTCCACCGGCCGCTGTCGGATTGAACTCCACGCTCAGCGTGAGCGTTTGACCGGGAGACAGCGTTGCCGGCAGACCCCCGCCGGAGATCGAAAAGCCAGCGCCTGTGAGAGACGCTGCACTCACGGTCACCGCCGCAGAGCCCGTTGAGGAAAGAACCAGGGAATGCGTGACATTCGAGCCCACCGAGACGCTGCCGAATGAAACGCTCGAGGCGCTGATCCCCAGAATTGCTGACGCAGCGCCCAATTGAACATTAAAAGTCTGTGCCACGCCGCCCGCGCTCGCAGTCAACAGCGCGGCTTGCCCTGAGGCAACAGCGTACGCGCTCGCCGAAAACTCCGCGCTCGTCGCTCCAGCCGGCACCGTGACTGAGGCGGGCACGACGATCGCGCTGTCGTTGCTGGTCAGGCTTACCGCCAGGCCGCCGCTCGCCGCGGCCGCATTCAACGTCACCGTGCATGTGTCGTTTGCCGATCCTGTAATGGATCCGTTGACGCACGTCAGCGCAGTCAGCATCGGCACGCCCATGCCGCTCAGTGTCACTGAGGTTGAGTTTGCACTCGATGCGTTGCTGGCGATCGTCAGCTGGCCACTTGCCGACCCTGTCGCTGCGGGGACGAACTGGATGGTAATCGTTGCGCTGGCGTTAGCGCCGATCGTCATCGGCAAGGCGCCGCTCCCGCTGAGCGAGAAGGGCTGCCCCGACAATTTCAAACCCGTGATCTCAACCGCCGCAGATCCGGTGTTGGTAACGGTGATGACGCTCGTCCCCGTTTTGCCAACAGCCACTTGGCCAAAATCCACCGTGCCCGACGACACCGAGAGGGTTCCCGCCACCGAATTAGTTACAAAAGACCCTGAGCATCCGCTCAGGACGAGGCCGCAGGTAAATGTCAGCAGCCCAATTAAACTGAACTTCAAGTGGCGCATAACCCCTCCGAACGGGCGCAAAATCTATATCGGCGCACGAGCGAGATTTGTCGCCAAGGCGAACTGAAGTAATCAATGAGGATTACTAATGTAGCCAGAGTATATCCACATGCATGGGTACGATTGAACGTTACCTCACGTTACTTTTGGGGAATTTAGTACCGTTGCGGCTATCCCGCTTTCGTGTTAGTCGGCCGTGTGGCACACGAATATTCACTCGATTGGGCATCGCCGCAATCGGTGCAATGAAGCGATAGGTTGTTCAGAATCTGATAGATAGACCTGCACGATTTCAAGTCCTGAAGCGGTCCTGGCGCGGATGCACGCCCCCGCGTCGGCGGAGCAAATGTGTTGTGACGGTTGGCACAGTCACTATTTTGGGAAATTCAGGGGTTTTTTCTCGGCGATCGATTCTAGAGAACGGCTTTTGCAATCGCGGCCAATTGCATGAACGAAGTGCCCTCATAGATCGTTCCAATCTTCGCGTCACGATAGAGCTTCTCCACTGGCGACTCTTTCACGAATCCCGCCCCTCCAAGGACCTCAACGGCAAGGCTCGCCACGCGTTCCGCAACATGCGACGCGAGGTATTTGCACATCGCCGCTTCCTTGCGGAAATCCATGCTCGCGTCCTTCAAACGCGCCGCGTTGTAAACCATCAATCGCGCGGCCTCAATCTCCGTCGCCATCTCCGCGAGTTGAAACTGCATCGCCTGGAACTCCGCGATCGCTTTTCCGAACTGCTTTCGCGCTTTGGCGTGTTTCACCGCGTGGCCCAATGCCCCTTCGGCCAGGCCGAGCATTTGCGCGCCAATCCCAATCCGTCCGCCGTTCAGTGTTTCCATCGCAATCTTGTAGCCCTGGCCCACCTCGCCCAGCACTTCTCCGGCCGAAATCGCGCACGCATCCAGAATCAGTTCGCACGTGCTTGAAGCGCGGATTCCCAGCTTGTCCTCTTTCCTTCCCACAGTGAATCCACGCGCGCCATCTTCCACCAGGAACGCCGTAATGCCTTTGTAGCCTGCGCTCGTATCCACTGTTGCAAAAACGATGAACAGTCCGGCTTCTTTGGCGTTTGAGATCCAGAGCTTGCGACCGTTCAGCACATACTCATCGCCGCGTTTCTCCGCGCGCGTCTGTAACGCAAACGCATCTGATCCCGAGCCCTCCTCGCTCAGCGCGTACGCGCCGACAGTATCCGTCGCCAATCGTGGCAGATATTTCCTCTTATGTTCCGGGGTGCCCCATCGCAGCAACGCGCTTGCCACCAGAGTGTTCTGCACATCAACAACCAGCGCGACTGCTGGATCGACGCCCGAAAGCATTTCCACGGCCAGCACGGAGTCGAAAAATGACCCCGCGCTACCGCCAAACTCCTCCGGAATTTCGATCCCCATCAATCCCAGTTCAAAGAGCCTGCGCAGCAATCCCGCATTCAAATGCTGCTCTTCGTCCATGCGGCGCACCAGGGGAGCGACCTCCTCCCGCGCAAACTGCCGCACCGTCTCGCTGAAAAGCGTCTCTTCTTCGCTCAATTGCGTGAGCGGCGCGCCTGGGGACGTTGGTTTCATCGCCGCATGCCTCCGAAGATCCGTGACCTGCCGCCACGAATGCTCTTTTGAATGATATGCTGCGCTCGGGACCGCTGCGGTCTCGCTCATTCTATGCAGATCGGCAACCACGTTTTCCTCGTAACCGGAAGTGCGTCGGGACTCGGTCGAGCCACGGCGAGTTTGCTGGCTGCCGAAGGCGCATCAGTCATCATCGCCGATACCAATCGCGAAGCCGGCGAAGCACTCGCCGCCGAGCTCGGCGCAGCCGCCCGCTTCGCCCTGACTGACGTCACCAGCGAGCAAGACGCGCAGGCCGCCGTCGATCTCGCACTCAGCGCCTTCGGCCACTTGCACGCGCTCGTCAACTGCGCTGGCATCGCTCCCTCCGAGCGCGTCCTTGGCCGCGAAGGTCCGCATCGCCTCGACAGCTTCGCAAAAACCATCAACATCAACCTCGTTGGCGCCTTCAACATGATCCGCCTCGCCGCCGCGGCCATCTCAAAGGAATCGCCCGGCCCCGATGGCGAACGGGGCGTCATCGTCAACTCCGCCTCCATCGCGGCCTACGACGGACAAATCGGCCAGGCAGCTTACGCAGCGTCAAAAGGCGGCGTTGTCGCCCTCACGCTTCCAATCGCTCGCGAGCTGGCGCGATTCGGCATTCGCGTCGTCAGCATCGCCCCCGGAGTCTTCGCCACGCCCATGGTCGCCGGCTTTTCGCCCGAGGTGCAGGAAGCACTCGGGAAAAGCATTCCGTTTCCCGCGCGTCTCGGCCAGCCCGCGGAGTTCGCGGCGCTCGTCAAACATATTTGCGAGAACACCATGCTCAACGGTGAAACCATCCGCCTCGACGGTGCGCTGCGCATGGCCCCGCGCTAGCTGATGGCCGCGTCAGTTGATGAAGGAGCTGCAATGCCCTTATCTGATCCAGTCGTGATTGCCGGCTCCGCGCGCACGCCCATCGGCGCATTCCAGGGGGACTTCAAGGACGTCAACGCTCCCCAACTCGGCGCAGCCGCCATTCGCGCCGCGGTCGAACGTGCCTCAATTCCTCCCGACTCTGTCGACGAAGTTCTCTTTGGCTGCGTTCTCACCGCCGGCCTCGGCCAGGCTCCTGCTAGACAGGCCGCGCTTGGCGCCGGATTGCCCGCCTCCACCGGCGCGGTCACTATCAACAAAATGTGCGGCTCCGGCATGAAGGCTGTCATGATCGCGCACGATCTGATCCTTGCGGGCAGCGCCAACATCATCGTCGCCGGCGGCATGGAGAGCATGAGCAATGCACCCTATCTGCTCGATCGCGCCCGTTCCGGCTATCGCATGGGCCACGGCCGCGTTCTCGACCACATGTTTCTCGATGGCCTCGAGGACGCGTACGAAAAAGGCCGTCTCATGGGCACGTACGCCGAAGACTGCGCCCAGAGTTATGGCTTCTCGCGTCGCGAGCAGGATGAATTCGCGCTCGCTTCACTCACCCGCGCGCAAAAAGCCACCGCCGACGGCAGTTTCTCCGCGGAAATCGTTCCGCTTACTGTCGCTGCCGGAAAGACCGAGAAGGTTATCGCGCACGACGAGCTCCCGCTAAAAGCCTCCCCCGAAAAAATCCCGAATCTCAAGCCGGCTTTTCGCGATGGCGGCACAGTCACCGCCGCAAATTCCAGCGCCATCTCCGACGGAGCGGCCGCACTCGTTCTCATGCGCCAGTCCGAAGCTGAAAGGCGCGGACTCAAACCGCTTGCAACGATTGCCGCCCACTCCACCTTCGCCAGCTCGCCTTCGCTCTTTCCCACCGCGCCCATCGGCGCCATCCGCGCGCTGCTTGACCGCACGGGCTGGTCTCTTGCGGAAATTGACTTGTTCGAAATCAACGAGGCCTTCGCCGTCGTCGCAATGGCCGCGATGCGCGATCTTGGCATTTCGCACGACAAAGTCAACGTCCACGGCGGCGCCTGCGCGCTTGGCCATCCCATTGGCGCGTCTGGCGCGCGCATCCTCGTCACGCTGCTCGCGGCTCTCGAGCAACGTAAGCTCACCCGCGGCATCGCGTCGCTCTGCATCGGCGGCGGCGAAGCAACCGCCGTCGCGATCGAGCGGATTGGCTAATGCAGCATTCGCACGAACCTGGGATAGCACAATCCCAACAGTCAAATTTTCCTTTGGAGAAAAACGAGGAAGAACGAAAACTCTCTACGCCCCGGCCAGCGCAGCTTCGCCCATGCGACCGTTTGCTTCCGGCTCAGTTTCGACGGCTGGCTCCGCTTCAACCGGCACATGCGCCAGCTCCCATGCGGAACGATCCTTCAACAGCCGCGCCACAAATGCTGTATGCATGGCGTGTCCCGCTCGCACAGCCACCACATGCCCTTCGATCCTTCGTCCCGCAAGCGCCAGGTCGCCAATCAGATCGAGCACCTTGTGCCGCACATATTCGTCGGGGAAGCGCAATGGCCCATTCTCCGGCCCGCTTGCTCCCAGGATGATCGCGTTCTCCGGGCCTGCGCCGCGGATCAGCCCCATGTCGCGCAACTTCTTTTCGTCTGCCTTGTAACCAAACGTTCGCGCCGGAGCAATCTCGCTCCCATACGTCTCCGCCGCAAGGTCAACGCACGTCTTCTGTTGCCCGATCGGCGCAGGGAAATCGATCGTGTACGAGATGCGGTAGCCTTGCCCCGGATAGACGCCAATAAATTTCTCGCCTTCACGCACCTCTACCGGATGCAGCACGCGCAGCGTTTCGCGCTTACGCCGCTGTTCGCGCATCCCCACGCTCTCAATCGCTTCCACGTACGGCAACGCGCTGCCGTCAAGAATCGGCAGCTCCAGGTTATCGAGCTCCACAATCACGTTGTCCACGCCCATGCCGATGCACGCTGAGAGCAAATGTTCCGTCGTCGAAATCAGCACGCTCTGCCGCATCAAACTGGTTGCGTAGCTCACCTTGGCCACGTTTCGGCCATTCGCGGGAATCTCAAAGTTGTCCAGGTCTGTGCGCCGAAAAACAATTCCCGAACCCGCAGGAGCGGGAAGAAGCCGCATGGTCACAGGCGCACCCGAGTGCAGTCCCACGCCCGAGAATTCGAGCGGCGCCGCAATCGTCTGTTCCTGGTGCGCTGGTTGACCCAATCTGCCTCTCTGTCCTCAAAACCCTTTGGCGTCTTTAGAATAGACGGCATGCCCAAATCGAGTTGTGTGGCATTTTTGCCACACCATGCGGCCATTTACCCTCCCGAACCTCTCCGATAACTCCTGTTCCAAACCACCTTAAGTGTCGTAGAATCAGAGCGTCTCCGCAATTTCGATCGCGGAAAAGCCACCCATGGCGTCGCCAGCCAACTCGAAGATTCCCACGCGCGCCCTGCTCGCCGGTGCCCGCCGCAAGCAGCCCAGGCTCATCGCATTCACCCGCCAGTTGGTCTCCTCCGAATCTCCCTCCGACGTCAAATCCGCCGTCGACGCATGCCTCGCCCTTGCCGCCATCGGCGCACGAGGCCTTGGCGGCCGCGTCAAAATCCACCGCTCCGTCGCGGCGGACAGCCTCGGCAATGCCCTCGAAGCCCGCTTCGGCCCGCGCACCTCAGCTTCAAAGCCGATCCTTCTCCTCGGTCACCTCGATACGGTCTGGCCACTCGGCACGCTCCAATCCATGCCCTGCAAGGTCAGCGGCGGCCGCCTCTGGGGCCCGGGAACGCTCGACATGAAGGCCGGCGTCGCCATGGCCTTCACCGCCATCGAACTGCTTGCTGAGACCGGTAGCCTGAAACGCGAAATAATCCTCCTCCTCACTGGTGACGAGGAGGTCGGCAGCCACGCCGGACGCCCCATCGTAGAATCACTCGCCAAAAAATGTTCAGCCGTCTACGTTCTTGAGCCTGCGCAGGGCCTCGCCTACAAAACGGCCCGCAAGGGCATCGGCAGTTGGCGCATCGACGTCGCGGGCATTGCCGCGCACGCCGGCGTCGATTTCGAGAAGGGTGCAAACGCCATCCGCGAGCTCGCCCGCGTCGTTGAAAAAGTCAGTTCGTGGACCGACCTCAAGCGCGGTCTCACCGTCAGCGTCGGGGTGGCCGGTGGTGGAACAAAATCGAATGTCGTTCCCGCTCAAGCCTGGGCCGAGGTCGACGTCCGCATCGCGCGCCGCGCAGACGGCCTGCGTATCGAGCGCAAATTCGCAGCCCTCCAATCGCAGGACCCGCGCTGCCGTCTCACGATTACCGGCGGCATCAATCGCCCTCCCATGGAGCGCAGCCGCGGCACGGTTCGCCTCTTGCGCCAGGCGCAGGCGCTCGCCGGCGAGTTGGGCTTTGATCTCGATGAAGCCTCCACCGGCGGCGGCTCCGACGGCAACTTCACTGCCGCTCTTGGAATCCCCACGCTCGACGGCATGGGCGCCGTTGGCGAAGGGGCGCACGCACGCCACGAGTCCGTCCTCGTCGAACATCTCGCCCCGCGAACCGCGCTCTTGGCCGCAATGCTGGTGGGCTAACGCGCCCTTCCGCCTGATAAACTCGCATTTGGAATTCAGTCGGAGACGTTTCTCACTATGAATCGCTTTGTCCTTTTCCTGTCCTTCGCGGCTTTCACTGCTGCCGCAACCGCGCAAACCACCCCTGCAAAGCCGGGAGCCCCAGCTTCAAAGTCCCTCACTTCAGGAACCGGCTCTTCCATTGCGGTCACTACCAAGCCAGCCGCTGCCGCAACACCTGTCGCGGTTGAGCCTTGGATCAAGCTGCCTCC
>Ga0181535_10000109_pt1 | contig 122112 bp, 115 predicted proteins | sample PEATcosm2014_Bin_44_FD_119774 | JGI IMG/M metagenome (GOLD analysis project Ga0181535, IMG submission 119774) | Peatland microbial communities from MTU Mesocosm Facility, Houghton, MI, USA - PEATcosm2014_Bin17_30_metaG | ecosystem: Environmental > Terrestrial > Soil > Wetlands > Peat | place... | reverse complement strand
GCGAGCGTACTTTTCAAAACTCGGCTGTGTGGCGAATGTAAGTTGGCGCATTGCGTTTTGGGTCCACCTATACGATTAGACGCAATCGATGCGCGTTGGGAGCTTGATCAGAGGCTCCTTAGCATCTGATCTCGCTCAGGCAAAAGGAGCCAAGAAAAAGACGCCATCTAAGAAGGTCTCCAAACCTTAGCGGCATCAATTTCGCGCCGTTTGCGTGGGAATCATTGAACTTAGGTGTATTCTATTGCCGCCCAATTGAGGGCGGAAAGCGGGTTTTTTAAATGGCCTATAAGCCACATGACAAGGTTCCATTTTCGGGGATTTACACCGTGACGCATGACCCGGAACACCGCAAAGAACATGATGTGACGTGCATCGAAGGAAGAGATTTTCCACCTTGTAACGGATGCGCTCACCCTCGATACGTTCTCAAAGAGAAAGCAAAACACATCAAAGACGACCGTTCTTTTAAGAAGAAATAAACTCAGTCTTCTTCGTCTCCCGCCCGCACATGGCGTGCCTTGATCTCGCATCAGAATTGAGCGCGCCCAGCAAATATGAGGGCCCCAGGTTATCAATCTGGGGCCTTCATCTACTGGGTATCCATGGATATGGACGCCGCCTGAGAAACTAAGAACATGCTAGCACATCGGCAGTAACCGGTCAAATCTTTAGGTCGAGTACCTGGCGGAGGGCAAGGGAGTTGAACCCTAATGGCTGATAAGGCCACTCGACCGTTTCTCAGGCGGCGTCCAGTACCCACTGGAAATACCCTCCAAACGCATACCTGAGAATATTTCGATTCTACGCCTGATTGTGTTCATTCTCCCAAGATAATTCCCTCCTCTTTAATACGCATCAAGATCGAGGATGGCTTTGAGGATTGTGTCGGGTTGGGGGAGGATGGCGTCTTCTAACAGCGGCTGGTAGGCGACGAAGGTGTCCATTGCGCCGATGCGGCGGACTGGGGCGTCGAGCGAGTCGAAGAGTTCGTCGGCGATGCGGGCGGCGATCTCTGCGCCGTAGCCCCAACTTAGCCGGTCTTCGTGAGCCATGATTACTCGATTGGTCTTTTTGACCGAGGTGGCGATGGCCTCCCAGTCGTATGGATTGAGCGTGCGCAGGTCGAGGATTTCGACGTCGATGTTGTGTTCGCGGCGGGCGCGTTCTGCGGCTTGCAATGAACGCGGGACTAAGGCCCCGTAAGTCACGATTGTGAGATCGGCGCCGGTGCGGACCTTGCGGGCTTTGCCGAAGGGTATGGCGAACTCCGGGCCGGGATAGGGCGCGCGGTCGTGCGTCTCGCGGTAGAGACGCTTATGTTCCAAAAACAGAACCGGGTCGTCGCAACGAATGGCCGTGCGCAAGAGACCATTGGCATCTAATGCGTTGGAGGGGAATACGACGCGCAGGCCGGGGATGTGGGTGAAGATGCTTTCGCCGGATTGCGAATGATAGATAGAGCCGCCTGTGAGGTAGCCACCAATGGGCACCCGAATCACGACCGGGCAACCCCACTCGCCGTTGGAACGCCAGCGCAGCACGGAGAGTTCGTTGTGGATCTGGTGCATTGCCGGCCAGATGTAGTCGAAGAACTGGATCTCGACGACAGGCTTCATGCCGCGCACCGCGTAGCCCACGGCGCGGCCAACGATATTGGCCTCGGCCAGCGGCGAGTTGAAGACGCGCTCGGAGCCGAATTCAGTTTGCAGGCCGGCGGTGAGTTTGAAGACTCCGCCCTTGCCCTTGACTTCGGCGAGCGCCTCTTCGCGGCTGGCGTCGGCCACGTCTTCGCCAAAGACGACGATGCGCGGATCGCGGCGCATCTCGTCGTGCAGGCAGGCGTTGATGAGATCGGCCATGGTGCGGAACTTCGCGTCTGGTGAGGGCTGCGCTTTTTGCTCGGTGGCAAAGGTTGAACTGGTGGGATCGAGGAGTTCTGAATAAACGTGTTTGGTAATTCCCTCGACTTTGGGCAGAGGCGCTTGGAGAGCACGCTCGGCGGCTTCGGCGACCTCGCGCTCCACTCCTGATTCGAGAGCCGTAATCTCCCCGGCGGTGAGGATGCCTTCGCGCAGGAGTCGCATCTGCAACTTGGCGATGGGATCGCGCAGGGCGTCGGCCTCGCGCTCGGCCTGGGTACGGTAGAGGCGGTCGTCGTCAGAGAGCGAGTGGGAGTAGCAGCGGATGCAGTGGCCGTGAACAAAGGCCGGCCCATTACCAGCGCGGCAATGAGCGACGGCGGTTTGGAAGGCGTAGAAGCTGGCCTCCGGATCGGTGCCGTCGATCTCGGCAAAGTGGAAGTTGGGGAAGTTGGCCACGAGACGCGAGATGTTGCCGCCGGGCATGCTCACCTCGACGGGAGTGCTGATGGCATAGCCGTTGTCTTCCACACAAAAGATGACCGGCAGCTTGCGATTGGCGGCGGTGTTGAGCGCCTCCCAGAACTCGCCCTGGGAGGTGGAACCCTCGCCTAGCAGCGTGAGAACGACCTCGCCGCCATGGAACTTCACGTCGCGAAAAGCACGATAATTGCCTTCCACTCGTTCGGCGGCCTCGGGGTGGCGGCTGAAGTAGCGGCCCGCTTCGGCGCATCCTACGGCGTGGAGCACCTGCGATGCGGTCGCGGAGGAAGAGCTGACAATGTTGAGCGCGCGGCTGCTCCAGTGTGTGGGCATCTGGCGGCCGCCGCTGGCGGGATCGGTGGCAGCGCCCACAGCCTGCAGCAGCATCTCATCCGGCGTGACGCCCAGAGCGAGGCAGAGCGCGCGATCGCGATAGTAAGGGAAGATCCAGTCGTAGCCCGGACGCAGGGCCAGCGCCGCACCTACCTGCAACGCCTCGTGCCCGGCCGCGGAGACTTGGAAGAAGATCTTCTGCTGCCGCTTGAGTAGAATTTCGCGGTCGTCGATGCGGCGAGAAAGCACCATCAGCCGGTAGACCTCAACCAATTGCCGAGGACTGAGGCGGCCTGTGTCTGTTGTGGCAGACACGGATTCACGAGCGCTGGAAGCTGCCAGTTCCATTCCCTTGACTCCTCGAAAAAACCTGTCTTGTTGCTTGCGGGGATCTTTCAAGTTCTAACCTGATTGTAGCAACTTGCATGGGCCGGAAGCAGAACGAAAGCACCTCGATTTGCATTAGATCAAGAAGGAACTCTGGCGCATATCAGTACCGAGGAGAAAGAGGACCGAAGGGTTGGGACTCGGGAATTGCGCGGACCGAAGTGCCCATCTTGTCCTTGATTCTGTGAGCGAGCTTTTCGATCTCCCCAACTTTGTTGTATTCGGACGAGGTGACAGCTCCCGTTCCTGGGCTGCCGACCTCATCGTTTAGCTCCTGAGCGAGTCTGAGCAGCTTGTCTGTGTCAGAGACGAGCGACTTATGGCGCTGGGCATTGAGGGCGTTCAAACGCTTCTCGTCCTGGATGGGGTCTGTCTGAGGCGCGTCGTCAGGCATTCCGCCCATTTGACGGGGCGGAATCTGCTGGAGCTGAGTAATCGCAGGACTGTATTGAGCGCCGCTCGGCAGCGAGAGCAGAAGCGCCGCGAGCAGGATGCCACGGGCTGCGTTGACGGTCCTCCAGATTGACCGGAGCGCGAGGCTTCCCGCTTGGCCGGAATCGCGTGGAATCCGACTCATAATAGACTTTTCAAGCGCTTGAGACTTGCTTTGCGCTGCGAGCACGGTAGAGCTCCTTAGCTTGCTCCAACCGAAAGCTTCATCTTCTCTTTCACGTCGTGGGCCAGCTTCTCGATGGCATCGGCCTTGCGAATCACCATGATCGAGAGCGTGTCTTTGTTCGTCTTGTCGACTTCAGTCTTGAGGTCAGTGGCCAGTTTGAGCAGTTGCGCGCTCTCGTCAGCGATCTGTTTTTTGCGAACGGCGTTGATCGCATCAACATTTTGCTTATCGACCTTGTTTTGGTTGATATCATTTTGCTCATTGATATCTGGGGTGCGAGTGATCTCGGGGGGGACGTGGGGGAATTGCGCTCGCAGAGATCCCTGGCCAATCAGCATTACGATCGCAGCTGTGGTCAGGCCCGCAAGGAGGCCGATCCAGACCGTCTTTGCCCGCGGCAGCTGCCGAATCCTCGATTTGCTTTCAAGCTTTGAATTCATGGACAACCTCCTTTGCATCATTATCGTCCGAACCGGGACCTCCGGCTCGGACCTCTGGTTGCACGACGAAAAGCTCGCCGGATCTTCCTGCCGACAGTCTAGTCTAAAGAGAGGAACTTGAGGAGTTTTGGGATGCATTTAATCGCATGTCTGCTTGCAGCCAGGACCGGGATCTTCGCCGAAGAGCGCTTCCTGGGCCGCTTGATTGACGGATGGGCTGCCGATGCTGAGGGATTTACTCGCAACCGGCTGCCCCATCTGGTCATAGTTGCACTGATCGGCTTTGTTCTCAGCCGCTTGCTGCGTGTGACTACGGCCAGAATGATCCGCATTGCAGAGCAGCACGCTGCCGGGCCTGGACGTGTCTCGCAGGTCAGGACACTGGCAGGCGTAACTCGCACCACCGGTCTGGCGATCATCGGCGCCATCGTCGGTCTCCAGTTCCTCGCCGCCGTCGGAATCAACCTTGCACCGCTTTTGGCCTCAGCCGGCGTAGCTGGAATCGCGCTCGGACTGGCGGCCCAGAATATCGTCCGCGACATGCTCAACGGGGTGCTGATTCTGATCGAAGGCCAGTTCGGCGTGGGAGACACCGTCCGCGTCGCCGGCATGGCGGGAACCGTCGAGGCGATGACGCTGCGCAAGACCACGGTCCGCGACGCCGATGGCACACTCTACGTCATTCCGAACTCGCAGATCACCACCGTCGCCAACCTGAGCGTGGGCTACTCGGTGGCCACCGTCAACGTGAGTGTGGACTTCTCAGCCAATCCCGACAAGGTGCTGGAGTTGCTCAAGGGCATCGCGATGGAGATTCGCCAGAGCGAGCAGTTCCGGGGGCTGTTTGTGGAAGATCCGCAAATCCTGGGCGTGGATGCGATCAAAGGTTCGGAGCTGATCTTTCCGGTGATCTTCAAGACGCTGGCTACCAAGCAATACGAACCGGTGCGAGAGTTTCGCCGCCGCGTGCGGCTAGCGCTTGAGGAGCAGGGCCTGCTGCCTGGCGATCCCAACCGCGTCTTTCGCACATTTTCTGAAGATGCCTCTGACCACACCCCCGACGGACGCACCAGACCACCCGCGGAGCCCGCACCTCAACACGATCCCACCACGCTCAAGCCGCACGAGGCGAATCTCTTCGGCGGCGAATAGGCGGGCCGGCGGGTCAGCCGGAGGCTGAAAGGGCTTCGAGCAGTGCCTCGGCACCAGTAATCGGCGGCAGGCAGGTTCTTCCCCGGCAAATCAGCGCCCAGGCTTGCGCACCGGCTAGCTTCGGAAGCTGTAGGAGCGTCTCTGCCAGAGCATCAGGAAGGCCTCCTTCGACAAGCTGTTCCGGCGCAATACGCATCACCGATTTGTTGACGGCAAAACGGGCGACAGCCAGTGCCTCCATCTCATCGGCCTCGGGTCCGGAGCCGACAACGACGACTTGCAGAGGGTCGAGTAGGAGCCGCTCGACGGCCAGAGCATAGGAGCCGGCGTAGAGGCCGAAGTGCTCCACGATGCCGGCGAAGGAGGCTAGCGTATCTTCAGCGTGCTCGCGACACTCTCGGCGCCCGCTGAGCGACTCAAGGCGCAGGAGCGCCGAGGCAGCGGTTGGGTTGCCGGCGGGAGTGGGTGAGTCCTGCAATGGCTTGCGTCTTGCCGCGAGAGCCCCGAGCAGCTGAGCGCCTTTGCCAGGCACAGCAGCGTCAAAGAAGGCCCCGGCAGTTCCATCATAGAAACGCGCGATCATGGCATCAGCCACCTTGATCGCCGCGCTGTAGTAGCGCATTTCGCCGCCCGCGAACCACGCATCTATGCAGGCGTGAACGGTAAATGCGTAGTCGTCGAGCGTGCCCGGAACTCTCTCGGGCGATCCTTTGTCGTCGCCATAAGCGATGACGTGGCCGAGAACGGCTTCGCCGTCCCAGGCCTCGCGGAGCAGCCGGTCGAGTGTCAGGAGCGCAAACTCTCGCGCTGAGCCCATGCGCAGAACACGTGCCGCCTCGCAATACGCCGACACTCCCATTGCGTTCCAGCCAGTGTAGACGGTGCGGTCGATGAAAGGCGTCGGCCGCTTGGTACGAGCCGCGAGCATCGCGCGACGGGCACGCGCCAGCAGCGTGCCAAGATGCTCCGGGCTCTCTCCGGTTTCAGATGCTAGTTCTTCCAATGTCTGATTTGTGTGAAGAACATTCTTGGCCGGGTTGTGGTGCATGTCGCCCAATTCGCGAATATCCCAATAACGCAGCGCAATCTCGACATCGCTCTCGGAAAACTCCGCCGCATGCAATGCTTCGCGCGCCTCGGCTTGCGTCCAGGTGAAGTAGTCGCCATCGTCGTCGAGGTTGATATCGGCATCTTGCGAGGCATAGAAGCCGCCACGCTCGCGGTCCGTCATGGTCTGGTCAAGCCAGCCGACAATCTCACGAGCCGTGAGTTGAAAGTCTTCGCGAGCAAAGCTCTGAAAGCCGTGCAGATAGTTGCGCAGCAGCTCGGTGTTGTCGTAGAGCATCTTTTCGAAATGCGGAACGCCCCAGTGCTCATCGACGCTATAGCGGTGAAAACCGCCGGCCAGTTGGTCGTAGACGCCGCCCCGCGCCATCTTTTCGAGCGTGTTGGCGAAGGCCTGACCGGCCAGTTCGTTGCGGCGGTTCAGGGCCACCTCCAGCAACAGGTCGAGTGCGGCGGGATGAGGAAACTTGGGTTGCGAACCGAAGCCGCCATTGCGCGGGTCAAATAATTTAAGGATAGAAGCGGCAATCTTGTCCACCAGCGACAATGTCAGCGCCCCGCCCCGCCCGGAGAAAGACTCGTTGTGCTCGATGGCAGCCATCGCGCTTGCGGCGGTCTCCAACGCCTCATCGCGCCGCTCATGCCAAACCTGCGCCAGCGTGGTGAGCACCCGCCCAAAGCCCGGGCGCCCATAGCGATCGTCGGGTGGAAGGTAGGTGCCGCCGAAATAAGGCCGGCCGTCGGGAGTGAGAAAAACCGTCAGCGGCCAGCCGCCCTGGCCGGTGATTGCCGAGACCGCGGCCTGATAACGGGCATCCACATCGGGGCGTTCGTCGCGATCGACCTTCACTGCGACAAAATGTTCGTTGATCAGCGCGGCGAGTTGCGGATTCTCGTAGGACTCGCGGTCCATCACATGACACCAGTGGCACCAGACGGCGCCAATGTCGAGCAGGACGGGCTTGTCTTCGGCCTGAGCGCGTGCAAATGCCGCTTCGCTCCAGGGATGCCAGCGGACAGGCTGATGGCGGGCCGAGCGCAGATAGGAGCTGGCTGAATCCTCGAGCAGGTTCACGTGGGCGGAGGCGGCGGGCGTTGGGGAAGCGTCCTCATGCATGGGCTAAGGATACATCTGCGCCCAGATCTGGATACACGACTCCAATCAAGCCGCCGGGCAAAGGGCACAACCCGCGTTCTGAAACGACAAAGGGATGGCGCATCGCCATCCCTTTGAATTGCACCGCACTGCCTGAATCAGAAGTGATAAGCCACGCCGATAGTCGGCTCATAGATGTTGTACCACCGATTCGTGGTTGTCAGGCCGGGGGAACCGGAGGGTCCGGGAACATTGAAGGTCGGAACTCTCGTGACCAGGCCGCGGTATTCGGCGCGGATGTCGAAGCTGGGGCTGATCTCGTAAGCGATGCCGCCACCGTAGAGACCGGCAACTTCAGTCTGCTGGTGGGCATCCAGTGTCGTTGTGCCGGAGTTCAAGATCGGCAGAAAGATCACCCCAGCCGCACCCGCCTCGAGAAAGGGATTGAACTTCCTGAAGTTGAAGCTGCGAACGTAGGCGGCCGACATCTCCTGCGTGCGGGTCAGCACCTGGGGCGTAAGGGGGTTGGTAATGAAGTGAATCTTGTTCTGGTAGGTGATGCCATAGTTGGCTTCGAGGGCGCTTGAGGGCGTGAGCATGAAGCGATAGCTGAGCAAGGCGCCGTAGGCGGGGGTGGAGTGAACGTATACGTCCGTCGACGAGGCGACGAACGGCTCGATGAGCCCTGTTCCGCTCAAGCTGATGTCCTGGCGGCTTTCCTGGGCGCGGCCTGCTGCCACGCACACGGCCAGCAGAAATACAATAATTGCGATCTTCTTCATTCGGTTCCTGAACCTCACGACTGCTCAACCGTCCGGCTGGCAACGAGCTTGTCTGTTCCGGTGCTCCGGTTCGAGCCGGGCCCCACTCTCAGCATTGTAAATGGCCGAGGCGGCCCAGGGCGGAAACGGTTCATCCGGAAGTGTCTGAAACCTTAGACGCGGACCGAGCCAAAGGGGAGTTCTGCACAAGAAAACTGCAGGAGGAATTTGCGGTTTGCAATCCGGCAGGGGCTGCGCGGAGCACGACGGCCGGCGTCTTCAGCCTGCGCGCTCCACCTGATAGTAGAAGGGCGGCCCGTTTTCCTGAGCGAGCGCCTTTACGGTTGCCAAAAAGGATCGAGCGGCGTAAGAGAGAGTGACTTGCCGCCGGTGAACCAGCCGCAGCACGCGCTTCATCTCAAGCTCATCGACCGGCACTCGAACGAGGTCACCGGCTTCCAGCTCTCTCGCCACCGTCAGATGAGGAACCAATGCGACCCCATTGCCCATCGCCACAAAACGCTTGATGGCCTCGATGGTGGGTAGTTCGATTTCCATATTCAGCGGCGTCCGGTACTTCTGAAATGCCTCAATGACTTTGCGCCTCAATGGCGAGGCCACATTGTGGGCTACGAAGAGCTCATCGCCCAACTCACTGATTGAGACACGCCGCGCGCCCGCCAGGGAATGGCTGGGACTGACGATGAGGTCCAGGCTGTCTGCGTAGACAGCGATCGAGCGGAACTCGGCCGGGTCGGGGCGAAAGGAGAGCATGCCCAGCTCGAAGGTGCGCAGGTTCAGTTCGTCGGGGATGTGCGAGGCCAGCATACGATGCACGGCGACGGTGATGTGAGGAAACTCCCGGCGGTAGCGGTCGATGGCCTGCAGTAGATACATGCAGGTGTACTCGTTGGCGGCCAATTGCAGGCGGCCTCGCTCCAGGCTCTTCAGTTCACCCAGGGCACTGGCTGCCTCGCGGCGCAGGGCCAACAGACGCAGCGCGTAGTCTCGCAGCAGCACGCCCGAGGCGGTTAGCGAGCCGTCGCGAGCCGCGCGATCGAAGAGCGTTTCGCCGACGGCTGCCTCCAGCTTGCGGATGACCTGGCTGACGGCCGGCTGGGTGCGATGCAGGCGCTGAGCCGCGCGCGAGAAGCTGCGCTCCTCGGCCACGGCAAGAAAGGTTTCGAGCTGATGAAGCTCCATGGAATCCTCCGAGAGACGGAGACCAGAGACCAGAGATCAGAATTCCAAGTCCCACAGAAAATAACCGCGGTTCTTCCCGGGTCTTCATGCGAAATTGGAAGGTAGCCCTAGAAATCCGGGAGCAGACTGCTGTTCCCTGTTCTCTGACCTCTATTCTCTGATCTCTGCTCTGGTCGATCATAACAATTTCTAATCGACAGGCAAACAATTATAACTTTGCCTTATATCGTCCGGTGCTCGACAATGGATGAATCGCACAAGGAATTCGCCAAGAGCTATGGACATGAGCGCAAATCACGTATTCTTTTTCGACACCACGCTGCGCGACGGCGAGCAATCCCCAGGCTGCAGCATGACCACGCAGGAAAAGCTGACGATGGCCCATGCCCTCGAAGATCTGGGCGTGGACATCATCGAGGCAGGCTTTGCCATGGCCTCGGAGGGCGATTTTGCGGCCATCGCCACCATCACGCAGGCCATCCGGAAGCCGCGCATCGCATCGCTGGCTCGCGCGAAGACTGAAGATATCGAGATGGCCGCCCGCGCACTTCAGTTTGCCGACCGGGCTCGGATACACGTCTTTCTCGCGTCGAGCGACCTGCATCTGGAATACAAACTCAAGATTGGCCGAGCCGAAGCGCTGGAACTGGCCGGCGAATCGGTGCGCATGGCCCGCTCGCTGGTCGATGACGTCGAGTTTTCGCCCGAGGACGCCACGCGCTCGGATCGCGACTTTTTAGTTGAGATGGTCCGCATCGCCGTCGAAGCCGGCGCCACGACGATCAACATGCCCGACACGGTGGGCTACACCACGCCCGAAGAGTATGGCCGCATGTTTGCCGAGGTGCGCGAGCGTGTCCCCGCAATCGACGCCGAGGGCATTATTCTTTCATCGCACTGCCACGACGACCTCGGATTGGCCGTCGCTAACTCTTTGGCGGCCATCCAAAACGGCGCGCGGCAGGTCGAATGCACCATCAACGGAATCGGCGAACGCGCCGGCAACGCGGCTCTGGAAGAGATCGCAGCGGCTCTCTACGTTCGCGGCGACCGCTATGGCGTCTCGACCAGCATCAAGCTCGATAACCTCTATCCAACCAGCCAGGTGCTGGGCCAGCTGATCACCTTCCGGCCGTCGCCAAACAAGGCCATCGTGGGAGACAACGCCTTTGCGCACGAGTCCGGCATTCATCAGCACGGCATGCTGGCCAACCCGCTCTGCTACGAGATCATGACTCCCACGCTGGTGGGCGTGGCGAAGAACCATCTTGTGCTGGGCAAGCACTCCGGCCGTGCCGCGCTGCGCAATCGCCTTGAGCAGCTTGGCTTCACACTTACACGCGAGGAGTTGCAGCAGGCCTACTACCGATTTGTCGCCCTGGCCGACCGCAAGAAGAATATTTACGACCAGGACCTGGTCGGTCTGTTGCCCGATCAGATTCGCGAGAAACGCCGCCAACCGGTCTCTGAGCTCGATTGAGCCTGACATTGGTAAACTTATATTGATTGCGCAAAGTGCGGATGCCGAAATGGCAGCCAAATCCCTGACTCGCAGAAGAGAGTTTGCATGAAGCTGAAGATTTTAGTCACTGCCGGCGACGGCATCGGCCCCGAAGTCACCAACGAGGCCGTTGCGGTGCTGAAGGAGATCGCGTCGCTCGGCGGCCATAGCTTTGAATTCGACGCGCGCCGCCTGGGCGGGGTGGCCATCGTGCAGGACGGCACGCCGTTACCTGCCGACACGGTCGCCGCGGCGCTCAACTCCGACGCCGTTTTTCTCGGCGCGGTGGGCGGCAACGAGTTCAATGCCCTGCCCCCCAACAAGCGTCCCGAGGCCGGCCTGCTTGGCCTGCGCGCTGCATTGGGTGGCTTTGCCAATCTGCGTCCGGCCTTTGCTCTGAAGGAACTTGCGGGCAACAGCCCTCTGCGCGCGGAGATCATCGACGGCGCCGACATTCTTTTTGTTCGCGAACTGCTGGGCGGACTCTACTTTGGCCAGCCCCGCGAGTGGAATCGCGAGACAGGCGAAGCGTGGAACACCATGCGCTACACAAAGGGCGAGGTGGTGCGTGTGGCCCGCGTCGCCTTCCAGCTTGCGCAAAAGCGCCGCAAGAAGCTCACGAGTGTCGACAAGGCTAACGTGCTCGAAGTTTCGCAACTCTGGCGCGCCACGGTGATCGAGGTGGCGGCGGAGTTCCCGGATGTGGCGCTGGAGCATCAATATGTCGACGCCATGGCGATGCACATCATGAACCGGCCGCGCGACTTCGATGTGGTTCTGACCGAGAATCTCTTTGGCGACATCCTCACCGACGAGTCCGGCGTCATTACCGGCTCCCTGGGGATGCTGCCCTCGGCAACCCTTGGCGGCAAGGTCAACTTGTATGAGCCGATCCATGGCTCCGCGCCCGACATCGCCGGCAAGGGACTTGCGAATCCGTTCGGCGCGATTTTGACCGGCGCGCTTATTCTGCGCCACTCGGGCGGATTGGATGAGGAAGCCGCGGTCATTGAAACGGCCGTGCGCAAGGTACTGGAGCAGGGCTTCCGCACGCCGGATCTGGCGCGCGGCAATACGCACGGATTCACCATGCTCTCGACCAAGGAGATGGGCGCAAAGGTGCGCGAGACGGTGAAGACGCTGCTGGTGCACGCATAAGAACAGCCCCTAGCTGTTAGCTGCTAGCCTCTAGCCGTTTATCGCCGCTGGATACCTAGTCGCTAAACAGAAAAGAACTTGGCAGGGGGAAGTGCAGCACCTGTCGCAACAAGAAGAAAGCTAGAAGCTGGCGGCTTAAGGAGTCCGATGAGTACCGAACCGAAGACATTATTTGAAAAGGTCTGGGATCAGCATGTGGTTGTCGAGCCTGCGGGCGAACCCACCGTGCTCTACATCGACCTGCAGTTGCTCCACGAGGTCACCTCGCCGCAAGCCTTTGAAGGGCTGCGGCTGGCTGGCCGCAAAGTGCGCCGTCCTGACCGCAGCATCGCGACTGTCGATCACAATGTGCCTACTACCAAGGCTGGTCGGCTCCACATCGTCGACGAGATCGCGGCCAAGCAGATTGCCACGCTGAACAAGAATTGCGCCGAATTTGGCATTGAGCTGTATGGCGTGGATTCGCCAGATCAAGGTGTCGTTCACATCATTGGACCGGAGCTTGGCATTACCAAGCCGGGCATGACGATCGTTTGCGGCGACTCGCACACGGCGACCCATGGCGCGTTTGGCGCGTTGGCCTTTGGCATCGGCACCAGCGAAGTCGAGCACGTGCTGGCGACGCAGACGCTGCCGCAATCCAAGCCCAAGACCTTCCGCATCACGGTCGAGGGCGAACTGCCGCGCGGCGTCACGGCCAAGGACATCATTCTCGCCATCATCGGCCAGATCGGCACCGACGGCGCAACCGGTTGCGTGATCGAGTACGCCGGTTCGGCCATTCGCGCTCTTTCGATGGAAGGCCGCATGACGGTCTGCAATATGAGCATCGAGGCCGGCGCGCGGGCAGGCATGGTCGCTCCCGACGAGAAGACCTTTGCTTATCTCAAGGGCCGTCGCTTTTCGCCGCAAGGCGCAGCATGGGACGAGGCAGTCCGCGAGTGGAGCACGCTGCCCAGCGACGCTGGCGCGAAGTTTGACCGCGAACTCACGATTGATGCCTCCGAGCTTGTGCCATTCGTAAGTTGGGGCACGAGCCCCGGCATGGTCGCGCCGGTCACGGCGGCGGTGCCCGATCCGTCGACGGCCAAAAGTGAAATCGAGCGCAAGGGCTTTGAACGCGCCCTCGAATACATGGACCTGAAGGCCGGCACGCCGATGGAAGAGGTCGCGATCGACCGTGTCTTCATCGGCTCCTGCACCAACGGACGCCTGGAAGATCTGCGGGCGGCGGCTCGGATCGCCGCCGGTTACAAGGTGTCACCGCATGTGGGCGCTATGGTGGTTCCCGGCTCGCAGGCTGTGAAGGCGCAGGCAGAGAAAGAAGGCCTCGACCGCATCTTTATCGAGGCTGGCTTCGACTGGCGCGAGCCCGGCTGTTCGATGTGCCTGGCGATGAACCCCGACATTCTGCAGCCGGGCGAGCGCTGCGCATCTACAAGCAATCGTAATTTTGAAGGACGCCAAGGACGCGGCGGACGCACGCATCTCGTCTCGCCGGAGATGGCCGCGGCAGCCGCCATTGCCGGGCACTTCGTCGATATTCGCAAATGGGCAGTGCATGAGCCCGCGTTGCAAGGAGGCAAGGCTTAATGGAACCCTTTCGCACACTGACCTCTCTGGCCGCGCCTCTTGACCGGACGAATGTTGACACGGACCAGATCATTCCCAAGCAGTTTTTGAAGCGCATCGAGCGCACCGGCTACGGCGACTTTCTCTTCTTCGACTGGCGGCAGAAGCCGACGGGCGAGCCTGTGGCAGATTTTGTCCTCAACGATCCGCGTTACAAGGGCGCACAGATTCTCATCGCAGGCAAGAACTTTGCTTGTGGATCGAGCCGCGAACACGCGGCATGGGCGCTGGAGAATTACGGTTTCCGCGTCGTGATCGCGCCCAGCTTCGCCGACATCTTCTTTTCAAACGCCGGCAAGAATGGCATTGTGCTGGCGCGGTTGAGCGAAGATGAAGTGGCCCAACTGCTCACGAACGCCAAGACGATTCCGAATTACAAACTGACCGTCTCGCTTCAAGAGCAGACCGTAACCGACAGCGAGGGATTCAAAGCGAGTTTTGATGTGGACCCATTCCGCAAGTTCTGCCTCATCGAAGGGCTCGACGACATCGGCCTCACGCTGCGCCACGCGGCGGCGCTCGACGCATTCGAGAAAAAGCACGAAGCAGCCGGCTGGCTGAAGGCGAAAAGCTAAATACAGCTCTAAGCTTTTAGCTGTTAGCCCTTCATGGAACATTAAGACGGCATTGGCGGACCGCGAAAAGTATCAAGGCCGAAAGAACTGCCAGAGGCACAAACGTTAACTGCAACCTGAGCAAGCTAACAGCTAAAAGCTAAGAGCTGAAAGCTGTTTCTAAGAGAGCAAATGGCCATCGAAGGCAAGAGACAGAGTATTCCGTTGACTGAAGGCCCGAGCCGCGCAGCCGCTCGCTCTTATCTGCGCGGCGTCGGATTCAGCAAGGAAGAGTTGCACAAGCCCATCATTGGCATTGCGAATACCTGGACCGAGATCGGCACCTGCAATGTGCATCTGCGCAAGATCGCCGAGGCTCTCAAGGAGGGCATTCGCGAGGCGGGCGGCACGCCGATGGAGTTCAACACCGTCACGATCTCAGATGGCATCACGATGGGCACTCAGGGCATGAAGGCCTCGCTGGTCTCGCGCGAGATTATCGCCGACTCTATTGAACTGGTGGCGCGCGGCAATCTCTTCGACGGACTGGCCGGCATCGGCGGCTGCGACAAGAATATGCCTGGAATCATCATGGCTCTCTGCCGTCTCGACATTCCAGGCATGATGCTCTACGGCGGTTCGATTGCGCCGGGCAAGCTGAACGGACGGGACATCACGATTCAGGATGTTTTCGAGGGCATCGGTTCGCACGCTGCTGGAAAGATCGACGACGCCGGACTCGAAGCGTTGGAAGCCAACGCCTGTCCAGGCGCGGGCGCATGCGGCGGCCAGTTTACCGCCAACACGATGGCAATGAGCGGCGAGATCCTCGGGATTTCGCCGATTCAGCTTTCTGGCGTTCCGGCGACTGCAGCGAGCAAGCATGCGGCTACTCGCGAGGCCGGCCGCATCCTGATGGATGCCGTTCGCGCCAATCGCCGGCCCTCGCAGATCATCACCCGCAAGTCGCTCGAGAACACCATCGCCAGCGTGGCTGCCAGCGGGGGTTCGACGAATGCGGTGCTGCATCTGCTGGCTATCGCCAGAGAGATGGGCATTCCACTTTCAATCGACGATTTCGACCTCATCAGCGCGCGCACGCCTTATATTTGTTCGCTGACTCCCGCAGGAAAGTATGTGGCCTCGGATTATCAGGCGGCGGGCGGCTCGCGCCTGCTTGCGCAGCGGCTCATCGATGCGGGCTACGCCGATGGCTCCACGCTCACCATCAGCGGCAAGACCCTTGCGGAAGAGGCGGCTCTGGCCGTTGAGACGGCTGGACAAGATGTCATTCACACGTTTGAGAATCCAATCAAGCCGAACGGCGGGCTGGTGATTCTCAAAGGCAATCTCGCGCCCGAGGGCTCGGTGATGAAGATCGCCGCGGCCAACCGCTACGAGCATCGCGGCCCGGCGCGCGTCTTCGACTGCGAGGAAGATTGCTTCGCCGCCGTGCAGACGGGCAAGATCCAGCCCGGCGATGTGTTGGTCATTCGTTATGAAGGCCCCAAGGGCGGGCCTGGCATGAGAGAGATGTTGCAAGTCACGGCAGCCATCAGTTCGAACGCCGAACTCAGCGCACACGTGGCGCTGCTTACCGACGGCCGCTTCAGCGGCGCCACGAGAGGCTTCACCGCCGGCCACGTTGCACCGGAGGCTTTTGTAGGCGGACCCATCGCGGCAGTGCGCGAGGGCGACATTATTCGCTTTGATATTCCCAACCGTAAACTCGACGTTGAGATCAGCGATGAGGAGATGGCGGCTCGTTTGAAAGGTTTTACACCACCGGCTCTGCGGTTCGCACGCGGCGTCTTCCGCAAATATGTGGATCGGGTAAACTCCGCATCGGAAGGCGCAACTACGTAAGTACGGCTTCTAGCTTTTAGCTAGAATCCAGTAACTCAGAGGCAACAGAAGTAAGCAGGCGGTATCCGGAACAAGCTAGCAGCTAGAGGCTAGAAGCTAACAGCTTAATAGGAGTTCATCATGGGAACCAACGCCAACACGCAAGCATCGCACAACCCTCCCACCCGCCTCACCGGCGCTGAGATCGTCTGGGCCACGATGGTGGGCGAGGGCGTTACGGACGTCTTCGGCTACCCCGGCGGGGCGATTCTCCCCGTCTACGACGCGCTGCGCAAGTTTCCCATTCACCACACGCTGGTGCGCCATGAGCAAGGCGCCGCGCACATGGCCGACGGTTATGCTCGCGCCTCGGGCAAAGTTGGCGTTGCCATCGCCACGAGCGGTCCGGGCGCGACCAATCTCGTCACCGGCATCGCTACCGCCATGCTCGATTCGATTCCCATCGTCTGCATCACCGGCAACGTCTCGAGCAAGGTGCTGGGCACCGATGCGTTTCAGGAGGTCGACATCACCGGTATCACGTTGCCGGTGACCAAACACAACTTCATCATCAATCGCGCCGAGGACATCGCTCCGGCCATTCGTTCCGCCTTCCAGATCGCCCGGTCCGCGCGACCCGGCCCAGTGCTCGTCGACATCACCAAGGACGCGCAGCAGGCCACGGCCATCTTCGACTTTGAAGCCGCCAAGCCGCGCGCGGTTCGTCCACACCCGATGCGGAAGTTTGAGGAAGCCGGCCTGGCTCATGCCGCCGAGTTGATCCGCAATTCCAAGCGGCCGGTGATTCTCGCCGGGCACGGGATTATCGAATCCGGCGCCGAGGAACAGGTGCGTACGCTCGCAGAGCGGGCGCAGATTCCTGTAGCTCTCACGCTGCTCGGCCTCGGCGCATTCCCGGCCTCTCACCCGCTCAATCTGGGCATGATGGGCATGCACGGCGAGTCGTGGGTCAACCACTCCATTCAGGAGGCAGACCTGCTGATCGCCTGCGGGATGAGATTCGACGATCGCGTGACCGGATCGCTCGCCACATACGCCACGAAGGCCAAGAAGATTCACATCGAGGTGGACCCCGCCGAGATCAACAAAAACGTCAAGGTAGATGTGCCGCTGATCGGAGATCTGAGCGAGGTGCTCGAAGAGTTGTTGCCGCGCGTCGGAAGCGGTCGTGGGGGCCGCGACGGCTCCGCGTGGCTCAAAACCATCGAAACGAACAAGGGCGACTCGGCAGTGCGCGACATCAAGAATCTGCCTGACTCAGGCCACCTTTATGCGGCGCATGTGATCAACGACATCTGGCGCATCACCGGCGGCAACGCGATCATCGTAACCGATGTGGGCCAGCACCAGATGTGGGAGGCGCAGTACTACCACCACGAAGAGCCGCGCACGCTGATCACCTCCGGCGGCCTGGGAACGATGGGATTCGCTTTGCCTGCTGCCATCGGCGCGAAGTTCGCTTGCCCTGACAAGGAAGTCTGGGTGATCGCCGGCGACGGCGGCTTCCAGATGACCGCAGCCGAGTTGGCGACAATCGTGCAGGAGGGCATCAAGATCAACATCGCTATCATCAACAACGGCTACCTGGGGATGGTCCGCCAGTGGCAGGAGTTCTTCTACGAGGGCAACTACGAATCGACGCCGCTGGTCAGCCCCGACTTCGTCAAGCTGGCAGACGCGCATGGGATTCAGGGACGCGCCGTCCGCACGCGAGGAGAGGTTGAAGCGGCGGTCGATGAAGCTCGCTCGGCACCCGGCACGTTCTTGCTCAACTTCATGGTAGAGGGGAGAGAGTCGGTGTACCCGATGATTCCCGCCGGCTCCGCATTGCACGAAATGATCCGTCGGCCGGGCAAAGATCCGCTGGAAGAGTCGTAAGAGAGAGATCAGGGGTCGGAGATCAGAGATCAGACGCTCGGCGGTATCATTGCCGAGCAACATCGCCGAAGGACATGGAAGGCGGAATACCGGGGAATACCTGCAGTTTCTTGGTATCGCACGCGGTTCAAATTGTGAGTTGCAAACGCAGCTGGAAATTGCCCGTGTACTCAAACTCGGCAATTCCAAATTGCTCGATGAAGCTGAAGGTTTGTCGCACGAAGTAGGAAAAATGCTGTACGCAACCCTGGAGTCGATCAAGAACTTAGGATCGCAACCGGCGGGCTCTGATCTCTGATCTCTGACCCCTGAACACTGAAAGGTTTTTATGCTGCACACATTCGTCGCTTACGTTGAAGACCTGCCGGGCGTGCTCACGCGCGTGGCGTCGCTCTTTCGCCGCCTCAACATCAATATCAAGTCGCTGACCGTGGGCAGCAGCGAGCGGGAGGGCCTGTCGCGGCTCACGCTGGTCTGCGAGGCCTCGGCCGAGGCCGGACACCGCATCCAGGCCAGCCTGTTTAAACTGGAGAATGTCGTCGATGTGGACGACATCGGCCAGGCTCCCTCGGTCACTCGTGAACTGGCGCTGATCAAGGTGGCCGCCACGCCGCGAACACGTTCGCAGGTCTTCGAGCTGGTCGAGGTCTTTCGCGCGCGCATCGTCGACCTGGCGCCCGAGTCTTTGACCATCGAGATGACCGGTGTCGAGAGCAAGATCGAAGGGCTCATCCAGGTGCTCAACGAGGGCGAGGGACGGGTGCTCGAAATCTGCCGCAGCGGCAAGATGACCATGCGCCGCGGCCATCACACCAGCGGCGTGCTCAAGGCCATGCGCACTGGAGCGGATGAACCAGAAGAACTTTCCGCGGAGGCAAGCGAAGATACTGCCGTTGAAGCGGAGTAGCAACGCCGGAATGGCGCGGCGAGACAGATCAACATTTCACCCAGCAAGCAAAGGAAGATAAGAGAAGATCATGGCGAAGACTTACTACGATCAGGATGCCGACCTCACCCTCATTCAGGGAAAAAAGGTGGCTATCATCGGCTACGGCTCACAGGGGCATGCACATGCTCTTAACCTCAAGGACTCGGGCGTCCAGGTGAAGGTGGGCCTGGCGGCCGGCTCGAAGTCCATCGCCAAGGCGCAGAAGGCCGGCCTTGAAGTCGGCACCGTCGCCGATGTCACCAAGTGGGCCGATGTGATCATGGTTCTGGTCCCCGATCAGACCGCGGCCAAGTTGTATGCCGAAGAGATCGGACCGAACCTCGCCCCTGGCAAGCTGCTCATGTTCGCGCATGGCTTCAACATTCACTTCAAGACCATCGTTCCGCCTAAGGGAGTCGATGTAGGCATGGCGGCGCCCAAGTCTCCCGGCCATCGCGTGCGCGAAGTCTTCACCGAGGGCGGCGGCGTGCCCTGCCTGATCGCGGTCGAGCAGGACGCGACCGGCAAAGCTCACGCGCTCTGCCTCAGCTACCTCAAGGGCATCGGCGGCACGCGGGCCGGAGTGCTCGAGACGACATTCAAAGAGGAGACCGAGACCGATCTCTTCGGCGAACAGTCCGTGCTCTGCGGCGGCGTGAGCGCGCTGATCAAGGCTGGCTTTGAGACGCTGGTCGAGGCCGGCTACCAGCCTGAGAGCGCCTACTTCGAATGCCTGCACGAACTCAAGCTGATCGTCGACCTGATCTATCGCGGCGGCCTGGCCTACATGCGCTATTCAATCTCGGACACCGCCGAGTGGGGCGACTACGTCAGCGGGCCGCGCGTCATCAACGCCGAAAGCCGCAAGGCGATGAAGCAGATCCTCGCCGAGATCCAGGATGGCAGCTTCGCCAAGCGCTTCCTCGCCGACCAGAACTCCGGCCGCAAGGAGTTCATGGCCTTCCGCGAAGCCGAAGCCAAGCACCCGGTAGAGATTGTCGGCAAGCAGCTCCGCGCGCAGATGCCGTTCCTCGATCCGGTCACTGTCGAGGAAGTCGCCAAGAACCGGTAGTCATAGTTCCCAAAAAACAACGCCGGACGGCCATTGGGCCGCCCGGCATTCTTGTCTTTGAGTACTGCTCCAAGCGATAGGTTACCGGCGCACTCAACTCGCCCGACTCAGCCTCCGCTCTGCCTCCAGCCTCTCTGCAAGAGACACTTTGAGCAAAGACTGATAGGGCACATCGCGCTTATTGGCGAGGATCTTCAGGTTTTCGATCATGGCGACGGGCAAGCGCACCGAGATTGTTCTGAGCGTCGGCTTCAGATTGGGGAACCTGGCGAGCTTCGCCTGCGACCAATCCACAAACTTTGTCGAGTCGGCCCGCTCGCCGTTCGACGACCAGAACTCGAACTCTTCGGCTCCGCCCTTGAACTCAGGAATCTGTTCTTTCATGATGGTGCTACTCCTCAGCAGTCTTGGAGAGGCGAGGTCCTAAATTGAATTGGGCGCACAAGTCGCGCCGAAGCTCATTATGCCAGATTCGTCCAGTTGGATTTCAGGCGAAAAAATGACCTCCGAAGGATCACGTCTCTTCGGAGGCGCTTGCTTAGCACAAGCTTATAGACGGGGACCAGTAGCCGGCGCTGGAGGTCGGTAGCACGCGGCTACTGGTGATCCCTGCACAAACGAAGTTAGCAGCGGCTTCCCCTTTCCACGGCTACTTCGTGTCGCCCGGCTCTAAGAGAACATTTTTGCTCGTCCTCTGAACCATGTTGACAACTGGAGTGTCTCCTATGTCGGCAAGCCGTTCCGTGACGGCCATCACAGGGTTGTGTATCAACGTGCAAAGCCATGATGAGGCATGATTTCGCTCTGACGCCGGGCTGACTTCTCATTGGACAGCGAGGAGACTGTCGGGCCGAAGTAGCGGCGGAGCGCTCCAGAAGACTTTCTTTTCAAAAGCATTACAAGAGCGATTGACAAAGCGCGCCGGGGCTTTGAAAATCGGAGTTTCAGTACCCTCCGAGGAAGACCCACCCGTGACAGCTCTCCTGAAGACGAATCTGGGCGCGACACCCCTGCTGGGCCGGGGCAAAGTGCGCGATCTTTATGCCGTTGGCGACGATCTTCTGCTGGTCGCCACTGACCGCATCTCGGCCTTCGACCACGTTCTGGCGACGGGCATTCCTGGCAAGGGCAAGATCCTGACGCAGATCTCGCTCTTTTGGTTCGATCTGGTCGCGAAGCTGGTTCCCAACCATCTGATCACCGCCAAGGTCGATGAATTCCCCGCCTCGCTGCGGCCCTATGCCGATCAGCTCGAGGGCCGGTCGATGCTGGTGAAGCGAGCCGCGATGTTTCCCGTCGAATGTGTGGTGCGAGGCTATCTGACGGGTTCGGGGTGGAAGGAGTACAAGGCGAGCAAGAGCGTCTGCGGCATTCCTCTGCCCGACGGCCTCAAAGATGGATCGCGGCTGCCGGAACCGCTCTACACGCCCTCGACGAAGGGCGAGGCCGGCACGCACGACGAGAACATCTCCTATGCCGCCACCGTCGCGGCGATCGGCGAGGCCGATGCGGCGGAGTTGAAGCGGCTGACGCTGGCCATCTACAACAAGGCCACCACACATGCCGAGTCATGCGGCTTGATTCTGGCCGATACGAAGTTCGAGTTCGGCAGAACGCCGGATGGAATCATTCTGGCCGATGAGGTGTTAACACCGGACTCCTCGCGCTTCTGGGAGGCCGCGACCTGGTCGCCGGGCGGCGCGCAGCCCTCCTTTGACAAACAGTTTGTGCGCGATTATCTTGAATCGATTCACTGGAACAAGCAGGCGCCAGCACCGGGACTCCCTGATGAGGTTGTGGCGCGCACACAGGCCAAGTATCTTGAAGCCTTCCGCCGGCTGACCGGACGGGACCTGAATCTGTAGAACACAGACGGAGCTGGCCGAGCGTGGACGGAGCGCGGTATGCAGTGGGTGGATTGGGCGATCTTGTTAGTCTTGGCGCTGTCGGTCGTGGGCGGACTGGCGCAGGGCTTTTTCCGCTCGGTCTGCGCACTGGGCGGCCTGGTGCTGGGTCTGGCGCTGGCAGCCTGGAACTACTTGAGGCTCGCCGGATGGATCTTGCCCATCGTGCGGATCAAGCCGGTGGCCAATGTGATCGCGTTCGTGCTGATCGCGCTGCTGGTGATGGGTATCGCGGCGCTTGTCGGCAGGCTTCTTTTCAAGGTCTTTCATCACGTAGGCCTGGGCTGTCTCGACAGGCTTGCCGGTGCGGCCTTTGGTTTATTTCAGGGTGTGCTGCTGGTTACGCTCATCATTCTGGTGAGCGTGGCGTTCTTTCCCGAAGCCCAATGGCTCGCCGAGGCCAGAATGCCCAGATTGTTTTTCGGGGCATGTCACCTCAGCACTCACGTGACTCCGGCAGAGCTCTCGGAACGCGTCAAGCATGGGCTGAGAGAACTGGAGAAGGAATCGCCCCGGTGGATGCATCCCAACGCGCGGGGATAAAGAGTTTTGAACAGCGTTTAGCACAACGGATTATGGCAAGCTAAGAGAAGGAAGCAGGGAACGACGTGAGACGAGAACTGGACAACCTGGTGACGCAAATGCATTCGAGCGGCATCCGCTACGAGGACGCGGTCCGCGAGTTCAAGAGGCAGTATCTGCGCGAAGTATTGCTGGCACACAGGGGAAACCAGTGCAAGGCGGCCGAGGAGATGGGCATTCATCGCAATACGCTGAGCCGCACGATGGCGGAGTTGGGCCTGAGCCTTGCCGAGGTGCGCGCAAGCCTCAAGCGTCCGCCACGCAGCGAACGTCCTGTCTATAGCGCGGTACGCCAGCTCTATCGCCACGGCTGACCGTGCCACCCGAGGACATGCAGACAACCTCACAGAGCAGCGAAGCACGCGTATATATAGAACCCGGCTTCGTCTGGGATCGGCAGAACGCGTATCTCTTCGATATCGACGGCACGCTGTTGCGCGAGCCCAGCCGCATCCACATGAACTCCTTCGCATCGAGTATCGAGCGAATCACGGGATTTGCCGTGACACTCGATGGCGTGACGGTTCAGGGCAGCACCGATACAGCAATTCTGAGCGAGGCCTGCCGCCGGGCTGGCATTCCTGTCGAGGTTCTGGAGCCACAGGTGGAAGCCATCCTGGAGACGATGTGTCAGACCGTGCATGAGCGCCGCCACGAGATGGCGCTGCGGCTGATGCCGGGCGTCGAGGAGACGCTGCGCCATCTGGCGGGAAAGGGCGCATCGCTGGGCGTTGCCACTGGCAATCTGGAGATGATTGGCTGGATCAAGATCGAAGAGGCCGGATTGCGCGAGTGGTTCCGCTTTGGCGGTTTCAGCGACCGCTTCCCCGATCGCGCCGAGCTTGTGGCCGACGCCGCACGCAAGGCTAGAGAGCTGTCGAGGGCCAACGCTCGCGTCTGTGTAGTTGGCGATACTCCGCGCGACATCGAGGCGGCGCACGCCAACCAGCTTCCAGTGATCGCAGTTGCCACGGGAAACTTCAGTTTTGACACCCTGCTCGAAGGCCGTCCCGAGCTCTGCGCAACATCACTCGCCGATCTGCTGGCAATGAATCGGACGGCACAGGGATGAGAAAGCAATCCATCGAGGGCTTGTTCATCGCTGCTATGCTCGCCGCGGCTGCGAATGCCGGAGACGCACAGGCGAATCCGGAGGCGCACCCAGCAAATCGCGCCGCCTCGGCTGAAAACACAGCTCCGGCCAAGCCTGTGCGCAACTCCGACCGCAGGAAGGCGGCCAAGCTCTTTCTCGCCGCCAGCAAGCTCTTCGAGAAGGAGCAATTCGAAGCGGCCCTGCACCTCTATGAAAGTGCGGCAAAACTCGATCCAGGCAACACCAGCTATTCGCTGGCAGCAAATGTCGCGCGCAGCCACCTGGTAACGGCGCTGATCCAGAGTGCGGCAAAAGATCGGCTTCGGGGCGATGCGGCAGCAGCGCGCGCTTCCCTGGCCAGGGCTCGCGAACTCGATCCGCAGAATCCCCAGGTGGGCCAGCATCTGAACGAACTGGGAGACGATCTGCTCCAGCAACAGCCACAGCCTCTTTACGATCAGGGCGCGGAGACTGTGGGCGAAGGGGCTATCCTGGCGCCCGTTCCCGGCATTCACAGCTTTCATCTGCACACCGACCAGCGCCAGATCATCCAGCAGGTCTTCAAGTCTTATGGGATTGAGGTCACCATGGACCAGAGCGTTGGCTACAACCAGGTGCGGATGGATGTAGACAACGCTGACTTCGACACAGCGATTCGAATTGCCCAGGCGATGACGCACTCGTTTTATGTTCCGCTGGATGCGCATCGTGTGCTGGTTGCAAACGACATCAAGAGCAACCGCGATCAATTTGTGCGCCAGGAGATGGAGACTGTCTACATATCGGGGCTGAGTTCGACGGAGCTGGGTGAGATCAATAATCTGGCAAAGAATGTCTTCGACGTGCAGCTCACGTCAGCCCAGGGCAACTCGGGAACGATCGCCCTGCGAGCGCCGCAGTCGAATTTGAATGCCTACAACGCTACCTTGCGTCAGTTGCTCGACGGACGAAGCCAGGTCATGCTCGATGTGCGTTTGATCCAGCTGGCACACACCAGCGAACGCAAGACGGGAGTCCAGCCGCCACAGACCATCTCGGCCTTTAACGTCTACAGCGAAGAGCAGTCCATCCTCAACGCAAACCAGGCGCTGGTGCAGCAGATCATCTCCTCGGGCCTGGCCGCCCCCGGCGACACTCTGGCGATTCTCGGCATTCTGATTGGCTCGGGGCAGGTCTCCAGCTCCCTCTTCTCCAACGGCATCGCTCTTTTTGGAGGCGGTCTCACACAATCGGCGCTGTCGCCCGGTTCATTCTCGGCCAATCTCAACCTGAACTCCTCGGATTCGCGTGAACTCGACCAGCTCGAGTTGCGCCTGGGCGACGGCGAGGCCGCGACGCTGCGCACCGGCACCCGCTACCCCATCCAGTCTTCGTCCTTTTCGAGCATCGCGAGCAGCCTGCCCTCGATCCCCGGATTGACCGGCGCCGGAACCTCTAGCAGCCTTTCGTCTCTGCTGGCATCCGCATCCAGCGTGCCCAACGTTCCGCAGGTGCAGTATGAAGATCTGGGCCTGACCCTCAAAGCAACTCCGAAGGTCTTGCGCAATGACGACGTCGCCCTGACCCTCGACATGAAGATCGACGCTCTTTCCGGTAGCTCCATCAACGGCAATCCGATCCTGAACAACCGCGCCTACTCAGGAGTAGTGACGCTGAAGCAGGGTGAGACGGTTGCGTTGGTGAGCGAGCTGGACAAGTCAGAGAGCCGGGCCGTCAGCGGTACGCCGGGCATCAGCGAGATTCCCGGCATGAATAATCTGACCAGCAAGGACAACCAGAAGAACTATTCGACCCTGTTGATCGTCATGACGCCCCATGTCATCCGTGGAACGCAGGCATCCGGCCACTCGCCGATGCTGCGGATCGAAAAGTCCTCGGGAAGATAGCAAGACCGAACGCGCCCAGAACCGTGCTCAAACGCAACGAGGGCAGACAAGCCATAGCCTGTCTGCCCTTTGGTTAAGTGGCTCAATTTGGCTTAGTGTGCCGCTACGCCATCCACTTTGGCCTGGTACTGAATGATCTGCTTGAGAATGTCGTAGGGAGCGCCTGCCGGAACCTGGCGGCCGTTGACCACCAGCGTGGGCGTCTGGTTGATGCCAAGGTCCTGTGCCAGCTTCACCGATGCGGCCACTTCGCCTGTGGCCACCGTGGTTTTGGAACATGCTTCGATCTTTGCCGGATCCAGGCCGGCCTTGGTCACGGCGCTATTGAGAGTGAGTGCCGCGCCATCGGCGGTGGCCAATCCATCCTGGCCATCAAAGACGGCTGAAGCGAAGGTGAAGAAGGCGTCGCTGCCGCCCTGCTTGGCCACGCACACGCCATAGGCAGCCGCGCCAGCCGCGGCAGGATGCTGCGGCAGCGGATAGTTCTCAAAGACGAAACGCGCCTTGGGAAAATCGACTGACAGTTTTTCCATGTTGGCTTGCGCCTCTTTGCAATGGGGACACTGGAAGTCGGCGAACTCGAGAATCTCCAGGTCTTTCGAGGCCGAACCGCGGTAAGGGCCCTCGGCCCGCTGCTGCGCCATCGTGCGGTATTCGGTGTAGGGATGCTCGCCGAAGCTGACGATTTCGTCGCCTGCAATGATGTGCTTGCCATCAGGAAGAGCGAAGAAACCAAGCTCTGCAGGCTTCTGTTTTCCCGTTTTGTCTCCGATCAAGACGATGACCTTGCTGATTCCTTCCACCGGCGTCTTGAGAATGGCCTGAACCTGCCAGATGCGCGAGTCGTCGTAACCCCAGGAGGTTTGCAAGAAAGCGTTAATGGTCTCCTTGGTGGGCGTGGAGGCGGTAAAGTTCGCCGGATCGGGTTTAGGAAAGACTGGCGCCGCGGCGGGCGCAGGTGCAGGAACAGCCGATGCAGATGGCTCCTGAGCGGGCGCCGCGGGCACATCCTGCTGGGCGATGGCCTGGAAGACGGGGGTGGAAATGGCGAGCAGCGACAGTGCGCTGAAAGTACGAAACGACAGACGGATCAAGCGGTCTCTCCTTAGAACTGCGGAAAAGCTAAACTGCGGGAAGCTCCCACGTTCTAGCTTATACCTGAACTTTGACGGCGATGGGAAATCTGCGGCCCATGCCAAACGACTTGGAGGTCACCTTCAGGACCGGCGCGGCCTGTTGGCGTTTGTATTCGCTGCGCTCCACCAGGCGCACCACCTGTTGGACGAGTTCCAAAGGGAACCTATGTGCGCTGGCGATCTCTTCGGGCCTCTCGTAGCGCTCGACATAACCCTCAAGAATCGGATCGAGAATCTCGTAAGCAGGCAAGGAGTCTGTGTCCTTCTGGTCGGGACGCAACTCGGCAGAGGGCGGCTTCTCGATAATTGCGCCGGGAATCAACTCGCTGTCGCGATTGAGCCACCGGCAAACCGCGTAAACCCGCGTCTTCACCAGGTCGCCGATCACCGCCAGCGCGCCAACCATGTCGCCATAGAGAGTGCAGTAGCCCACAGCCATCTCCGACTTGTTGCCTGTCGTCAGCACCAGCGAAGAGTATTTATTGGAGAGGGCCATCAACAGGCAGCCGCGAATCCTCGACTGGATATTCTCCTCCGTTGTGTCGGGCTTCATTCCAGCGAAGAGCGGCGCGAGCGTGTGCGTGAACTCCGCAAAGAGGTCGCTGATGCCGATGACTTCAAATCGAATGCCGAGGTTGGCTGCCAGCCGCCGGCTGTCATCGATGGAGCCGGAAGAGGAGTAGGGACTGGGCATGCCGATGCCCATGACGTTCTCCGCACCCAGAGCCTCGGTGGCGATCGAAGCCACCAGCGCGGAGTCGATGCCTCCGCTGAGGCCCACCAGAACCTTTTTGAAGCCACACTTGCGCACATAGTCGCGCGTACCGAGTACCAGCGCTCGATAGGCAGCCTCGGTATCATCATCGGCGGCGGCAGGGATGGTTGCGGCATTGAAGGGATCGACGAGGATCAGGTCTTCCTCGAATGAGGCGGCCTGGGCAATCAGCTCTCCGCTTGCATTGAGCGCGAGCGAGGAGCCATCGAAGATCACACTGTCGTCGCCGCCCACCTGGTTGCAAATGAGCACTGGAATACGATCGCGGCGGGCGATGGCAGCAAGCATCTCGCGGCGAATCGCGCGCTTGCCATGCCAAAAGGGCGACGACGAGAGGTTGATATGCACCGCTGGTTGCTGGCGCATCAGCTCCTCCATGGGATCTACCGCATACAGCCGGCGCGGCCAGAAGTTCCTATCGTTCCATGAGTCTTCGCAAATGGTGATGGCCAGCCGGACACCGTCCAGCTCGACGACCCGCTGGGACTCGGAGGGCGTGAAATAACGCTGTTCATCGAAGATGTCGTAAAACGGCAGCAGCCGCTTGTGCTGCTCCAGCAGCAGCCTGCCCCGATCGAGCAGCACAGCAGCATTGACGGCCGGTTTTCCACCCGAGCAACCTTGGCCCGTGGCCAGTGACCCCGGCTCTCCGTTTTCAGCCGGCAACGCCACTCCGGCGAGCACCGCGGTGGGCAGATCGCGCGTGGCGGCGGCCAGCTCGTCGACCGCGGTGCGGCAGCGGGCCAGAAAGCTTGGCTTCTCAAGAAAGTCGGCGGGAGGATAACCGCAGAGAACCAACTCGGAGAAGACGGTAAGCCGCGCGCCCGCGGCAGCCGCGCGACGGCTCGCAGCGATCACTTTCTCAAGATTTCCAGTGAAATCCCCGACAGTGGGATTGATCTGGGCCAGTGCGATCTTCACACTTCCAGTTTAATCCCGGAAAAGCGGGTCGGCAGATCAGCAAGTCGGCAAGCAGAGCTTTCTGCCCCTTCGGCACTGTTATTGCATGAGAAGTCTTATTCCGCCGGAAGTGTGTACGCGTCTAAGGCAAGGAATTGTTCAATATGCGGATCGGAGGACTCTAGAAACCTCTTCAGCGATCCGAAGAAGAGGGCCCGGCCTTGATGAAGGAACAGCACCAGATCGGCGAGACGTTCTGCAAAACGCATGTCGTGTGTCACAACGATGCTGGTGAAGCCAAGCTGGCGCTTGAGCCGCTGGATGAGGTCGCCGAGGCGACGGGCGATGATGGGGTCGACCATGGTTGTGGGCTCGTCGTAGAGCACAACCTCGGGCTGCGCGGCGAGGGCGCGTGCGATGGCGATCGCGCGCTTGCGGCCGGTTGAAAGGCTGGCAGGCAGCGCATCCGCCACGTCTTCGGCGCCCACCATTGCGATCAGCCGCGTGACGAGGTCCTGAATCTGGTCCTCGTCGAGGCCGCCGCGTTCGCGCAGGGGGAAGGCCACATTTTCCCGCACACTCAGCGAATCGAAGAGTGCGCCGTTCTGGAAGACCATAGTGACGCGCCTGCGGATCGCTTGCAGTCCCTCTTCGTCGAGATCGGTGATCTCCTGGCCTTCGACGCGGATCGAGCCGGTGTCTGGCTTGAGAAAACCCATCAGCATGCGCAGGGCCACCGACTTGCCCACGCCGCTGCGGCCGAGAATGCAAAGTGTCTGGCCGCGATTCATTGAGAAGCTCAGATCATCGAGAACGGCGCGGCCATCGAAGGAGATGCCGACATGACTGAAGGCGATGATCGGCTCGTTCGTCGAGGGATCGGCCGCCGCCGGTCGCGCCTGCTCCTCGGCGCCGAATGCATCCAGCGCCTCGGAGAACTCTTCGTTGGAATTCGATTCGGACATGCCTTTGGAATTAGCTTACGCGACCAGGGGAGCGGCGGTATATGCTCGACAGTTGAGGCTGAACGTGGACCTGAGCTTTCAATCGCTACCTGCACATGGAGCGATTGCGAGAATCCGAAAGTTAATCGGCATTCTTGTCGGCTTCTACATTCTGTTGGTCATCGGCATCTTTTTCTTCCAGTGCAGCCTACTCTACTTCCCAAGCCATCGCTACGTCACCTTGAGTGAAGGGTACGCGAACAAATCCTTCGAGGAACTACCTGTAAGGACCTTCGACGGCCTCGATCTAAAGGCCTGGTATGCACCGGCTACAACCAAACCATTCACTTTCGTCTTCTTTCACGGCAACGGCGATTGCTTGGCATCCGCATCCGAAGCCGCCGATCCCTATATCGCCGCTGGGTACGGGTTTCTAGTCGCAGAGTATCGCGGCTACAGCGGGTTGCCAGGCAAGCCAACCGAAGCCGGACTTTATGCCGATGCGCGAGCAACTCTCTACGCGCTGATGGCGCGTGGAGTCAAAAGCGAAAACATCATCCTTTTTGGACACTCGCTAGGAACTGGCGTCGCTGTGCAAATGGCCGGGGAGTCTCACGTCGGCGGGCTTGTCTTGCTGGCTCCCTATCTATCGGTTCCAAAGATGGCGCAGATGGAATACCCCTATCTTCCTGCCAAGTATCTTGTCCTCGACCGCTTTGAAAAGGAAGAAAAGATCCGAAACATCCATGCGCCCCTTCTGATCGTCAACGGCGCAGATGATCAACTGATCCCGCCTTCCCAAGGCAGGCGACTTTACGACCTTGCCAATGAGCCCAAGCAGTTTCATTCGATTCCCGGCCGCGGGCACAACGACGCGTTTTCAGACCTCGCGCCGATTGCATTGAATTGGGCAAGTCAGCTTCGCTAGCGGCGCATCAAGGCTCGTCGTCTCCCAGGTCCGAAAATCCGGACCTGGGGCACCCAGTCATTTCGTGTCGGGCAGACCTGGGCCACCCGCCACCGGCGACTCTTCGTGAATGGAACAAGAATCCTGGGCACACGGCCGCGTGTACATAATTCCAGACTCTGTACACATCCGTGGTACCATGATCGAGTGGAGGGCGATATGGGTACAGCAAGGGCCACAGTGGTTCACAAGCATTTCCGACTTGATGCTGCGAAGCTGAAGCGCGCCCAGAAGCTGCTGGATGCGCCCACGGAGACCGCGACCGTGGAGCGTGCAATCGACCTGGCTATTTTGGAACATGAGCGCAACCGAATCGCGAACCATGCACATGAGCGATTCGTTCGATCGAAGGCCGCAGTCAGGGACGTCTACGGAGTGCTTGAGTAGGACGAATGCAAATCCTCTTCGACTCTTCGGTGTATATCGGCGCGTTTCGGGGGGATCGGGACGCAGGGTTGATCTTCGAGCGTTGGCGTCGGAAGGCGCCCATCTGGGTGAGTTCGGTGGTGCTGGAAGAGTTGTATGCCGGGGCCGATGCGGCGAGCGGCAGACTCATCGGAAAACTGGAGAAGGATTTTGAGAAGGCTCGGCGAGTATTGGTACCGAATTTGAGCGACTGGACTCAGAGCGGGCGGATTCTGGCAAAGCTCGGCGCAAAATATGGCTTTGAGCGCATTGGGCAAGGGCGTCTGACCAACGATGCGCTGATCGCAGCCAGCGCTGCAAGATCGGGCGTTGCAATCATCACCTCCAACGCGCGGGACTTCTCCCGCCTCGCAGAATTCTGTCCGCTCCAATGGCGTGTGGGCTGATCCGCAAAGGACGAATCCCCGGCCACCAGCTCCCAGCTCATCCAGCATTTCCGAATCCCAGGTCCGAAAATCCGGACCTGGGGCACCCATTCATTATGGGTTGGTCAAACCTGCGCCACAGCCAATCCCGTCTATAGAATGTTCGCGGAGGTCAGTTCATCGCCCGGATCAGGTGTGCGGTCGGGAGCACGACGCAAAATCTCAAGGAAATCCATTTGCTCCGCGCCTTGCGATCTCCGCTTGAAAAATGCTTCAGCGGTCTCCACGGAACTGATCTTCTGCGCGACAGCAACGGAGACCCACTGGTCCAGCGAAACGCCATCTTCTTCAGCGAGCTTCCGAGCTGCATTTCCCAAGGAGGGAGGCAGCTTGACCGGAATCGTTGCTCTGTTCATTTCAGCACCTCCGATACAAAACTCGCGGGACTCACAACACGCAGGTTGAACCGTGAAGCAGCAAAGGAAAAATCCTTGAGATTGTGTGTGACGATTACGTTCGCGCGCCCATTGATCGCCGCGTCGAGCACCATCTCGTCGTCCACGTCCTGCATCTGCGGTCTCCAACGGTAGTAGACCCTGACTGGCTTAATAATAGCAGCAATTCCAATCAGAAACGCAGATAGACGCTCCGGCGACATACCATGGACGGCGCGCTGTTCGTCGCGTCCCAGCACATCCTCATATTCGAGGAAAAGGGCCGGCGTAGCCAACATTTGAAACGAGCGGGCATAGGCTAACTGAAGCAGCCGGTTGCTGGCGCCATGCCGGCTGCGCATCGCCGAAACTATCACGGAGGTGTCGAGAACGGCTCTCATCGTGGTTGGTTTCCCGAGGTCTTCTCATCAAGATAACCGATCGAGGTTTGAGGTTTCCCACCCTTTTCACAAAGTGCGTGAAAAGGATGGGGCACCAGATTCAGACGCTAGCTGACTGCGAAAACCCCTTCAGTACCCACTCGATTCCCCGCAATGCACCCCAAGGTCCTAAAAATCCAAATGCCGGGAGCAGGATTATTAGGGCATACGCAGAAATTCGCGGAGCAGTTGTTTGGTACAGCGTTTCACCATCCTGAGTTTCGATTGAAACTAGGTCGAGATGCCGAGGCCACGGAAAATTCGGAATCATCGCCCGGCCTCCTCCAGAAAGCGCACAATCGACTCGATCCCTAGCTCGAAGTTCTTCAAGTGGAACTTCTCATTCGGCGCGTGGATGTTATCGTCGGGCAGGCCGAAGCCCATCATCACGCTGGGCATGCCCAAATGGCGGTCAAAATCCCCGACAATCGGAATCGAGCCGCCGGATCGGATAAAGACCGTCTCCTTGCCCCAGACCTCTTTGAGCGCCCGCGTCGCCGCCTTGATGTACGGGTTATCGACGCGAACCAGGCACGGGTCGCCGGAGTGGATCAGCCGCACCTCGACATCGACGCCGGCCGGGGCAATCTTCTCGACATAGGTCTTGTAGAGACCAAAACTCTTGGCCGGAGTCATGCCTGGAACCAGCCGCATCGAAACCTTGGCCATCGCCTTGGCCGGAATCACGGTCTTCGCGCCCGCGCCGGTAAAGCCGCCGGGGATTCCATGCACGTCGAGCGTAGGCCGGGCCCAGGTGCGCTCCAGCACCGTATAGCCAGCCTCGCCCACCAGCGAGCGCGAGCCGACCTCGGCGATGCGGTACTGCTCCTCGTCGAAGGGCAGGCTGCGCCATGCGGCCAGTTCCTCGGCGCTGGGCGGAATGATCTCGTCGTAGAAACCGGGGATGAGAATATGGCCCTCTTCGTCTTTGAGCCGCGCCAGCATCTGCGCCAGAGCCATGAAGGGATTGGGCGCCGCGCCGCCGTACATGCCAGAGTGCAAATCGCTCTTTGCGCCGCGCACCTCAATCTCGGTATAGATCATGCCGCGCAGGCCCACGCAGAGCGTTGGCAATCCGGGCGCAAAAAGCTCGGTATCGCAGACCAAGGCAAAGTCGGCCTTCAGCTCCGCCGGCTTGGAGGCGACAAAGGCCGCAATTCCCTCCCCTCCGACCTCCTCTTCGCCTTCGAGAATGACGCGCACATTGAGCGGCAGAGAGCCCGTGGCGGCCAGCAGCGATTCGAGCGCCTTGATCTGCGCCCACACCTGGCCCTTGTCATCGACTGCGCCGCGAGCGTAGAGGTTGCCGTTGCGCTCAGTGGGCTCGAAGGGCGGCGAGAGCCACTCGTCGAGCGGGTCAGTCGGCTGCACGTCATAGTGGCCATAGAAAAGCACTGTTGGCTTACCTGCGGCGTGCAACCAGTCGGCATAGACCATCGGATGGCCCTCGGTCTCGAGCAGCCGCGCGTGTTCCATGCCGATGCGGGTCAGCTCAGCGGCCAGCGCCTCGGCAGCGCGGCGGCAATCGCTCTGGTGCTCAGGCAGCGTTGAGACCGAAGGAATGCGCAACAGATCCTTCAGCTCATTCAGAAATCGTGGATGGTTCTGGCGTGCAAAGGTAACGGCGTTCGAAGACATAGTTGAAGTTCCTTTTAGAAGCTTCCGTCAGAGGAGAGTATAGGCGGTCACCCTGGAAAACGAAATCCGCGATGCGCTCCCTATTCTGGCAAATTACTCTTGGAAGAGATGCCTCCGATCCTCAATGCGCAGTCGGTGACCAAGCAGTTCGGCGCGCGGCCGCTCTTTCAGAAGATCTCGCTCACCGTCGAGGACGGCGACCGGATCGGCCTCATCGGCCCCAACGGTGCGGGTAAATCGACACTGCTGGCCATCCTTGCAGGCCAGCTTGAGCCTGACTCGGGCGAATTGGCCGTTCGCAAGCGCGCCCGAGCCTCCTACGTGCCACAGGATTCGCGCTTTGCCGCGGGCCTCTCCATTCGCGAGGTTTTGGAGCGGGCGCTCGGTGAGGCGAACGTTGCCGAGAACGAACGAGAGGGCCGCCTGCGAGAACTTTCAGGTCGTGCCGGCTTTACCGACCTGAGCGCAGAGGCTGCCTCGCTCTCGGGCGGCTGGCGCAAGAGGCTCGCGATCACCGAGGCGTTGGTCAGCGAACCCGAGGTCATGCTGCTCGACGAGCCGACGAATCACCTCGACCTGTCCGGCATCGAGTGGCTGGAAGAACTGCTCACCTCGGCTGACTTTGCCGCCGTCACGGTGAGCCATGACCGCTACTTTCTCGAATCGACATCGAGCGAGATCATCGAGCTCAATCGCGTCTATGCCGATGGACTGCTGCGCGTCAAAGGAAACTTCAGCCGTTTTCTCGAAGAGAAACAGGCCTATCTCGAATCGCAGAACCGCCAACAGGAGAGCCTGCGCAATCGAGTGAAGACCGAGATCGAGTGGCTCCGCCGCGGCCCCAAGGCGCGGACCACCAAATCGAAGGCCCGCATCGACACGGCCAACGCAATGATCGGCCAGTTGGCCGAGATGAATGCGCGGACATCGGTCAGTGCGGCCGGCATCGACTTCGACGCCACACAGCGCAAAACCAAGCGGCTGGTCGAATTCAAGAATGTCGCCTGCGATGTGCCGATCTCTGAGACCGTCGCGAATCGGGAAGAAAAGCGCCGTTTGTTTGCCGGGCTCAACTTCATCCTCACCGCAGGCATGAAGGTCGGCCTTGTCGGCCCCAACGGCAGCGGCAAGACCACGCTTCTGCGCCTGCTGCGCGGCGAGATCGAACCTGCCGAGGGCCACATCCGCCGGGCAGAATCCCTCAGGCTCGTCTACTTCAGCCAGATGCGCGAACTGGATGAGAGCCTGACTCTGCGCCGTGCCCTTGCTCCCGAGGGCGACGGCGTGATGCATCAGGGGCGTCCCGTGCATGTGGCCAGTTGGGCCGCACGATTCCTCTTTACCAGCGAACAATTGAATCAGCCGGTCCGAAATCTCTCGGGCGGCGAGCGTGCGCGGGTGCTGATTGCAAAGCTGATGCTGGAGCCTGCCGACGTTCTGCTGCTCGACGAGCCAACCAACGATCTCGACATTCCCACGCTCGAGATTCTTGAGGAGAACCTGCTGGACTTTCCCGGCGCGCTGGTTCTGGTCACGCATGACCGCTATCTGCTCAACCGCGTTTCTTCAACGGTGGTGGGATTGGACGGCCGTGGCCACACCGGCCGCTTCGCCGACTACGCGCAATGGGACGACTGGATCGAAGAACAAAAGACAGCGGAGCAGAATGAGGCGCAGCGTCAGTCATCCTCCGCAAGCGCATCCAACTCCGCTAACAACGCTAACTCCGCCAGCGCCGCCAAGAAGAAGCTTTCCTATCTCGAAGCCCGCGAGTTTGCAGTCATAGAAGATAAGGTCGCAGCATCCGACGCCCGGGTAGCCGCAGCCCGCAGCCGCGTCGAGAGCCCAGAAATAGCCACCAACGCCGCCGCACTTCAGGAGGCGCTCAATGAGCTAGACGCGGCGCAGCAAGAGAGCGACGCTCTCTATGCCCGTTGGGCCGAGCTGACAGAGAAGGCAGGCAGTTGAAGTCCCGATGCCGAGACTCGACGGGCCCACCGCGGCATCGGCGCTGGATCGGAGATGAAGCAATAAGCCACTGCCGCTGAGCAGGCGATTTGAACAGACAAGGTCTCGGAAACCGTTGTTATTGTTTTTCCTCCTTTGGGATTCAATTCACGCGCTAGGGCATGGTCCACTCTTGCTCAGGGCTTCGGCTTCGGAAACTCCTCGATGTGCAGTTCGCCTTTCCGGCCAAAATAGATCACCCTTTTGCCGGTCAAGAAGGCCCAATAGCCAATCACGCCAGCCGCTGTCGAACGCTTCACAAACTCGGGGTACCGCACCGTATCAGCCTGAGCGCCGCGAATCGCCGCCACCAGGGCGGCACTGTCGAACTCCGCCGCGATCTGGCCGGGATTCAAGATCATGGGCACCGCGTGCGTGGTTCCATCCGCTAGATAGTGGGTTTTCTGCTTCGTCGCGAAGTCCACGAGGTAAGACTCAACTCCGGCTTCGAGCAGCCCTTTGACGACTTCGGGGAAGGTCATTCTGCCTTGCTGTGTCGCGATGGCCAATTCGTGAATCACCTGCTTGCTCATCTCATCTCCTTTACTCGGTTGGTAATGTCTGTAGGCGGTGCGCCTCGACCAGCTTCTTCAGTGTCGCGATCAGCGCGATGCGCTCACGGGCCGAAAGCGGACGAAAGAACTCCTCGTCGTTCTGGTCGGCCATGGTTGCCAGTTGCGGAACCAGCCTCCGCCCCGCCGCAGTGAGCGCAATCGACTGGAAGCGGCGGTCATCGCTGCGATCCTGGCGGGTGACGAGCTTCTTGCTCACGAGCCGGTCCACAAGTTTAGACACGCCGCCGCGTGTCATCCCGATCCGCTCGGCCACAACGCCTGGTGAGGTCTCCTCGTCGTCGAAGATCTCCCGCATTACCACCCACTCGGCCACGGTCACTTCGCCGGCCTCGAGCTTGCGGGCAAAGGCGTGTGAGACGTGATTGGAAACGAAGCGGAGCCAGAACCCAACATGCGTCTTCAGTTCGCTGACGGTCAGAAGGGATGACTTTGCGTCTCTCATGAAAAATAGATTATAAGGCAACTGTTTCCTAGTCAACTATTATTTTTTGGGAAATTATCGAGGTTGCCATGTACACAGCGATTGCTCACCACTTTTCACGGCGGTAACGTTATCATCTATAATTCCTCGCGAAGGTACTTTCACAATGCGATTGAAGCTCTTCCTGATTCTTGCCCTGGCAATCCTTCTGTGCCGTGCGGTTTCGGCGCAAACCGCTCCTGAGCCGGTCAACCCGCACGCAACGCCCGAGGCACGCGCGTTGCTCGCTTATCTCCAATCCATCTCCGGCAAGGCGACGATCGCCGGGCAGCACAACTATTCCAACGCGGGCGCACGCTGGACCGACATGGCCTACGACCTTACGGCCAAATATCCGGGGCTCTTCGGCGCAGACTTCGGCTTCTCTGGCGGCGACGACAAGGACTCGGCACTCGCGCGGCCTGCGATGATCGAAGAGGTCAAGCGGCAGTACAAGAATGGAGCCGTGGTCACACTGACCTGGCATGAGGTGCGTCCCACCGACGATGAGCCGGTCACCTTTCACGACAGCGTGCAAGGCCGCCTGACCGACGCCCAGTGGAAGGAACTACTCACCCCCGGCAGCCCGCTCAACATCCGCTGGTGCGCGCAAGTGGATGTGGTCGCCGGCTACCTGGCACAACTGCGCGACGCTCACGTGCCAGTGCTCTTCCGCCCTTACCACGAGATCAACGGCACTTGGTTCTGGTGGGGCGGGCGGCCCGGCAACGACGGCTCGGCCGCGCTTTACCGCCAGATCTACGACCGTTTTGTCAACGTGCATCATTTGGACAATCTGCTGTGGGTGTGGAATACGAACACGCCGAACGGCCACAATGCCGGGGCGATTGCCGACTACTATCCTGGCGCGCAGTTTGCCGATGTGGTGACGATGGATATCTATGGCGAGTACAAGCAGGAGTACTACGACGGCATGCTCGCGCTGGCCGGTGACAAGCCCATTGCGTTAGGCGAAGTAGGCAAATTGCCCAGCCCCGAGGTTCTTGCAAAACAGCCGCGCTGGACCTACTTCATGGATTGGAGCGAGTTTATTCAGAAGAGCAATCCGCTCGATCTGGTCAACGCCGTCTATCACGCGCCGCAGGTTCTTACCCGCGAAGATGCGCGCCTGGCAGAGCCGCTCGCGGCGATTCGTAAGGCAACGGCCGATCGTCTCGGCGCTGCGCCTCAGACGACTCCGGGGCCTGCGACCGCAATCCCGACGACGCCAAAGTGAATAGAGACAGAGAGAAACAGGCGATGTGAACCCCCACAGAGTCTCCGCGTGGTAGAAAAGGGTTATAGGATAAGCGGAGACCTAAATGCCAGACTCGGTCAAAGTCCTCATTGTCGAAGACGAACCCCACGCGCTGATGGGGCTCGCCGAGTTGATCTCCGCCTGGGGCTACCAGACCGAGACCGCAGGCGACGGCATCGAGGGCTTGGAAAAGGCGCAGGCATGGCAGCCGGCAATCGTCGTGACCGACCTGAAGATGCCACGGCTCGACGGCATCGGCCTGCTCAAAAAGCTCACCGAGGATGGATCGGGGCTCGGCGCCAATCTCGCGGTTATAGTGCTCACAGCCATGGGCTCCATCCAGCTGGCGGTCGACGCGATGAAGCTGGGCGCTTATGACTTTTTGCAGAAGCCGATCGATTCCACGCGGCTGCGCACCATCCTCTCCAACGCCACCCGCCAGCGCGAGACCGCCATCGAGCTTGAGGTCGCCCGGAGGCGTTTGCGCGAGACCGGCGTGCTCGGCTCGATGGTCGGCAGTTCCAAGGCGATGCGCGAGATCTTCGGCCTGATCGAACAGATTGCGCCGTCTAACGTTTCGGTACTCATCACCGGCGAGAGCGGAACGGGAAAAGAACTGGTGGCCCGCACCCTGCACGATCTGAGCCCGCGCAAGCCGCGGCCTTTCGTTGCTGTGAACTGCGCGGCGATTCCCGAAACGCTCATCGAGAGCGAGGTCTTTGGCCACGAGAAGGGCGCCTTCACCGGCGCCGCCGAGCGGCGGGCCGGGTGCTTTGAGCTCGCTGACGGGGGAACTCTGCTTCTGGACGAGATCGGCGAGATGCCCTCTGGGACGCAGGCGAAGCTGCTGCGGGTGTTGGAAGAACGCAAACTGCGCCGGCTTGGCGCGCGCAACGAGCAGGATGTGGACGTGAGGGTGCTCGCCGCCACCAACCGCGATCCCGGCGATGCTGTTGTCGAGGGCCATCTGCGGGCGGATCTCTACTATCGTCTCAATGTCTTCAACATCCATCTGCCGCCCTTGCGCGATCACATGGAAGACGTTCCGGCGATGGCCGACTCGATGCTCCAGCAGATGAATCAGAAGCATGGCAGGCGGGTCTCGGGCGTAGCGCCGTCGATGCTCGACCGGCTCATGGCCTACAACTGGCCCGGCAACGCGCGCGAACTGCGGAACATGATTGAAAGGGCCGTCGTTCTCTGCGCCGATGGGGCGCCGCTCGATGCCGGTCACCTGCCGGCATCCTTCGGCAAGATGCAGCTCCCGGCTGCGCAGACACTCGACGCCAGCGTCGTGCAGATACGCGTAGGAGCGACGGTCGACGAGATGGAGCGGCTACTGATTCTGCGCACTCTTGAGTCCACCGGCCAGAACAAGACCCGCGCCGCTGAGATCCTGGGAGTGAGCTTGAAGACCATGCACAACAAGCTCAAGGAGTACACCGGCTCCCGCGCAGAAGTAGAAAACTAAACCATGCGATTGAAGACCAAACTCGTTCTGGCGATCACTCTGCTGGTCTTCCTGATTGGCGGTTTGCTGTCGCTGGTCTATGTCAGCGAGCTGCTGCATTCAGCCGTTCAGCAGTCCTACGACACGAACAAGATGGTGGCCAACCAGGTGAGATTTGCGCTGCAGAACGCTCTTGAAGCCGGGCTCAAAGACCGCCAGGTCGATCCGAATGATCCGGCCCAGTTGCGCAACCTGGAGGCTGAGGCGGTGCGCAACAACGCATCGCTGCAGGCCGTCGTCGAGTCGGTCAACCGCTATTCGCTCACTGTTTATGACATCAACATCGGCGACAAGCAATCGGCTACGCTGCTCAGCACCAACCCCGAAAACGAAGACAAGCCGCTTCCGGTCCGCCCCAACTACGAAGAGCTGCTTCAGGCCGGTCCGATTCAGTTCATGAAGCAGGTCTTCGGTCCGCCAAGGGTCTTCGACGTGGTGGTGCCGCTCGAGCGCAACGGGGAGCTCTTTGCCTCCGTTCACGTCGGCGTAAGGACGACGCTGTTGCGCGCTGTCTATAAACCCTGGCTTTCCGCGGCGCTCACGCTGATGGAGGTTGTGCTCGGTACGGCTCTCTTTGCGGCGTTTCTGCTGAGCAACCTGGCGCTGCGGCCCATGGAGCAGATCAGCCTGCAACTCGACTATTGGACTGCCTCAGGCAACGCATCGCCCGGCCTACCGGGCGATGCACCCGCGAAACAGAAGCCGCCTGTCCACGAAGATACGCCAGCGCTGGTCTCGAGCAAGATCGAGCTCATCGGCCAGCGCATGCGCAACGTCGAAGAGGTCTTTTCAGCGTTGAAGGAGAACCTGGACCAGGTCCTGCTGAAGCTTCAGGACGGTATCTTGCTCTTCACCGAAGACAAACGGGCGGTGCTCGTCTCGGAGGCGGCGCGGCGCTTTCTTAATGTGGAGAGAGGCAGCTTGCTTGGCCAGCATGTCACAGAGATCTTTGATCCCTCGACCGTGCTGGGAAAGACTCTGCTCGATGCCTTCAAGGCCGGCCGCAAAGTGGTGAAGGAAGAGGTGCTCACCGAGACCTGGCGCCGGGTCGAGGCCTCGCTGGACTTTATCCACGACGACAGCACCGGCCTGGGACTGGGCGCGCTGGTCACGCTGCACGACCTGGAGTCGGTCGAGGAGATCGAGTCGGAGTTGGAGCTGTCAAGGCGCATGGCAGCCATTGGACGGCTCACCTCGGGGGTCGGCCACGAGGTCAAAAACCCCATCAACGCCATCGTCGTGCATCTGGAACTGCTCAAGACCAAACTGGGCGAGACCACCACACCGGCGATGCGCCATCTGGAGATCATCGATTCCGAGATTCATCGCCTCGACAGGGTTGTTCAGACGCTGGTCGACTTCTCGCGCCCGGTCGAGCTGCAACTGCGCGAGCAGGACCTTCGCCCAATCATCACCGACGTCCTGACGCTGGCCACCGAGGAACTCTTGAGAAACAACGTGACTTTGGTGAGCCGGCTTCCTGAGAAGCCGATGGTTGCCAATCTCGACGCGGATCTGCTTAAACAGGCCGTGCTCAACGTCATTAAGAACGGTGCGCAGGCCATGCAGCAGGGCGGGACGCTTGAGGTGATCCTTGAAGAAGACCGCAAGATTGCCGTGCTGCGAGTCGGCGATGAGGGCCCGGGCATCCCTGAGGAGATTCGGGAGAAGATCTTCGACCTCTACTTCACCACAAAAAGCGAAGGCAGCGGAATCGGATTGGCCATGACGTACCGGATTCTCCAGTTGCATCATGGCAGCGTCGAAGTACAATCAAAGGCAGAGCGTGGCACGGAGTTCCTCTTGCGAATTCCACTGGCCGCCACTGAATGGGGACGCCGGCATCTTCCGCCGGCGAGCATTGCAAATGAGAAAGGGCTTGCGGGATGAACGCGCCTGCCAGAAGAGTCGCAGGGTTGCTGCCTTTGCTGTTACTAACAGGCTGCTTCCACTTTCATAAAACGAATCAGGGCCAGGTCCAGCCGCTCGCGCCCCCTATCGAGGACACGCCTCCACCCAAGCCCGCGCCCTCGCCCACAGATCTGCCTCCACCGGTGGTGAGCGTTCCGTCAACCAACACCGCTCCCCAACCCGCTTCGCAGCCGGAGGAGAAGCCGAAGCCACCCGTCAAACACAAGAAGCCAGCGCCTCCGGCCCAGCAGACGACGCCCTCTGCAAATACAACCCAACAAGCCTCCAATGGGGCTCCCAGCGTAAGCGCCATCGGCCAGCTTTCCACTGGCGAACCTTCCGACCTGCGGCTGCAGACCTTGAACTCCCTCTCGGAGACAGAGCGCGGGCTCAAGGGAATTACCCGCGAACTGAGCGACCAGGAGAAGAAGACTGTTGAGCACATCCAAGACTATTTGAAGCAGGCCAAAACTGCTCTCAACTCAGGGGATGTGGACGGCGCCGCGACCTATGCCGCCAAGGCCAAGGTGTTGCTTGCGGAGCTCAGCAAGTAACCTCTCTGAGGGACTAAGGGATTTCCTACCGTTCTCCCCAGCTCAGCTTGCTGCGCAGGGCCTCAAAGAAGCCGCCCTCGCTGATCCGGACCAGATTGACAACGTGACTCGATCGGCGGCAGCGCACCTCATCGCCTGGACGTAACTCGACTAACCTTTGGCCGTCCACGGTGAGCAGCGACTCGTTTTGGATCCCCTCGACCCGCACGGTCAGCGAGGCGTCGCCGCGCACCACAATGGGCCGGAGCGTAAGCAGATGCGGACAGATCGGCGTGACCACCATTGCATCGACATTCGGCGTTAGGATCGGCCCGTTGGCAGCAAGCGTATAGGCCGTAGATCCAGTCGGCGTTGACACGATGACCCCGTCGGCGCGGAAGCGGGCCACGTTCTTGCCGTCGAGCTCGACGGCAAAGTCGCCCATGCGCGCAATATCGCCCTTGGAAACCACGACTTCGTTGAGCGCCCGGTAGATCGAGCACGGCTCTCCGCCGCGCCGCAGTTCGGCGTGCAGCAGGGCGCGCGTATCGAGCTCATGGCGGCCGCTGTTCCAGCACTCCAATGTCGAATAAAGGTCGGCCAGGCGGACCTCGGTCAGGAAGCCGAGGAATCCCAGATTTACGCCGAGAATGGGCGTGCCGGTCGCCGCAAAGATCCGCGCCGCGACCAGCAGGGTTCCGTCACCGCCGAGAACAATGACCAAGCCCGGAGAGTGTTGGGGCATCGCCGCTCGATCGACAGCCGGGGCGGCCGAGGTGTAGGTACCACCCTCCAAGTCCAGCAGCGGTTCACACCCGTGCTCGCGCAGCCACGCGATCAGCTCCGGCAGCAGCCGGACCAGCTCCTCTTTCCGTAACTTGCAGATGATCGCGACGGGAACCATGCGGTCCCAGTGTAACGGATGGGGCCGGGATTCCATCTCGCAAGCTCAACGAGCTTGATCTGAATTCGCGATCTGCACCGTTGGCGGCATTCAGGTTTAAGACTCAGCTCCGCTGCGCGTACAGCAGAAACTCGCGGTTGCCTTCGGCGCCGGTGATTGGAGACGGAATCGTCTCCGTCACCTGCCAGCCTAGAGACCGAACGCAATCGGCCACCTTGTCGATGGCCAACTGGTGCGCCTCCGGGTCGCGCACGATGCCCCCTTTGCCGACGTGCTCGCGTCCTGCCTCAAACTGCGGCTTGACCAACACGACAGCCACAGCAAGGCCTGGGGCAGCCGCGAGGACCGGTCCAATCAACAGCGTCGCCGAGATAAACGACACGTCCATCACCAGCAGGGTTAGCTCAGGCTCGCCCTTCAGCGATCCCGGCTCCAGCAGGCGCGCATTGGTGCGCTCCATGAGGCGAACCCGTGGATCGTTGCGCAGCTTCATGGCGATCTGGCCAAAGCCGGTGTCAATGGCCGTCACATGCGCCGCTCCGTGCTGTAGCAGGCAGTCGGTGAACCCGCCTGTCGAGGCGCCCACGTCGAGACAGGCCCGTCCCTGAACGGCAATCGGCCAGTGTTCGAGCGCCGCGGCCAGCTTGATGCCGCCGCGGCTCACGTAGGGCTGCTCCTCGCCCAGCACGCGGATGGGAGAGTCGTCAGGCACAGTGACACCCGGCTTCTCCACCTTCTGGTCTCGCACCAGGACACGGCCGGCGAGAATGAGAGCGCGCGCACGCTCGCGGCTGGGAACCAGCCCTCGCTCCACCAGCAAAAGATCCACCCGCGTCTTGGCTCCAGCGGCCATCGCCTCTCTGCATCCTTGTCCGAAATAATGAGAGGGTCATTCCCAACCGGGAAATGACCCTCTCATTGCTTGCTCATTCCATCGAATCGAGAGCCGGTTATGGCTGGTTCTGGCATTGTTGCAGTGTGTAGTTCGCGCTATAGGTAGAGGTCATGACCGCCGGCGGCAGGTTGCAGGGCTGGCCGAAGCCGGGGATTCTGCTCGTAAAGTTGGAGTTTCCCGCTACGCCGTTCTGCGTGGTCACCCGAACGTCGACGACGTGGCCTTCCAGCAGCACCGAAGCGCCCACGATGTCCTGATCGGTACGGATGATCGTCAGGTAGGGACTGTTCGGCGAAGCGACGTAGACCTTGCCGTCAATCGAATTCTGCGTCGAGACCACCATGCGCGGATAACCGGTGACGGTGATCGTCTTCTCCACGGTATGACTGCTCAGGTTAACGATGCTCACAGTCTGATCCGCCTGGTTGGCCGTGTAAGCGCGGCTCCCATCGTTCAAGACGGTGACAGCGGCCGGGTTGTTACCTACTGGAACCGTAAAAGTTGTACCGAAACCGCCGGTAATCGCCCCGCAGTTTGCGTAGGAGTTGACACCGTTGACCGTGCAGCTCTCGTTCGCATAAGTGTTGGAGTCGTTGCCAAACTCGTCCAGGCTCACGTCGATGATGCTGATCGTATTGCTGTCGTAGTTGGCAACGACGAGTTGCTGCAGAGCAGCGTTGTATTCGGCGTAAACCGGTCCGGCCGGAAGCGCAATCGAAGGATGGCAGGTCACCCAGTTTCCATCCTGATTCTGAAACGGTGTGCAGCTATCGGCGGTCGTGTTCTGCGAGTTGATGACTGTGATCGATCCGCCCGGATTTGTGGCATCTCCTCCCCGATTGAGCACGAAAAGCCGCTTCCCGTCGGTGCTTTCGATGCCGAAGACAGGGCAATAGCCCAGCGGGATGCGAGCCGATATCGTGAAGCTGGTGGTATCGATCGAGTCCACCTCGCCATTCACCCCAACGGTTGCCGGCGAGAGATTGCACGCCACATCGCTCGAAATGTTGACCGGCGTACCATTAGCCTGGTTGCCTTGGCTGATTGCGTAGTTGTGTGTTACGGCGACGTTGCCGCCCACGATCATCACCGGTGTCGGAGCCAGCGGAATGGAACGTTGGAAGCTCTGAGGAAACCCTGAAAACTGGTCGGCGATGTTCCCTTCGAGGTCAGCCGCCCACAACCCCGACGCGAGAGACAATATGTTTACGGGCTGTGCCGTCGCCGGCAGCGTGGTGTAGTCGATGTTTTTAGGCTGCAGGCTGTTACTGCCGGTGATGGCAATGGGAAAGTTCGTCAGCGTGTGGTCGCTATTGATCGTATATCCGGTCGTTCCGGTCGTGTCGATTGAAAACGCCGTAGGCCCTGGGCCGATGGGAGCCTGCGCCATCACCGAATCGCCTGCATAGTCGATGATCGTGGCGACGCCCGCAGTGGTTGGTGACGGGGCTGAAACCGTCACGGCAAACGACTGCGGCTGCGCTGCGGGTCCAGTGGAGTTAACGGGAGTCACCACCGGGCGGTAGTTGTTGCCGCAACCGGCAGCCAGGGCAGCAGCTGCCAGCAGCGCGCCCCCCTGAACCAACCGCGCGCGCGCCTGGCCTGAAGTCATGTAAGAAAGCCTCATTCAGTTCTTTCCTGCTTACCCCTGATTGTAAATCAGGCGACCGGGGAGCGGGCATCGCCCCTCTTTGGACGCAACAGAAAGCGATACATCGAATGCTTCAATGTCAGTGGCCGGCGATCTCCACAATGGCGCTGTCAGGACCGCTCCAGGCAGGGTCGCCCTGACTGCTCAGCCTCCGCGCAGCCTCGTCCCAGTGCAGCCGCGTGATCTTCCCCGCGCCCTTCTCGTAGTCGTAGCTCGTGCCGTCGTCGGAGAAGAGCGTGAAGTCGGCATCCGCGCCGGGATAGATGCGAACCTTCGAGATGGCTTGCGGCTGGTGAGTGTTCTCGACTGCAGCCCCGATCGGGATAATCGAGCCTGCCCGCACAAACAGCGGGAGGGTATCGATCGGAGCGGCCGCGGTGACGGTCTGTCCGCCCTTGAGCCGCTCGTTGGTCCAGAAGTTGTACCAGTCAGCTCCGGCAGGGAGATAAACCTTCCGGCTGGTCGCGCCCTGCTCGGTCACTGGAGCCACGAGAAACGCAGGGCCGAACATGTACTCGTCGCGCAGGTCGGCAACATTGGGATCGGCGGGGAAGTCCAGCGGGAGAGCACGCATGAAGGGCGCACCGCTCTGCCAAGTCTTGTAGCCGAGCGAGTAGATGTAAGGCATGAGATCGTAGCGCAGCCGCAGGTACTTCTCAAGAATCGGCTCGGCCTCTTTGCCGTACGACCACACTTCATTGAAGTTCCGGCTGCCGTGCGTGCGGAAGATCGGGAGGAAGGCTGCGTACTGGAACCAGCGCGTGTAAAGCTCCGGATAGTCGTCGTAGCCACCCACGTTGGCGCGCGCGTCAGACGGATCAAGAAGCGGCTTGTGCGCCGGACGGTGCTCGCGGGGAAGATACTGCCAGCCGCCGGTATCGTTGGACCAGTAAGTGAGACCCGTCGCTGCAAAATCGAGACCGGTCGGTATCTGCCGCCTGAGAGTATCCCAGGTCGCATCGATATCCGATGACCAGAAGATCGTTCCGTTGCGCTGCGCTCCCAGATACGCATCGCGAGAGAGAATCGCCGCCCGGCGACCCGGCTCGTCCTTGCGCCATCCGTCATAGAGAGCCGCGGTATGAACGAGTGGATAGACGTTGAAGTACTGCGTGCCGGGCCCAATGTGAAAGTACGCGCCATTCGGCGGCAGATCGGGTTCGGTCTCGTCGGCCCACAGCGAATCGAAGCCCTGGCTTACGATGTCGTCGCGAATGGTCTTCCAGTACCACGCGGCTGCCTCTGGATTCGTAGTGTCGATATCCGATCCTGCGCGGTCGTAGGGAAGTCCGTCGATCGGCGTGCCGTCGGCCTTCGAGATCAGCCAGCCCTTCTTGAGCAGTTCGTCGTAGTAACGGTCAGCGGGCAGGAAGCGCGGCCAGACGCTGATCATCGTTTCGAAGCCCATATCGTGAAGCTTCTTGTTCATCCCAGCCGGATCGGGCCAGAACTGGGGATCGAAGTCGAACTGCCCCATCTTTGTGTAGTAGAACCAATCAACCACCAGCACGTCGACGGGCAGATGGCGGTCGCGATAACCCTGCGCCACGTCCAACAGCTCTTTTTGGCTGGCGTAGCGCTGCTTGCACTGGATGTATCCGTAATCGGCTTTGGGCAACATCGGCGTGGGGCCCGTGAGCAGCCGATAACCGGCGTAGATCTCGTCAAACGTATTCCCTGCGATCACGAAAAAAGAGACTCGGTCACCCACCTGCGAACCCCAGCGGGTCTTTTCATTGAAGCCTGGCTCGATGGTCGTCTTCGATGGGTTGTCCCACATCAGGCCATAGCCCTTGTTGGTCACCATGAAGGGCACGCAGACGCTCTGGCCAGCCGTCGCCAGGTAATCGTGCCAGCAATGCACTGCGTGGCCGCGATGATCGAGGAATCCCTCTTGATTTTGCCCCAGGCCGTAGTAGTGCTCGTCATCGGGTGAGACAAAGGTCGCACCCACGGTGAAGAACTCCGGATCGGCGGGTCGGCGGTCGTTGAGCACCTCGACTGTTCCGGCCTTCTGGCTGGGAACCTCCTGTGTCCAGCCGGTCATCTCCAGCAGCTTTTTGCCGTCGGGGGTGGTGAAGGTGATGTGCGCGGCCGGGGTCGAATTGGGGAAGAAACTGGCGCTGTCGTCCCGCGACTTGCCTTCGTGTGCTACGGCTGCCACGATGCGCGACGACTGGTAGATGTCGGCCTTATCCGTCTGGCTGATCTTCCAATCGGTGCCCGCAGGCGTGGCGATCAAACCAAGACCGGGAGCCGCGACGGCACGGTCATGACTCTTGCTCAGCGTCACCCGCAGAATATTTGGCGCGTAAGGCTCCAGCACGATCGTCTCGCCTTTGCGATCGAGTTCGAGCCTCGTGCCGGGAGACTGAGCCTGGATATTGGCCGCTGCCAGAGCAACTCCAGTAAAGACCGCGAAGAATGCTGAAAGCCTTTTCATTAAAATCTCCGTGAGCATGACGTTCACCCCAAAAACTGCCGCGCCCTTGAGTTTAAACCGTCGCCCCCCAATCCGGTGTCAGAGGTTACGATTGAACGTGGCTCAGATGAAACTCACCTGGCAATCAAAACTGGTGCTGCTGCTCGTGCTGCCATTCGCCGCCGCGAGTGTGGTATTGGAAGGCCACTTTTTTGCGGAGATTTTGGATAAAATCGCGATTTGGACGCTGGGGTGGAGCCTGATCTTCGGGTCGATCGTCTGGAGATTGCGCGCAGCCACTCCCGCCGGTGCTTTTACGGGCGCGGTGATCACCGCGAGTCTGATGTTTTCCACCGCAAGCTTCCCCTATCAGCCATGGCAGACGGCTCTTGTCCCAGTGCTCGCGGTCTTTTTGCTTGCGTTCATCGCGACTCGCCTCGGCCGCGAAAGAAAGGAGGAGCTTGGAGTGGCAGAGAAGCGCCAGGGGCGCACTGCCGCTCAGGTGGCCGCCAATCTTGGCGTGGCGGCGATTGTCGCTCATCCAATGGTTCAAATCTGGCTGCAGGATTCGGGCGTGTTTTTACATCACGGCATCGCCACGATGCCCTTATTTGCGCCGATGGTTGCAGCACTGGCCGAAGCTGCCGCAGACACGGTCTCCTCAGAGGTGGGTCAGGTCTTCGGCGGAGAGCCGCGCATGATCACATCTCTGCGCAAAGTCGAGCCCGGTACCGATGGCGCGGTCAGCCTGATTGGCACTCTCGCAGGAATCGCGGCGGCCTGCCTCGTGGCTTTCGCGGGAACGCTGGCGATCGGCGCTGGATGGCACATGCCGCCTAGTGATCGTTGGCAGATGTTTTGGGTGGCCTTTGTTGGGGGAGTCTTCGGTCTCTTCTTCGACAGCCTGTTGGGTGCGACACTCGAACGCCGCGGCTGGCTTAACAATGATGCTGTGAACTTCCTCTCGACCGCCTGTGCAGCGGTTTTCGCGCTGGGCCTGTTCGCAATGATCTTTCGTTTTGGCGCGATGTAACGCCGCGACTCCTCAAATGCCGCGTTCTCCCCTAGCTCCGCTTCAGTGCAGATGCATGCGCCAGGCTGTGTAGCTCAGGATCTCGTGCGCGATGCGCTCGAAGTTTCCTACGCTGTTGGTTGCCCCGCTATCGATGGCTGTCTTTGGCCGGGGCGAGGTCAGCACATCCAGCCCATCGGCGGCGCAGATCTCATGAATGCGAAACAAATGCGTTCCGTCGCTGACGATCACCAGCCTCCGCAATCCATTGGCCCGGGCGATTACGGCAATGCGCCGTGCCGACTCCTCGGTGTTGCGGCTCTGGGTCTCGGCGATGATGGCGCTCTGAGGCACTCCCATTGCCATCAGGTATTCACGGCCCACAGCGCCCTCGTTGTACTGGTCGCCGCCATTTCCACCCAGGGTGATGATGAGCGGCGCGATGCCATGTTTGTAGAGAACAAGTGCATGGTCCAGCCGCGCGCGGTAGACCGGGGAGGGCCGGCCGTCATACTCCGCGGCACCGAAAACTCCAATGGCGTCGGGCCGGGAGGCCTCATCGATCTGCGCAGCCTGATCGCGACCGGCGTAGCTCTCAATCTGCAGATAGACCCAGTAGCACCAGCCCAGGCTCGCCGCGACGAACGGCAACACGAGCAAAAGCACGGCGCGAAGCAACCACTTGCGGCTTTTCGGTCTGGCACGACGCGTCATGTTGAACCTTCGGGTCAGTGGTCAGTGATCAGTCGGCTGAATATATTGAGTCCGGTGATGCATGGGGAGGCATCATCAGTAAAAAGCTACTATCGAACTCCAGTTGACGTCAGCGACTACGCCGCTTGCCGTCAACTGACCACCGCCTTCCGTCATCTCTGCAACACCATCACAATCTCATGCGTCGGGATGGCGCCCTCGCGAAGAACCTCCCACCGCCCCTGGCCGAGCGAAAGGTCGACGATCGTCGTAGGCTGCGCGCGGCCGGTGGGGCCGCCGTCGATAATCAGCGGGACGCGGTCTCCGATCTGGTCGCGGACACAGGCCGCGTGGGTACACTCCGAGGCTCCCCGCAAGTTGGCCGATGTGGCCGTAATCGGCAAACCGAAGCGTTGCACGACCGCCCGTGGAATCGCCGCGTCCGGTACGCGCAGCGCGACGTTGCCTGTGTTGGCCGTCGATCGCAGCGGCAGCTTGCTGCCGGCCCGCACGATCAGCGTAAGGGGCCCCGGCCAGAACTTCTCGGCGAGCTTGTCGATCAGCGGCTCGGTATCGCGCACCAATTCATAAGCCTGCGCCACAGAAGCGATGAGCAGCGACAAAGGCTTGTGCTTTTGGCGTGTCTTGATCTGGTAGATCTGCTCAACTGCATGCAGATTGACGGGATCGACGGCGAGGCCGTAGAAGGTATCGGTTGGCAGGGCGACGACGTCACCCTTCCTCAGACAGGTGACGATATAGTCGATCCGGTCAGGCTCTGGTTCGTCGGGATGGACGCGCAAGATCTCCGCTGACAAAAGAGTCTACCTCAGCTCACGTGTTGGATTTGCCGTGAAGGCGCGCACCCTCACAGCCTGGGCCTCGCCGCAAACCTGGGTGCAAGCCAAGCCTCTTCACCTGGCTGCTCACAACCGCCCCCAACGGTCTAGAATCGCGCTAGAGAGTGAATGGTTCGTACGAGATGCCTGTTCGCATTGTACAGAGTAAGCAGAATTCCCGCTTGAAAGAATTGCGCCACGCGCTCACCCACCCCGGCGCGCCGACGCGAGCGGCGAATGGCCGCGAGCAGCGTACCGTGGCGGGGATTGAAGGGCCGAACCTGTTGGAAGAGGCTCTCCGCGCCGGTCTTCGCGTGCCTGTGGCATTTGTTGCCCAAGGCTCGGAAGGCTTGGTCGATCACCTGTCTCTGCCCACAGAGACCGAGGTGCTGCTCGTTCCCAGAGAGCTGTTGAGCTCGGCTCTTTCCACCGAAACGCCTCAGCCCATCGCCGCCCTGGTCGAGCCGCCGGAGTGGAGCTGGTCGAGCTTGCTGGCGCCCAGCTCAAAGGCTGCTCCACTCATTCTCATCCTTGCGGGCCTTCAGGATCCCGGCAACCTGGGCACGATCATCCGCTCGGCCGAAGCCTTCGGGGCAACTGGGATCTTGAGCTTTCCCGGAACCGTCAGCGCCTGGAATCCCAAGGCTGTCCGCGCCTCGGCGGGCAGCGTCTTCCGCCTTCCACTGCTCCCAGTCACTGCTGAAGATTGCTTCGGCCGGCTGCGCAAGACCGGCGTGAAGATATGGACGACTGCTGTTCCAAGCGCAGCGAACGGTGCCAGGCCGGCCGATCGCATCAACCTCGCCGAGCCGGTTGCGCTCATGATTGGCAACGAAGGCAACGGCGTGCCGGCAGAGTGGGCGGCCGAGGCCGACGGATCCCTGACCATCCCATGCCCCGGCCCGGTCGAAAGCCTCAACGCGGCCATCGCTGCCAGCATTCTGCTCTACGAGGCCAGCCGCCAACGCGACGGCCACCGCCCGAAAGGAGCCGCGCGATGAGTCTCTTTGACGGCCAGCCCGAGGGCGCAACCGGTCCGCTGCGCACTGCGCCTCTGGCAGAGCGTATGCGCCCGCGGAGCCTCGACGAGTTGTCGGGCCAGGAGCATCTCGTTGGCCCCGGCAAGCCGCTGCGCATTCAGATCGAGCGCGACGACTCAGGGTCGATGATCCTCTGGGGTCCGCCGGGGGTGGGCAAAACCACTCTCGCGAAGATCGTCGCCGAAACTACGCAGGCAAACTTTATTGAATTCTCCGCCGTAATGAGCGGGATCAAGGAGATCAAGCATGTGATGGCCACCGCAGCGCAAGCCTCCGAGATGCACTCGCGGACCATTCTCTTCGTCGACGAGATTCACCGCTTCAACAAGGCGCAGCAGGACGCATTCCTGCCTTATGTCGAGCGCGGCACAATCCGATTGATCGGCGCGACCACTGAGAATCCCTCCTTCGAGATCATCTCGGCGTTGCTCTCGCGTTGCCGGGTCTATGTGTTGCAGCCTCTCACCGGGCAGCAGATCGCCGCGCTGCTGCGCCGCGCACTGGAGGACAAAGAACGTGGCCTCGGCGCGATGGAGGTCACCGCGGAGGATGAGGCGCTGGAGCTGATCGCGAGCTACTCCAGTGGCGACTGCCGCTCGGCCTACAACACGCTTGAAGTCGCCGCGCAGCTTGCTGTCGAAGGCTCGAAGCACATCGACAAGGCCATCGCCGCCGAAGCCGTGCAGCAGCGCGTGCTGATGTACGACAAGTCGGGCGAGGAGCACTACAACCTCATCTCGGCCTTGCACAAGAGCGTGCGCAACTCGGACCCCGACGCCGCGCTTTACTGGTTGGCGAGAATGTTCGCCGGCGGCGAAGACCCTCTCTATCTCGCCCGCCGCATCGTCCGCATGGCCGTCGAAGACATCGGCCTGGCCGCTCCCGAGGCTCTCAATCTCTGCCTCTCGGCCAAAGAGGCCATCGACTTTCTTGGCTCGCCCGAAGGAGATCTGGCGCTCGCCGAGGCCGTCGTCTACCTTTGCCTCGCGCCGAAATCGAACTCCGTCTATACGGCCTACGGAGCCGTTCAGGCCGAGATCGAGCACACCCGCCAGGAGCCCGTGCCGCTGCACCTGCGCAACGCGCCGACGAAGTTGATGAAGGAACTGGGCTACAGCGCAGGTTACCGCTACGCACACGACGAGGAGGGCAAGGTCGCTGAAATGGATTGCCTGCCTGACTCGCTCAAGGGACGCAGCTACTACAAGCCCACGCAGGAGGGCCGCGAAAAACTATTAGCCCAGCGCATGGAACAGATCAGAAGAATTCGCACCGCCAAGCGCGGGCAGCCATAGGCGGCTAAGCTTGGTTAAAGCGAGCGAAAGCCCTATGAAGGAGAATTGAGAATGTTGACGGGGAACTCTCTAATTCGCCAGAGGCTTGACGATTTGATCGGCGAAGGTGAACTTCACTGGGATGAATTCAAAGCCAACGGTAAAGGCGTGATTCAGGACTCGATGCAGTTCGCGCAATCCTCCGGCTCTTCTAATCCCTATTCCCTATTCCTTGCCTTCACCCCACGGGTTCACCACCGCCCCCGCAAGTTCCTCGAAGTGCCTCACGTTGCGCGTGGCTAGGGTGGCGTGGTTGGCCAGGACGATGGAGGCGATCATCGTGTCGCGATCGCCGGTGAGGCGACCGCGCCAGTGACGTTCTGCGGCCAGATCCGCCGCATGCTGGGCTGCAGTATGGTCGAAGGTCGCGACGCGTCCCTGGATTGCTGTCTCCAGAAGACGCTCGAAGAGAGCCATCATCGCGGACCGGCGCCTGCCTTCCGGCATGATCTGAAGGCCGAAGCGCGTTTCGTATACGCTAATCGATGTCGTCCAAATGGACGTGCGCGGCTGGCGGTCGAGCCAGCGAACAACCGGTTCCTCGGGTCTGTCACGCATCAAGGCTGCAATGACGTTAGTATCGAGCAGAATCATGGCTCAAAATCCGGAATCTCCATGCGGAGACCGCCGATTTCGCGGATCTCTTCGCCCTCTCTGAGACCAATGCGGCGAAACATCTCGGAGATTTCGGTCCCCAGTCCGTACTGTTGCGCAGCCTTTTCGCGCAACACGTCGTTGAGAATCTCGCGGGCTTCCGCCTCCATGCTGCGGCCGTTGCGCTTGGCCTGGCGTTGAAGGCGGGCTTTGACCCGTTCGTCGAGTTGGCGTATGAGAATCTGGGCCATTGCAGTCCTCCAGTGATAGCATGATAGCACAAGCTGAACTCCATCGGCTTCGCGCCTGCGCGCCTTTGCTCCATCGCCATGTTCGCGCAGAGCTCCCCGCTACTTTAGCTACTCAAACTCCACGGGACTCACCAGAGCAGATAGCGTTGTCAGCTCAAGCTTTGCTGCGAGAGATAGGCCCTCTCGCGCGTGTGCGATGGTCCAGACGAAGCCGTCAGTGCCGGGCTTGGCGTTTTCCGCAATTCGCAGGCGGATCGGAGTTTGGATGATCGTTGTGGCCTTCGGCTCGAGGCGGAGAGTCGCACGGCGCACGCCAATATCCAGCACCGGCTGGTGGACCGTCAGCGGCTTGCCTCCGGCGGTGGCCAGGATCGAAAACGCGGTGAATGGCTCGTAGATCGGCAGTTCGATGGAAGCTGGACCTTGGTTTCGAAGCTCGAAGCGCAGCGAGTAGATCGGCTCTCCCATGGGGGTCGCTATGGCGCGGCACGCGATGGGAGCGTCATTGAGCATTGGCTTCATTGGCGAACATTCGCGAATCGGCTTTGCCTCAAGCGGCCCGGGCGGCGAAGAATAGCCATTCGCTATCTTGTTCCTTTCTTCACCTTCCAGGTTGTGCCATCGGCATGCAACACTCGCGTAATCATGTAGCGGCCCAGTGCCGTGCCCGGTTTTGCCTCATAGGTCTGGGGCAGCGCGACTTCGATTTGCTTGGGGGCTACCAGGTTCGATACCAGCTCAGTAAGTTCGTAATGGCCGCCATGTTGATCGAAGATCTGATCGTTTGCGTCGATCGTGAATGTGCCGTTGCCTCCCGAACCGCCGAGGTTGAAGTGCGCCACAATGTCCGCAGTACTGTTCAGCGCGTTGTCAGTGCGGTATTTGGGTTTGATATCGGCCGGCGCGATGTTAACCGTCCCTTGATCGAACTTCTCCAGAACCGTCATGTGCTCATAGAACGGCTTGTGACCAGTTCTCAGAGCGGGACCGATGTCGTAGCTGTAGGTGCCGGGCAGGTTAACCTCGCCGGTGCCTTCCTTCTGGGTCATGGATGTTGGGTAATCCTTCTTGAGGGTGAAGGTCCAGGTCTGTGTAAAGGCCACGGAGCTATCCGATATCTTCACAACCTTCAGCGTCACGCTGAGAGCGGTTCTGCCATCCCAGGCGGCAGGAACAAAGAAGTCGACGTTGCCGGAGGTCAGGCCGGCAATTGTTTGACTGGTTCCACCCGTGGCAGAGCTGAAATGTCCACCAGTTGTGCTGTACTCCAGTCGGTAATTGGCAGGTGAGGGGTCTGAGAACTCGCCGTTGAAGATAACCCGCTCGCCGGGCGCGGCCATCGGGGCGGTGTGAAAAGGTATCAGGGAGGTGGACGTGGGCGCATTGGTCATCCCCGCCTTCGGCGGGGCAGCAACAACTGGAGGAGTCGTGGGCTTCGCGGCCGGGGTGGTTTGGACAGCCGGAGCGGTTTGAGTTGCCGTGGCCGTTTGTGAGGCTGTGCTGGAAGGCACCGGTCCATCGTAGAGGGGCGTCTGAGTCGTGCGCCGTTCGCTGCTCCAATCGTTCCCATCGAGCAGCCCGCGCACGGCATGATTCCCCAGCGTTCCGAGTGCATGCTGATGCGGTTGCGAATCGAAGCTTGCCCTTGAATGCGCCTGGCCGGGCTGCGCCGGCCGGGAACTGGAGACGACACGCCTGGCTGTGGACCGCTCTGCGAAAGCTTGCATGACGATCTCCTTCGATCCTCTGCAGCCCAGCTGGCACTGGCGATCGCCTTGAGGACAGCACCTTTCAGCTAGTGTCGTGTCTCGGAGTTTCGTTTCATAGGTCTGGAAAGAAGTTAGATTCCTCTGCCCTTCGCTGACCGATGGCGAAGTATACCAAACGAAAAATACAAATGCTACGGCAGAGATCTGACTTCGCAACCCAGACCCCGATCGCTCAATCTGGATACTTCACCGAACAGCCGTAGGGCCTCGCATACGGAATCGCCACCGGTTTGCCGGCCATCGCCGCCGTGAGCGCGTCGGAGACATAATTGTCGGCGCCGCGCACGTCCTCAACGTCGGGCGTGGGCCTATTGTCGATGGCCCCGTCATAGATTACTTTGCCCGATGGATCGATGACGACCATTTGAGGAGTGGTCCTTGCCGAGTAAAGGCGGCCGAGTTTGCCTTCGGGGTCGAGCAACACCGCTGTGGGCGCCGCGTGAACCTGCGCGAGATAGGCATTCTCCTGGCCCGCGGTCACGTATCCCTGCTTTCCCGGAGCGGAGGAGATCACGGTGAACCAGACCACACCTTTGCCGGTCCAACCCTGCTGCAGAGCCTGCATGTTGCCGGAGACGTAATGCTTTCTGGTAAACGGACAGCCTTGGTTGTGCCACTCAAGCACGACGAACTTGCCGCGGTAGTGCGCCAGCGATTCGGTCTGGCCGCGGGAATCAGTGGCTGTGAACTCAGGCGCGGCGGCGCCCACGCGAAGCTCCTGCGCCGCGCAGCCGGCCAGCAGCGCCAACGCAAGCACCGCGCATCCTGTGAGACGAAAAGCGAGTTTCATCAGAGTCAACCTCCTCAAGGGGAATTCAAGACGATCGACCTGCCTTTATTTCACTTTGGACGCCAACCGGTTGCTCGGAGTTGCAGCATTTGGCGATCGCGAGAGTTGTTTACGAAACGATAAACCACACATTGTGCAGGCTGTTGAATCGTGCGGGCGTGCTTTCAAGATTCCGGGAATCAAAAAGTGCTAGAATCTGGTGGCGAGGGCCGATCGACAGCCCCGCAACTTCCCCGCAATCCCCACAATCGGAGGACAAACATGAGCGACCTACTATCTCTCTCTCCCCATCTTGTAGTCAATAATGCCGCAGCGGCGATCGACTTCTACAAGGCAGCCTTCGGAGCCCAAGAAATCGCCCGCCACCTCGCGCCCAACAGCGGCAAAATCATGCACGCCAGCCTGAAGATCGGTGGCGGCAACCTGATGCTCAACGATGACTTCTCCGGCGAAATGGGCGGAAAACCGGAGACCGCGGAGGCGCTTGGCGGCAGCCCAGTCACCTTCCACATCCAAAGTTCGGATGCCGATGTGGCGTGGGCCAAGGCTCTTGCCGCCGGAGCGACAGTCAAGATGCCGTTGGCCAACCAGTTCTGGGGCGACCGCTATGGCGTATTGCGCGATCCGTTTGGCAACTACTGGTCGATCGGCCAAACGATTTCGAAGCCCACTCCAGCAGAGGTCGAGGAGGCCGCCAAGGCCGTCTTCGCACATTGAAGAAAATCTAACCAGGTAAGTCACGGTCGGGTGACCCATCCTTGCGGCGTCTTTGCCTTCGTCGCAAGGGTGGAGTCCGAGTCGTGCCCCTCAGTGCGCCACATTCGGCAGCTTGGCCACTGCGCCGGTCACGATCCCCGGCGTTAGAACCTCAGGCAGTATCTGTGGTTGGCTCTGCCCCGGGGCGTAGAGCGCATAAGCGGGAACGCCGCTGCGTCCAAGAGCCGTCAGGGCTTGCGTGATCGTCTCGTCGCGGCGAGTCCAGTCGGCGCGCAGCAAAGCAACATTAGCTGCCTGAAAGGCCTGCTTCACCTCGGGCTGGCTGAGCGCCACTCGCTCATTCACCTGGCAACTCAGACACCAGCTTGCAGTGAAGTCCACAAGTACCGGCCGCCCTTGCGCCCGGTATCGGCTGACCAACTCGGCCGACCAGGGCTCCCACTGGCCCTGAGTCTCAGGTGGTGACAACGTCTCCGAAGCAATCACCAGATTCCTTGACGCAAAGACAGAGACTCCAATCACCATTAACACGATCAACCCGGCAACCGTCGCCGACCAGCGCTGGGCGGGCCATCGGCCGAGGAACCACCCAGCAATCGCCAACAACAAAAAGCTCGCCAGCAGCGCGGCCAGCATGCTCGCGCCGTAGGCCTGCGCCACCACCCAGGCCATCCAGATGACGGTGGCAAAGATCGGCACCGCGACAGCTTGCCGCAGCACTTCCATCCATGCGCCGGGTTTGGGCAGCAGGCGCGTCCAGGCCGGTTGCAGTGTGAGCGCAAGATAAGGCGCGGCCAGCCCAAGCGCGAGCGCCGTGAAGATGGCAAATGTGACCGATGGGGATTGGGAGAGCGCGTAGCCAATCGCCGCGCCCATAAATGGCGCCGTGCACGGCGTAGCCACCACCACGGCCAGCACTCCAGTGAAGAAGCTGCCCGTGTAGCCCTGCCTGGCTGCGAGTGAACCTCCGGCGCTGGTTAAAGTGAGGCCGATCTCGAACTGCCCGGCGAGGGAAAGCCCGAGGAAGAAGAGCAGCCCGGCCATCAGCGTCAGAAAGACCGGCGACTGAAATTGAAATCCCCAGCCGAGCGTGCCCCCCCCCGCGCGCAGCCCCAACAGCACACCCACCAGCACCCAGAAGGAGACGAGGATTCCCGCCACATAGAACAGCCCATGGGCCCGCAGACGGCTGCGCTCTTCACCGCCCGAGTTAACCAGCGACAGCCCCTTCAAAAAGAGCACCGGAAAGACACAAGGCATGAGGTTCAATAACAACCCACCTAGGAAAGCCAGGCCCGAGATGCGTAGCAGCTTGAGTAATGTCGTTCTATGAGCTTGTTCCGGAATCCCAGCACCAAGGGGAAAAAGCGCCGGCTTGGAGACTGATGGAGCGCTCGCGGACGCAGAAGTGGCCGGCGCTTGGTAGGCCGGGGCTTTCACCCCTGAGGTAGCTTCCTCAGCACTCTGATTGGCCGCCACACTGTTAGCCGCCGCCACGCCCCGAGGCAAAGCATCAATCTCATACGCCCGCCCGCCGGAGAGCTCTAAAACTCCCTTCAACTCTTTGGGATTGGCGGTAAGATTTGCATCTTTTTTAAAGTCGAGGGTGAGGCCCTTCGCCGTCTCCGTGAGCTTCTGCGGCGCAGGATTGTCGAGAATGTCCGGATCCTCTGGAAAAAACACCGCGGAAGATTCGCGCCGGCCCGTTTCGGCAATCAGCCGGAAGCCATCTTCTGTAGCTTGGAAGAATGCACGGTCGCCCGGCGGCAACGCATCGGGGAGCAGTCGAGCCAGACGCTTCCAAATCTCGACGCCAGGCCCATCATCCCGCTCAGTCGCAGGGGGCGCCGCAACAATCCTCTGCGTAATCTCCAGATCCGCCTTGCCCGGAATGCAGCTTGCGCGACAGACCAGCCAATCGACCTTGGCGTGGAGGACAACCGTTCCCGGCGTCACCGATTTTGCAAGCTCCAACCTGAACGGGTAGAGGACCTCGTCTTCATACCCGTAGTCCATCAGCGGCCCCAGCGGCAGACGCTTCGGCGCGGTAAACTGCAACGGCCCCACCGTCACGCCTTCAGGAAGCGTCCAGTGAATGTGCGGCGGCAGGCCCGCATCGCCGGGATTGCTCCAATAGACATGCCAACCCGGCTCCAGCTTGAAATAGAGCCCGCCGTGGTCGCCACCTCCCGGAGTCAGCTGGGCATTACGGAACACCAGCTGCACATGCACGTGCGGCGCATCCGCGGAGCTCGAAGCAGCCCAGGCCTGGAGGCTTGCAGTGAGTGCAAGAGTAAACGCGAAAATCAATCGCATGGGGCGCATGAGCGAGGAACTCTGACTCCTCAACAGTTGGACTCAGTCTACCGGACGAGAGTCGCGAAAGGACGAAACAGGAGCATTCGATTCCCTATTCCCTGTTCCCTGCTTTTACACGTCCAAGTCGTCGTCCGCCGCGGTGGCAACGGCCGTGCCCCGGCGCTTGGCCAGCAGGTAGCCGCGCAGGAAGGGCTCAAGATAGCCGTCGAGCACCTTATCCACATCGCCTACCTCGACCTTTGTTCGATGATCCTTGGCCATGCGATAGGGCTGCAAGACATAGGAGCGGATCTGCGAACCGAAGTTGATTTCGAGCTTCGAATCTTCCAGTTTCTTGCTCACCGCCCGCTTCTTTTCGAGTTCATATTCATAGAGCCGCGACCGCAGCATCTTCATCGCCTTGTCGCGATTCTTGTGCTGCGAGCGCTCGTTCTGGCATTGGACGACGATGCCCGTCGGCAAGTGCGTCATGCGCACAGCCGAGTCGGTGGTGTTCACGTGCTGCCCACCCTTGCCGCCGGAGCGATAGGTATCGATGCGCAGGTCTTCAACCTTCAGGTCAACGTGAATCGTCTCGTCGATCTCCGGCGAAACATAGACCGACGCAAAAGACGTGTGCCGCCGCTTGGCCTGGTCGAATGGCGAGATCCTCACCAGCCGGTGCACGCCGCTCTCGCCGGCCAGCTGCCCAAAAGCGTATTCGCCGGTGATGGTGAATGTGGCCGATTTGATGCCCGCCTCTTCGCCGTCCTGGTAGTCGTTCATCTCGGTCTTGAAGCCCTGCTGCTCGGCCCAGCGCAGATACATGCGCATCAGCATCTCGGCCCAGTCCTGGCTTTCCGTGCCGCCCGCGCCGGGGTGAACGGTGACGATGGCATTCAGCGGGTCGGCCTCGCCATTCAACATCGTCCGCGCTTCGAGCTCCTCGTTGAAGACGGCCAGGGCCTTGATGTCGCGTTCGAGATCCGCCAGCACATCCTCGCCCTCCTTCGCCAGTTCGAAGTAGGCTTCGATATCGCCCGCACGGCGCACCAACTCCTCATCGTCGGCGACCATCACTTCCAGGCGCTTTTTGTCGCGCATTAAAGGCTTAGTCGCGTTTGGATTGGACCAGAGCGTAGGATCGGCCAGTTTGGTCTCTATTTCGGCGAGTTCCCTGCGGATGCGAGCAGGGTCAAAGATACTCCCGCAGGTCGCGGACTTGATCGCGCACGGGAGCGTAAGCGAATTCGAGATCGTTGATCGACATGCTTGGCTCTAGACCTGACTTTGGGTTGGGCTGTGGACTGCTATTCTTTCGACTGTTTCAGCATATCACCGCACCGACTTCGGTGGGTTCGGCGGCCATCAGGGCACAGGAAGAGTCAAGTATACCGCTTTACATATAACACGACTCGGTATATCCTGATTCTGGATGATTCAAAGCTTTAAAGACGCTTGGACAAGGGAACTGTATGAGTCGGGTTCCGGCAGGCGCTGGGCAGGTATCCGGTCAACAGCCCAGCGCAAGCTTGACCAGATTGACGCGTCAAGCTCTCTCGACGACCTGCGGACTCCTCCGGGAAATCGACTGGAGGCTTTGAAGGGCGATAGGAGCGGCCAACACAGCATACGGATCAACGATCAATACCGCATCTGCTTCGTCTGGAAGGACGATGGTGCGCACGAAGTTGAGATCGCCGATTACCACTGATGGGAGGACGAGAATGACGATCAAGAGACCCGCGACAGGATGGAAGTTACAGAGAGTTACGACGCATCCAGGCGAGATGCTGCGCGAGGAGTTTCTTCTTCCTCTCGGCATTACACAGAATGCGCTGGCGATGAAAATCCGCGTCCCTGCCACACGCATCGGCGACATCGTTCATGGCCGGCGAGCGGTCACGCCGGACACGGCTCTTCGCCTGTCACGCTTCTTCGGCAACAGCCCAGAGTTCTGGCTCAACCTCCAGCAGATGCACGACCTGTCAAAGGCCCGGCTCGAACTGAGCAAGACAATTGAGCGGGATGTTGAGGCCTACGCCGGGGCGTGAGTGGCCCATATCTCGATTTCGAGAAGTGCAAGACCGCAGAGAATTGACCACAACCGCCCCCGTAGCTAACGGGAACGAATCAACTTCCTCCCCGACCAGGCGATCATCCCGAAAGACAAGATGGCACAGAACCACGCAAAGAGGTCGCCGTGCGCTGTGTAAAAGGTAACATCGCTGCGGAAGCCGTATTCGGCGGGCAGCGCGTCCACTGCATGGCGGGGAATGCTCTGCCGGACGCGCCCGTAGGGATCAATGGCCGCTGTCACTCCGTTATTGGTGTCGCGCAAGATCCAGCGGCGGTTTTCGATGGCCCTCATGCGCAACATGTTCAGGTGCTGCCAGGGAGCGCTGGTATCGCCGTACCATCCATCGTCGCTGATGTTGACCAGCGCCTCTGCGCCGAGTTGCGAAAATTCCCGCACCTCGTCGGCGAAGACCGCTTCGTAACAAATGAAGACGCCGTAGCGATGGCCGCCGAGCCGGAAAATCTTGTGCTCATCGCCGCGTGTGAACGAAGAGACGCGACCGGTGAGCTTGTGGGCAAAGCTCAGAAGGTTCTGGAAGGGGATGTACTCGCCAAAGGGGACAAGGTGGATCTTGTCGTACCGGCCCACGCGCGAGCCGTCCGAGCCGACGATGACGGCGGAGTTGTAATAGCGCGGGGACTGCGCATCGCCGGAGAGATCCGCGCCGATATTGCCCACCACCAGCGGCGCCTGTACCGACCGCGCAATGCCGATAACCGCCTGCTGGAATCTCGGATCCGCTTCTTCGAAGGGCGCAGGAGACTCAGGCCACACGATCAGATCGGGATGCGTAGGATACGGCGGGCAGATGATCTCGCCTGCGGGCGCGCCGGTCTGCGGGACTCCGGCGATGTAGGATTTGCAGTTCTCCGCAGCTAGCCGCTTGAACTCGGCGATATGTCTCTCCCACTCGCCGGGGCCTTGCCAGTAGCCGGTGCCCCCTACGTCGAGGTTGGGCTGGATGAGGACGGCGGTGGCTGTGGTCGCGGACTGCGGAACAGGCAAGACCCCGTACCCATTGGCAAGGAACATGATCGTCAGAACCACCACAAAGTACCAGCTCGCGATGCGAAAACGCGTGACCTGGCCTTTAGTTTGCTCGGCCGTAAGCATGAATCCAGCGATGAGCGCATTCGCAGCCACCAGCAAGAAGCTAATCCCATAGACGCCCGTCCATGGCGCAAGCTGATTCACGATCCCGTTGTCGACCTGCGAGTAGCCAAGCTGATCCCACGGAACCGACGTGATCCGCGCAGCCGCCAACTCCAGCGCCGTCCACAAAATTGGCGCAGCAGCCAGAGCCCACCGCGTGCTTCCGGTCGCCCGGCGAACCAGCGTTAAGCTCAGTCCAAAGAGCCCAAAATAGAGTCCCAGCACCATGCTGTAGGCAATCAGCAGCAGCGTCGGCGCCATCGGCGGCATATCGCCGTAGTGGAGCATGGTATCGCGCACCCAGTAACAGTTGCCCATATACCAAAGCACGCCGCAGAGATAAGAGAGCAGGAAGGCGCGGCGCAGCGGGCGAGGTCCATCGACACACTCAGGCGATAGCAGCGCCCAGAGTAGCGGGACCAGCCCAAACCATGCGAAGACCGGCCGCCAGGGGGGCATAGGCCCGGCTATTGGAAACGGCAACTCAAGCAGGCCGGCGGAGAGACCCGCCGCGGCCCACAACCTCCAGCTTCCTAACTTCCAGGATGTGCGCTGCATACTGCGCCGAGTCTATCGTATTGACCGCATTGCCGACGAGCGAGCAGAATCCAGTTACAATCAATTCATGCAACAGTTCGCGATCATCGCAATGCGCGTGTTGGAAGTGATGTTCTTCGTCGGGCTCGCCGGCTCGACCATTGTCGTCCTGATCAGCTTCGCCGAAGACGGCAAGGAGCTCTTCGGCAAGGACGAACCACCTGAGTCTCGGGCCGGATAGCGTGGTCGGTCCTCTCGCTTTCTTTTGATTGACTCCGCCTTGTTCTGGAAATAAACTTGTCGCAGGGCGTATCGTTCATTTCGCTCCCTCAACCCCAGAAAGCTGACCGGCGCCAACACAGGAACAATGGCATCTACCCGAACGACCGTAGCCCCACCATCGGACCGTGTCCGGCTCATTGTGGCATCCTCCGTGATGCTCACGTTTATCTCGTTTTGGCGCGCAGCGGCCATTGTTCTCTGCGACTTAGGCTCCTCAGCCTTTTACGCTGGAGGCATCGCTGAAGAGGCCGTAGGGGCGGCGGCCCCATGGTTCATCCTCGGCATCATGCTCTTCAGCTTCGCGGTGCGCGCGGTCTACGTCGAGAGCTGTTCGATGTTCACCCGCGGCGGGGTCTACCGCGTGGTCAAGGAGGCTCTGGGCGGCACCTTTGCCAAGCTGAGCGTCTCGGCACTGATGTTCGATTACATCCTCACGGGCCCGATCTCGGGTGTGTCTGCCGGCCAGTACATCACGGGCCTGATGAATGAGCTGCTGTCGGTGGCCAACAACAGCCACTGGCTTCCTCCGGCTCTGATCGATCCGAAAGGCAATCCCTTCCAGTTCAATATGGATCACACCTCGGCAGTCTTTGCGGCCGCGGTAACGATCTATTACTGGTGGCAAAACATCAAGGGCATCGAGGAGTCGAGCGGCAAGGCTCTGCGCGTTATGCAGATCACCACCGTGATGGTGATCGTGCTGCTGGCCTGGGGCGCCTTCTCGGTGATGGTGCGTGGCATTCATCTGCCGCCGCCGCCCACAGCATCGAATTTGAAGTTCAGCCAAGATGCTCTTGGATTCCTCAGGGGCACCTCGCTGGTTCCGGTCCTCGGACTCTTTGGGATACTGATGGCATTTGGGCACTCGGTGCTGGCGATGAGCGGCGAAGAGAGTCTGGCCCAGGTCAATCGCGAGATCCAGCATCCCAAGCTCAAGAACCTGAAGCGGGCTGCGATCGTGATCGCGCTTTACAGCCTGATCTTCACCGGCGGCGCAACCCTGCTGGCCTCGATGCTGATTCCCACATGGGAGCGCACGCACATCTACCAGGACAACCTGATCGCCGGCCTGGCGATGTACATGGTCGGACCGCTCTTCTGGCGGATTGCCTTCCGCATCTTTGTGGTGCTGGTCGGCTTTTTGATTCTCTCGGGCGCGATCAACACCTCGATGATCGGCTCAACGGGCGTGCTGATGCGCGTGGCCGAGGACGGAGTGCTGACCGACTGGTTCCGCAAGCCGCACTCGAAGTTCGGCACCAGCTATCGCATCGTCAACCTGATCTTCATCCTCCAGATGGTCACCATCATCGCCAGCCGCGGCGATGTCATTATGCTGGGCGAGGCTTACGCCTTCGGCGTCATCTGGTCCTTCACGTTTAATAGCCTTGCCATGCTGGTCCTGCGCTGGAAGTACCACGGCGAACGCGGCTGGAAGGTCCCACCGAATATCCGCATCGGCAGCCAGGAGATCCCCATCGGCCTGATCTCGGTCTTCCTGGTTCTGCTGACGACCGCCATTGTCAATCTCTTCACCAAATCGGTGGCTACGGTCAGCGGAACTCTCTTTGCCGCGGCCTTCTTCATCATCTTCACCGTCTCCGAGCGTGCCAACCAGCGCAAGCACGCCCTGACCGCGCGTCAGATGAAGGATCAGTTCCAACTGGAGCACCAGGATACGGTAAGCCGTGAGTCGGTGGCTATTCGTCCCGGCTCCGTCATGGTGACCATGCGGGACGCTGCGAACCCACTGGCGCTCAAGTGGACGCTGGCTCACACCAGCACCGTGGACCAGGATGTGGTGGTCATCAGCATCCGCATGATGGGCGCGGGAGGACCGGAGTATCTGAGCGCCGAGGACCAGAGCTTCAGCGAACACGAGCAGATGGTCTTCACCAAAGCGGTCTCGGTGGCCGAGAGCTTTGGAAAGAAGGTTTCGCTGCTCGTGGTTCCGGCCGGAGACGTTTTTGCAGCGCTGGTGCAGGGCGCAAACTCGCTTGAGGTTGACTCGGTGGTCTCCGGCGTCTCAAGCTCGATGACGGCCGAAGATCAGGCCTTCTATCTCGGGCAGGCCTGGGAGGCGCTGCCGGAGCCAAAGCGGCAGTTCAACTTCTATGTCATCGGCCACGATGGCGAGGTCAAGGTCTTCTATATTGGGCCGCATGCGCCCGCGCTCAGTCCTGAAGACGTGCAACTGGTGCACCGCCTATGGCTGAATATGCGGCGCGATCCCTCGATGCAGGAGCTGCATCATAGCGACATCATCACCTATGCGCTGACCCATCTGGCAGGCCAGTACGCCCGCGAGAAGCAGGAGATTTTGCGCGACCTGCGCAACTATCGCGCGGCGCAAACTCCCGCCAGCGTGAAGCTCGGCGGACAGGATCTTTCGCGGCTTCCCGCGACGGCTGCCGCCGGCCGCGACCTGACGCCGCCTCGACCCTCGCACTATCTCTAGACCGAGTCTCCCGGCGCGAGGCGCAGCACCTTCACCTTTGAATCGACCATCGCATCCAGCTGATCGGGGGTTCCCGTCAGTGCGGGAAAGGTTCCGAAGTGGATGGGAAGAATCGTCTCGGCGCCCAGCAACTTCACTGCCACCGCAGCCTCCCTCGGTCCCATGGTGTAGTGGTCTCCAATGGGAAGCATCGCGACCTCGGGCCGGTAGAGCTCGCCAATCAGCTTCATGTCTCCAAAGACGGCGGTGTCTCCGGCATCGTAGAGGACTGGTCCATCCGCAATGGTGAGCACGTATCCAGCCGCGACCCCTAAATAGTGGCTTCCCCGCTCGTCCTGGGTACCAGAGGAGTGTTTGGCCTCGACCATCGTCGCCGCTACATCGTCCAGCTTCACCGTGCCGCCCAGATTCATCCCGATCGTGTTGGCCACTCCCTTGGCAGCGACCCAACTCGCCAACTCATAGACGGCGACCACTGTCGAGCTGTGCTTCTTCGCAACAGGCACGACATCGGAGATGTGATCGTCGTGGCCATGCGTCAGCAGGATGTACTGAATCTTCTCGGGCAGTGCAAAATCCTTGGGGTATTTGGGATTGTGGGTAATGAACGGGTCGACCAGGATATTCGTTCCTTTGGCAGTCTGGATGAGCACCGTCGCATGGCCCAGCCAGGTGATGCGGGTTCCTTTCAACGGCATCGTGGTTACTCCCTTCCTCTGATGAAGTGAATCCGGCGGTCATGAAGCCGTAAGGTGGGCTCGATGCATCGATCACGGTCAGCCGCTGACGCAGCGCTTTTAAGAAGATGCGTCACTTGGAGAAAAGGCTGCCGAAAAGCCGCCACCGCGCTGCGCTCGGACTCAGCGGGTCACCAGGATCTCCGAGACGCTGTCTTTGGCAAGAAACTGCCGGTAGTCGGACCAGGCAGCAAAGAGCTGCTTGATGGTGCGGTTGGTAAAGGCGCGCTGCAGCGGGAACTGCTGCGTGAGCTGCATCTCGACGTCGTCGCCAGCTGTGACGTGAAAACGGTAGTGCATCGTCTCCTCGCCCTGCGTCCGCGTGTGGCAAAAGGCCAGCACCTGTCCCTCTGGATTGGTGGCCTCAAAGAGGCGCGCCACCACCGGTTCGACGAATGACTCCGGAAGATAGTCGAGCGCGGTCCACAACAGAACCACATCGAATTTGCGCCCGGAAAACTTGAGCGCATGTTCCAGAAAGCCCTCGATATTCCACTCCGGCTTGCCATCCGAGTCGGTGCCTGTCTGCCAGCTTCCCGTGCAGGCATCGTGGACCACATCGGCCAGAAAGACGCTGTGGCCCAGCCCGGTGAGGTAGTTGATGTTTGCCGGCGAGGTTGTGCCGATGTCGATGATCTGCAGACCCGGCTCAGACTGCAGCCGCTTGCGCAAGGCCGCCCATCCGCCCGAGTGGCGCGGTATTCTGGGCCCTCCGATGCCTTGAGCCGGCGCCGCAGGGCCGCTCTCCTGCCTCTTGTTGAGCCAACGGCTAAGCAACTTAAAATTCCCTCGCGCGCCGGTTGCAACGTCTCCAACCGGCGCGCAACTTTCCGTCATTGGATGTTTCCGGACTGCGGTCCGTTTCCGCCATCGGGCAGCTTGGAGACGCCCTGCGTCAGGTCAACCTTGCCGCGGAAGTTCGCGTTGTCCTCGACCGACAGGCGCAGAGCGCGGATGTCGCCCTCCAGTGCGCTGCCGGCGCGCAGCTCGACGCGGCCGCTGGCAACCAGGTTGCCCTGAACCCGGCCCAGGATCAGGATGTCTTTCGCCGAGAGGTTGGCCGCAACGTTTGCTTCGGGACCAATCGTGAGGCGGCTTTCCTGCAGAGTCACGGTGCCCTCTACCCGGCCGTCGACGATCAGGTCCTCGCTGCCCTTTACCTCTCCGAGTATCACCACGGTCTTGCCGATGCGCGCTGGAATGTTTTCAATTGCCATCGTAGATTCCTTCCTTGGCTTTCGTTCAACTCTGCCGTTAAAAGTGGGGGAGTTTCGTCGTTCTCGCGCTGCCGTCGCTCGTTAGCGGCGGCGCAGCGCCGAGGCATCAGTTTCAGTCTACGAGACCTTGCCTAATACAACTGGCCCTGCTCGAACTATACGCAACGCGGCCTCATTGCTTCAATCTTCATCCGGTAAAAGACGCCGAACGAGCCGGTTTAACGTCTAACTGAGCAAGGATCTCAACTCGCAATCGATGGAAGGCCCATGCCGGCTAAACTGCCCACGTCAGCTAAACTGAAAGACGTGCGCATCCCTCTCGCACTCCTGCCAGCTCTGATCTTCGCCGTCACGGCGCACGGTCAGACAGCCCAAGCTCTGGCGCCTGCCCAGGCCCAGGCGCTGGTCACTCGCGCATTGACCGCCGAGTTGCACGCAGCGCAAGACACAGACCATCCCATGCGCTACCGGCTACACCGTTCGAGCCCGCGCATCACCTCGACCAAAGAGATCATCGAAACCCGTGAAGGTTTCGTCGCGCGGCTGATTGAGGTCAACGACCGGCCACTCAGCCCCGATGAAGAACAGAAAGAACAGGCCCGGCTCGACGCGCTGCTCAGCGATCCAAGCCGCCAGCGCCATCGCAAGCAGAGCGAAGACGAGGACACAGGCATCGTCCTCAAGTTGCTGCGCATGTTGCCCCAGGCCTTCCTCTACGACTACGCGGGTCCCGGCCAAGGCCCTGCGGGACTCGTGGAGAAGTTCCGCTTACACCCCAACCCGCACTTTGACCCGCCTGACCTCGAAACGCAGGCTCTGACCGCTATGACCGGCGAGGTCTGGATCGATGCGGCAGGAGAGCGCGTGGTGCGCCTGGAGGGCCACCTGCAGCAAGACACCGACTACGGCTGGGGAATTCTGGGCAAGCTCGATAAAGGCGGATGGGTGGTCCTCGAGCAGACAAATGTTGGAGCGGGCCAGTGGCGCATCGCCCGCTTTCAGATGAAGATGAACCTGCGAATACTCTTCAAGACCAAAAGCTTCGACACGACGCAGGAGATGACGGGATATGCGCCCGTCCCGGCGAGCCTCGACTACCGCCGCGCCATACAGATGCTGCGCAGCGCGCCCGCAGCGACGGCGCACGGCGGGGGCTAATTGAGCGCCATGAAAAATCCGGCCCCGCCCGCAATGGGTGAGGCCGGATTGGTTCGTGCGCTGCTCATCCAATTACATCTTTGCGAAGACAATGACGAGGGTGAACAGTGTTAGGGACTCGATCAGAGCCAGACCGAGGACCAGGAAGGTAAAGATCGCAGGACGCGCTCCGGGGTTGCGGGCAACTGCTTCGACGGCCGAACCCACGGCGCGTCCCTGACCCATGCCACAGAGACCGGCAGCCAGGCCCATACCCAAACCAGCGCCGATCGGCACCAGACTGACAGCGGCAGTGCCGCCATCCGCGAAGGCCGGAACGGCGAAGCAAAGCGCCGAAAGGGCCATGAACAAATACTGTAGTTTCCGCATAGTTCTCCAGCTTCCCTTTGAATTGGCCGCCAGTGGGTGGTTGAGGCTCACCGTGCTGGCCCCCTCACGCTTGCAGCCTACCGTTTACCCGGAGCGGAAGCGCTCTCCGGCGGAATCTCGAAAAACAGCTTCCAGCTCTTAGCCTTTAGCTCTGTAGTACGTCCGCGCATTGTCACAGCCGGAAGCTAAAAGCTAGCAGCGAATAGCTGCTCTTAGTGTTCGTGCGAAACCGCCAGCGAAAGATAAATCATGGTCAGGAGCATGAACACGAATGCTTGAATCAGCGAAACGAACAGGTGCAGTCCCAGGAAGATCACTGGAACGCCGACCGGAACGAGCGAAAAGAAGACCATCGTCACCAGATCGCCGGCAAACATATTGGCGTAAAGACGAACGCTGAGCGACATGATGCGGATGACATCGGAGAAGATCTCGATGGGAAAGATCAACCAAGCCATCCACCAGACCGGCCCGGCGAAGTGTTTGAGATAACCGATCGGCCCTTGCGCGCGGATGCCGTGAAAGTTGTAAAAGAAGAAGGTCGGAATGGCCAGTCCCAGAGTCACCATGATCGAAGTGGTAGGAGCGGTGATGCCGGGAATTAACCCGCTCAAGTTGCATATGAGAACAAAGAGAAAAATACAGGTGACGTAAGCCTGGAAGCGCTCGTAGCCGTGGCCTATCACCTGTTCAGCCTGTCCGCCGATGAATTCGTGGAGCATCTCCGCGACGTGCTGTACCGGGTTGGCTCTTTCCACCGAGAGGCTGACGCGAATAAAGAAGAAGACGGCGATGAGGCCGCCTGCGATCATTAGCTCTAGGGCGAGGGCGCGATTGACTCCCAGCGCTTTTTCAGCGGCCACAACCGGAGAAAGACCGATCGATTGAAAAGCCTTGAGCTCGATGCCCATCAAGTGGGCGTTCAACCACTGTACGAGTGCAAAAGATTCCGGCATGAAAACTCGGGTTCCTTCCGCCTCCGGGCGGCAGACCGAATGCGCCGCGGAGCCTATTCGCTTTGTCCGTTCCAGCCTCAATCAGCCGCCGCATACATCAGCCGCGCATCAGGCGGATCGCCTCCCAGCCGATGGCCAATACTGCCAGACCCAGGCCGAAAAGAAGCGCCGCAACCGAGCCATGGAAACACTTCAGGCTACCATAGATGACCGCTGCGAAGACTGTGAGCCGAAGCACAAAGAAGAGCACGACCACTTGAGCGCTGGCGGGAGTCCGTTGCTTTTCCATTCTGGCGTTCATGATGCGCACCAGACGTTCCCACTCCCAGATACTGGCAGCCGAGATCAGCGTACCCGTCGCGAGCATCGCCCCACTGCGCCAGCCCCCGCCAATCGCAACCAATAGAGCGGAAATCACCCCTAGAATCAGCGTGTTGCGCAAGGCCCGCTTGAGCATCGCATCCAGATCTGCCTGGGTAAGGTCAACTATCGGGTGGGTTTCCTGGCTCATGGTCGGTTGTCATCACTTCTCTCTTCGGTCCCGTTCTGGATCGGCTCGTCCTTTCGGGACTTCTTCTCAGCGGCAACCACCGTTTGGATCACATAAAACAGCCCGGCCACGCTCCCAAAGACAATCCCGGCAATCGCAATCCAGTGTTGATCCAGGCAGCTATCTGCCCACCAGCCGATGCCCCAGCCGAGAACCACCGCAGCCGGCAGCACGAACGCCAGTTGGATCAGCTTTTCTGCTTCGACGTATCCGCGAAGGGCGCCGGAGCCCTTCGAGGGCTGCTTGTCATCCGGAATGGGGCGGTGGAGGGGCATCCTTCGTGATTATCGACCATCGATACCCATCCGCGCGAAACAAGAGAGGAGTGACCTACTTATTGGTCTTCCAGGTGGCGAGTTTCCAGGCCTTGACCCGGTACTTGCCTTCGTCCTCAGACAATTGGGTAAATTGGAAGAATTTGTTGACGGAACCTGCCGCCATTCCCGGAGCGGTCCCATTTGGGCCTTGCGTGGTGACCATGCCCCCACCGCCTACGGTCACCGTGGTGCTCGCCTCGTAGTAGAAAATCTTGCCCGCCTCGGCGGTGAAAGAGGTCACACCGACCGCCTTCCTATCTCCCTGCGCATTCACGCATAAGTGATGGACACCGGGAGTAACATTCGCGACAAAATATGAGTCGCCATAGTTGGCGCCTACCCAGTTTCCGTCCACTCCATAGCGAACAGTAACCAAATGGAAGCTGGCTCTCCTGTTTTGTTCTTCCACAAAGATAATCTGCGCTTTGCCTGCCGGAGGAGGCTCGGGCGCCAGATGATCTCTCTGCGTGGAAACGTCGAATTTGACGCTGTCGTCGCCGCAGGCATCCGGCAGGATGGTCTTGGCCCAGGCTTGCATCGCTGGGAGCAGCGACGCACAGAGCAGTAATAGAAAAAATCTGGATTTCATGCCAACCATCATACGCGGGCCGGTCGACCGACCTGTGCCACCGATCACACGGCCATGTTCATCCCACCCCACTCGTCTAGCTCACCTCCCGCGCAATGAACGATATACTGGCAATTGCACCGTACAGGCAGTTTTCAGCAAAGGAAATCAAGAGTGTTCGATTCGGAATTTGAGCGCAGCCTCTTCGACCTGCGCAAGACAAAACTCGAGGAGATCGTCAAGCTGGGCCAAGCGGCCTACCCCAACCAGTTCCCTGCCTCGCACACGATTCCCGAGGTGCGCGAAAGGTGGGGCGATGTCCAATTCGATTCAGGTCCGGAAGCCCCTGAAGCCGCGCGCATCACAGTGGCCGTCGCTGGACGCATCATGGCCATCCGCGCGCAGGGCAAGGCCGGCTTCGCGACCCTGCAGCAGGGTGGCCAGAGGCTGCAGATCTACGTCCGCCTCGACGCCGTCGGCGAAGAGGGCTTCGCGCTCTACAAGCTCCTCGATCTGGGCGACCACATCGGCGTCACAGGCTACCTCTTCCGCACACGCACCGGCGAGCTGACGATTCACGTCGAGCGGCTCACCTTCCTCTCTAAAGCAATGCTGGCGCTGCCGGAGAAGTTTCACGGCCTGGCCGACGTCGAATTGCGCTACCGCCAGCGCTACGTCGATCTCTTTGCCAATCTCGACAGCCGCGAGGTCTTCGTCAAGCGCGCCAAGGCTCTGCAGGCCATCCGCCGATTCTTTGACGAGCGCGGATACCTTGAGGTCGAGACGCCGATGATGCAGCAGATCGCCGGCGGAGCGGCTGCGCGGCCCTTCAAGACGCATCACAACGCACTCGATCAGGATCTCTTTCTGCGCATCGCGCCTGAACTCTATTTGAAGCGGCTGGTTGTCGGCGGCTTCGATCGCGTCTACGAGATCAACCGCAACTTCCGCAACGAAGGTGTCAGCACGCAGCACAATCCCGAGTTCACGATGCTGGAGTTCTATCAGGCCTACGCGAATTATCACGACCTGATGCAAATCACCGAGGATCTGATTGAATTCGTCGCGCGCGAGGTGAACGGAACCACGATCACCGAGTTCAACGGCCACACCATCGATCTGAGCAAGTGGACCCGGCTCACGATGCGCGAGGCCATCCGCCAGTATTGGCCTGAGGAGGCGGGCGCCAAGCCCGCGCTCACGGCCTTCGAGTCGGCGCAGGTCTTGCAGGTGCGTCTCCATGCGGCGATGAGTTCGCTGGAGAAGGCCGTCGGCGAGACGGCACACCTCAGCCCGGAGCGGATCGCCGAACTCAAGACGATGCATGGAGCCATCACCGCCGTCTACTACGACTCGCTCAAGAACGCGCCGATCGGCAAGTCCGTCTACAATCTCTTCGAGGCAGTCGTCGAGCCTTTCCTCGTTCAGCCGACCATCATCTACGACTATCCGGTCGAAGTCTCGCCGCTCTCCAAGGCCAAGCCCGATGATCCAGCCCACGTCGAGCGCTTCGAGTTCTTCTGTGGCGGCTTTGAGCTGGGCAACGCCTTCAGCGAGCTGAACGATCCAGTGGAGCAGCACAAGCGCTTCGCCCAGCAACTGGCTGAGCGCGACCGCGGCGACGACGAGGCCCACCAGATGGACGAGGACTACGTGCGCGCGCTGGCCTATGGTTTGCCTCCGACCGGAGGCGAAGGTGTTGGCATCGACCGTTTGGTGATGCTGCTGACGGGCTCCAAGTCCATCCGCGACGTGATTCTCTTCCCGTTGATGAGAAACAGGGAACAGGGGTCAGAGATCAGAGATCAGGGTTAGGAGCCGGACATGGGCGACACGAAGGAAAATCGCGAAGGCTGGTTCGAACGCTATACCGGTTTCAAAAATGTCCTCAAGCCAGGCTCCGATGAGAAGTATCCTTGCCTCTGCTGCGGCTACCGAACACTGCCTGAACGCGGAGGCTACGACATATGCCCCGTGTGTTTCTGGGAAGATGACGGACAAGATGACCACGATGCCGACGATGTACGAGGCGGACCAAATTCTACTTTGAGTCTCACTCAAGCCCGTTCCAATTTTCTTCGGATCGGAGCATGTGAGGATCGAGTTCTCAAACACGTTCGCAAGCCTTTGGAATCGGAGATCGATGCCACGCCAGGTGATCCATCCCTGATCTTTGATCTCTGACCCCTGATCTCTGGAGCACCATGAACATTCTCTTCATCGGCGACATCTTCGGCAGCGCGGGCCGCAGGATCGTGCGCGAACACATCGGCCATCTGCGCCAGGCGCATAACGTCGAGCTGATTGTCATCAATGCCGAAAACGCTGCCGGTGGTTTTGGCCTGACCCCGCAGCTCGCCGAAGATCTCTTCGATCTTGGCGCCGACGTTCTCACCACCGGCAACCACGTCTGGGACAAACGCGAGCTGATCGACTACATGAATTCAGTCCCCGCGGACAGCCAAGAGCGCCCGCGCCGCGTGCTGCGGCCGGCTAATCTTCAGCCGGGACTGCCGGGCTACGGCGTCTTCGAGGGAACGACCGAGAGCGGCGTGGAGTACGCGGTGATCGACCTGCAGGGCTGTGTCTTCATGAACACAACCACCGACCCCTTTCAAACCGTCAACGCTCTGCTTGCCGGCATCCAAGCCAAGGTCATTGTGGTTGACTTCCACGCCGAGGCCACCAGCGAAAAGGTCGCCATGGGCTGGCACCTCGAAGGGCGGGCCACCGCGATGCTGGGCACACATACTCACATCCCGACCGCCGACGAGCGCGTGCTGCCCGGCGGAACCGCCTACCAGACCGACGTGGGAATGAGCGGCCCCTACGACAGCGTGATCGGCGTGGAAAAGGAGCTGGTGCTGCGCAAGTTTCTCACCGGAATGCCGGGCAAGTTTGAGGCAGCCAAGGGAAATCCGAAGCTCTGCGCCGCGCTTGTTGCCTGCGATCCGGAGACGGGCCGCGCGCTGCGCATCCAGCGCATCATGCTGGGCGAGTGAGATAGCACCACGATCCTTCCGGCTCCTCTCCTGGCATCGAGGCAGGAAAAAAGGGCAGCCTGATGCAGGCTGCCCTTGATGACCCAGGAGGAGGGGAATACTGGCGCCGGAGCCCCGTCTGTTCCGGCGCGTTCAATCGATCGAGGTGCGCAACGAGTTACTCACCCGTTGGTTTGTGGCTCCCTGCAGACGGCTTGGCCGGGTGATGCACCGGAGCCGTCTTCTTCGCCGGAACGACTACGCCGTCTTTCAGCACGATCTGCGCGGTCTGCACTCTACTCTCGGTAGCTGCAACCTGTGTATAGGAGTCGTAGGTGCCGTCAAGCTCCGCTGCCGGTTGAATCCCGTACACCGTATCCACTGCCGGAATATCCTTGTCGGCCAGCGGCGTCTTCAGATTGACGATGAAGTCGGCGTATTTTGGGGTAGCTTCTTTGGCGTCCCGAGACACTGCTAGTTGAATCACCGAATTGGTGGCTGAGATCACCACTCCCGGGACCGGAGTTGCCTTGTCTTTCATGATCGACCAGAGCGCGTCGACATCGGGCTGGTCGCCGTTGGCCAGGATGTACTCCTTGTCGTCGAGCGCCAGGGAGTTCTTGTCGGGGGTCGTTGTCATTAGATCGTGAACAACCTCGGCTGGCGTTTTGGCGGGGATAATGACGAAAGATGCCGGCGGAAAGACCGTGGCCGCCGCCTGGGCCTTGATGGCATCCATTTGGGCCTTGAGGGCATCCGCTCCATCAGCGATGCCGTGATACTTCTGGTAGTAGAACTTCATCTTGTCTGCGACGGGCGTCTTCAGTTGGGGCGGGACAAAGTTCCATGCGCGGGCGTAGAACCAGATTGCCTGCACCAGGTCGTTTCCATCGGCATCCCTTGCAGTTTTGGCATCCGCCTTGGTTTTGGTCTTTGCGTCGGGATCGGTAGCCGCCTTCGCTGCGATCTCGGCTACTCGCTGTGCCTTTGCGTCGATCTCTTCCTGTTTGGCATAGGTCTCAGCCAACTGCAGAGTATCCCACAGCGCCGGCCCCTTCTGTGTCTGATCGGCCGGATAGAGCATCAGCTCGGTGCGATACTCGGCGATGCCGTCTGTGAACTTACCGTTGGAGACATCGTCCAACGCGATTGCCGAGTGGAATGTCGGATAGGTTCCGGTGGTCAGCTTCTTCCACTCGTCTTCCGACGTGGCGGCAGGCTTGGTAGCCGACAGGCCCTTCTGGGCAAGGATCGCGGCATCATCGCAGGTCTGCGGACTGCTGCTCTTGCCGGTCTTTTGATCGACGCTTGCGCCGCACTGGCGATTCTTGATGAAGACCGAGATGAAGATGGCCTTCATGTTGCTGGGATCGACTTGCAACAGCCGGCCGGCCGCGCTGAGCGTCTTGTCGGCGTCGTTCAGCGACTGGTACGTGTCGATCAACGTGTCGAGAACGGCGGCCTTGACAACACTCTGCGGATAGCTCGACAAAAAGGCTTCCAGTTGGGACGCTTTGGCCTTGGGATCGGTTTGCGTGTTGGCCAGTTGATAGCTGTTGAATTCCTGCGGATCCTTGATGGTGATCGAATCTTGGGCTCGCAGCATGGGCGCGGCAACATAGCCGAGGCTCGCCAATGCCATCACAGACGCGAAGACTAGCTTCTTCATTCATTGCTCCTGGGAAATTCCAAAATGGAAATCAATGTTAAGCACCCGCTCGCGGTATGCGCAACCGTTCTTTATGGGCGGTTGAGCGCCGGGGTGACGGATCAACGATACCACGGCTTCCATTGCGGTGTTGGAAGGATTATAGAAAGCCTTGCCCCCCGTGACAAGCAAAGTTATGCAAGGCGGCAAGATTTCCCTTGGCAAGGCTGCCGGCGACGCTCCCAAGCGCGGCTGTAGCACTCCGGACGGCCCGGTCGGCCTGTCCGGATAGTAATCGCGGTCCCGGGCAGAAGAATGCCGGAATCTGCCCAGCTCCCCGTCTTGCCGCTCGATCGGGCTCATACCGGCTTAGACACCTGAATCGCGAAAATGGTTCCCGGCTGCAATTCGGGCTCTACTGCAGCAGCCTCACCAGCTCGGCCTGCTCGGCAAGGAAGGCGTCGTGGCCGTGAGCGCTGGTCATCTCCCGGTAGTCAGCGGCGACCCCGGCCGCTCGTATCGAATAAGCAAAATCGCGCACGTTTTGCGGCGGAAAGAGCCAGTCGGAGCTGATGCCGACAAAGCTCAGCCGGGCGCGAATCCCGCCGAAGGCCTCCTCTGGCGAGTTGAAGCCGCGCAGCGGGTCCCAGGTATCCATGGTGCGCAGGATCGCCAGATAGGAGTTGGCATCGAAGCGCTCGACGAAGCGCTCCCCCTGATAGTCGAGGTAGCCGGCGATATCGAAGCGCCCGCCGACCAGGCCGCCACCGAGGTTGTCCAGGCCCCAGGGATCCTCGCCGTTGCGGTTCGGTTTGCGCCCATAGCGCTCGTCAAAGAGCTCGGTCGATTTGTAGCTCATCATGCCCACCTGCCGGGCCAGTGAAAGCCCCCGCCGCGGAGGCCGTTGCGGCAGATAGTGGCCGCCCTTCCACTCCGGGTCGTGGATGATGGCCTGCCGTTGCAGATGGTTCAGCGCCAGGCCCATCGCCGACAGCGGCGCGACCCCGATGATCAGACCACGCTGCACCCGCTTGGGATCGTGAATGGCCCATTCGAGGGCCTGCATGCCGCCGATCGATCCGCCCAGCACCAGCCTGAGCCGACGCACTCCGAGCGAGTCGAGCAACTTGGCCTGCGCCCGCACATTGTCGCGAATCGAGACAAGCGGAAAATCCGGCCCGTAGCTCATGCCCGTCTCGGGATCGACCGAACCCGGCCCAGTAGACCCATAGCAGGAGCCGATCATGTTGATGCAGATAACGAAATCCTGCTCCAGAGAGAGCACCGCGCCTGGAGCGAAGATCTCTGGCCACCACGAGCCCACCAGCGCCGAGCCCGAGAGCGCGTGACAGACGAGCACGGCGTTGTCGCGGGCCGCGTTGAGCCGGCCATACACCGCATAGTGCAGTGTCACACCGGCCAGCACGCGGCCACACTCCAGCACAAGAGGCTCGTCGAGCACATAGTCGCCTTCATACGTGGGCGCGAGGGTTACGCTCCCTGTCCCGCGCGGAACTGGCCAGGCGTCGGCCCCGGTGCTCGGTTCGGTCATATTCTTCATTGTGCAACAAGACCCGCGCCTTCGGCTTTACAAGCGAACTTGTGGCCGTTGGCTGCTTCGATCGCCTGATCGAGATCGGCAAGGATGTCGCGGATATCCTCGATGCCCACGCTCAGACGCACCAGCTCTGGAGTGACACCAGTGTCGGCCTGCTCGGCCGGCGAAAGCTGCGCATGAGTCGTTGAAGCCGGGTGGATCACCAGCGACTTGGCATCGCCGATGTTGGCCACCAGCGAGAAAAGCTCCAATGTGTCGATCAGCTTCTTGCCCGCGTCGTAGCCGCCTTTAACGCCAAAGGTAAGAAGCGCCCCCTGCCCATTCGGCAGGTACTTCTTTGCCCGATCGTAGTACTGGTTCGATTCGAGGCCTGGATAGTTGACCCACTCCACGCCGGGGTGCTGTTCCAGGTGTTTGGCGACAGCCAGCGCATTTTGCGAGTGGCGCTCGAGGCGCAGATCCAATGTCTCAACTCCCTGCAGGATCAGGAAGGCGTTGAAGGGCGAGAGCGCCGCGCCTGTATCCCGCAGCCCCTGCACCCGCGCCTTGAGAATGAATGCCAGCGGCCCGAAGGCCTCGGTATACGAAAGACCGTGATACGAGGGGTCCGGCTCAGTGAAATCCTTGAAGCGCCCCGAGGCCGCCCAGTCGAATTTGCCCGCATCGACGATTACCCCGCCGATCGAGGTGCCGTGCCCGCCGAGAAACTTGGTGGCCGAGTTGACCACGATGTCCGCGCCCCACTCGATCGGCCGCACCAGCGCCGGTGAAGCGGAGGTATTATCGATCACCAGCGGCAGCTTGTGCTTGTGCGCGATGGCGGCGATCTTCTCAATGTCCACCACGTCGAGCTTGGGATTGCCTAGCGTTTCGGTGTAAACCGCCCGGGTATTGTCGTTGATCGCGGCCTCCAGCCCCTCGAAGTCGTCCGCATCCACAAACTTCACCGTAATTCCCAGCCGCGGCAGCGTGTAGTGAAAGAGATTGTAAGTGCCGCCATAAAGTGAAGTCGTCGAAACGATCTCGTCTCCAGCCCCGGCCAGCGTCGTCGCCACCAGCGTCTCGGCCGCCTGGCCCGAAGCCGTCGCCAGTCCCGCCGCGCCGCCCTCCAGCGCCGCGACACGCTTCTCCAGCACGTCGGTCGTCGGGTTCATGATGCGGGTGTAGATGTTGCCAAACTCCTTCAAGGCAAAGAGCCGCCCGGCATGGTCGGCATCTTGAAACAGATAAGACGTGGTCTGGTAGATCGGTACGGCCCGCGAACCGGTCGCCGGGTCGGGAGATTGGCCGGCGTGAACGGCCAGGGTGGCGAGGTGCTGCTGCTTGGCTTCTGACATGGTCGACTCCTTAGATTTGTGTCTTCTTGGGGATGTTTGGTTCTTCAACCTTCTTCATTCTTCATTGCAAGTGAAATCTCTGTAGCCCTTCATCAACACTGTCATCCTGAGCGAGCAAAGCGAGTCGAAGGACCTGCGTCTCCGGGTATCTCACCCACAAAAATCAAAACGGCCCGAATCCTCTTCGGACCCGGGCCGCCTGTCTTCAAGATCGGTTGCGCTTAGCGCATCTGCCGCTCAAGAGCCACACGGACCGGTCCGCACTCCATGCACATACACATGGCCATGACCGCGATTCCGTATTCCCTCAAGCTCTGCATAGATTGCAGTATCAACGGAATGCGCCGCCGATGTCAAATCATTTCGCCAACTTGCCAATCAACCCGCTAACTCGCCAACCTGCGAACTCCGCGAAGCGGAGGCCAACTCGCCAACTCCATTTGCAAACCAAACGCTCAAATCAGTCCGAAAGAACCGCCCGCCGGGGGCTTCTTCCCTATTCCCTATTCCCTTAGTCCCTCACTCCCCGTCCTTCCACACAAACGCCCCAGCCTGCGGCAAGCCAACGTGCGCCAGCACGCGATAGACAAACTGCCGCGCCATCTCAGTCGAATCGGCGGGCTTGTTGTAGAAGGCCGGAATGCAGGGAAAAATGACCGCGCCCGCCTCAGCCGCCAGCATCATATTCCGCAGATGAATCCGATTGAATGGCGTCTCGCGCACGCAGAGAATCAGTGGCCGCCGCTCCTTGAGCGTGACATCGGCCGCGCGCGTCACCAGCGAATTGGCCAGCCCATGCGCGATAGCCGCCAAGTTGCCCATCGAACAAGGCAGAATGATCATTCCACTCGACGGATAGCTCCCACTTGCGATCGCCGCGCCAATGTCCGCGTCGGAATGCTGCACCGCCTTCGCGGGCGCCGAGCCGAGCAGCTTCTCCAACAAGTCATTCCGCCCGCTGACTCCCAGTTCCTCGGCCATCACCCTCAGCGAATTCTCCGAAGCCACAAAATGAACGCGCCCCACGCGCTCATCCGCCTCCAGCGCAAGCAGCATCTCGCGCCCAAAGACCGCGCCCGATGCTCCGGTGATTGCTACGGTGAGATTCATCTATGGACGCCTTCCCTACGGGACTCCCCGTTTATTATTGCGTTTCTCTCACCCACGCTGAAGCGCGGGGCTAACAAACATTGCGCCTCCGGTGCGGCTTCCTGGCCAACTTCAACTGGGCAGTCTTACCGACGCGATCTTGTCAAAATCCAAGACGTAGCCGCACTCTGGGTTCGAATAACACTCCATTTGGCTTGAGGTGACAACTTGATAGATCGACTCGTGCTCGTCGCATTCTTCATCGCATATTGCGAATAGAACTTTTGCAACAAGCCGCTCGCCATCGCTTGTTTCGAGCTCAACCGTTTTGTCGACACTCTCCGTGAGACACTGAATTTCATCTTCGGTCACTGTCCCCTCCTTCATCTTCCGACACTGCCGCCTTTAAGGAGCTGTTCTGCTCTTCTTTTCCACCGCGCGACGTTGCTGCTGGCTTGAGCGATCGCGCCGTAGGCGCAATGGTCATTAGCCCCGCGCTTCAGCGTGGGGTTGCTGGCCCCACCCTAGAAGCCGGAGTCCCGTAGGGACGGCTTCCTTCCCAATCATCCAAAGACATAACGCTCGTCGTATTCGATTCCGCAATTGCGTAGAAGAGCGACAAATTCCTGCTCAAAATCGCGTTTGCGGTGGTGCTCTTCCTGGTTTTCGATGTATCCCTTCACGACCTCAATCTGTGAAGGACTGACACTGAATGCTCCGTATCCCTCCTGCCATGAGAAGCCATCTCCCATCCATCGGGAAGAACTTCCTTTGAGCTTCTGAACAGCATGGGCAAGGGAAGCGGATGCCGGCAACGCAAAGAGGAGATGAACGTGATTGGCCGTTCCACCCGCGGCGATAAGCGAGAAGCCCTCGCCCCGCGCAATGCCGCCCAGGTAGGCATAGAGTTCAGCCGTACGGGTGGACGGAATGAGAGAGCGGCGATCTTTGGTGCTGAAGACACAATGAATAAAATTGCTCGCGTACGTATGCGCCATGATGCACCGTCCCTACAGGACTCTCAATTTACAATCGCGCTTCCCCACCCCACGCTGAAGCGCGGGGCTAATAACCGTTGCGCCTACGGCGCAGATTCCTAGCCAGGCACCCAGACCTCGCATTTGAAGCCTGTGACCCCTACTGCACCTCGTCGCTGTTTTCCTTCCACTCCGCCAGCATCTTCGAGTACTCCTCCGACTTCCCCACAGCGAGAAAACGCTTCATCTCCTCGAAGGCCAGATCGCGTTCACCTGCAGCCAGGAGCACCCGGAACAGCAGCAGCGAAACCCGCTCCGACTCAGGCGAAAGTTGTGTGCCTACCCGGCAATGTGCGATTGCGTCGCGGTACCGTGCACTCCGTGACAAAATCCAGCCAAGATAGCCGTGGCCCATCGCGAGCACTGGAAACTCCTCAACCACAGCGGTCATGATCTGGAGCGCAAAGGCTGTGTCGTTCTGCTCGTCCGCCTCTACTGCGTGGCGGATGACATCCATGACCCGCGCGAGATCTTCTTCCAGCTTGTTCATCTTCGCTACTCGCCCAGCACTCTCTTGAAGATCGCGTCCACATTGCCTAACTGCCGGTTATAGTCGAAGGCCTGTGCCAGCTTCTCCGGCACGAGCAGTTTTGTGATAGACTGATCCTTCGCCACCTCATCGCGGAAGACGAGATCTTCCTTCCAGGCCCGCATCGCGTGCACCTGCACAAGCCGGTAAGCGTCCTCGCGCTGCATTCCCGCTTCGGACAGATCCAGCAGCAGTTGCCCGCTGAAGATCAGCCCGCCCGAGCTTTCAAGATTCTTCTTCATCCGCTCGGGATAGACCAGCAGCCGCGCGATCAAGTCGGTCGTCTTGGCCAACAGATAGTCGATCAAAATCGTCGAATCGGGAAAGATCACCCGCTCCACCGACGAGTGCGAGATGTCCCGCTCGTGCCAAAGGGCAATATTCTCAAACGCCGCCTGAGCATTGCCGCGAAGCACGCGCGCCAGGCCACTGATCTGTTCGCTTGTGATCGGATTCTTCTTGTGCGGCATCGCCGACGAGCCCTTCTGCTTTTCGCTGAAGTACTCCTGCGCCTCGCGCACCTCGGTCCGTTGCAGGTGCCTGACCTCGACGGCGATCTTGTCCATCGTGCTCGCAATAATTGCCAGCGTTGAGATGTACGCCGCGTGCCGGTCGCGCTGGATCACCTGCGTCGCCACCGGTGCCGGCTTCAGACCCAGCCGTGCGCAGATCTTCTCCTCATGCTCCGGCTTCAGGTGGCCAAAAGTTCCCACCGCACCCGATAGCTTGCCGACCCGCATATCCTCGGCCGCCGAATCGAAGCGCGCCAGATTGCGCTCCATCTCGGCGTACCAGTTGAGCAGCTTCAGGCCAAAGGTCGTCGGCTCGGCGTGAATCCCATGTGTCCGCCCGATCGTCGGCGTGTGCTTGAACTCGATGGCCCGTCGCTTGAGCACCTCGAGAAACTCGACGATGCCGTGGCGAATGATCGCCGAGGCTTCTTTCACCTGCAGAGCCTGAGCCGTATCCACGATATCGTTTGACGTCAGCCCGTAGTGCAGCCAGCGAGACTCGTCACCCAGCTTTTGCGCATTCAGAGTCTCGGCCACTGCAGTCGTGAAGGCGATCACGTCGTGCTTCACCTCGGCTTCGATCTCCTGAATGCGAGCCACGGTAAAGCCGCCCTTCTCTGCGATAGCCTGGGCCGCCGCCGCCGGAATCACGCCGGCCTGGGCCAACACGGTGCTCGCAGCCGACTCCACCTGAAGCCAGCATTTGTACTTGTTCTCTTCGGTCCAGATGCGGCCCATCGCCGGCCGTGTATAACGCTCGATCACGAGAGACTCCTTGCCAGAGCCGCATTTGCGCAGCCCTTTCCAACTCTCGATTGTACGAGGTGAGTACCTTCAACTGCGAGGAAGAAACACCTAATCCGGCTTAAGTAAAAGAAACCCTCGGTGCCCCATCCATTCCGCTTCTTTCTGCGGAATGGGTGGGATACCATGAACCCAAACCAGCTCACTCCCGTGGAATCCCCAACTTCTCGTGCAGCTCATCCACCAGCAGCCCGCGCCCCGGTTTGTAGGGCTGGAACCACTCGCCATCGATCACCAGTTGCGGCACGGCGCGCTTGCCCACGCGGCGAATCACCTCGGCCGAGGCCTCTTTGTCCCGATCGACGTCGATCTCGGTGTACTCGATGCCGTGAGAGTCGAGGAACTTCCTCGCCGCCCGGCAGTCCCCGCACCATGAAACGCCGTACATCAGCACCTTCATGCGGCCATTGTACCCGGCCCGCCGCTGCAAGAGCCTGTTTTCAAGAGCCCGCTTTGTATCAGGGCACGACTTCAGTCGTGCCGAATGAGTGTCAGAAAACAAATGGGCTTTAGCCCCTGACGGGCGACAGTCCAGATCCAGTAATATCGGGAACAATGACCGCTGACGAGATCAGGACGCTGCTGAAGCTGGAGCCGCACCCCATCGAGGGCGGCTTCTACCGCCGCACCTACGCCTCAGCCCACGGCGTAGGAATGCCGCGCGGCGATCGCCCAATGAGCACAGCCATCTACTACCTGCTTGAAGCAGGTACATTCTCCGAGATGCACAGCCTGGCCTCCGACGAGATCTTCCACTTCTATCTCGGCGACCCGGTCGAGATGCTCCAGCTTTTCGCCGATGGGCGCTCCGCGCTTTTTACCCTCGGACAGAATTTATCCGCCGAGCAACACGTCCAGCTCGTAGTCCCAGCCGGAGTCTGGCAAGGCACCCGCCTCATCGGCGACGGCAAAGTCGCCCTGCTAGGCTGCACAGTAACCCCCGGCTTCGACTTCGCCGATTACCGCAGCGCAAGCTATGACGAGCTAGCTGAAAGGTGGCCGCAGGAAGTCGAGCGAATCAGAATGCTGACGAGAAGTTAGGAAGTCGGGTTGATCGGGTGGCCAGATTCATCGCATGGTACAGCGGACACAACTTCAGCCGACTGGCATTTAAACTCTCCAGATAACCCGCAACTTGAGTCGATTCGCACCGTCAAGACATTTGGCGGCGGACCATCAATAGGGCCTCCCCCATGCAGATAGCTCATTGGCTCAATGCCGAATTCGAGCCCAAAGATACAATTCTGATGGGAGAAATCCGAGAGCCGAAGACTTTCCACATTCCGAAATCGCAATCGAACTAGCGTGTGATTCCGCAGGACAAAATAGCCTTCCGGAGATACTTCTTTTGTCATTTCGAAAGCGTGGACTCGCATTTCCAATATTGGCGATTCAGAACCAACCACCCACGGCCTTCCATCAGAAACGCTCAAGCTCAGTTCTTGAATCTCTCCGTCGTGGAATGACGGCCAATAACCAAAAATACCAGTGATCGTCTCGGATTTTTCAATATGTGGTGATGGGTCGAACCCTTCCATGGTCTTTCCTTCCCTCCTGCTAATCGCTAGCGTCTTTCCCTAAAGAAACTCCGCAATAACTCCGCTGACTCCTCAGCCAGAATCCCCTGCTCCACCTGCATCTGATGATTAAGCTGCGGATGATTCAGCACCGCGAGGACCGACCCAGCCGCACCAGCCTTGGGATCGGCTGCGGCAAATACCAATCTGTCCAGCCGCGCATGAATCATTGCCCCGGCGCACATCGCGCAAGGTTCCAGCGTGACATAGAGCGTGCAGCCGAGCAGCCGGTAGTTCCCCACCGAAGTAGCCGCCAAGCGCATAGCCACAATCTCCGCGTGGGCCGTCGGGTCGAGGTCGCGCAATACACGATTTTGCCCCCGTCCGACGATCTCGCCTTCACAGACCACAATTGCCCCAATCGGCACCTCGCCAGCCTCACCAGCCAGCCGGGCCTCATCAAGCGTGGCCTGCATGAAATCAAGATCGGTCATTCGAGCCAGAGGCTCCGAAGGTGCGTGAAATTAATCACGTTCAGGCCCCGCGACTCAAGCAAGTTACTCAAGGGAAAATCGAGGGTCAGGATGACATGCGTATCCGCTAGCGCCGCTAGAGCAGCATCGGTCAGACCCAACCGCATGAACTCGCTCGTCGCAATCGTTGCTGCAGAAGTCCATTTCTCCGATATGACCTGAATCTTGCCGGAGAAATACTTGGACCAGTCTTCTTTGATCCACACAGGAAGGGAGTTCGCCAAATTTGAGACCTCTGTAAGCACATGAGGCGTCGTATTGATCGCCGAGAATAGATTCAGAGTCTCAGCAAGAAGTTCGATATCCTCAATTTGGAAGGTATTGAGGCGCTTGAATGTAACCACCAGATCGGGATCAAATCCAGCACACCATTGAAGCAAAAGGAGGTTTGAATCCAGGATCGCAGGCTTTCCAATATAACGCTTCAGCAACGCATTGTCCGCAACCTTCATGCCGCCCGTTGTCTGAGAGCAACAAATTGCCCATCGTTGCCGTCCACTACGACGACCTTGGCAATCCGAATTGCTGACGAAGCTCGATATCCTCCCGACATCAAAGCGGCTGCCCCCAGAAATGAACTTTCGGGACGATAATTTGGATTCGGCACACTGAACGTGAGCGCCCAGTTTGAACCCTCCCGCTCGATTTCTTCCAAGCGCAAGTCTTGCGGCTCGATCGGAAGCTCTGGAGCCAGTTCCTTGAATTGCTCACGGGCGACTTTTATAACTTGCTTTATGTCCAGGCTCATCCCGAATCCTCCCTCACAGCAATCATTCTACCCCAAATACGGCCCGCCAGCGGCGGGCTGTTGTTGGGTCATGCAGTGCAGCGTACCCAGCCCCCAGACCAGATCGACGGCATGAATGCCGATAACCTCGCGGCCGGGAAAAACCTCGGCCAAAGTATTCAGCGCAACGCGGTCATTGGCATCGTGAAAGGTTGGGACCAGCACCAGTTCATTCGCAATATAGAAGTTGGCATAACTCGCCGGCAACCGCTGGCCGCTGAAAATAACAGGCCTCGGCATCGGTAACTCGACTAAGTCAATCTGCTTTCCGTCCAGGGTCCGCGCGGCCTTCAGTCGATCCAGATTCTCGGCCAGCGGCGCATGGTTCGGGTCGTTCTGATTTGGCTCGACACAAGTCACAATCCTCGCTAGCCCAACAAAACGAGAAATATCGTCGATATGCCCATGCGTGTCGTCGCCAGCAATGCCGCGATCGAGCCAAATAACCTGATCGATTCCGAGAAAGTCGTGGAAAGCCCGCTCCAGTTGCGCGCGGCTCACGCCCGTGTTGCGCTGCTGCACCTCGCTCAGCAGGCACTCCTCAGTTGTGAGTAGGACTCCCGCTCCATTCGAATCGATGGACCCGCCTTCAAGCACGAGCCGCTGCGGTGAACCATCGGCCAACTCGATCACCGGCTGCCACTGCGGCAAACCCAGCAACTCCGCCACGCGCGCCGGCACCTGATCGTCCAGCGGCCAGTTGGAATACTTGGCCCAGCCGTTAAAGTGCCAATTGGTAATCGCAACCTGGCCTTCGTTGTTCCGGATGAAAATCGGCCCTGAATCCCGCGTCCAGCTTCGGTTCGTAGGCCACTGATGAAAGTCCACGCGATCAAGATTCGTGCCCGCCCGCTCAAGGATTCCCCGCGCACGCCCGTCGGCCTTGGCATCTTCGACGAGGATATGCACCCGCTCATGCGCAGCCAGCAGGCGCACGATCTCCGCATAGAGCCACGGGATCGCCTGAAACTTACCCGGCCAGTCGTCGGCATTGTGCGGCCAAGCCAGCCAGGTAGCCTCGTGCCGCTCCCACTCGGCGGGCATGCGATAACCGAGCTCTCGCGGCGTCCTTCCATTCGAATGGTTGTCGTGCATCTCTTCTAGCAATCTCCGTCTGCCGGCCACGAATTCACCGGATCGAGAAAGCGCTTCGTGATCGGCGAGTAGGCGTCGATGCGGCGGTCGCGCAGAAAAGGCCAATTGCGGCGCGTCTCCTCGATCAGCTCCAGGTCGATCTCGCCAACCAGAATCTCTTCCTTGTCCTGTGAGGCCTGCGCTACGACGCGTCCGAAGGGATCGGCGAGAAAGCTGCCGCCAAAGAACTCGATGCCCGGCCCATCTGCGCGATTGCCCTCGACATCGCCGTGCTCCAAGCCCACGCGGTTCACGCCGGCCACATAGACTCCGTTGGCAATCGCGTGGGAGCGCTGAATGGTCTGCCACGCCGCAACCTGAGCCGCGCCGAACTCGTCTTTCTCGGCCGGATGCCAGCCTATCGCCGTCGGATAAAACAACGCCTCGGCGCCCTTTAGAGCCGTGAGCCGCGCTGCCTCGGGATACCACTGATCCCAGCAGACCAGAGTGCCCACGCGGCCAAAAGCCGTGTCCACAGCCTGAAAACCCAGATCGCCCGGCGCAAAATAGTACTTCTCGTAGTAGAGCGGATCATCCGGAATATGCATCTTGCGATAGACGCCGGCGATGGCTCCATCGGCATTCAATGTGACCGCCGTGTTGTGATAAAGCCCCGGCGCACGACGTTCAAAGAGCGAGGCGACAATCGCGACCCGCAGCTCGCGAGCCAGTTCAGAGAGGCGCGCCGTCGATGGCCCCGGAATCGCCTGAGCCAGATCGAAGAGGCGCAGATCCTCGCGCTGGCAAAAGTACTGCGTGCGGAAGAGCTCCGGCAGGCAAACAACATTCGCGCCCATCCGTGCCGCCTCGCGAATATGACCGAGCGCGGCCTCGAAATTGGCCTCCGGCTCAGGGCCCATGCGCATCTGCACCAGCCCCACGTTGTACTTGCGCATGCTTGTCATTCGTTCCCGACCATCCCCTCACCTAATAGAGGAAGGCCAATTCCGATGGAGCGGAATTGGCCCTGAAACTCTGCCGCTTGCAACGCCTATTCTTCAAGAATCAGCACAGCCGCCGCGATCGTCGTCGTCCACAGTCCGCGCCTGTCGCCCACGGCCGACTGCGTCACGTTGCTGGTGCGGACGATCTTGTTTGAGATGCGGTAGATCTCTTTCTTCTCGTCCCAGCTCTTGTCCGGATCGAATTCCACATTGAGCGTCGTGGCGAGCATTTCGGCGGCCAACTCTTCGGCGTATTCGCCGGCCTGGTCCTCGGTCTCGCCGAAGCTGTGATGTTCGCTCAGGTAGCCGTAGGTATCGCGGTCGGCGGGGATGGCCACGCCGATGCTCGAAACCAGCAGACGGTGCGCCTCACGGGTCGAGTTCTCCGCGATTACCGCAAAGACCACTTCACCGGGACTTAGGTATTTGAGGCCCTGTTTGCGCGTGATCAGCTTGCATTGCGGCGGAAAGATCGATGAAACCCGCACCAGGTTCTGCGAGGCGATCCCCGCATCCCTTAGCGCCAGCTCAAAGGAGGTCAAACGCTCCTTGTGTTTGCCCACACCCTTGGTGAAGAAAATCTTCTTCGGCACCATGCTTTTTCCCAATTCCTATGTACCCTCCGTGTTTCAAAAATCGGCGATGGAATACCACGTACCCGCATGAGTTTATCGCATCCAGGCGGGTGAAAACGGGATTTCCAGGAAATTCATCTTATGTTTTTTGGGCTGGTTGGCGCTTGCCCCAAGAGACCCGGCCAGCACCAGGTCATTCCTCGGCTCCAGCCGCAGTTCCAGGGCAACTTTTTGCCCTCTGCCGCGTTTAACACAGTATGAAGAACTCGCATCGGTTCGGGATCGCCGTCTTTGCCTCAGCGCTAGGTTGCCTCGCCGGATTTTCCCGGACGCCCGTTGAAGCTCAGGACCAGCCAACTCCCGCCGCCGTCTCTGCGGCAAACTCCCCCGCCCCTGCGGTTGATCTAGATTGGACACCTTCCGCGTTGGCGCAGTTGAGCGCACAAGCCTTCACCAAATCCAGCTTCACCCTGGACCGGACGATGCTGGCCGCGGCCTCGGGCTTGATTCCAGACTCGGAGCCGGAGACGCGGCAGGCAATCGCCAAGATCGACGGCATCAGTGTACACACGCTCCGCTTTAGCGCGACGGGAATCGCGGACCCTGGAGAAGTCGAAGCTCTCCGCGAGGCCTACCACCAACGCGGATGGAAGCATCTGGTCAGCACCAGTTCCGGCGGCCGGCTCCACGACGGAACCACCGACGTCTGGTTGACGATGGAAGGCGTGAATGTGCGCGGCGCGGTGGTGCTGGTCGAGTCGCCAAAGAGCCTGACACTTGCGACGCTCAAGGGCGATTTGAGCCCGGTCGACCTGCTCCATCTGCGCGGCCACTTCGGCATTCCGCGATTTGAGGGCGATCGATTCAAAGAGCCAAAAGAGCAGTAGCATTTTCCTCGAGCTTGAGAGACGAAGGTCAAGATACCAGCAGGGGGTTGATCCACCGCAGTCCCGGAAACCGGGCGAAGTCGCGGTTGGTGGTGTGCAGCACGCCGCCGTATTCAATCGTGAGAGCGGCTAGTTGCGCGTCGGTCGCGTCCGGTCCTCGCACCTCTCCATCTATCAGCATCCGCTGGAAGATGGACCAGTGACGCTCGCTGGGAGACAACAGACGGACATGTCTACGATTCATCCACTGCTGCACAATGCCGATTGCTCTTTCAGTTGAAAAACGATCTCCGGTGAGCCGGTAGTTTGTGGTAATTCGTATAAATGCGGAGACGGTTTGCCAAGGCACACCTACCAGCTCCTGCTCGGAAAGAATCTTCCCCAGCCAAATCCGTGCGCCACGATGTTGAACGGCCATCTCATCGTAGGCATAGATAAGCAGATTAGCGTCCGGGACAATCAACGGTGGTACGGCCCTTCGAGCTCCTCAAGAAGCTCGGAGATTTTGTCGCAGTTCCCTATCCCAAGGGGAAAGGGCGTCACGACAAAGGGCTTGGCGCCAGCTTTCTCTCGCGAGTTCATCAGGCCGAGGCTGAGCAGCCGATTGACGGTGGCCTTGAAGGATTCGCCGGAGCGCCGTTGCTCCTGCTCCACAAGCCTGGCAACATCATCGTCGATGGTCAAAGTGGTGCGCACATCATGATGCTATGACGGAAAGCATCTTGATGTCAACCAGAGACAAGTATGTTACGACTTGCCGATTGATTGACGGGAGGACGCCCGCAGCCTCTTGTGATTTTCAAAAGACGCTCGTTTTCCCGTGCTATCCTCTCCGCATATGCGGTTTCGTGCCAAATTCGGATTTGAATTTTGGCTCTATGTTGCAATGGCCTGCTTCTTTGCCATTCCTTGGATAAGCAACTTTCACGCAGACGTTGTAGCCCCCTTAGCAATCGCCTATACGCTTATAATTTTCCTAAAGATCCTCATCAGGCAACTCACTTACTGGGAGTTCGATCGTCTCTGTTTTCGCGAGCGGCGGTTCTGGAGGATAAAAGAAGTGCCCTGGGAGATGGTAGATCGCGTCGGAAGCATCCATCCCTACGTGACAATTTTTTGCGACAATCGGGCGCCGATGGCCTGTCAAGGCGGTATCGTCGCAAAACCAAAAGACCGGGCCCTGTTCCTCGCTGCGTTGCGCGAGTTTGCCACACACGCCAAATTCTACGTTTAGTCGTTGCGGTCTCTTCCAGAAAATCGCTCTATCTCTTCCCCTCGTGTTTTGCCCCGCCATTGCAATCCCTGAATCCCAGATGGTAGGCTCAACCTCTAACCATATTGGGGAAGGGACCTTACAGAACCAATGCAAGCCACATATAACGGACTCGCGTTGCCGCAGGACGGCCAACCGATCGAATACAACAACGGGCAGATCGTGGCGCCCGACCATCCCATCATTCCATTCATCGAAGGCGACGGCACGGGCCGCGACATCTGGAAGGCCTCGCAACGGGTCTTTGACGCCGCGGTCGAAAAGGCCTACGGCGGCAAGCGCGCCATCCGCTGGTTTGAGATCTTCGCTGGCGAAAAGGCCTTTCGCCAGTTTGGCCAGTGGCTTCCGGATGACTCCGTCGCCGCGGCGCGCGACCTGAGAGTCTCGATTAAGGGACCGCTAACCACCCCCGTCGGCGGCGGCATTCGCTCGCTCAACGTGGCACTGCGACAGATCCTCGATCTTTACGCCTGCGTGCGGCCGGTGAAGTACTATCAGGGCGTACCCAGCCCGGTGAAGCATCCCGAGCGGGTCGATATCGTCATCTTCCGCGAGAACACCGAAGACGTTTACGCGGGAATCGAATTCAAGCAAGGTTCGCCCGACGCCGCCAAGCTGATTGATTTCCTGAATAGCGACCTCCTCGCAAAAACTAAGAAGCAGGTGCGCGCCGACTCCGGCGTGGGCATCAAGCCGATCTCGATCTTCGGCTCTAAAAGACTGGTCCGCTACGCCATCCGCCACGCGCTGGAGTCTGGCCGCAAGACCGTCACGCTGGTTCACAAAGGCAACATCCAGAAGTTCACCGAAGGCGCATTCCGCGAGTGGGGCTACGAGGTCGCAACCGAGGAGTTCCGTGACCAGATCGTGACGGAGCGCGAGAGCTGGATTCTCGGCAACCAGGACGCAAACCCCGGCCTGACCGTTGAGCAGAATGCCGCGCTGATCGAGCCCGGCCTTGAGTTCGGCTCGCCAGCCTTTCGCGATGCCATTTACGCTGAGATCGAAGGCGTACTCGACTCCATCGGCAAAACCCACGGCAACGGCGCGTGGAAATCGAAGATCCTCGTCAACGACCGCATCGCCGACTCCATCTTCCAGCAGATCATCATCCGGCCCGAGGACTACAGCATTCTCGCCACCACCAACCTCAACGGTGACTACATCTCCGACGCCGCGGCGGCGCAGGTCGGCGGCCTGGGCATCGCTCCCGGCGCCAACATCGGCGATGGCTACGCCGTCTTCGAGGCCACCCACGGCACAGCGCCCAAGTACGCCGACAAGGACGTGATCAATCCCGGCTCGGTGATCCTCTCCGGCGTCATGCTGCTCGAGTTCATCGGCTGGAAAGAAGCCGCCAGGCTCATCGAGGCGTCGCTAGAGAAAACCATCCTGCAAAAGTTTGTAACCTATGACTTCGAACGTCAGACCGCCGGCGCAACCAAGGTAGGCACCAGCGAATTCGCCACAAGAATCATCGGCAACATGTAAGAGCAGGGAACAGGGATCAGGGATCAGTTTTCTGTTGTTGGTTGAGGATGTTCTCTATTCCCTGTTCCCTATTCCCTATTCCCTGCTTCAACCATTCCCCAAGGAGGAAAGCAATGCGCAAGAAGGTAAGCATCATCGGCGCGGGCAACGTTGGCTCGACGGCGGCACACTGGCTCATGGCCAAGGAACTGGCCGATGTGGTAATGATCGACGTGGTCGAAGGCGTGCCGCAGGGCAAGGCGCTCGACCTGCTCCAGGCTCTTCCGATCCAAAGGTCCGATGTTCACATCACCGGCTCCAACGACTACGCCGACACCGCAGACAGCGACATCGTGATCATCACCGCCGGCCTTCCGCGCAAGCCGGGCATGAGCCGCGACGATCTGCTGCACACCAATTACAAGATCATGACCGACGTGGTCAAAAACGTAGTCGCCTACTCGCCCGAGTCGGTGCTTATCGTCGTCTCCAATCCGCTGGACGCGATGGTGCAAGCGGCCTACAAACTCTCCGGCTTCAACCGCGAGCGCGTCATCGGCATGGCCGGGATTCTCGACTCGGGCCGCTTCAAGAGCTTCATCGCCGAGGAACTCCAAGTCAGTGTCGAAAACATGAGCTGCCTGGTTCTCGGCGGCCATGGCGACATGATGGTCCCGCTCGTTCGCTATACCACCGTCGCGTCCATTCCCATCACCGAGTTGCTTTCCAAAGAGAAAATCGACGCCATCATCGAACGCACTCGCAATGGTGGCGGCGAGATCGTGAAACATCTCAAGACCGGCAGCGCCTACTACGCTCCCTCGGCGGCGGCCGTCGAGATGGCTGAGGCCATTCTGAAAGACAAGAAGAAAATCCTTCCCTGCGCGGCCTTCCTACAAGGCGAATACGGCATCAACGGCTACTACATGGGTGTGCTTTGCAAACTTGGTGCGGCCGGCCTCGAACAGATCGTTGAGATCAAGCTCAACGACGACGAGCGCGCCGCCTTGATGAAGAGCGCCGCCGCCGTCAAGGAGCTCTGCGACGTCATCGGCGTCTAGCGCACAATCAGGCCGGGCGCATGGGAGCTGCCTCCGTGCAGCCCCCTTACTACTTTAGGTTGAGAAAATCCTCGTCCAACCGGTTGTTGCCTCCTCTGATTCACAACCTTCATGCTCAAAGAACCGACATGAGGATGCTTCACTTATCCCCTTTACTCCTGCTCATCGCTGCCACGGCATCCGCGCAAGATAGCTCGGCTGCCGCCGCTCGCGGCAACCTCTACAGTTACTGGTCTGCGCGCACCAACGCCATCCAATCAAAGCAGCCTGCGTGGGCTGTGCCGCTGGTGACCACCTACACTGGCCTCTTCCAGGTTGTGCGCACCGACATCTTGCGCCAGACAACGCCGACCCTCACTCACACCTGGAACTTCGATAACAGCAAGGGTGTTAATCTGATCTCTTCGAAGAGAACAGAGCTGGCAGTCAACCTGCCGCCCTACATCGAACACAACTCAACCGCCAAAAACGGTGCTGGCGACATGTCCTTCCTCGGCAAGGTGCGCATCGCCAGCGGCAATGCGCAACACGGCACGTATACGCTTTGCGCCTTTGCCATCGCCACCATTCCCACCGGCAGCTATAAAAACGGCTCGACCGACGCCAGCATCGCACCCACGCTTGGAGCGGGCAAGGGCTTCGGCCGCTTCGACGTGCAATCGACGCTCGGGGCCACTCTGCCTACAGGCAATCCGGCCATCACCACGGCGGGCCGTCCAATCGTCTGGAACACCGCCGCGCAGTACCACTTCCGCAAGCTCTTCTGGTCTGAGATCGAAAGCAATGCGACGTTTTTCAAAGGCGGAACGAACGACGGTAGGACTCAGGAATTCCTGACGCCGGGCTTGCTCGTCGGCAAGTGCGCATTGCACCCCTCAGACCCAAAGTCGCGACCGGGTCTAGCCTTCGGCGCAGGCATTCAGATCGCCACCAGCCACTTCCACACTTACAACCATGGACTCGTTCTCACGGCGCGGTGGATCTATTGATTCTTTTGGAGAGCTACCGTTTGACAAACTCCACAACCTTGGGTCCGATCTGGCCCGTGCACTGGCCGGGAGCCAGATGGCCGCAGCCGGCAAAGACCTCGAGCTGCGACTGCGGCACGAGCTGATGAATCTTCTCTGCCTGATCGAGCGGGGTGATCTTGTCTTCCTTTCCCCAAACGATCAGCACCGGCATTCTAAGCCCCGGCAACAGATTGTCGGTCGCATCCTGCCCCGTTAGCATTGAGGCCACAGCCCTGCGAATGACCCAGGCATGCTCGTCTGAGAGGCGCACAATATCCCGCCCGACAAAACCCGGAATCTTCGTTGGATTCGGCGTCAGCAATGTCTCCAGCTGGTCGAGTTCGCCGACCGACTCTGGCGTAAAGAGCCGCGTGTCCCAGTTCGGTCTCTCGTAGATGCCCGCCGAATCGAAGAGCATCAGCCGCCTCACCCGCTCCGGATGCCGTGCGGCCACCACCTGCACAATCCAGCCGCCCATCGACCAGCCGCCCAGATCCACCTGCTTCAGCTCTAGAGCATCCAGAAAGCCCACCACCGCCTCGGCCTCGTCATGGATCGAGTATGAGAATCCTGCCGGCCACTCGCTGCGTCCGTAACCGGGCAGATCCGGGATGTACACCCGAAAGCCGGCCCTCACCAGATAAGGAGCCAGCTTGCGCCAGTCTTCTGCCTCCCCGCCCAACCCGTGAACCAGCACCACCACCGGACCATCGGCAGGGCCCTCGACGAGGTAGTGCATGCGATAGCCCGCAACCGCAATCGAGCGGCTTGATACGCCGGTGAGGAACTCCCGCGCATAGGTTGCTTCGGCAAGGTAGCTCACCGGGCGCACCCAGAAGCCGATCCCGGCCGCAACAGCCACCACGCCCACCACGTATGCGAACCTCTTGATCGCTTTCATCGTTCCTCTCGCACAACAATGACACACACCTTGAGACGCGTCTATTGATGCTCTGGTCGCAGGCAAGCCGCATGATTTACCCTCAGAGTCGTTATGAAACTCGAACGCACAATCCTCCTCCCCGCTCTAGCCATCATCTTCGCCGCTTCGGCGGCCGCGCAAACCTCCAAGCCCGCAGAGGAGCTGCCCGACGCGCCCACCGCCACCGCAGCGGCCATGATCCATCCCAACGGCCCCACCGTGGTCATGGACACCTCCATGGGCCGCATCACCTGCCAGTTTTTCCAGAAGCAGGCGCCCAAGGCCGTCGCCAACTTCATCGCTCTCGCTCAAGGCACCAAGGATTGGACCGACCCGCGCACCAACAAGCTGCAGCACAACAAGCCGCTCTACGACGGCACCATCTTCCATCGCGTCATTCCCGAGTTCATGATTCAGGGTGGCGATCCAACCGGCACGGGCATGGGCGATCCCGGCTACAAGTTTGAAGATGAGTTCGACCCGAATCTAGGCTTCGATGTGCCCGGCCGCCTGGCGATGGCCAACAGTGGTCCTGGAACTAATGGCAGCCAGTTCTTCATCACCGAGGTGCCCACGACCTATCTCAACGGGAAGCACACGATCTTCGGCCAGTGCGATGACTCAAGCCTTCAGGTGGTCAAGGCCATCGCCCATGTGCCGACCGGCGCAAACGACAAGCCCGCGACACCGGTTGTACTAAAGAAGGTGACCATCGTAACGGAGGGCCAGACCCCTCCCGCGTCGCCGGGTGCAGCCAAATCAAAGCCCTAATTTAGGAAGCGTTCATCTTATGCAGTAATCCCGCTAACGACACCGAACACGAGGAGCTTTTCATGTCACTGTTACCAGGAACCTACGCCGTCTTCAACACCACCGAAGGCAAGATCACTGTTCGGCTCTTCGAGTCCGACGCGCCCATCACCGTCAAGAACTTCATCGAGCTGGCCGAGGGCTCCAAGGAATGGACCCATCCCAACACCCACAAGAAATCCACCGACAAGCTCTTCGACGGCACCATCTTTCACCGCGTCATTCCCGACTTCATGATCCAGGGCGGCGACCCCACCGGCACCGGAATGGGTGGCCCCGGCTATCGCTTCCAGGACGAGACCAAAGGCTCACCCCACAAATTTGACACGCCCGGCAAGCTTGCCATGGCCAACAGCGGCCCCGGAACCAATGGCTGCCAGTTTTTCATCACCGTTGCGCCGACGATGTGGCTCACCGGCAATCACACCATCTTTGGCGAAGTTGTCGAAGGGCAGGCCATCGCCGACAAGATCTCCAAGGTCCCTCGCGCCGCCCAGGACAAGCCCAAGACTCCGGTCGTCCTCAACTCGGTAGTCATCGAGCGCATCGCATAGCCGGTCCATATTGAGTCGAAAGATGCCGATTCGCGTCCAACGCGGGCGCGAATCGGCATCTTTGACTGCGAGCTCCTTACGAACGAGGATCTATATCCGACTCTCTGAAAAAACAATTGTCGAATGCCGATAAGGTAGAGATCGCACAGATGGCATCGGTGCGGAGCTCGCGGCCTGTAACGGATCATAGGTGACGACATGAGTGAACTACTGCCGCTGAAGGGGAATGGAGGATCGATGGTCGAAGAGGCCTTCGATCCAACGCTCGCCGATCACGGCACCCTTCTTACCAACCTCCTGGATCTGCTGCAGGGCAACGTCTACTTCAAAGACCTGCAAAGCAAATTCATTCTGATTAATCAAACCAAGGCCAAGACGCTGAAACTAGATTCGCCCGCGGAGGCCGTGGGCAAATCGGACTTTGATTTCTTCACGGCAGAGCATGCGCGCCCAGCATACGCCGATGAGCAGGAGATCATTCGAACGGGCCGTCCGATCCTCGACAAAGAGGAGAGGGCGACCTGGCCGGACGGCCGGGTTACCTATGTATCTACCACAAAGATGCCTCTCCGCAATAGTGAGGGCCGGATCATAGGCACATTCGGCTTCTCGCGCGACGTTACAGAGAACCGGCGGATGCGCGATGCTCTGGCCGATAGCGAGGTTCGCCTCGGATCGGCTGCCGATAAAATGACAACCGTGAGTCAATCGATGGTGGCCAGCGCAGGAGAGACTGCGATGCTGGCCGATTTCCTGCAAGGCGCCAGTCAGCAGGTGTCGACCAGCGTGTCTTCGGTCGCGCACGCGGCCTCACAGTTGCAAGAATCGATCCGCGAGATCTCAAAGAGTGCCAACGACTCGGCGCGGGTTGCAAAAAACGCGGTGGAGGTGGCCGAATCGGCCAAGGACTGCATGAAGAAGCTCGAAAACTCGAGCCGCGAGATCAACAAAGTGATTAAGGTTATCAATTCGATTGCCCAGCAAACGAACCTGCTCGCATTGAATGCAACCATTGAGGCGGCTCGCGCAGGAGAGGCCGGAAAAGGGTTCGCTGTTGTGGCCAACGAGGTGAAGGAACTCGCCAAGCAGACGGCTCGCGCAACCGAGGAGATAGGACAGACCATCGAGGCCATTCAGAGCGGAACAAGGGAAGCCGCTTCGGCCTTTGTGCATATCGGAACGATCATTGGGTCGATCAACGACATCTCCAATAGCATCGCTTCGGCGGTGGAAGAGCAGACGCTTACGGCAAACGAAATCGGACGCAATATGACCGAAGGGGCCCACAAGATCGGTGAGATCACCATAAAGACTGGCGGAGTGGCTGCCTCGGCCAAGCAGACCACACAGGGCGCCGAAGATACGAGGCAAGCGTCGATTGAACTCAGCCGCCTGGCCTCGCACCTCCGCGCTTCGTTGACCGGGGCTTCACGTTAGTGCATTCCAGGTCTCGATTCTGACACCTGGCTGTGCACGCCGTCATGCCAGCAGCGTGGCCTCATCGGCGAATAGCGGAGCGCTACGCGTCTCTGTGTTTCGAAGCTGACCATGGGTTGTGAAAGAATGAGCACGGACCATGGAGCACCGATGAGACGCACCCCTGCCATCGCCGCACGCTACGACGCCATTCCCTGTTTTTTCCTCCTGGCCTGCGCGGCTCTTGCGCAGAGCCCCAAACCAGGCGCACATTCCGCACCGGCGGCAAGTCCCGCTGTCTCCGCCGTGCTCGCCAGCGATATTCACTTCGAGCCCTTCTGGGATCCAGCCAAGGTCTCGCAGCTCGCCACAGCGCCGGCGAGCAAGTGGAACGCCATCCTTCGAGCAGCGCCGTCTCCAAATCGGCAGCAGCGATTCGCGGACTTACAGCAAAGCTGCCATGCACGCGGCGTCGACACCTCCTATGCGCTCTTCGACTCCAGTCATAAAGCCATGCGCTCGCACGCATCCGGAGCGAGCTTCGTCACCGTAAGCGGCGATCTCATCTCTCACGGCTTTGACTGCAAGTACCGCACGCTCTTTCCTAAGTCGACTCCAGAAGACTACAGACAATTCGTGGAAAAGACGATCGACTATGTAATAGAAGAGCTATACGCGACCTTTCCCGGCGTACCAGTCTTTTTAGCTCTGGGAAACAACGACTCCGACTGCGGCGATTACCGGCTCGACGCGCATAGCGACTTTCTGCGAGTCACCGGCAACGAGATTACAAAAGGGTTCCCGGCCGCCGAGCGCGAGGCCGCCCAAGATAGCTTCGCGGCCGGCGGCTATTACAGCATCTCTCTGCCCGCACCCATCAAAAACGCCCGCCTGCTGGTTCTCGACGATCTCTTCATGTCGAAGAGTTACACGACCTGCTCTGGCAAGCCCGACTCCACTGCAGCCGACGCGCAGATCTCCTGGCTTCAACAACAGCTGACTGAAGCCCGCGCTAAAAAGCAGAAGGTCTGGGTCATGGGCCACATTCCGCCCGGAGTCGATCTCTTCTCAACGATGAAGAAAACGGGGGACGTTTGCGGCCCCCAGCAGCCAGCCATGTTTCTCTCCTCAGAAAAAACTGCGGATGTTTTGATTGACTTCAGCGATGTGGTCCAGTTAGCGATCTTCGCTCACACCCACATGGATGAGGTCAGGCTCCTGGAGACAGATATACCAAACCTATATCGAGTGGCAGGCAACCCTACAGTCGAGGCAAAGGGTTTTATCGCTGAACGAAAGGCTGTCGCGGTCAAGATGGTCTCGTCGATCTCGCCCAATCACGGCAATAATCCATCTTTCACCGTCGCCCAGGTTGATCCATCCTCCGCAGCACTCGTCGACTATCGAGTCTTCACTGCGTCAAATCAGACCGGCGTCGATGCGAAGTGGACCGAAGAGTACGACTACGCGCATAGCTACAACGAGCGGGCTTTCTCCTCGCCGTCCATTAGCGAGCTCATATCGGGCTTCGCAGACGATTCCAGCGCGAAGGCATCGCCAAGCCACGACTACATCAATGACTTCTCAGCAGGCAGCCCTTCACCGGTGCTCCAGATCTTCTGGTCACAGTACGTCTGTACCTTGTCACACCACACCGCCGAAGCTTTCAAGGCTTGCGCCTGTCGCACCGCGCACTGAAGGCATCCGACCATCATTTTGCCGCGCCGCACAACTCCAGGATGGCCGCGCCAAATCGTTCGACCTTGGCCGGCCCCATCCCGGTCACCTCAAGTAACTGCCGCAGATTTGCCGGCCGAGCCTGAGCGAGAGCCGTCAGCGTGCGATCATGCAAAACGACATACGCCGGGACTCCCAGCCGCTTCGCCTCCGAAGAGCGCCACTCTCGCAGCCGCGCCGCGAGGGCCTCGCCTTCGGCTGTTAGCTGCACAGGATCGCCTTTCGCGGCACTCGTTCCTGCCAAGTTGGCTCGTGCATTCGTCGTATTCGCTTCGGTCTTTTTTGCTCTCGCCAGCGCTGGAGGGCCTCCGAACTCCTCGACAACCCCATCGCTGATCAGCAACTCCACGGGAGTCGCTGATCGCATTGCAAACCCTGCCGAGGTCAACCGAACTTTGCGGAAACGAATGACTTCGCCGTTCTTTTCAAACTCGGCATCCTCGATCTCGATCAGCCGGGCGCGCACCATCGCGCCCAACAGAGCATCGAATTCGCTGCGGCTCACGCGGCCTACCGCGTCTATGTTCCGTTGCAGTGTTCCGGAAGCTTTGTAATCCACCCCACGCAGCTCATCGGCAATCGACTGCACTAAGCCCCGTTCCGCCGCTGTCGGCCGCCGGAAGAGCCGCAACACGGCTCCAGCCGGATCGCAGACATCGCAGATGCCGCATGGCCGCGCAGCATCCTCTACATCGCCGAAGTGGCGGACCAGAGCCGATATGCGGCACTCGGCCGATGTCGTAAAGCGCAGCACCCTGTCAAACTGCTCGGCCCGGTACTGCGCCTGGATCGCGTAGGTCTTCTTCCAGCCAGGACCGCCAGCCGTCACGTTGCCACCAAAATCCACCCGCGCACCGCCATGAATCTCCAGCTTCTCAAGCGCCTTGTCGAACTCTTCGTCGGCAAGCTTCGACCCCGCGCGCAACTCCTCCACAGGCTGCGGCTCATCGCTCAGCGCTTGATAGATCTGCTGCAAATTCTCCACCGGCGGATAGTCGCGGCTAAGAAAAAAATCATGCGTTCGCTGATCGGCGTAGCTGTGCATCAGATAAGTCCGGCTCGGCGCCCCATCGCGCCCCGCGCGACCGATCTCCTGGTAGTAGCCCTCAAGCGTTGCCGGCAAGCCGGCGTGAATCACCGTGCGAATGTCGGCCTTGTCGATACCCATGCCGAAGGCGATCGTCGCCACCACGACTTCAAGCTTGCCCGCCTGGAAGGCCGCCTGCACATGCTCCCGGGTTTCTGCATCGAGACCCGCATGATAGGCCGCCGCTGCGATGCGCCCCGCCCTCTTTGGCGCAGAGAGTTCCTCGGCCAGCCGCTCAGCGGCCTTGCGTGACGGTGCATAGACGATTGCCGGACGCCGTTCGGCGCTGGCCAACAGCCCGCAGATCGCCTGTGGCCGCTCGGGCATCGATAGCTCGACCACTTCGATGGCTAGGTTGTCGCGCCGGAATCCATGGATGAAGTGCGCAGGCTTCGCCATCCCGAGTTGCGCCACAATGTCTGCCTGCACGGCAGGGGTAGCTGTTGCCGTCAACGCCAGAACCGGGGCTGGACGAAGCGCCGGAATATACTGGCCGAGCATTCGATAGTCCGGGCGGAAGTCATGGCCCCATTGCGAGATGCAGTGCGCCTCGTCGATGGCGATCAGCGCAGGCTTAAGCTTGGCCAGCATCTCGCCAAAGCCAGGCACCCGCAGCCGTTCGGGCGCAATGAAGAGAAACTGCAAGCTCCCTTGCAGATAGTCCACGCAGGCCTGGCGTGCCACACTTCGGTCAAGTCCCGAGTGAATCCGCGCCACTCTCAGTCCGAGCGCCGTGAGTTTCGCGGCCTGGTCTTCCATAAGCGCAATCAGCGGCGAGATCACCAGCGCCGTGCCACCCAGCGCAATCGCGGGCAATTGGTAGCAGAGGGACTTGCCAAAGCCTGTGGGCATCACAAGCAGCAGATCGCGCCCGGCAAGCGCGGCACGGCAGACCGCCTCTTGGTTGGCCCTGAAGCGCGCAAAGCCAAAGACCGATTGCAGCAGTTCGCCGAGTTCCGGCGTCGCGTCCGAATTGGTTGAAGTCGTCAATAAAAGAGGGCTGAGGCAGAGGAAAAGTGGCCACCAAAATAGAGAGCGTCTCCTCCAACTTTACAGCAGAGGCTTCCAATCATCGACAAGCTCAGCGCACGGCAAGGGCATCCGGCGCCGGATGAACGTGAGAGTCAGTTACATGATTAGGACAAAACTGTGACCAGATTTGACCACAATCCTATGAAACCTGAGGGCCATTGACGAGTCCAATAGCCACGAGGCCTGGAAAAATGCTCGTTATCAGGAAAGGGGCAGGAATGACCACGGCACATATCAACCGGATCGCGACGGCGGTTCCTCCGCACGATGTCCATCGCGCTTTCATCGATTTTGCAGCCGGAATGCTGCCGGAAGGCACCTCCCGCAACCTGTTTCGCCGCATGGTTCGCCTGTCGGCCATCGAACAGCGTTACTCTTTCGTCAGCCCCATTGTCACCGATAACGGTTCGTGGAAGGATGAGGAACAGATCTACGTGCCGGGCAACTTCCCCTCAACAGCGCGCCGCATGCAGCTCTTCGAACGCTACGCACCGGAGTTGGCGCGACGCGCTCTGGACAAGCTCTCGCTCACTCAAGAAGAGCGCCGATCCATCACGCATGTGATCGTCACCTCATGCACCGGGTTCTATGCGCCGGGATTGGACTTCGACGTCGTCAACCATCTTGGGCTCTCGCCGACGGTCGAGCGAACCTTCATCGGCTTCATGGGCTGCTATGCAGCCATCAACGCTCTCAAGTCGGCGCGTCACATCGTCCGCTCCGAGCCCGGCTCCAAGGTTCTGGTGTTGAACCTCGAGCTCTGCTCGCTCCACTTTCAAGAGACCGATCAGCTCGAGCAGGTGCTCTCGTTTCTCGTCTTCGCCGACGGCTGCTCCGCCTCTCTGGTCAGCGCTCAACCAGACGGACTCGCCATCGATAGCTTCCTTGCGCTCCGCATCCCAGATACAAGCCCTCTGATCACCTGGAAGATCGGCGAGCTTGGATTCGATATGCACCTCTCAGGCGAGGTTCCCAGTGAGATCGGACGCTCTCTCAAAGAAACAGGCCAGCAGATCACGAAAGGCAGAGAGCCCTCGGAGATCGGCATCTGGGCGGTGCATCCCGGTGGCCGCTCGATTCTCGACTCGGTGGAAAAGGGGCTGAGCCTGCCGGCCGATGCACTCTCGCACTCACGCGAGATTCTGGCGCGCTATGGCAACATGTCTTCGGCAACCGTGATGTTCGTGTTGGAGAGATTGATGGCGAGCGCACAGGCTGAGCAACAAGGTTGCGCCATGTCCTTCGGGCCCGGACTGACCGCGGAGACCATGCTCTTTCATGCCGTCTAACTCACCGGACTTCCGCACCCGCGCGCAGCTCACCGAGATCATGGATGAGCCGTGCGGCCGCGAGCTCCTGCGTTCTTATCTTCGCGGCCTGGCCACAACTAACCGCTTGACCATGGCTTACCGTCCCTTGCTGCACTGGCTCCATAGTTTGGCATCCGACCAGACAACTCTTCCAAAGCCGCTTCACATTCTCGACGTTGGCTGCGGATATGGCGATTCTCTGCGGCGGATCGAGCGATGGGCAAATGAGCGCGACCTCGCTGTCGAGCTCACCGGGCTCGATTTGAATCCCGATGCCACAGCGATCGCAGCGGATGCGAGCCCGGCCAGCAGCGAAATCCAATGGGTCAATGCAAATGTCCTCACGTACACGCCCAGGCAACCGGTCCACTTGGTAATCAGTTCACTTTTCACGCATCATCTCGCAGACAGCGAGATCGTTCGATTCCTGCGGTGGATGGAGGTCCACGCCGAGATCGGATGGTTCATCAACGATCTTTCGCGAGCAGCCCCCCCCTACCATTTCTTTCGCGCGTTTTCAAAGTTGGTCGGACTTCATCCATTCGTGCGGCACGACGGCCCGATCTCCATCGCGCGATCGTTTGTGCCACACGAGTGGCGCGATCTCTGCTCCGCGGCCGGCCTCGGTCCGCATGAGGCCGTCGTCCAGAGCTTCAGGCCCGCGCGTCTGTGTGTCGCCAGACGAAAATCGGGATCGGAAAGCGAGTCAGGATGAGTACCGCGATCTGCACGGTCGACAATCTTGTCGTTGGGGGCGGCCTTGCCGGCTCCATGACCGCCATCCGTCTCGCCGCGGCAGGGCGCAGCGTAACGCTGCTTGAGAGGGAACGCGCCGCCCATCACAAAGTCTGCGGAGAGTTCCTCAGCCCTGAAGCGGTCGGGTATCTGCGCCAGGCTGGAGTCGATCCGCTCGCTCTGGGCGCGGCCACGATCCTTTTTTTGCGGCTCTCCTCAGAGCATCGTGTCGCCGAAGCGGCTCTGCCCTTCACCGCGCTCTCGCTTTCACGGTTTGTCCTCGATGAATCCATGCTCTTGCGGGCTGCGCAGAGCGGGTGCAACGTCCAGCGCGGCGCCTTCGTCGAGGAATTGACAATCGAGGGCCAGATGGCTAAAGTTCAACTTCGAGATGGCAAATCGTTCTGCGCGAAGACCGCCTTTCTGGCCACAGGCAAACACGATCTGCGCGGATGGGGTCGCCCTGCCACGAGCCAATCCGATTTCATCGGCATCAAACTGCATTGGCGTCTGGCGCCTGCCCAAACTGACTCGTTGAAGGACTTCATTGAAGTCTTCCTCTTTTCCGGCGGATATGGAGGCTTGTCGCTCGTCGAAGACCGCGTGGCCAATCTCTGCTTGATTGTCTGGCGCGGCGCCTACCGCAAGATCGGAGGATGGGCCCAACTTCTGGCATGCATCCTCGGTGAAAATCGTCATCTGCGTCAGCGTCTTCACGGTGCAACCGCACTGTGGAAGCGCCCGCTGGCCATCTCTCCCATTCCCTACGGATATCTCGCGCCGCCGCACTCCAGCCTCTGGCGCGTGGGAGATCAGACTGCGGTCATCCCATCGTTCACCGGCGATGGCATGTCCATCGCCTTGCACAGCGCGGCTCTCGCTTCTGAGATGTTCCTCGCCGGCAAAAGCGCAGATGAGTTTTACCGCACGATCCGCGCGCAACTGAGCGGCGGGATGTCTCTGGCCACCTGGGGCTCGCGTGCCATGGTCTCCAGCGCCGGCCACCTTCTTGTACCGCTTTTCTTTTCGCTCTGCCCCAATGCGATGCGATGGATGGCCTCTTCGACCCGCGTCCCGGAGCAGGCGATCGTCGAGCTTGCGGCCATTTCGGCCTTGCCAGAGCTCTCCCACCGTTAGGCATGGACCACTCAGACCGCAACTGAAATCGCTGCCGCAACCTCTCCCTTTCCTGTGCAAAAACCCGCCAAAAGCCTTTAAAAAGTCCCAATTTTGCACTGATTTTTTAGGAAATTCCAAGAACAGGAATTGCGCACCTCCTTATCCACAAAATCCCCTTCTCCAGACGTTGACCGGCTCCTCAAGGGTCCGTAGAGTTTGTAATCGAAGGCCAATATTCTGCCGCGCCAAGGCATAAACGGCGGATTGCCCGGCGAGTTGAAGTACGACCGCAACAGTTCGGAGTGAAGATGCTGAAATTAAAGAAGATCCACGTTCTCGGCTTCAAGAGCTTCTGCGACCGCACGGAATTAACCGTTGCGGGAACAGGCATTGCCGTTGTGGTGGGGCCAAACGGTTGCGGCAAGTCCAACATTCTGGACGGGGTCAGCTGGGTGCTCGGCGAGCAGAGCGCCAAGAGTCTGCGCGGCACGCACATGCAGGACGTCATCTTTGCCGGAACCCGCGAGCGTAAGCCGCTGGGCATGGCCGAGGTAACGCTGACCATGGTCGATCCGGAGGTCTACGAAGGTCCGGTTCCCGTCGAGCCGCTGGTCGAGGTCGACCACGAAGCCCCGGCGGACTGGGACGAGGAAGAACTGCGCCGTCAGCGGGTTAGCGAGGCCGAGGAGATCATCGCCAACGAGCAGCCTGGCCAGGTGATGGAAGAGAACGCACCGGAGCAGCCGGAGCAGATCGCCGCTCAGCCGCAAACGACGGTCGAGGGTCCGCAGGCTGTCGTGCTGAAGATTCGCCGCCGCAAGTTCCAACGCACGCCGCAAAAGGGTGAGGTCGTCATCACGCGCAGGCTCTTCCGCACGGGCGAGAGCGAGTATCTGCTCAACGGCAAGCTCTGCCGCCTGCGCGATATTCAAGACATCTTCATGGGCACGGGCCTCGGGCCCGAGAGCTATGCCATCATCGGCCAGGAGCGCATCGGACAACTGCTCAGCTCGAAGCCGCACGACCGCAGGGCGATCATTGAAGAGGCGGCCGGCATCACCCGCTTCAAAAACAAAAAACGTCTGGCCGAGCTGCGCCTGGAGAGCGCCAAGCAAAACCTGGCGCGTGTCGACGACATCTTCGAGGAGGTCACTCGGCAGATGAACAGCCTCAAGCGCCAGGCATCGAAGGCCGAGCGATTCGCGACTGTCCGTAATGAACTGCGCGAAAGGCTGCGCGTGGTGCTGGCCAGCCGCATGGCGCTGATGGATGCCGATCAGCTCCGCTTCCAGCAGGAGATCACTGCGCTCACCGAGCAGATCAACACGTCGGCGTCGGAGATTGAGACCGCCGAGGCCAACCAGCATGCGCTCACCGAGCGCGGCTATCAACTCGATCACGAGGGCCTGGAGGCTCAGAACCGCGCGAACACAGCAGCCGTCGAACTGGAACGGGCGGCGGCACGAGAGCGATCCAACGCCGAACGCGTCAACGAGCTGGAGACGCGCATCGCCTCAGCCGGAGCCGAGCTGGAGCAGACGCGTGCGCAGTTGAGCGGCATCGCCGAGGAGCGCACACAGCAGCATTCCTTCCTTGAGACCGCCGCCGGAGAGGCCAAGTCCTTCCGCGAAAAGGTCGAGGCTCGCCAACAGGAGGCGCGTACCGCAGCCGATGAGGTCTTCTCGTCAGAGCGGCAGTTGGAGACAAGCCGCCGCCACGTCATGCATCTGCTGACTCTGGCCGCCAACGCCCGCAACCATACAATGCAGAGCGAGGAGAGCCTTGCCGCATTGGAGCGCGAGGCGGAGCGGCTTGAGGCCGAGATGGGCCAGGCACGGAACGAGCTTGAGAATCTAGGCGTGCAGAGCGCACAGGCGCGGGAGGGCTTCGAGTCCGCGGCTGAAGCACTGAAGCGGCTGGAGGGGGAGATCGCTGCATTGCGCGAGGCATTGCAGACACGGCGCGCCGAGGAGAGCGCCTTGCGCACGCGCGTGAATCAACTGCGGGGCGAACAGGCCACCGTGGCCGGCCGTCGCGACTCACTGCAATCGCTGATTCGCAACCACAGCTACTCCACCGACACCGTGCGCCGCCTGTTGAAGCCGGGCGCGCTTGCTCAGGGAATGGCACCGGTGGGCACTCTGGCCGATTTTCTCGAGGTCAGCGGCGAGCACGAAGGCGTCGTCGATGAGTTCCTCCGCGAGGAGCTGAATTTTGTCGTTGTGAAGAGCTGGATCGCCGCCGAACAGGGCGTGAATCTACTCAAGTCCGGTGTGGATGGACGAGCAACCTTCCTAATTCATTCGGCCGAACAGATCGCGCTCTTTGGAGAGGCCAAAGAGACCATCACTGGCCCGGGCGTCACTCCTCTCAAGGATGCAATTCACGTGCTCAATGGCTTTGGCCACTCGCTGGAGACGATTCTTCCCAAGCTCGGCAACGGCTACCTGGTTGAGGATCCGGCCGAGGCGCTGCGTCTGGCCGGGCATCATCCGCATGCATACTTTCTGACACCGGAAGGTGAGTGCTTCCACAACGCCACCGTGACCGGCGGCAAACCGGCAAGCGAAGGCCCGCTGGCGCTCAAGCGCGAATTGCGCGAGGCCGAGGGCCGGTTGGCCAAACTCGAAGCCAGCTTGACGCAGACAGAATCGGAAGCCGATACGCTCGTTCAACTCATCGCAGAGTTGGCTGCGCAACTGGATGCACGCAACGAAGAGCGGCGTCTTGCCGAGCGCACCGTTGCCGATCAGGGCGCCGCGCTCAAGCAGTTCGAATCAGAGACCCAGCGTGTCGACCGGCGCTTGCAGGAGTGGACCGCGCAGGCTGCGCGCAACAGGGATGCGCGCGAAGTCAAGAAGGCCGGCATCCATGAAAAGCGTGACGAGTTGCTGCGGCTTGAGGCCGAGCACCGCACGGCCGAGACCGCTCTCGATGAGATGCAGGCCAAGCTGACACTGATGCGGCAAAGCCGTGAGAGCTTGCAGCAGGACGCGGCAGAGTTGACCGCGGAGCTGGCGGGACTCGAAGAGAGACGGCGCGGCGCGGAGGCTGCCTTCCAGCGCATCGACCGGCTTCACTCCGATCTTGAGCGCCGGGTGCAATCGATCGACAAGCAGCGGAGCGCGGCCACTGCGGAGCGTGAGCAGCGCATACGCGAGAGCGCCGAACTCGCCCAGCGCGAACAGGAACTGGCGGCGATTCGCGCACAGGCACTGGACCAGGCGCAAAAGCTCGTCGCCGAGGCCCAGGCCCTTCGCCAGCAGCTCGCGGCCATGGAGACCGATCTCAGGAACGGGCGCGCCGCTCTCGATCAGTTGCGGGAAGACCGGTCTACGCGCTCCAGCGAAGTGGCCAAACTGCATTCTGACCTTGAGCATCTGGAGGCAAGCTGTCTTGCAGAGGTGAATCTTGAGGCCTCGCTGTTGCGCGCTGACGACGGGATCTTGCGCCTCGCAAGCGAAGAACTGGCCGCTGAAGAAGAGAAGAGCCGCGAACTGCGCCAGCGCATCGAGCAGATGGGTCCGGTGAATATGATGGCCCTCGATGAGTACAAGGAGACCGCCAGCCGGCACGCCTTCCTGGAGACGCAGCGCAAAGATCTGATTGAATCGATCGAAAACACGCAAGAGACCATCAAGGAGATCGATCAGATCTCGCACACCAAATTCGATGAGGCCTTTGCCAAAATCAACGAGAACTTCGCCCAGGTCTTTTCGCGGCTCTTCCACGGCGGCCAGGCATTCCTCCGCCTCACCGACGTCGAGAACCAGGCTGAGAGCGGCTTGGAGATCGTTGCTTCGCCGCCGGGAAAGAAGCTGCAAAATGTGCTGCTGCTCTCTGGTGGTGAAAAATCCCTCACAGCGCTCGCGCTTCTGGTGGGAATCTTCCAGTTCCAGCCGAGCCCCTTCTGCGCGCTCGACGAGGTGGATGCAGCCCTCGACGAGACCAACGTCGGCCGGCTGGCCGATCTGCTCCATTCGCTCAGCAAGGAGACACAGTTCCTACTGGTGACTCACTCCAAGCGCATGATGCAGACAGCCGACATGATCTATGGTGTCACCATGCAGGAGCCGGGTGTCTCCAAGGTCGTCAGCGTACGCCTCGGCGCTCGCGAGCAGCATCGGGCCACCGCATAAACCTGCAGGCCCGGCTGAATATGCGCTAAGATTGTGCCAGTGAAGATCGAACAGTTCAAACACCGTCCCGTCCGGGCCGCCGAGCGCATCCTCGCGCATCTGCGCATCATTAGGCTCGATCACAGCATTAAGCAGATCTTTATTGTTCCCGGCATCGTTCTGGCGATCTCATTGGAACGAAGTGTGCTCTCTTCCGTGCTGCTGATTCGTATCGTCATCGGTCTGATTGCGGCCACGCTCATAGCCTGCAGCAACTACGTAATCAATGAGATTCTCGATGCACCCTTCGATCAGCTGCATCCCACCAAAAAGAACCGGCCCGCTGCCAGCGGACTCGTCCATAAAGGATGGGGCTACGTGCAATGGATCGCAATGATGCTGGTGGGGCTCGCGCTTGCTAGCTTGCTCGGCCGGGGTTTCCTCTTCAGCGCGGCTGCGCTATGGGTCATGGGATGCATCTATAACATCCCGCCCATCCGCAGCAAAGATCTTCCCTATGTAGATGTCCTGAGCGAGTCGATCAATAATCCGCTGCGTTTTTGCCTCGGCTGGTATTCGGTAACGACCCTCATGCTTCCACCCGCATCGCTGCTCGTCTCCTACTGGATGCTGGGTTGCTATTTCATGAGCCTCAAGCGCTTTTCCGAGTACCGGCAAATCGGCGATCCGGCCGTCGCGGCGGGCTATCGTAGCTCGTTCGCACACTACAGCCAAGAATCCCTGCTCAACTCAGCAACCTTCTACGCCGCCGCCTGCATGTTGTTCTTTGGCGCCTTCATGATGCGCTATCGAATCGAGCTGATTCTCTCGTTCCCGGTGATCGCCTGGCTTATGGCCGTCTATTTCAGCCTCTCCTTCGAGAACGAGAGCGCCGTCCAGAATCCTGAGCGCCTCTATCGAGAACCGAAGCTCATGATTCCCCTCTCAATCTGCGTAGCGCTGATTGTGCTTTTGCTCTTTGTTAATCTCCCTTGGATTGGCATCTTGTTTCCGCGATCGACTCCATAATCGGCCTGTGAGAGAAGAAGGATCTATGACTCAGCCAGTTGAACGCGCTTCTTGTTCGGCGCTGTCTCTTGTGATTCCCTGCCGCAATGAAGAGCAGGTATTGCCTGAAACTGCAGCTCGTCTCGTAGCATTGCTGGAACAACTGACTCGCGAGACGCTGATCGCTGAGCCTGTCATTCTCTTTGTCGACGATGGATCGACGGACGGCACATGGCGCGTCATCGAACGGCTCGCAATCGACCACGCCCTAATCCACGGGCTGAAACTCTCACGAAACTTCGGTCAACAAAGTGCAATCCTCGCCGGATTGCTGACGGCAACCGGCGATGCGTTGATCACTATCGACGCCGATCTTCAGGACGACATCAATGCTATTGAGCAGATGGTGCGAGCCTATCTTCAAGGCGCCGAGGTTGTCTATGGCATCAGGCGCAGTCGCGGTACGGATAGCTTTTTCAAACGCACAACGGCTGAAGGTTTCTATCGGCTGCTCCGAGCCATGGGGGTCGAACTGATCTTCAATCACGCAGATTTTCGGCTTATGAGCAGGCGCGTGGTGGAAGAGTTACGTAACTGCAAGGAACGCAATCTACTGCTGAGAGGGCTAATCCCACAGTTAGGTTTTCCTTCGTCATTGGTCTACTACGACCGGAAGGTGCGCTTCGCGGGTGAAACCAAGTACAACATCTCAAGAATGGTTTCCCTGGCTGTCAACGGCATAACAGCCTTCACTGAGATTCCGTTGAAGATCATCACTATTCTTGGCATTCTCATCTCTCTCTTCAGCTTTGGACTGACCGCGTGGGCTCTGTTTGTCAAGTTCTTTACGACTGCCGCGATTCCCGGCTGGGCTTCGATCGTCATTCCCGTGTACCTGCTCGGGGGAATTCAACTGCTTTGTCTAGGAGTCATCGGGCAATATCTGGCCAAGATGTATGCGGAAGCCAAAGGCAGGCCTCGATTCATCGTGGAGAAGACCTTGTAGCTCGATTTTATGTCGTAGAGCGACAGACCGGCGTCAACCGAAGTTTCTTGCACTCATGGAGCATTTCCATGATATTGAAAGATATAGTGACAGTTCGTTAATCCTTTTTCCATCCGGAACGGCAATGTTCCGCAGAATACGTTCGTAAGTTTGTAGCCGGACTTCAACAGCCACTCAACTCTCGGCTCTTGCAGACTGACCAGGCCTGGAGGCCGTGTTTGTTGAGTTTCGGCTAGAATAACTCGTGGATGTGACGGAAGGAGCTTATTAAACAGACTATCAGATTGATTCTTGGTGCTACACCAATAGAACGGGAAAGGCTGGTTGATATAGATATTATGCTCAAAATAGGGCAAGATTCCGGTCGCACCAGCAATATGGATGGGTGAATCATCAAGGTATGTAACTGCGATTGTCGATCCGCTTTCGACATAGGGCTTCAAGAACTGAGCGGCGGCATAGTCTGGAGAGTAGGCGTTGAAATGGTCAAATTCAACAGCATACGCAGACCAAACAATTTGTACCCCGATGACATACATCATCGCGGCGCGCCCGCAAGTTTCAACCAGGGTTATATCAGATTCTTGCGAAGGCCAAGTGATCCATAACAGAGATATCAGCAGCGGTACGATGAGTCCCCAGTGCCAGAAACTACCACAGATGATTCCACAGAAAACGGCCAACATCAACACCGGAAGAAGATAGTGAATGCGTCGCCGCATACCTAATTGGAGACCAATGGCAACCCAGAAGGGAATTGACAGAAGCATGGGCTGACAGATTGGTAAGACAAGCGGCCTCATTGAGGAATAAACAAATGGAGGCATATGTTCACGAACAACGGATATGAACATGAGGTCGCTGGGGGGCCAGGCCGTCCAAAGAGCGAAAGCATAGAAGCTGAGAACAATTGACACGCACAGCAAGAGCTTCATGCCTCGCGCAGAAGCATTGCCGCCTCCTTTGTACAACTGTTCCACAAGCCACACTAACGCAAGACCACTAGAAATGATTGCGGCGTGGATAGCGCAGTTGGCCAACAACCCCAACAAAACAGCCACTATCAGTGGTCTATTCTTCCACACAGAGGCAATTGTAAACAGTATTAAGGGCACAAGAACGTAACTGCGCGCAACGACGGCATACTGAAACAGAAGAAAGAACGTGAATGGTAACGCTAGCTTGAAGTATCGAGGGAAAGGAGAATTCAGCAGGAGAAGCGACGCCGACCCAAGTGCGATCAACCCACAAATCCAATGAAGACCGGTATAGCCAACGTGAGCGCGATTCAGTATCCAAAGCAAAAAATGCCATAATCCAGGCGTTCCTTCATAACGGATGTACTTCTCAAAAAGCGCGCGGAGCGAAAGACACCGTGCAATCTGCCAATGCTCAGCTTCGTCAGCCCAGGGTTCATGGTAGGGAATAGCAAACGCGACCACGCCCGCAAAGGCAAATATCGTGAGCCACTCAGGCCAACGGGAACGGAATTCGCGGTGTAGACTGTTGTATATCGAGACGAACTTCATTTTCTCTCCATAATCCTGACTCCGTCTATCTCCTTCAAAACTTTATAGTGAGACTCCAGATAAGGCTCCATAATCAAACCTGATTTCGCCTCGCGGTTGGATGTAGGAAAATAGTCCTTTACGTAGGCTAGGAGGCCAGTATCCCATATCACATATCTTGTTCGGCTTTGTTCTATAGATCTGATCGCATCATAAAATTCCTCATCCGTATTGTAGTTGTACATCAGGAGGCTATAACGAGTCGGGTTTATTGTTGACGAGAGAAAATAATATGCAGGGTGGTAGGGGTAAACAAACATTTCTTCGCCCACGGCAATGTTCTTGACGATGTACCTCAGCACTGGATCATCTTTGAAAATGGCGACTGAGCCAATTGGGGTCGCTATAGAATGTGCTGTAAGAGCTCCAAGGAAATTGAAGGTCCCAAGCCAGAAGCATGTCATCGCGACGAGTTGAAGAGTCCAGTCGGCATACTTTCTGCTAGTTACCTCCATGCAATAGGTGAATAGAATCATCAGCAGGGGCGATCCAAACACAAGATGATTGATGTCCAGCCGATGCATTTCCGACATCCACAGTGCGACTCCGCAGAGTCCATAAAGCATGATGATCGGTGTCATGATCCGCCACTTTTCGCGGCTGGCAAGAACCGAAAACAACGCAGAAAGCGGTGTTAACACTGGAAGGGCCGCCACAAAGAACAGCGGTGTAATCAGGATAACGACAATCCCGATCACCACTATTGCCGCTGGTCCATGAAGACCGTTTTTTATCATAATGAGATGATCCCAATTCCAGGCAATAATCCCCTGCGCATACGGAATCGAATTCACAGTTCCATAGTGTCTCGATGGCCATACCACATTCGCAAAATATAAACTGCCCAGTGCTCCCTGACTCCAGAAGTAAGCCGCCGCTGCCCCAGTTGCTCCCAAATAACCGCCAACTACCAGGCCCATCGACGAGATGGATGCGGCACCTTTATGACGTTGTATCCACAGCCACACAAGCAATGCGATTAGTATCAACCCTCCCTTGGGCTGAAGAAAGCACGTTGTCAATCCAGCCAAAACACCTGCGGCAACCAATAAGACACTCCAACTCGTCTCTCGCCACAAAACGACGCAAGCCACTGCCGATAACGCAAAGAAGTTGCCGTCAACGTGGTAACTACTGCCAGGCCAAAAGCCGCCGAAACTTGTACAAGCCAGAATGATACACGGCAACCACCGATATCTTTCGCACACACGGCACGATAAAAAATACATCAGTACGCCTGTTCCGAGCGAAATAATAAACAGACAAACCCGTGTGGCAAGAAACGTCGTCCCGAGAATCTTAAAGAAAACGGCCAGCAGGTAGAACGTACCTGGTCCCATTACATCAAAAAAATCTCGTGCGAAGACTTGGCCATGAACGATCCTCTCAGCCCCATAAATAACCGTACCCTCGTCGGCTCCCGACTGGAGAAGGCGCATGAACGGGAGGAGGTATAGCGTCGCACAAAGGGTAAGGAAGACATAATTCAGCCGCGACCATGACGTTGGTCTGGGTTGTTGCTGGATTGTTCTCGGCGCATTGACAAGATTCATTTCTCGCCCCTGGTAAGCGACGGAGCTCCGTTGCCTGGGATGGGGTATGGAATAGCTCTTTCCGTTTCCGAGTCAGGTTGCACAAGCCATACCTCTCGATCTTTGTAGTAACGTATAAGTTCCAAGTTGCTCGCAGCGTCCATCTCACGCGCCCAGATAACTTTGGAGCTGTCGATATCCGCAGCGTTATAAATCCACTCGTCCAGGGGATAGTGTTTTGGAGAATACCGTACGATTGCGAGTTGGGGACCGGGGAATTGTTCCAGCCGACATTCTATCTCAGCGCGCTCTGTACCAAAATGCCCAGGACCATTCCACCAGAAGATCCACTCACCGCCTGGCCATTCAGAAGGGATTAGCTGAAGCGGCTCCGCGAAGAGGCGTAGCACGGCTGTGGCAATGCAAACTGCCACAGTTAATCGCGCCAATGTCAAGCCGGTCGGCTTGCCCTCAAGCTTCCAGAATCGAAGGTGGCGCATGGCCTGCAGTCCCAGCGCATAGAAGGCCGCTGTAAATGGCGCCAGATAGTGAGGGATGAGAAAGATTCCCATGGCAACGCCACCTAGCCATAGCGGAAGGCACAAAACGAGGAACCTAAGTCGACGGTCTAAAAGTACACGACGGAAGATCATTAACGGTGGCAGCAGCGCGAAACCCGCATAGAAAGCTATCAATGACCATCCAAATTTCGTCAGAGTCTGAGGGATGAACCCCGACACGCTGTGCAGTTTCTCATAGCCATCCTGCTCGATCTCCCGGTAGAAGCGTCGCATCTCTTCGTGCCGGTAGTTTGGTACAGGATGTGGTGACTGCCACACGTAGTACGGCGCGGTGGCGTACGCAGCACGCGCGACGGTATAGGGAAGCGTAAAAGGGCTCCCGAAGGCACGGTAGTCATAGTATCCCAGCCATGCACCCGCTGCCATAATCAATGTCATTGGGAAAGCAGCTCGGCGAAACAGAATAAAAGTGTTGGGCCTATTCTTTCCAACGAGAATCCAGCAACAGATTTTAACTAAGACGGGCAGGCAAAGAAGCACGCCCTCGAAGGGTCGGGTGAGAAGGAGAAGAACGATGCCAACAGCCATCAGCACGCCATAGCGAAAACGAGCAGTCTTCGTTAGCCTTGGCAGAGCGCCCAGCACGAGTGCCCCACCAAGCGCCGAGACTGCGCCGGCACCCGCATATGTATTGATCCAGTAGCTGAAAAGGCCCAGACGAAGGATGGCCAACCCTCCCCCGAGCAATGCCCATGTGGGCGGCAGCCATGCCTGCAGCATCCAGCAGATAGCGGCGCACATCAGCGCATTACAGATCAGGATGCCATACCAGGGGTGCCCAAAGAGAACCTTTCCTGCCGCCATAACCAGGCCCTGCGCTGGAAAGTACATGGACATATAGGTCGGTTGCATTGCAATGTGGATGCTTTCGAAATGAGTCCACATTGCTGGGGTCGGATTGGCCAATCGACCGTGCGCAAAGGTGTCTGCGGCAAGCAAAAAGCTCAAACCATCAGTGGCGAACGGCAACGGGATTGGGCAGACTGGAAGAATGGCGAGGCGCAAAAGTAGCGCGGAGAGACCAACAACAGCAACGGCCATGCCCTTCCGGCGCGCCAAGCCGCCGACAATTTGCTCAGCCCGTCCAAAAAACAAAAAACCAATACGAGGCCATGCCAACACGACTACGGATGCCAAGCCCGTGAGTCCTGCTTCAATTAAGATAAGTGCCGGACCATGTTGATCAAGAGAATGCAGGAGCATAACGGTACTATACCGCGACAGTGCGATCTGGACTGAGACGTATCAAAGTTAAAGGAGATGTTGTTTCCTTAGGTATGGAAGAGAAGGAGGGCCTTGAAGGGAGCATCTACGTAGTCCTGACCCCAGCTTCGCAGGCTATGACGGGAAGGCTCTGACTGCTGGTCTTTATCGCGAATCTGCCTTGTGAATCGAAAGGCGACCCGGGCGCGCTCGCCGTCCATCTTTCAAGACACATTAGGCTAGTGTGGCCAACTCGAAATGATGTACTGATAGTAGCCGACGAGAGCTGTTGCAAAGTTCTTTACAGCGGCGACCAGAGCGATTGCGATCAAGAGTATGACCAAAGCATATTCAACCAAGCTCTGCCCATCCTCTCCCTGAGTGAGTCTTTGTAATCCGGAACGAATCTTCCAAAGCGCCGACCGCATAGCGTTGCCTCCCGTGGGCCAGTCTACTTTCAAATCGCTTTCTGGGAGGGGTGCACCCAAGCAATTGCTTCGCACAGATTCTCCCACTGCCGACTGAAGCCTCTGAAAGCGGATTTCAAAACAGAAATTCATCCGCCGCAGGAGTTGCATCAATCCGAGTCAAAAGTCATTTCGCGATTGCGAAGTCTCGAGCAACCGCCTTGATTGCATCACGCAGACTAGCAACCGCTACGAACGAGATCAAATAATAACAGAGCCACAGTCAACCAAATCATGTTTCGCAAGCCGCTGGGCTGTCCTATCGAGCTCAATCTATGCTCATGAACATGTACCGGCGCTCTGATCGTCAGCGAGAGAGGGCAAATGCGATCAACTGTTCTGCATTGTGCCCCTCTCCCGCAACTGACCGAAGCTGGTGGAGGATCTGCTTAACGAGGCCGACATCCTGCTTTTGCAGGACCTTCTCGATCCGGTTTACAGGTCGCTGGCGATGACGGTGAACACTTGGACGATCTGAGTGGCAACGCCCTTAAGGGTTGCGACCGCAGCAATCGAGACCAATGCGATTACCAGAGCATATTCGACCAAGTCCTGACCTTCCTCGCGGTTCATCAGGTCCTGGCACTTCAAGTACATCTTCAGAATCATGGTATTCATGTGGATCCTTTCCGTAGGTTGAATTTCCCAGCTTCAGGCCGGGTCGCACAGATAGTAGCACGCAGCATGCCACTTTATGATTAAGCTTATCAATATATATTACAACAAGTTGCAACAAGCCTGCACGAGGGCCCTGCATCACAGTGTAAACAGATGTATACATTCCAGCGAGAATAGGTTCAATCCGTACACATAACCAAAGGCATCTGGACTGGATAGCACTGCAGTTATACCCTTGATGCCGCAAAGTGCAAAAACTTGATGACGAGTGCGTTGAACGTGCTTGGTGGAGTATGCAAACGCCGATTCCGACCATCGATCAATGCTGACAAACGAAAAGCGCTATGAAAAATCTGGTCGTTAGCGCGTCCGCGCAGCAAAGCTGCCGGAGATGGACCCACAGCATCGCCTCACGCCGAAAGGACTAGAAACGCCAGCACGTCTCCTCGCTGCGTCCGCGTCTCGCGAATCGTCCCTGGCGGCAGTTCGAGGACAGAGTGCGCAACGAGGCATCCAGATAGTCGCCAGGCGGGAACGTTGCTCACGAGCTTGCGGATTCGTTTTTTGCTATCCAAATAAATGAGGTCGATTGAAAAGCGCATCCAGAAGGTATGGACCGCTTGACAGGGGATGATCCACAACCCTTCGCCGGGTACAAGACCTTCGCGCCCAAGCAATCCCCTGTTGCGCGCAGAACCGTTATCGGCCACATCCATGCAGGTCGCAAGCGTTGTATCGCGCGTAAGGTTCGTGACTCGCACGCGAACGGCCGCAGAACTCGGGCGACTGGAAGAGAAAAACCTTCGCACTCCCGACATCATTGAGTGGAACGGATTCATCCGGTTGTCTTGTGTCCTATTGCCTATCTAGGGCGGTTCCTGCGGCAAGCTTTCGAAGACTCCGGCTGCCTATACGCAGGTAGCCGGAGCCTCTTTGTTATTGCGTTGTAGCAGCAGATACGGTACCTGCTGCAGCACCAGGAGCGGCGCCAGCTCCCGTAGGAGCATAGCTAGAGCCAGCGCCAAAGCCTCCGTTCCCCTCAATCACCAACGGCGGTTCCGGTTTCATGCTTTCGAGCAACTTTTCCACTGGGATAGCTGTCGGAGGAGCGGCTGGGGTGTTTTCAGGGGTCTTAGCATCCGGAGTGTTCATCGCGATGCCTGTGTTAGGAGGCAAGAACTTGCCAGGGTACTTCAACTGAGGCAATGGCGAGCCCGCCGGCATAGGGGTCACAATCTCTGGCGTCACTTCTACGATCAACTCCGTGTTCTGCCGCTTCTTTTGGATCGACTGGAAGAATTTGCCGAGGATTGGAATGTCTCCCAAAAACGGGATCTTTATGAAGGTCTCCGTGTCGCGGTTGTCCAGAAGACCACCGAGCACGAAGCTCTGGCCATCGCCGAGTTCAACCTCAGTCTTCATCTTCCTTGAGGTGATTGCGGGGACATTAAATCCACTGAGCAATATGGCATTGCTAAAGTCAAGCGCGCTTACCTCCGGGGCCACCTGCAGACGGATCGTTCCGCGGGGAGTAATCGTAGGTATGAAGTTCAGACGAACTCCATATTCTTTGAACATGATCGTAACGGATGCTCCAGTGCCGCCCGAGCCGCCCTGAACGACGGGATAGGGGTATTCGCCACCCGCCAGGAGGCTCGCTTCCTTGCCATTGACAGCCAGGACGTTGGGCTCCGCCAGCACCTCTACCAAACCTTTGTTGTCGAGGGCCTCGATATCGACGCCAAATGGCAGATTGCCGATCGGCAGCGCGAGGATGTTCAGCTCGCTCGCAAGGGTGTTGAGTGCTGCCCCCGTCGTCGTCGATCCGGTTGTGACGGTCGGCGGCGTGAACTGTCCGGTTGAGACTATTCCTACCGAGTTCAACCCACCCAGATCGACGAAATTCAGCCCCAGATCTCGCTCTCTGCTGCGATCAACGCTGGCAAAGCGCACTTTCAAAAGAATCTGCGGATCGGCATCGGGCACATTGACGTTAAGCAGGTTGACGACCTTGCCAACCGCGGCGCCGCTTGCAGCCGGCGGCAATCCGGCCGCCGCGATTCTGGTCGCTCGGTCCGAAGCGTTCAGGTCTTTCACGGTTCCGCGCAGCAAGATCGAACCATTCTCGTAACTGACCTTCAGGTTCTGCCCGGGAAGCTCCGCGCGAAGCTCGCGGCGGACTGCATCCAGGTTGTCGTTCAAGGCTGCAGTATTGGCGCGCACCGTCACGTTAAAGAACTGACGTCCGCCGTGCGTATCCCAGACGATGAGGCTGGTCTCGCCTGGAGTCTTGCCCTGCACCATGACTTCGGTCGGACTTGTCGCGTGAACATCGGCAATCTCGCCCATATTGTTGGCGATCCGCTTGATTGGCCACGCAATGTCGACCAGGACGGTCTTGCCTACTGCAACGCTGAGATCGTTCGCCGAGTCCTGAATTGACGTGCTGGCAGCCGAAGGCGACGCCGGAGAGGTTTGAGCCTTGAGGCCCACGCCCGCGCAAAGGAAAACAAACAATGCGCTGAAAGAAGTAATGATAATGCCAGTCTTCGCTCTCACTGGTGTCCCTCGGGAGAAGCAAATTTTTCTTGGCTCGTCTTGGAGCCGTTGATCACCTCGATGGAATAGGGCTCAGCAGCCTTGGGGGCGGTCTTTGCCACCATCACACGCTTCGGCTTCTCAGGAGCGGTTGGGCCACCAAACAGGTTTCTCGTAGCCGTTCCCTGGACCGGATCGGTCTTGGTATCCAGCGGGTTCCGCAGCACAAGGCGGATAATCTGTGTACTCGCCAGCTCCAGAGTCTCGGCTTGGTCCGGGGTTACAAGCAGATTGACCACCTGCACCTGCTTCGCTTTGCCTTCTGTATCCTTCACCTGCTGATACTCGGTGCCGGCCGAGAGAACCTGTATGTTCTGAAGAACTGTTCTCGCCTCCAGTCCCTGCTGGGCGTCGTTCGAGCCAGGAGGCGTGCCGGACATCACGACATCAACGCGCATTCCCGGAGTGGCGAATCCGGAGACACCGACCACTTCATCCACTCTCACCGCGCAAGCTCTCAGGCCCTGCGGAATCGCGGCCGCGAGCCCGCCTCCGGCGCCTACCGCTGCCAAGCGGCCTTCGATGATCGGTTCATCCTTATAGAGATCCGAGATCACGCCGCGGCCGATCGCCCGGCTCTTGTCTTTTTCGAGAATGGCTCCTGCCGGAGGCGTGCCCGCAATCGCGATCGTCGACAGATCTTCCGGTTTGAGAATGGTACCGAGTTTGATGTCCGTTTTAGCCGCGATCACGTTCGTTGAAGCCGCCGGCCTGGCCGACATGCGGCTCTTGACGAGTTGAGAAACAGCGATTGTGCATATCACGGCGATGCCGAAAGCGGCGAGAAGGATCAGGGTCAATCTTCGGTTCATTTTTAGGCCCGTCTGAACTGGCAGCCAAAGCCAGCTTCGCCTTTCTGTCTCTTGTGACTCACTGCAATGCTCGGAGAAACCAATTCCGATTGTACGCCGAAAAAGGTCTCCTGATAACAGATCGCCAAACAAGATTGGTTGCGTGTTCAGTGTACTCCCAATGGCTCAAATAGGCATCAGCATGGCCCTCTGTGTGCGCGGGAGGTATCAAATGAGTTATGTTGCCTATCACAGCCATTCGGGAATCCAGCAACATTATAATAAGTCATAGTTGAGGCAGCACGGCCATCGGCTTCCGACCGAGCCGAGAGTGCCTGACGTGCTGCTTCCGCTCTGAGAAAGCCCGGGCGGCGCAAGGGAGGGAATTCATCCAGTCATGAGCTCTGCTCCTACGGTGTCCCTTTTCTCTGCCCAGCCCGATCTGGACAATCGGCCCTATTCCTTTCTCTTTTCGTTGGGAGTCCACGGCACTGTTATCGTGCTCATCTTTCTCGGGATTTTTTCCGCGCCAAAGATAAAGACCCCCATCTTCGCTGAGCGATATGCGATTCGGCATCTCGATCTCCAGTCCTTATATCCAGAGGTTCAGCGGGCCGCCGCGAGCGCCATCCATGAGCCTCCGCGCCCGCACCCCAAAGCTCCAGAGCTTCCGAAGGGTGGAACAACCGAAGAACAGCAGCCCATCATGCGCCAGGTACTCGATGCGCCAAAGGTGCAGCATACGCTGGTGCAACCCGATATCCCCAAGCCTCTGAAGATCCCGGTCAATACTCCATTGCCAACAGTCGTGGTGTGGAACTCGGAAAAGATCAAGGTTGACACCGTGACCGCGCCTACTCCGCAAAGGCCCGCCGTAACTCTGGCAAAGCCCGTGATCCAACGGTCCAATCAATCGCAGCGGCTGGCCGACATCGCCATTCGGCCCACCGATATGCGATTGAACTCTCCCATTCTTCCCAGTACGACCTCGCCGATCGTTGTCTCCGGGCCGAAGCCCACGCCGCCAGCGCCATTAACGACCGCTGCCACATCAGGGCAACAAGCCTCAGGTCAAGTAATGTCGCTCTCTGACACGCAGATGGCCAATGGGCACGTCGCTCTTCCTCCCGTAAATCAATCGGCATCGACGAATTCGGCGGGGGCGCTCGCGCCTGGAAAGGGCACAGAACCCTCGCATCTGGGCCATGGAAACCCGAATGGCGCGGCAGGCGGAGGCGGAGCAGGCTCCGGCGGCGGCGGTAACACCGGAGAAGGCACTACGAATGGGCAGGGAATAGGCAGCCGGCCCGCAACGACAACCATTACGCGGCAGAAGGAAGGCCAGTTCGGCGCGGTTATCGTCGGCTCGAAGATGGAAGAGAGATACCCGGAGATCGCCGACTTATGGAACGGCAGAATGGCCTACACTGTCTTCCTTCCAGTGGGCCTCGCCAAGAACTGGGTCCTCCAGTATTCGCTCTCCCGCGCCGAGAATTCGTCGTCCGGCAGTGCTGGCCATATCGAGGCCCCGTGGCCCTTCAGCATCGTGCGGCCCAACCTCGAGCCCGGCGCGATCGATGCCGACGCACTGATGATTCACGGCTTTGTCAATCAGGCAGGCCGCTTCGAGGCCTTGACCGTAGCCTTCCCCCCCGAGTTCGCCCAGAAGCAGTTTATTCTCGGCGCGCTCGCTCAGTGGCAATTCAGACCGGCGACGCAGAACGGGCAGAATGTCAAAGTGGAAGTGCTGCTGATCATTCCCGAAGAAGCGGAGTAAGAAACACTCTGAACCGCAGAATCTTCGGGAGCATGAATTCAGCGTTAACCCCATCCTGAAGAAGTGAGACTCCCACCTAAGCTATACATAGCCGCAATAATCGATAACTCGTC
>Ga0181535_10000107_pt1 | contig 123163 bp, 100 predicted proteins | sample PEATcosm2014_Bin_44_FD_119774 | JGI IMG/M metagenome (GOLD analysis project Ga0181535, IMG submission 119774) | Peatland microbial communities from MTU Mesocosm Facility, Houghton, MI, USA - PEATcosm2014_Bin17_30_metaG | ecosystem: Environmental > Terrestrial > Soil > Wetlands > Peat | place... | reverse complement strand
TCGTCACCAAGACGGTATCGACGGCGGGCCAGGTGGTTGTGTCGCGTACGCTGGCGCGCGCATTCACGCAGGCCAAGCCTGAGGAGTACCAGGACCTGCGCGGGTTCTATCAGAAGGTGGCGGCGTCGGATCAACAGCAACTGGTTTTGACCGCGGTATCGGTGGCGGCGAAAGGCAACTGATGATTGCGAGAACCTGGGGCTCGATGTGCGATGTGGTGATTTTGAGTTGCCTAGCGGCTGGCCTCTGCGCAATGCATGCGACTGCCAGAGCCAAATCTCAGCCCGTGCCGCAGTGGGGTCTGGACGCAGCCAAGACACCTACTCCGGATTACGCGAAGGACGCAGGCTCAATCATTCTCTACGACGAATACGTGGAGACGGTTGACGCGCAGGGCCGCGCCGTGGAGCGCGAGCGGGAGGCGATCCGCATTCTTCAGGTGCAGGGACGCCACACTTCCTGCAGAACCAGATACGACGTGGATGAGAAGATCAACTACTTTCGGGGTTGGACGATCACCGCGGATGGAAAGCAGTTTGAGGCCAAGGAAACGGACTTTACCGAGTCGGGCGACACCAACATCCCCATCATGCTTTTCACCGAAAAATCCCGATTAGTGCACCCTCCCGCGGCGGATGTGGGCGCGACCGTGATCTGCGAGTCGGAGGAGCTGATGGCGCCGTATGAGCAGGAGAAGATCTGGCAAATCCAAAGCGGCATTCCGATCGTCTTCGAGGCGCTTGAGGTTGACCTTCCCGCAGGTCAGGCGCACACCGAGTCCTGGCATCGATACCAGCCGGTGAAGCCGGTCGAAGTGGCTCCAAACCACTGGCGCTGGGAGATCAAGGACATGCAAAAGCTGGATCTTCGAGACGTGAAGGCCAGTCTGGAATGGGCGGCTCTGGCCGCGCGCATGTCAGTTCACTGGGGCGATGGCGCGGTGAGTGGAAAGGACAATCAGTGGCGGGCACTGGGACTTTGGTGCACGCATCTGGAGGCGAACCGCCCCGATCCGTCGCCGGAGATTACAGCCAAGGCACAGGAACTTGTTGCCGGCGCGCCGGATTTCTACACAAAGCTCAAGAACATTACCGAATACATTCAAAAAAATGTGCGGTACTTTATTGTCGCGCGCGGGATCGGCGGTCTTCAGGCGCACTTTGCGGCTGACATCTATCGCAACCGCTATGGCGACTGCAAGGACAAAACGACGCTGGTGATTTCGATGCTCGAGGCCATCGGCATCCGGGCGTACTATGTGCCGGTGGATGATCGGCGTGGGGTTATCGATCCCGAGGCTCCGTCCTTCTACGGCGACCACATGATCACGGCAATCGAGATTCCGGCGGTGGTGAAGGACGCGCGGCTTGAGGCGGTAGTGACGGCCAAGGACGGCAAGCGGTATCTGATCTTCGACCCGACCAACGAGCGGACGCCGGTGGGCAATCTGCCCTCGTATCTGCAGGGCAGTTATGGCATTCTTGCGGCGGGAGAGGCGAGCCAGATTGTGGCGCTGCCGGTGCTTGGTCCGGAGGCCAACGGCACGGATCGGAAGGGATCGTTTACGCTTTCGCCGGAGGGCGCGCTGGCCGGAACAGTGGATACCTCGCACGACGGTCCAGAGGGAGCCGATTTGCGACTGTTCCTGAAGTACACAGACGAGAAGGAACGGCGCGCATACTGGGAGTCCATGATTGCCCGGGATCTTCAGGGCGTGGCGCTGGACGCGTTCCAGTTTGTGCAGCCGCCCTCGCTGGATAAGCCTCTGGAGTTCCATTACAAGGTGACGGTGCCGCAATACGCTCATACGGCAGGCTCGCTGTTGTTGGTGCGGCCTCGCGTGGTGGGCGATGACGCTGTGCCTTTCGACGATAAGCCACGCACGCTGCCTATTGACCTTGAGGCGACGGGCCGCTGGCGCGATAGCTTCGACATTGCGGTGCCCACGGGCTACGTGGTGGATGAGACGCCGGACCCGGTGAATGTGGATGTGGAGTTTGCCAGCTACAAATCGGCGGTTTCGGTGAAAGGGAATCTGCTGCACTACGAGCGTGAGTATGTGGTGCGGCAGGTGGAGATTCCGGCCACTAAGGCTATGGATTTCCGCAAGCTCGAGCGTGCGATTCTTGCCGATGAAAAGGGTACGGCGGTGCTGAAGAAGCAGTGACGGCGGGTGTCATTGCGCCTTCAGGTGCGCCGATGCGGTGGGCTTCACTTCGGCGAAATGCATCCGTTCGCGCTGAGTTTCATCTATTCTGCAGGCCCTTTTCAAATCCACGGCCCAGGAACCAGAGCGCGCATTTATGAGCCATCCGCTTTTTTCCCCTTTCCAGCTTCGTTCGGTCGAGTTTGCCAACCGCATCGGTGTTTCGCCGATGTGCCAGTACTCGTCTGAGGACGGCTTTGCCAACGACTGGCACATGGTCCACCTGGGCAGCCGTGCGCAGGGTGGCGCGGCGTTGGTGTTGCTGGAGGCGTCCGCAGTTGTGCCCGAGGGGCGCATTTCGATTGCCGATCTGGGCATCTGGAAGGACGAGCACATTCCGGCGCTCAAGCAGATCGCGAGTTTTATTCATTCGCAGGGCGTGCGGGCAGGCATTCAACTGGCGCACGCCGGACGCAAGGGCAGCATGAGTGCACCGTTTACGGGCGAACGGCTGCTGGGGCCAGGCGAGGGTGGATGGGAGCCGGTGGCGCCGAGCGCGGTGGCGTTTTCAGAGAGCTATGCGCTGCCGCTGGCGCTGGACAAGGCTGGGATCAATGGTGTGGTTGAGGCGTTTAGGCTGGCGGCGCGCAGGGCGCTCGAAGCGGGGTTCGACCTGATTGAGGTTCACGCCGCGCACGGGTATCTGCTGCACCAGTTTCTTTCTCCGCTGGCGAACCGGCGCACGGATGAGTATGGCGGCAGCTTTGAGAACCGTACGCGGCTGGCGCTGGAGGTTGTGGACGCCGTTCGCGGCGAGTGGCCGGAGCATTTGCCGCTGATTGTGCGCATTTCGGCTACGGACTGGGCGGAAGGCGGATGGAACGCGGATGAATCGGTGGCGCTGGCGCGGCTGTTCGGCGAACATGGGGTGGATCTGGTGGATGTTTCGACAGGCGGCCTGGTTCCGAACGCGAAGATTCCGGTTGGTCCGGGATTTCAGGTGGAGTTTGCGGCGAGGATCAAGCGCGAGGCAGGGATTGCCACGGCAGCGGTGGGGCTGATTACCGAGCCAGAACAGGCCAATAGGGTGATAGCCGAGGGGGAAGCCGACATGGTGCTGCTGGCGCGGGAGCTGCTGCGCGATCCTTACTGGCCGGTGCACGCGGCGGCGACGCTGGGCGAGCAGGCCAGTTGGCCTAACCAGTACCTGCGCGCGGCGCCGCGGCACTCGGTTGCGCGGGTTGCAGTTGGCCGTCCGGAGAAGGGCTGAGCCCCGGCAAGGCTGGTTTTTTCCTGAGTTTTACTCATCAATCTGGTGCAGGGCCGCGATTTGCTCCACAAAGAGTGCAAATTGTGGCCTATACTGCGTGTAGAGCGAGGCTCCAGCCTTGGTCGCGGCTGTTTGCCCACGATAACTATGGCAACGCAACTATCCCGGAAGCGCGCCTTCGAAGCACCCACAATCCCCGACCGTCTCTATTTCAAGATTGGTGACGTTGCCCGCATCTGCGAGGTAGAGACCTACGTTTTGCGTTTCTGGGAGACGCAGTTTCCACAACTGAAGCCCAACAAGAGCGGCACGGGCCAGCGGCTTTATCGCAAACGCGATGTGGAACTGGCGCTGGATATCAAGCGCCTGGTGCATGCCGAGGGCTACACGCTTGCCGGTGCGCGGCAGACACTTGAACAGCGGAACCGGAGGCGCGATCCAGAGCCAAAGCTCACGGTGGCCACGAGCGACCCGAGTAAGCGGATGGATGCCGTGGCGGCGACCATTGGACACGCGCGCGCCGAATTGAGAGAGATTCTTGGACAGCTGGCTGTGGAGCCGACACCGCCCGCGCCACGCCGCCGCGCCAAGGTGGCTGCCTTTGTGCCGCAAACGGGTTCGCTGTTTCCCTCCTAGGGCAGTTCACTTCATGGCGCAGAAGAGTTTCGCATGCTGCTTGAAGAAGAGGGAGCACGGCTTTAGTACAGCAAAACTCCAGCAAAGAATCAGATTATCTAAAGGCCCAGTGGACTAAACAGGCTGCGGAAAAAGGCCTCATTTTGGATCAAAGGCCCGAAAAGCATACCTCAGGGGCTAAAGCCCTATCCATTCCATTGCACTTATACCGGGGATAAATCCCCGGCCTACCGCCCGGAGAAGTTTTTCCGCAGCCTGTGAAGGCCTGTGCTCCCTCCATTCAATTGCACGGCTCTACGTCAATATCAATATCTGCAGACAATTGAGGACTGCTATTGTTGCGCGGCTGAAGCGCCGGGTTCTCCGGCTTCAGGCTTTGCATCTTCGTACTGGACTGGACCGGCGGAGGGCTCGATGCCGGAGTTCTTCATGATCTGTTTTGCTTCGTCGGGCCAGTTGCCGTCGACGACCAGATGATCGTTGAGGATGAGGTCGTTCTGGTAGTTGGTCCATAGGCCACCGACCTTGGCGCCGTCATGCCAGTTATCGGCGGCGGTGTTGTCGGGAGAGATGCGCAGCGGATAGGCGCTGTGCGCAGTGTTGATGTTGAGCCACTCGCAGTCCTTGCCCTCGACTACATTTCTGCGCACGGTGATGTAGCGCGATCCTTCATCGAGATAGAGGCCGATCTTGCTGCCGTTGTCGAAGATGTAGTTTTCCGTGATGAGCGTGCCGGGACTGGCCGAGAGATTGTAGATTGCGCCGCCGTCGTGGAAGTACCGCTTTGCGCCATGAATGCGATTGCTGGCGACGACGACATCGCGATGCGTGGTGGGGGTGTCGTAGACGAGATTTTCTTTCCAGTCGTAGCCGTGCATTCTGACCCGGTAGTTTGGATTGCCGCCGGCATCGTGCATGCCCCAGCCGTAGCCGATGTCGATGGCGTCGTAGGGGACGTCGGAGATGTCGTTGTGGAGGATGACGGCTCCGAGCACGTAGGTGCTGAGAATGGCGCTGTTGTCGCGATAGTCCTTACTGACGGAACGAATGCGATTGTTGCTGACGATTAAGGAACGGTTGATTTGACGGGGATTGTGGGGGTGGTGTGCGTCGCGCTGCACGCCTCCGGCGAGGATGGCTCCGCCGGCAAGATCGGTGAAGACGCAACGAGTGACGGTAATGTCGCTCGCGCCAAGGTCCGCTCCGGTGATGTTGGCATTGGCGTCGTTGCCGATGCCGAGGGCGTATTGGCCGAGATGCGCGAAGATGTCGCTGTCAAAAGTGATACGCTCAGCGGCTGCGACTTGGATCGATGCCGGCATCTGGCTCCACTCATTGCGGCGGGTTTCAAAAGCAGGGCAGCCGAATTTGCAGTTGGCGAGAGGGTTGGCAGGATACGCGGCGGCGCGGCCTTTCAAATAGGAGCCGCTCTGCTGGCTGGCGTAGCCTTCATCCGTTGCGGGTCCAAGCCACGTGGTGTGCGAGAACTGGATTCCGCGAAATGCTAGATCTTTCACAAGCGCATCGAGGCTGTTTCCGATTGCCAACAGAACAGTGATGCGGGGGAGTTCGACATCCATATGTTCGATGCTGGCTCCAGCAGGTGGGCAAAGATAGAGCTTTCCCTTCGAGGGATCGATGTACCAGTCGCCGGGCTTGGAGATGAAGGCCAATGAGTTGAGCAGGAACAGATGTGAGAGTTCAGGATGATAGGGGCTGCTGATGGCATCGTAGCCCCAGATGTTGTTGTTCCATGCCGGCTGCTTCATCAGAATTTGGCGCGCGGAGATTTTTTCTACGGGCGAAAAGCGGTCGGTGAAAAATCCTGTGGACTCCAGCTCGAGACGATTTTGGTCCGGGAGTGTTGCGAGGTAGTCATATTTGGAATCCTTCCAACTGATTCCTTCCGGTGTGAAAGTAACATTGGCACGGGGTATCTCGATGGCGCCACGAGTTACAAGTTTGTCGTCCACCCATAACTGGCGTGCGTCGACGCCAACGGGCACGTCGGCAACATAGATATGCCGGGCGGCGTCAAAGAGTTTCCAGCCTGTAACAGGGATTGCGCCGGAGAGGACGGGCTTTGCGCCGGGCGCTGCTTGCCAGACGACATGGTGCGCATTGCGTCCACCGTCGAGGGATGTGAAGAGGAGAGGGGCAGTGAGGCGATAGGTTCCGCTGGCGAGTTCAACGGTGACGTTGCTGCCGGCGTTGTAGGCGCGAACCGCGGACTGGGCGCGTTGCAGCGACTGGAAAGGCTTGTCGCGGGTGCCGGGAGCGTCGTCGCTGCCGAGCGGAGATACTGCGATGGTGACATGGTCTGGTGCAATGCCCGCAGTTGGTTGCTGTCCGGCGCAGAGGGCAGGAAGCATCGCAATCGCTATGGCCGCGTATGCGGATAGTCCATTCATTCTCATAACTCGACCTACTGTTCCTATTGCTGGAAGGCTGCTCTCTTCGGTTAGCCACGGCGAAGTATTCGAACCAACTTCTTCGCCGATCAACGATTGGGGTTATTCACAGAATCAGGCTTTCTCAAAGAGTACGGCCATGTAAGGTTTGCCGCTGAGCTCGATCTTACTCTTGCCGCGGAAGGATCCAGGCAGCGGTGTTTTTGTCATTGCCCACGGGTCAATCATGGTTGCTTTGAAGGTTACTTCTTCCGGCAGTGGAAACTCGTACTCGGCGACGCAGTGATAGTCGAAGTAGTAGAGGATGCGCTGTCCGGGATTACCCGCGTTTGCGTAGTAAGGCTCAGTGGCCGCGATCAGGCCGGTGGTTCCGGTGCTTTCGAGCAGCTTGCGCAGAAATGTGATGCGCGGTCCACTGCTGCCGTGAAGCTTTCCCGCATCGGACCAGACAGGGTTGCCGTCCGTCTCCTTATACGTTTCGCCGTGGGTTGCGTATGTGCCGTTGATGATGGCGCGCCAGAAGCGGTGTGTCATCTCTTCGGGCGAAAGATTTCCCCACCGGCTGGCGATGTTGCCTTCGTATTGAATCTCGTCGTAGATGATCGGCTTGTTCCATGCCTTCAAGCGCTCGGCAGATTTTTCGAAGTCGTACTCCTGCAGGCTTGCGTGCGTGCACCAGGGCTTGGAGTGGTCGTAGACAACCCGGCTGTGATGAATGGAGCGCAAGCGGCCGTAGGGGTCGGATTCTTCGACAATGCGGAAGAAGCGGTCCCAATCTTTCATGGACTTTGACTTCACCAGGTCGTATTCATTTGCGATGGACCACCAGACATTCCGGAATGCGGAAAGCCGCGCGACAGCATAGCGCAGATAGCGATCATCCGCTTCCTCGCCCATTGCAGAAAAACCGTGAGCGTCGTAGGGATTGAAGAGAATGACGTCGGCCTCGATGCCGGCGTCCATCAAGTCTTGAATTCGCTGTTCAATGTACTGGAAGTAGACGGGATTCGGACGCGACAGGTTGAAATGCTCGTTGATGTTCTTGCGCTCATCTGCTTCCGGGTTTTCCGGGCTTGGCGCGGAGCCAATGCGGTCGAAGGGCATCGCCACAGGTTGCCGCTTCGCTATCGACTTGGGCAGGAGGCACATGCGCACTTTGTTGAAGCCGACGGATTTCAGATCTTCAAGCGTTATGCGGTCAAGGGGCTCGCCAATAAAACCGTAGGAATAACAGGTGGTGCCAAAGGGGAAATAGGGTGTGCCGTCGGCGTATTGGAAGTGGAATTGATGAGCTGTTCCAACGGGACCTCGATTGCCGGCCTTCGGCGCGATGCATTCAAAGGAACCGGTTTTGCCGGAGAGTTCCATCACGTTGGAAGTTGTCTCAAAGCTCCAGTGTCCTGTTGCGTCCGGAGAAAAGCGGACCTTGTATTTGCCGTCGCCATCATAGAAGCCAGTTACGTCGACGTTTCTGTGACCCAAGGTGAAGCGGGCGCCGAAGCGAACATCGTCGAACGGATTTCCGCTCGATGGACCGGCGGCGGCAATTTGGAACAGGCCCCATTGTTCAACCGGACCGGTTCGTTCAGTTCCGGCAGCAATGGCTGGCATAGCCTGGGTTGCTGGTGCGGCGATTCCGGTAACAACAGCGCCGGCGCCCAACTTAATCAAGTCTCTCCGATTCATACATCCTCCGTGCGCGAGTTATTCGTTGAGTGCTTACAGCATAGAAGGAGCGATAGCGCAAGTACGAAAGTGGAATGTGCTGGCAGGTATGTTTTACATAGCTTCAGCTTGAGTGTCAATTGCATCATGAAGGCAGCGGCAGGGAAATCATAGTCATTGCGCGTGGAGAAAAACTATTGGAGTTGAGCCCCTGCGGCCGCACGAGGGAGGCGGCAGTTTGCCGGCGAAAGCCGTGTTTGGCAATACGGCAGGTAAAGGGGTTTCATGAAAGGATTTTCGGCGAAAAGCATATTTATGCAGAATAAAGATTTTAATTGACACTTCATTTATGCCCTCCTAGAATTCGGCCAGCGTCAGAAATGGGTACGCGCAGTCTGTCTATTGCGCCAATTGCTCAACGTGCCGCAACGAGGCTGCTCGTTCGGGGGGTGGAGTTCGCTCTGGGATTACGGGAAAGAGTGAGACACTCCGCGGCGGTAGTGGGCGGCTCCGCCGCAGTCCATGCGTGGAGGAAACTCTCCTCACATCCGGCAGGGTTGCTGCGTTGTGGACGTATTTCAGTCGACGCGCGCCGTTACGTGCGACGGCGGCATTTGGCGGACTGAGAAGCGGCACCAGCGAAATTCGTTTTAACCCATCGCGAAATTCAAATCGAGTTTCGCCGTTAGCTTCAAAGGAGGGTGACAATGACTACTAACATCCGCACTCGGCAACCGGAGCAGAACCCAGATTCCAGCCGGCTGCAAAAGGCGAGCAATCAATCGTCCATCGCCACTGCGCCAAGCCAGCCTGTTGGCTGCCGCTTCAACGCCACTGCGGGGCTGCTGTTATTGCTCCTGCTGATAGGCACGATATTTAGCGTGCCCGTTGCGCGCGCCCAGGGTCTTGCGAGCATCGTGGGTACGGTGACTGACTCGAGTGGTGCAGCCATTCCGGGGGCAAAGGTCGTCGCTGCTCAAAGTGCAACCGGTGTGCAGACCGTGGTGGTGACCAATGCGACCGGCGGCTATGTTTTTCCGGTGCTACCCCCAACAAACTATGACCTCACAGTTTCTGCCAGCGGATTCGCGTCTTCGACGCAGCGCGGCATCGTGTTGCATGCCGACCAGGCAATTACTGTCAGCGTTTCTCTTCAGGTAGGCGCGGCCAGTTCTACGGTGACCGTAACTACTGAAGTTGCGCAGGTGGACACAACAACAGGCACGCTCTCGCAGGTGGTCGATTCCGAGCGCGTGAACGAGTTGCCGCTGAATGGCAGAAATGCGGCGTCGCTGACAACGCTGACGGCAGGCGTTAGCATCGCACCGAACATCAACTCGATCGATCAGGGCAACACCAAGACGTTTCCTGTTGTCGTGCTGATTTCGGCGAACGGAGCCCGCACCAATCAGACGAACTACCTGCTGGACGGCGGCAATAACGTCGACGAATATACGAACGTGAACGCACCGTTCCCATTCCCCGACGCACTGCAGGAGTTCAGCGTTCAGACGAGCAACTATGCGGCCGAGTACGGCCAGAACGCGGGCGGTGTCACGAATATCATCACCAAGTCTGGATCGGACCGGTATCACGGCGACTTATTCGAGTATGTACGCAACCGCATCTTCAATGCGCACGATCACTTTTCGACTGTTGTACAGAACGGCGCCCTCGTTCCCTATACCGATCCTCTAAAGAGGAATCAGTTCGGCGCCACCGCGGGTGGCCCGGTCGGCATTCCCCACCTGTGGCGGATGCAAAGAGGCTTCTTCTTTGGCGGCTACCAGGGCAGCCGCTGGCGCGATACGGTGGCCACCAGTTCGAGTAACGCTTCGCTACCATCCACGGCCAACCAAACGGGACAATTCACGTTTACTTCAGCGAACACGCCAACCACGGCCACCTGCATCGTGGACCCGACGACAAAGGCTTGTTTCCCCTACGTCAGTGCGGGCGGAAACAACTACGTTGCGACAATTCCAACGACTCGTTTCGACAAGGCTTCAGTCGCCTTGTTGAATTACATTCCGGTGGCTGCTGCGAACGGCACGCCCTTCTCGTACCTGCAAAACAACTCTCAGAACTACGACGAGTATGTTGGCAAGTACGACCAGGAATTGAGCGCCAAGGACCGCATGACGCTGCGTTATTATCTCGACAAGTTCCATTTTGTCGGAGTCCTGGATCCGAAGAATTACCTGACCTATCAGGACGAGTCGGATATTACCTATCAAAGCGCGCTGCTGTCGGAGACACACACATTCAGTGACCATCTGCTCAACAGCTTCATTCTGAGCTACCAGCGCGAGGGCTCGGTGCGCGGACCGCTCGCGGGCGGCATCGATGTGGGCACACTGGGCGTGAACATATGGCAGCCGGCATTCCCATCGTTTCAGTCGGTCAGCGTATCGGGCAATTTTTCATTTGGGCAAAACCCGTGGGCAACCTTCAAGCGTTCGAATATGACGCTTGCCGAGGATATGCACTGGGTGAAGGGCACTCATAACGTCTCCTTTGGATTCCACGGGGAAGCCAGCCGTCTGGAAGTCATCAATATGAATGGCCAACCGGGCAGCTTTTCCTTTACTGCAACAACAACGAATAGTGCGATGGCGAGCTTCTTCCTTGGCTATCTGACATCGTTCAGCCAGGCGTCGGGCAGCTTCCAGAACGATAACGGAAAATTCATCGGGACGTATGTTCAGGATAGTTGGAAACTGAACCGCCGGCTAACGCTGGATTACGGCGTGCGCTGGGAGCCGTTCATTCCGCAGACGGACGACAACCGTATGGGACAGTTCAACCCTAGCGCCTATGCGGCGGGACGGCACTCGACGAAGTATCCGAATGCTCCAGTGGGCCTGCTGTTTGCGGGGGACGATGGTGTTCCGCCGAATGGCGTGCGCAGCAATTACAAGAACTTCATGCCGCGGTTCGGATTTGCCTATGACGTCTTTGGAGACGGAAAGACGAGTTTGCGCGGTGGCGGCGGCTTCTTCTACGACACGCGTATGAACGACCTGTTCAACAATGCGTGGATTGGGAGCATTCCGTTTGTGCAGTCATATTCGTCGTCCAATACAAGCGCAACAGACCCGACAGCAACATTCAGCAATCCGTACGGTAAGGCGACGAATCCATTCCCGGCGACGCTGCCCCTGCCCTCGACAGTAACCTTCTCTACGCCGATGGCGGTGATTGCCTTCGATCCATCGGGCAACTTCAAGACTCCGCTGATGTACAACTGGAACATTGCCGTGGAGCAGCAGATTACGCCGACGCTGAGTTCGCGTATTGCTTACGTGGCCTCGCACGGATCGCATCTGTTTACCTGCCCGGAGATCAATCCGGCGGTGCAAGGTGGAAGCACGGACACGACGGGCAACGAAAATGCCCGCCGGGTCTATCAGGGGTACACCTCGATTGCGATCTCTACGATGGGCGGGAACTCGAGTTACCAGTCCTTGCAGGCTACGCTTTCGAAGAAGGTGTCGCATGGCGTCAGCGGAACTCTCAATTACACCTGGTCAAAGAGCCTCGACAACATTCCTTACCAGACCCCGGTGACCAGCGCAGGAAACGGCGCCGGCTACGTGAAGCCGTATTATCTGCCAAACCACAAGGCGCTTGATTACGGTCCATCGGTATTCGACCACCGGAATAACATCAACCTGTCTTATGTGTGGCAGCTTCCAAAGGTAACATCTGCGCCGCTGGCGCTGCGCGAAGTGATTAACGGATGGCAGACAACAGGCATCGTAAGCGTTCATAGCGGTGAGCCGATGGATATTACCCTGGGTTCGGACGTTTCTCTTGCCGGCCTGGGCACGGGCGTGGATGTGCCGAACAGAATCAGCAACAAAGGGTACGGCGGCAGCGCATGCACATATGGGACAGCTGCGACAACGACCTGCGTTAGCTATCTCGATCCAACGGCCTTTACGAAGCCGGCGAATGATACATTCGGCAATGTGAAGAAGGACTCGTTTGTCGGACCGCGGTATGTCGACTGGGATAGCAGCCTGACGCGCGACTTCCCAATCAAAGAGCGGACCAGGGTCCAGTTCCGCGCAGAGTACTTCAACCTGCTTAATCATACTGACCTTGGTACTCCTAACCTCAGCGAGACATCCGCAAGCTTTGGGCGAATCACATCGGATATTTCGCCACGCATCGCGCAGCTCTCGCTTAAACTGTTGTTCTAACCCTCGGCAAGTCAGGAAGACGAATGGAGGCCCTTGCGGCCTCCATTCTTTCGATTAACGCAATTAGCCCGAGGCCCGCGTAGAAGGGCAACTTATTATGGTTCAAATGAATCGTCGCGAAATGTTGAAGATGGGTTCGGCTTGCTCTCTGGCTGCGCTTGCGACCGCTACGCCCTCTGGCGCCTCCAGTTCCACAACTGAAAGCAAACACGCATCCGTGTCGCGCTGGGAGGTGTTTGAGCTTGCACTGACAGGACCTTCGACGGGAAATCCATTCATCGATGTTGAGTTTGCAGGGACGTTTACGCTCGAACACCGGACGGTGAAGGTGAATGGATTCTACGATGGGGCTGGAGTCTATAAGCTGCGCTTCATGCCCGACGCGGAAGGCGAATGGAACTATTCGACGAGCAGTAACGTGGCGGCGCTCGACGGCAAGACCGGGCGGTTTGTGTGTACGGCTGCGCAGTCGGAAGCGCATGGACCAGTCACGGTAAGGAACGAGCATCATTTTGCCTATGCCGATGGAACGCCGTATTTTCCGTTCGGGACCACGTGCTATGCGTGGGTGCACCAGAGCGAGGAACTGCAACGGCAGACGCTGGAGACATTGCGCACTGCGCCGTTTAACAAGATGCGCATGTGCGTGTTTCCGAAGAGCTACGAGTTCAACCACAACGAACCGGCCCTCTATCCATTTGAGAGAGACTCGGCGGGGACGAGCGATTACACGCGCTTCAATCCGGCTTACTTCGCGCACATCGAGCAAAGGATTGGCGACCTGCGTGCGCTGGGAATAGAAGCGGATCTGATTTTGTTTCATCCCTACGACCGCTGGGGCTATGCAAAGATGCCGGCCGAGGCGGACGACAGATATTTGAAATATGTTTTGGCGCGGATGTCGGCTTACCGGAATATCTGGTGGTCGCTGGCAAATGAGTTCGATCTGATGAAAGAGAAGTCAGTGCAGGACTTCGACAGATTCTTTCATATCGTTGAGCAGTGCGACCCGGTGAGCCACTTGCGGTCTGTTCACTACTCCAACGTTATGTACGATTATTCGCACCCCTGGGTTACGCACGCCTGCATGCAGACTTCAAAGTTTGAATCGGCGCCGGAGTGGCTGGAGATGCTGCGGAAGCCGATCGTATTTGACGAGGTTCAATACGAAGGGAATCTGAACAGGCGCTGGGGGAATCTTTCGGGCGAAGAGATGACGCGGCGGTTCTGGCTTGGCGTTATGGGCGGCTGCTATGTGAGCCACGGCGAGACGCTTCTGGATGCGGACGGAGTGCTTGACGAGAATACGACTCCAACACTGTGGTGGGCGCACGGCGGGAAGTTGAAGGGAACGAGTCCGGCGCGCATTGGGTTTCTGCGCAAGCTGGTGGAAGAGACCGCGGCCAGGGCAGGCAAAGATGCGAAGCGCACCGGGCTTGAAGCGCCGGTTCGGCCTTACTATTTGAATGCAGTGAGCCTTGACTCCGCTGGGACGTCAACGCAGGAGATTCTTTACTACATGGATTTCCATCAGCCGGTGTTTTACGAGTTTCCGCTGCCGGCGGGGAAGTTCAGTGCAGAACTCATCGATCCATGGGAGATGAAGATTACCGCGCTGCCGGGGACTTTTGAAGGAAAGACAAAGCTGAAGTTGACTGGGCGTCCGTATCAGGCGTTGCGGTTACGGCGCGTGGGATGACGCCCATGCCTGGGCTTTCGAATTGATTGTGGAGATTTGCCTGGCGGAAATTGTTGCCGGGAAAAGTTCGAAGTTTGCTGAAAAAGGAAGGGTCAAGAAAATGCTTAAAGGAATTTCACCGGTTCTGAGTCCCGAGTTGCTGAAGGTTCTTGCTGAAATGGGTCACGGGGATGAACTCGTCCTTGCCGACTCGAACTATCCGGGTGCGAGCAATGCCAAGCGGCTGGTGCGCGCGGATGGTCATTCGGTTTCGGCTCTGCTGGAAGGCATTGCGCCGCTGTTTCCGTTTGAGACCTACGCCGCCCCGCTCATCATGATGGAGGTGGTTGCGGGCGACAAGCTGGACCCGGCGGTCGAAGCCGATTTCATGGACGTAATTCATCGCTCTGACAGCAAGGTTCCGGCGCCGATTCGCATCGAGAAGTACGCGTTCTACGAGCGCTCGCGGAATGCGTATGCAGTATTGATGACGGGGGAGACGCGTCTCTACGGCTGCCTGATTATCAAGAAGGGCGTGATCGCGTAGCGAAACTGCGAGTGCACTGCCGTGCGGCAGTGCTCCGACGCTTTAGAAGCTTGATGCGGTGCGATGTTATTCCGTCTCATTCAGGAGAGCCTCGGCGGCGCGCAGGTCGGTGATGAGTACATCGATCCAACGGCCACGGAGCGCAGCCAGGATGGCACGCACCTTGCGCCGTCCTCCGGCAACGCCAACCACGCGGTTGGCGCGCTTCAAGGAGGCGGCTTCAATGCCGATGACGCGCTGCATGAGCGGGGACTTGATGGCCTCTCCGTTTTCGTTGAAGAAGCGGAAGCAGATGTCTCCGACCGCGCCCTGGCGGATGAGCTCGGCACGCTCTTCGGGCGAGAAGACGTTTCCGCTGCTGGCGAGCAAGCGCGAAGGCTCCATTGATCCGATGCCGACAAGGGCGAGATCGAGATGCTCAAAGAGTTCGGAGGCTTCGCGCATGGAAGGGTCGCGCACCAGCACGCGTCGAGCTTCGGCCGAGCCGACGACGCCAGGCGCCTGGAGCAGCACAGCGCTGGCGCCGATAAGCGCCGCAAGGCGCTGGGCAAGATACATGGCGTGATGTTCAACGCCGGCGTTGCCGACGCCGCCGAGGATCTGCACGACCTTTCCGCCATGGCAGTAGTCGCCGGGATGCAGCGCCTCGACCATGGCGAACAACGAGCGGCTCCATGAAGAGATGCCGATTGTTGTGCCGGGTTTTACGGTGGTCTCGACGAAATAGCCAGTTGCCGCGCCCAGGTCGCGCACCATGGGCTCTTCCTCGGCGGGACAATCGACAACCATCGCGTCTTTCAACTGGAACTTGGCCACGAGCTGGTCTTCAATCTCCGCAAAGATGCCGGGAGGCGTGGTGACGCTGAAGCGTACGAGGTTGGCTTCGCGCGCGCGCTTCAATAGCCGGGAAACTGAAGATTGGTGAATCTGCAACCGCTCGGTAATGCCCTGCTGGCGAATGCCCTGGACATAGTACATGCGAGCAATTTTTGACATCAGGCGGAGTTCGTCCAGTCGGGCCATACAGGGTATTCTCCCATAGTTAGGCCGATGGGATGCAAGTATATTTAACCAAGCAAGATTATGATCGAGCGCTGAATCGCCACATCAACCGGGCCATTGGCGCGCTGCGAACGCGGCGCGCCAATGGCGGAAGTTTGCACTAGAACCTGCCGGGAATCGGGGGCAGGCCGGCGGGGCGGTTGTGGTGATAAGTGTCCCAGCCCATATAGCGGCCGAACGCTTCAGCGACTGCCGTGGCGCAGTGAGTGCGGTTCATTGCGGCGTGGTGTTCAAAGCCGTTCTGACAGATGACATGCATCAGGCTGGGCAGAGCGGGCACCTTGACCACGGCGCGGGTGCCGAAGGTATTGAGCGGGTCGTTAGTGAATTCGCCCTCGCCGACATAGGCACAGATCCTGGCGTTCAAATCATCTGTGCTGACTCTGCCGAAGGTTACGGGGCCGGCGTTGGTGCGGCCTTCGAGAGCGCCGAAGGTGTTTTCTTCGCCGAGGGTGGTGCCCAGGATGGGCGCGGTGGCGATGCGGACTTCAGGGAGGAAATCCTTGGCCCAGTTGCCGCAGTGGAAGAAGACGCACTTGTCGGGGTCGTTTCCGTAGTTGTTGTTCCAATCGACCAGCGCGCTGGGCCGTCCACCGGCAAGCTGGAGCGCATACATGCCGACGACGCCGGCGATGTCGACTTCGCAGGCCGAGGGCAGCATCTGTTCGCTCATCATCGACATAATGGTGCAGACGTTGACGCCGAAGTTTTTCTGCAGCGAACTCCAGCACTGGATGGCGGTGGCCGTAATGCCGAGAGACTGCATCCAGTCATCGACGACGAGGGCGAACTTGGCCATGCGCAGGATGGCTTCGTCGGGAGCGGCGGATGCGTCCGCGTAGGAGCGAATCTGCTCGATGCGCTGGCGGACGCGCGGGTCATCGGCGGCAATCCTGCCCGCATCGCCGAAGACTTCGGAGAGATCGATGGTATTGACGGTGATGCCGGAGGCTTCAAACAGCTTCTCGCTGAAGCGGGTGGTGTTGAAGGCATTGGGGCGCGCGCCGACGGCGCCGATGCGCACACCCTTGAGGCCGCGCACTACCTTGCAGGTGCCGATGAAGCGGAGAAGGTCTTCGCGGAAACGGCGATCGTGGATGGCGACAGTGTGGTCGCGGGTGAGGGTGTACTTGATGCCGTACTGACGAAGGTTATTGCAGACCGAGATCTTGCCGCAGAAAGCATCGCGGCGGCGATCGAGGCCGAATTGATCGAGGTCGTCGGGACAGGCCTGGACAAGGATGGGCAAGCGCAGATCGGCGATGCGAATGGAGTCTGCCACGCCTTTTTCATCGCCGAAGTTGGGCAGACAGACGAGGATGCCGTCGAGCTTTGCGCGGTTACGGCCCAGCAGTGCACCGCACTTTTGCGCGTCGGCCCAGGTTTCGACAGCGCCGAGCTTGGTTTCTTCCGTCGACAGCCAGACAGGCTCGATGGAGAGCTCGGCGAAGAGTTTGGTCAAATCCCGACGCGCATCTGCGATGAGAACGTCGGGAAAGAAGTCGCGGTTACCTACGATTACACCCAGTGTTGCTAGAGTCGTCATTTCAATTCTCCCGGCCTTTCGGCGTTGAATGAATCCGTACGATATTCCGCTGTGTGCGCGGAGCTGCCTGGCCCTACGTTACAGACGCGAGTAGGTGATGAGCACCAGGCCTACCACATAGCAGAGAAACATTGCGCCGAGCAGCCTGCTTGTTCCGCGCGGTGCAGCGGCAAACTCTTTCCAGACGAGGACGCCCCAGAGGATGGCTACGACCGGCGCGGCATTGCTGAGCGCGTAGGAGACGGCTGGGCCGGCCGCGCCAACAGCAATAAAACTGAGCGTAAGGCCGATGCTCCAGATGGCTCCGCCGAGCACACCGGTCAGATGCGTGCCCAAGCTGCCTTTCCAATAGTCCCCGAGAGGCACCGGAGCGCCCTCGACAGGGTGCCGCATGAACACAGTGTTGAAGAGGAAGGTGGTGAGGAATGCGCCGAGCGAAAAGAACAACGCGGCGGTGAGCGGCATGAGCTTGCCGGAGCCGCCGGAGACAAACTCCGGATCGATGGACTTGACGGTGAGGCTATAGAAGAAGGCGATCAGAATGCCGGCGAGGACGGAGAGGAGGATTCCTTTCGCGCTGGGCTTTTTGACGGCGCTGACCAGTTGCCCGTAGGCCTTCATGCTGAGAGCAATGGCCACGGCGATGATGGCCACGCCTGCGAAGAGTACGGTTGAGTTTCCGGGATTGACACCGCCCTCGACGATGACCAGCACAAAGCTGAGGACAATGCCAAGGACCCAGGCGATGCCGCCGCCTACGGGAAAGCCGACAGCCATGCCGGCGACGGCGATGGCAGCGACGAGAAGCAGGTTGCCGGCGTTCCAAACGGCTCCGCCGAGCATTGCCCATCCGATGCTGGAGAGATCCGCCTGGCTGAGGTCGGCAAGGAAGGTTCGCCCGGTGTCGCCCATCGAGCCCAGGGTGAGAGCCGCGAGCAGCGATGTGAGCAGCAGCCCCGCGACGAAGTCCCAATAGAAGAGCTCAAAGCGCCAGGTGCGCGCGGCGAGCTTTTGCGTGTTGGCCCAGGATCCCCAACAGATCATGGTCAGGATACAGAGCACAACAGCAACTGGATAACTGTGGATCGTTACCATCTTTGGCTCCCTTGCAAGCCGGTTTTCGCCGGCCTTCTTTCTCAACATCGATCTACATTTGGCGGTGCTTTTTCATACGTTTCATGCTGTCCCCTCGCGCAGCCGGGCACGGCGAACGGCGAGACGCCAGGAGGCGCGCAGCCTTTCACGCTGTTCGGCGGACATGGCGGGTTCAAAGGTCTGGACATCTCTGGGCAGCGCGGCGAGTTCGTCAAGCGACTTCCACCAATCCAGCGCCATGCCCGCCAGCATCGCCGCGCCGAGGGCCGAAAGGTCTTCTTGCGTGGAACGATGCACGGGGCGGTCGAGGATGTCAGCCTGCATCTGCATGAGCGAGTTATTGCGAGTGGCGCCGCCATCGGCGAGCAGCACGGGCAATCTTACGCCGGCAGCCTGCTCCATGGCTTCAAGGACGTCGGCTACCTGAAAGGCGATGGCATCGGTGGCGGCGTGGGCAAAGTGGGCGGCGGTATGCGCGCGTTCGAGATTGGCAACGATGCCGCGCGCGGCGGAGTCCCAGTGGGGCGCGCCGAGGCCGACCATGGCGGGAACTAGGATGACACCGGCCGCATCGGGCACGGTTGCGGCCAGGGCTGCTGCGTCTTCTACCGGATGCGGCAAACCGAGAAACTCGCCGACCCACTGCACTGCCGCGCCGCTCATGGCGATGTTGCCTTCAAGGGCGAACTGCGTTTGGCCGGCGGAGGACCAGGCAATGGTGCGCGCCAGGACGCCGGTATGGCCGACCAGGCTCGGCGTGAGCATCATCAAAGAGGAACCGGTGCCGTAGGTTGCCTTGACCGTACCCGGCTGATAGCAGCCATGACCCACGATCGCGGCGTGCGAGTCGCCAATCATGGAAACGATGGGGACGCCAGCCAGACCGGGGATTGCGGTGCATTCTCCAAAGACGATGGACGAGGGCCGCACCTGGGGCAGAACCGAGCGGGGAATGCCAAACAAGCTCAAAAGGCGATCATCCCAGTCGAGCGTTTCAAGACTGAGCAATGCGGTGCGCGAGGCGTTGGTGTGATCGGTGGCGTGCACGCTGCCACCGGTGAGGTTATAGAGCAGCCATGAATCCACGGTGCCGAGGAGGAGTTCTCCGGCATCGGCCGCCGCGCGCAGTTCCGGCCGGTGTTCGAGCGCCCATGCCCACTTGGTAGCGCTGAGGAGCGGATCGAGCGGCAGGCCGGTGACGGCTTGAATGGTGGAAGCATGGGGGCGGAGGCGCTCGCAGACGGGCTCAGAGCGGCGGCACTGCCAGGAGATGGCGTTCAAAAGAGGCTCGCCGGCGGCCGGTGCATTGGGCGCGGCGCGCCGCCATGCGAGAGAGGTTTCACGCTGATTGGTGATGGCGATGCCCGCGATGCTTGCGTTGTTGCCGGCGGCGTAGCGTACGCACTCATCCATGACCAGGCAGACGGATTGCCAAAGCGCGAGCGGGTCCTGCTCCACATAGCCAGGGCTGGGCAACAGGAGTTCAAGGGGCGCCGAAGCGCGAAAGACAGTGTGTCCCTGCCGATCGACCAACAGCGCTTTAGTGTTGGTCGTGCCCTGGTCGATGGCCAGAATCCATGCGCTTGCCATCTATCCCTCGTTCTCGAACAATTCCAGCGCGGCGCGCTCGATCCCCGCCGCATTCAGTCCGAAGTGGTCGAGTAGAAACTCTTCTGTTCCGGTCGGTGCAAACACATCTTTGATGCCGAGGATACGCATCGGCGCCGGATGCTCTTCAGCCAACACCTCGGCGACGGCGCCGCCTAATCCTCCGGCAGCCAGGCTCTCTTCCGCAGTGACAATGCCGCGGGTGGAGCGCGCCGCATCGATGATTGCCTCGCGGTCCAGGGGCTTGACTGTGCTCATATTGAGAACACGGGCGGAGATGCCGCGCGCGGCAAGCAAGCGCGCCGCTTCGAGCGCGCGCCCCACCAGCACGCCAATGGCAATCAGCGTAATGTCGGTGCCTTCACTCAGCAACACAGCGTTGCCCAGCTTGAATTCGTAATTGTCGTCGTGAACCTTCGGCACCATCATGCGGCTGATGCGCAGATACATGGGCCCTTGATGCACTAGCGAGTATTGCATAGCCGCCGCGGTTTCGATCGCGTCGGCGGGAACGACGATGGTCATGTTGGGAAGAATCCTTGTCCAGGCTATGTCTTCAATCGCGTGGTGCGTCGGGCCCAGTTGGCCATAGGCCATGCCCGGCGACATGCCGCAGATCCGCACGTTGGCTTTCGAGTAAGCCAAGTCCACCTTGATCTGTTCCATTGCGCGGGCAGTAAGGAAGCAGGAGGCGCCGCATACGTAGGGGATCATTCCGCCGTTTGCCAGCCCGTTGCCCACGCCGACCATATTCTGCTCGGCAATGCCGACGTTGACGAAGCGATCAGGGAACTTTGCCTTGAAGCTCTTCAGTTTTGTGGACGAGACCGAGTCGTTAACAACGGCACAGACGCGAACGTCCTGCGCTGCCATCTCTTCGAGAGCGCTCGCATAGGCGTCGCGGCAATCGACGAGCGTGGCTTGCGCTCCCTTAGAAACAACACTACTGACCTGCGCACTGTTCACCAGCCCACCTCCACGCCGAGTTCCTTTGCCGCCATGACCAACTGCTCGCGGGTCGGCACGCCGTGATGCCATGCCGGCTTGTTTTCGGCAAATGAGACGCCCTTGCCCTTTATCGTGTGGGCAATCAGGCAGGTTGGTTTGCCGGGTTCGATGGGCAGATTCCCAAGCCGTTGAAGCAGCGCGGCGTGATCGTGGCCGTCAATTTCCTCGACCGCGAAGCCGAAGGCTCTCCATCGCTCCGCAAGAGGTTCCATGCGGATTGTATTCTCGGTAAAGTCGCCTTGCTGAATCATGTTGCGGTCGACGATGACGGTGAGGCTGTCGAGGCCGTAGTGCTGGGCGGTCATGGCCGCTTCCCAGTTTGAGCCTTCCTGCAACTCGCCATCGCCGGTGAGGACAAACGCGCGCCATGACTCCTTGCGCATGCGGGCGGCCAGTGCAGCGCCAACCGCGATCGGCAAACCGTGGCCGAGCGGGCCAGTGTTGGCCTCGACGCCGGGTAGTTTGTTGCGGTCCGGATGGCCATTGAACATTGACAACGGATCCATATGCGTCTTGAGGTCGTCGATCGGGAAGAAGCCCCGCAATGCGAGCGTTGAATAGAGCGCCGCCGAGCAGTGCCCTTTGGAGAGGATGAAGCGGTCGCGCTGCGGCCAGAGGGGCTGGCTGGGATCGAGATGGAGGATGCCTCCCAGATACAAGACGGCAAGGATGTCAGCCGCCGAGAGGTCGCCACCTGTGTGTCCCAGGTGCGCATGGTGCGTCATGGTCATCGCGCTCATGCGTATCCAATTGGCTTTTTGTTTCAGCCATTCGGCCCGTTCCAGGGCAGGCGCCAACTCGTTGATTCGCAATTCGCTCATTCCTGCATTCATCGCCACTTCAGTCCCCAGTTCCGTCCGACAAAAAGCAATAGCGTTTCACTATGCAAACTCGAATCGCGGGCCGGCCGGCTGGATTTGCCGGCAAACCGTTGCCGTTAGAGCGGATTCGATTCAAGTGCTGCCCTTTGAAGATCATGCGAGGGGTCATTTTCTTGAGAAAAATGACCCTTGGCGTCTACGTTTCTGTAAAGAGCAGAATCGAAACCGCTGTAGTTGGGCCGCTCATGACGATAGGCTCATACGCGGCGAAGCTGCGAGAGCATGAATATCTTCATCATCATGCCGTACTTCAGCATTGTCACCGATAGTACATATATAGGTCGGCGGAGTCAACATAAACGATCTAGTATGAATTTATATGCAGGACGTATCGTTTCTCTTGCAATCTCCTGGCGAGGTCATGTTTTTTTTGAGCAATCAGTGACTCTTTACGACCGATTCGGCCAGCGCTTGCCCACCATCAGCTAAAGGCTGCCGGATCTCAGGCGCAACCGGGCCACAACAGCTTTTCGGAGTTGCAGGGTTATTGCCCAGTGGCAGCGAAGGCGAGCCGCGTCGCCGATCGCGCTTTGCTGCTCGCGAAACGGTCGTTCGAAAATCGGTCTTGATCATTCCGTCACTCGGAATATACTCTACTCGCTGAATGGGCCGGTATCCGAGGAGAAACTGTGAGCGATAGCGAAGAGAACGAGCAGTTCGACGGGGTCGAGCATCATGCTAAGGGCGGACGCAACGGAGACCGCAACGAGTCGCAGACCGTGTTGCGCGCTTGCGAGGTGTTGAAGGCATTTCACCATCTCGGCGAGGAGTTGCCTCTGGCGGGCGTGATGGACCGGACCGGGCTGCCGAAGACGACGACCTTCCGGCTGCTGCGGACGCTAATTCATGGCGGACTGATCGAGAGAGTAGGCTCCGGGATCTACCGGAACAGCTTTGGGCCGGTCACAGCGCGCCCGTTCCGGATTGGGTTTGCGACGCAGGGAGAGACCGAGTTTTCGCGCGAGGTAACGCGGAGCGTGGAAGCGGTGGCGGCGCGCGAGCACATACACCTGATCTCGCTCGACAACCGTTACAGTGCGCGGGCCGCTCTCCGTAACGCGGATTTGCTGATTCGCGAGGGCGTTGACCTGGTGCTGGAGTTTCAGACCTACGAGCGGGTTGCCCCGGTGATCGCCTCGAAGTTTCTGGCGGCCAATACGCCGGTGATCGCGATTGAGGTTCCGCACCCCGGAGCCACGTATTTCGGCGCGGATAACTACAAGGCAGGGCAGATGGGCGGCAGGGCGCTGGGGCGCTGGGCACGCGAGAACTGGAACGGCAAAGTGGACCAGTTGGTACTGATCGAGTTGCCGATCGCCGGCTCACTTCTTGAGTTGCGCCTGGCCGGGTTGGTGGACGGGCTGAGGGCGGATATGCCCGGCATTCTTGAAACGCCGATCGTGCGCCTGAACGGGCGCGGCAGCTTTGAGCAGGTTCTGGATGTGGTGCGCAAATATCTGCGGCGCAGGGGGGCCTGCCGGACACTGGTGGGCACGGTCAACGATATTTCCGCGCTGGCGGCGCTGCGCGCATTTGAGGAGGCAGGCGCTTTGCAACAGTGCGCGGTGATGGGGCAGAACGCGCTGCGCGAGGCACGCGACGAGCTTCGCCGCCCTGGAACCCGTCTGATTGGCTCGGTGGCCTACTTTCCGGAGCGCTACGGCGAGGAGTTGATTCCGCTGGCCCTTAGCATGCTGCAACAGAAACCGGTACCCTCAGCCGTCTTTGTGAAACACCAATTGCTGACGCCGCGCAATGTGGACTTGATTTATCCGCTCGATCGACCGTCCTCGGCGCATTCCAGCGCGGCGCCGGTTGCGGCCCGGCGCGTGGAATCCGCGCCAGAAAATTCCGCACAGCGGAATGCACGACTTGTTAACAATTGAGTTTCAGCATCGTTTCGCGAGGTGAGACCCTGAAGAGCGAAGAGAGAGCGAGTTCGCGATTATGAGCACCTCCTTATCACGCAGGGAGTTTTTGGCCGGCGCCTCGGCTGTTGCGCTGGCGGGGGCTGTGCCGTCCCGCGGGGCGAGTCCGGCTGCGGATTCTCTCGTGGAGTTCGACTACTGCCAGGTGCAACTGACCGGCGGGCCGCTCAAGCGGCAGTACGACCGTATCCAAAGTGCCTATCTGGCGCTGGACAACGACAGGCTGCTGAAGGTCTATCGCGAACGGGCAGGCTTGCGTGCGCCAGGAACTGCCATGGGCGGATGGTACGATGCCGATGGTTTCGTGCCCGGCCATACTCTGGGCCAATACATCTCCGGACTGGCGCGGCTGGGACGAAGCACGGGCGACGCGGCATGCAAAGCCAAGGTTGGCGAGCTTGTGGAGGGCTTCGGCGAGGCGCTCGAACATGGAGATCACGTATTTGCCGGGCCGAACGCCGAAAAGCTGTGGCCTTGCTACATTCTGGACAAGCATCTGGCGGGGCTGATTGACGCCTATCAACTGTGCGGGCTGGAGCGGGCGCGGGCGCTGTTGCCGCGTGTTTATCGCGACGCGCTGCCGTTTATCCCTGAACACGGGCGCGATCGTGTCGGCAAGAAGGACCCGCCCTACGATGAGACCTACGTCTTGCCGGAGAGCCTTTTTTCGGCGTATGCCGTCACGGGCGAGCGCGTCTTCCATGACCGCGCCGCGGCTTACATGCTGGACCGCGAGTTCTTCGATCCGCTGGCGCGAGGCGAGGATGTGCTTCCCGGCAGACATGCTTACAGCCACGCGATCGCGTTGAGTTCGGCGGGCAAGGCGCGGCTGGTGCTGGGGGATGAAAAATACCTGCGCAGCATGGAGAACGCGTGGGAGTTTCTCGCCCGCTGGCAGCAATATGCCTCTGGCGGCTGGGGACCAAATGAGACCTTCATCGAACCGCACAAGGGCCAGCTTTACGAGAGCCTGAGTTCGACGGTCGATCACTTCGAGACGCCGTGCGGCAGCTATGCGGCCATCAAGCTGGCGCGTTATCTGTTGTGCGCCACCGCGGACGGACGCTATGGCGATGGGCTGGAACGAGTTCTGTACAACGCCATTCTGGCGGCGAAAGATCCGGACCACGACGGCGATTATTTCTACTATTCGACGTACAGCGCACAGGCACGGAAGGTGTATTACCCGAAGAAGTGGCCCTGCTGCTCCGGCACGCTGGTGGAGTGCGTGGCCGATTATGTGAAGAACATTTATTTCCGCGCGCATGATGGGGTCGCGGTGAATCTGTTTGCGACCTCGAGTGTGAAGTGGAGTCAGGATGGCGCGGCGGTGGTGCTGCGGCAGGAGACAGATTATCCGCTGGGGCACGCCGTCAAGCTGAGCGTCGAATGCGCGGCGCCCGTTACGTTTAGTTTGTCGCTGCGGGTTCCAGGCTGGCTGGAGCGGACGCCGGCGCTGCTGGTGAACGGCAAGCCTACGCGAGTGGAGACACGGCGCGGATTTGCGATTCTGCGGCGGCGCTGGCAGAAGGGCGATACGGTGATGCTCGAGTTGCCGCAGAGTTTTCGCACCGAGGCGATCGACGATCTGCATCCGGAGACGGTGGCGGTTTTGCGTGGGCCTCTGCTTTATGTCGAATTGAATCCCGCAGAGCAGCGGGGAAGCCTGGCGCGGCTGGATGCGCTGCAGCCTGTGAGCGGGACACCTGGGGTGTTTGGCGCCAAGGCTACTGGTGGCCAGCGCATGCACGTTCCTTTTTACTTTGTGCACGATGAGACTTACACAACTTACTTTGAAAAGAGCTAGAAATCATGCTGCCGATGAACGATAGAGTTCCAGATGAAAGTGCTGCGAGCGATCGACTTCAGGCTCGCTACTGGATTGAGACGGCGTTTCCGCTTGCCGATGCCGCGGCGATGATGGCGGGTGAGCAATCGACGGGGACTTTTGTGCGCGTGCCGGGCGAGACGGATGAATTGCGCGAGCGGTATGCGGCGCGGGTGGAGCGAATTGAAGAACTGGGGACCGTGGACGCGCCATCGCTGCCTGGGTCGGGTTTGCCGAAGGGACATGCAGGTCCGGTGGTTCGCCGCACGGCGGAGGTTACGCTTTCGTGGCCGCTTGCGAATATGGGGACATCGCTGCCGAATCTGATGGCCACGGTGGCCGGGAATCTGTTTGAGCTGAAGCCGTTTTCCGGACTCAAGCTGCTGGACGTGACTTTGCCGCCGGCATTTTTGCGAGCCTACCAAGGACCGCAGTTTGGCGTGGAGGGAACGCGGCGGCTGACCGGCGTGTATGGGCGGCCTGTGATCGGCACCATCATCAAGCCGAGCGTGGGCATGACGCCGGAGCAGACGGCCGCACAGGTGCGGATGCTGGCCGAGGCGGGTGCGGACTTTATCAAGGACGACGAACTGCAAGCAGACGGGCCGCATTGCCCGTTCGAGCAGCGGATGGCCGCGGTGCTGCGGGAGCTGAACGCATACGCGGATAAAACCGGCAGGCGGCCGATGTATGCGGCTAACATTACGGGTGAAATTGACGAGATGCTGCGCCGCCACGACCAGGTTGCCGTGGCTGGCGGAACGTGCGTGATGGTGAGCATCAACAGCGTTGGATTGCCAGCAATGACGGTTTTGCGGCGCCATTCGCAGGTGGCGATTCACGGCCACCGTAACGGCTGGGGCATGTATAGCCGCTCGCACGCAACAGGGATGAGCTTTGTTGCTTACCAGAAGTTCTGGCGGCTGGCCGGTATCGATCATGTGCACGTGAATGGATTGCGCAACAAGTTCTGCGAGACAGATGCTTCCGTGATTGCCTCGGCGCGCGAGTGCCTGACGCCGATGTTTCCCGCGCCGTACAAGGGATGCGAGATCATGCCGGTTTTTTCTTCAGGCCAATCCGCAAAACAGGCTCCGGACACCTTCAAGGCTCTGGGGTCGATGGATCTGATCTACGCCTGCGGCGGAGGCATTCTTGCGCATCCGGCGGGGCCTGCGGCGGGCGTGAGGAGTCTCCATCAGGCATGGGAGGCAGCGGCGAATGGTATTCCGCTGGCTGAGTATGCCCGCGAGCACGTTGAGTTGCGTACCGCCATGGAGGCGTTCGCGGGCTGATGAAAAGTGCACAAGCCAAACCGCTCTACGCTTACTATGGCGACGACTTTACCGGCTCGACCGACGTGCTGGAAGCGCTGGCGTTGCATGGAGTGCCCTCGGTGCTCTTCACGCATGCGCCGGAGAAGCAGGATCTAAAGGCATTTGCGGATTGCCGCGCCATCGGAATTGCCGGGGAAAGCCGCAGCCGCAATCCGCAATGGATGACGGACAATCTGCCGGCTGTTTTTGCCTGCATGAAGAGACTTGGCGCGGCGGTCAACCACTACAAGGTTTGCTCGACATTCGACAGCGCGCCGCACGTGGGCAGCATTGGGCGCGCTATGGAACTGGGCCGCAAGACGTTTCACGCGGAGTTTGTGCCCGTAGTTGTTGGCGCTCCGCGGTTGGGGCGATACGTGGCCTTCGCGAATCTGTTTGCAGCCGCCGATGGCGCGGTCTACCGCATTGATCGGCATCCGGCGATGCGGTTCCATCCGGTTACACCCATGAATGAAGCAGACCTGCGTGTACACCTGTCGCTGCAAACACGGTTGTGCATGGGGCTTGTCGACCTGGCATCGTTCCAGGAGAGCAGGGCCGAAGACCGCTTGAAGGCTGAATTGGCGGCAGGAGCGGACGGGGTTGTCTTCGACGGCATTGACGATTCGATGGCCGACGAAACCGCGCGCCTGCTATGGGTGCGGGCGCGCAAACAGCAGCTTTTTGCCGTGGGTAGTTCCGGTTTGACGCATGGTCTGTTACACCACTGGCGCACGCTTGGATTGATCGGCGAGGCGCGAGAGCCGGAGCCTCCGGTAGCGACGGACCGGCTGCTGGTGTTGAGCGGCAGTTGCTCGCCGGCTACCGAAAAACAGATTCGCCGCTCAAAGCTGCAGGGCTTTGCGGCGTGGCGGCTGAGCGGTCCCGCACCGTGGGGTCCAGAGACGCGCGAGGCTCTTGAGGCGCTGGCGCAAGGACAGAGCGTTGTGCTCTATACGGCGCTGGGGCCGCAAGCGAACGACGGACATTATGGAGAAGAATTTGGCGCGGCCCTCGGCAGTCGGCTGCGCGAATTGCTTCTGCTCACGGGCGTACGCAGGGTGCTGATCGCGGGCGGAGATACTGCAACGCATGCGGTCAAGCAGTTGGGCCTGAACGCGCTTACGTTTGCCGCGCCGCTTGTTCCGGGCGTGCCGCTGTGCCGCAGCCATGCGCCTGGTTCGCCGCTCGATGGGTTGGAGCTTGTTCTGAAGGGCGGGCAGATGGGGCCGGAAGATTTCTTCAGGCAGGTGCGGGATGGAAGCTAGCAGTCACTTTCGCAGTGGTATTCCCGCGGGGGTTAAACCCCCTTGCCTTTCGGTTCATGAAGGTAAGGGCGGAAACTACGTTGAGCAGTCCGAGAACGTTGTGCCGCTGCCTCAATCGCCGACCTCCACCGCTCCGCCTTGCAGTAATTGGAATTGCGCAAAGCTGCCTTGCACGCAAGCCCCGGTATGATACAAGGACTTCGGATGAACTACTTATCTTCAAAGAGAATTCTGCAGTCGGTTCCATGGTTGTCGAGCTTGGTCTTTGCGGCCATTGCGCTTGTGGCCATGGGCGTTCCTGTGGCGGCCCAAGCGGCTGATTCGGCAATTCCATCGCTGCTGTTGGGCTCGGCCTGGTATCCCGAGCAGTGGCCGGAAGCGCGCTGGGATCACGACCTGCAGTTGATGGAAACAGCGCATCTGCACGTGGTACGCATCGGCGAGTTTGCGTGGAGCACGATGGAGCCCGCCGAAGGCCGCTATGAACTGGATTGGCTGAAGCGTGCGGTGCGGCTGGCGGAGAAGCATCACATCGCGGTGGTGCTCGGCACGCCTACGGACGCGCCGCCTGCGTGGCTGACCAGGGCGTATCCGGAGACATTGCGCGTGGATGCGGCGGGACGGCTTGCGGAGCATGGAAGCAGGCGCCAGTTCAACTACGCCGACCCTCACTATCGCGTGCTGTGCGCACAGATCGCGGAGCAACTGGCGCGGCGCTTCGGCCACGATCCGAACGTGATTGGCTGGCAAATCGGCAATGAGCTTACCGACGAGTCGTTCGATGCCGCAACAAAGCGCCAATTTCAGGACTGGCTCAAACAGCGCTACGGCACGCTGGATGCGCTGAACAAAGATTGGGCGACTGCGTACTGGAGCCAGACCTACGATCGCTGGGATGAGATTCCGTTGCCGGCGGCAGGGGGCAATCCCGGACTGCTGCTCGAACACCGGCATTTCGTCAGCGATACGTGGCGGGATTTCGAGCACGTGCAGGTTGAAGCGATCCGGAAGTATGCCGATGCACATCAGTTCATTACGACGAATCTTGGCGGCCTGGGCTGGTCCGATAACTTCGACCACTACGAGATCAATCGCGAGCTTGACCTTGCTTCGTGGGACGACTACGTGGGCGAGGGGCACTTGAACGTGGAGCGCAATGCGCTTATGCACGACTTTGTGCGCGGATGGAAGCGGGCCAACTTCTGGGTGATGGAGACGCAGCCGGGGTCAGTGAATTGGGCGCCGGTGAGCACAACACTCGATCGCGGCGAGACGAGCGCCATGGCATGGCAGGCGATTGGTCACGGCGCGGATGCGGTTCTCTACTGGCAGTGGCGCAACGCGCTCAACGGCCAGGAGCAGTATCACGGCGCACTGGCTGGGGCGGACGGCGAACCGTTGCCGCTCTACGACGAGATACGCACGCTCGGCCGCGACTTTGAACGTGCGGCTGCCGCACTGAAGGGAACCAGTCCGGCGGCGCAGGTGGCTCTGCTGCATAGTTACGACAGCCGGTGGGCCATCGATTTTCAACCGCACAATCGGAACTACGATCAGTTGGAAGTGCTGCTTGGCTACTATCGTCCGTTGAGCGAGCAGCAGCTTACGGTGGACATTGTGAATGCGGATGCGGCGCTCGACGAATACAAGTTGGTGCTTGCGCCCGATCTCAACGTGATTTCGGAGCCGATGGCGCAACGGCTGCGCGCCTACGTGGAACAGGGCGGGCATCTGCTGCTGGGGCCGCGTTCCGGTATGAAAGATGAACACAATTCTTTGAATCCACAGCGTCAGCCAGGGCCGCTGGTGGAAGCGCTTGGCGGGCGCGTGGAGCAGTTCTACGCGCTTGATACACCCGTTCCGCTGAGCGGATCGCTGGGCGCGGGGACGGCTACTTTGTGGGCGGAACAGCTTTCAACACGGGACGATGGAGATGAAGTGTTGCTGCGTTATGGAAGGTCGAATGGCTGGCTCGATGGACAGCCCGCGATGATCTCGCGCCACCTGGGCAAGGGCCGCATTACTTATCTGGGCGCTGTGCTCGATCCGGAGTTGATGCGTCGCGTTGTGCAGTGGGCAACGGATGGCGCACAACTGAAAGCGGAGTTTGGCGCGAAGCCGGAGAGCGTCGAGGTGTGCCGTCGCGTGGACAAGGGGCGGACAATTTTCATTCTCATCAATCACGGCTCCGCGCCCGCAAACGTGACGCTGCGCGGCGCAATGCGCGATATGCTGCACGAAGGACGCAGCGTTCATAGCGTTGCGCTGGAGCCGCAGGGAGTGAGCGTGCTTGAAGACGGTACGCGTTGAGGGTTTCGTCATGCTCGAACCTTGAGCGATCCACAAGTTGGACTAAGCAGGAAAGGGAATTGACATTTATGCCATTCGATAGCTGTACACTCGTAACGCGCCGTGACCTCTTGAAGACCACTGGTGTTCTTGCCAATGCAGCGGCGATTCACTCGCTGCTGCCGGGCAGGCTCTTCGCGCAGCATGGAGCCCCCGCGGGCGCGCCGGATGCGTATGCCGTTCCGAGGCCCGATTTGGCGGGTCCGGTGCTCCCCAGTTGGCAAAGCGTGCGCGATTGCTATCACGTGCCGAAGTGGTTTCACGATGCGAAGGTTGGCATCTTCATTCATTGGGGCTTGTATTCCATTCCTGCGCACAAGAGCGAGTGGTATCCGAAGTGGATGTACACGACGGACGTGGATTGGCACACGCAGCACTACGGCCCGCCCGACAAGTTCGGTTACAAGGATTTCATTCCGCTATTCAAACCGGCGAAGTTCGATGCGGATGCCTGGATCAATCTCTTTCAGCGCGCGGGAGCGCGGTACATGTGTCCGGTTGCGGAACACCATGATGGATTTGCGATGTGGGATAGCGCCATTACTCCGTGGTGCGCCGGCAAGATGGGACCGAAGCGCGATTTGATTGGAGAGCTGGAGAAAGCGGCGCGCAAGCAGAATATGGTATGGGGCTGTTCGACGCATCGCATGGAGCACCACACGTTCATGTATCCCGCGCCGGGGGTTCCTAACGACCAGTTCGATCCCGAGAATGCGGGCTTTTATGGGCCACCCATACAAGACGTCGACATGAACGGAGCCAATGCGAGCGCGGCATTCCAGGGCGATTGGCTGGCGCGCATTCAGGAACTTACGGACAAATATCATCCGGAGATTCTCTACATGGATAACGGCGTGAATCCGCGGGAATACGATCCCATCAAGCTGCGCGCCGCTGCCTACCTGTTCAACCGCGCGCATGAGGCGGGCTACGAGACAACGATGTGCACCAAGCAGTGGGCCTATCTTTTCGGCACGATTCAAACCGCCGAGGGCATGGGCGGATCGCCGCAATGGATCTACCCCGGCGCGTGGCAGTGTGACACCTCGATTGGAAACTCGTGGGGCTACGTTACCGGGCTGCGCGTGCTGGATGGCGCGGCGCTTGTGCGGCAACTGATTACGATCGCAAGCGTCGGCGGCAACTACATGCTCAATGTGGCGCCGATGGCCGATGGCTCAATTCCAGAAGACCAGCAGAAGTCGCTGCTGACCATGGGCGAGTGGCTGCGCAGGAACGGTGAGGCGGTTTATGGATCGAAGGCGTGGCTCAGGCCGGGCGAGGGACCGGGCGTTCCCGACGAGGCTCCGCAGGAGTGGCGCGGCTGGCCCACGGGCATGGGGCTTCCGGGGAATATTCACAGCCACTATCCACTGCCGCCCACAGCTACAGATTTTCGCTTCACCGTTAACAAGGGGAATCTTTACGCCACCGGGCTGTTGCCGCCGGAGAATGGCGGCGCGGGTTTTGAAGTCCGGCTTGCAAGCTTCAGGAAGGGGAAAGCGAATCTTCAACGCGTCACGCTGCTTGATGGAGCCAGGCCGGTCGAGTTCAGGGAGACGGATGAAGCGCTGGTTTGCAATGTTCCGGCGCGGGATGCTGCTGTTGCTGGATTGCCGTATACGTTGAAGCTGGAAGGATCGATGAGTTCGTTTGGGGGGTAAAGGAGTTTTGCGGGGTGAATAGATGAGCGGGACGGGCAGATTTGAACTGCGGAGGACCCGGCTTCCCACCTCGCGGATATGGACCCGTCCGTGGGGCTCCGGCCTTGCCTCGCACCCCTCGCAGGCGATATAGGCGGCATCCGCTGGTACGGTTGCCGGATTGGGGTACTCGCGGATCGGCAGTGGAATGCTGATTCTTCGAGCCCAATGAAATCCGAGGGGTAATTTAATGGTCGGGACGGGCAGATTTGAACTGCCGACCCCTCGCACCCCAAGCGAGTGCTCTACCAGGCTGAGCCACGTCCCGACACAATCGAGCCGGCTCTGGTGAGCCGGCTGCAGGGTCTTGAACAGTTTACACCAGCACGGCCCCCATGCGCTTGACTCGGGATTTGACCCGGAAAATCTGTCAATTGCACGTGAGCCGGACGCTGTTGGTTGTTACTGCGCGGGTGGAACGAATTCCGCGGGCAGGGCCGAGCCGGAGCCGAAGAAAAAATCCTCCATCTGCTCGACCAGAAATTGCTGCGCCTGCGGGGTCCAGGGTTGCAGACGGTATTCGTTGAGCAGCATTCTCTGCCGGTCGATCCATTCGGCCCAGGCCTCCTTGGAGACGTTCTTGTAGATCTTTTGACCGAACTCCGAGTCGAAGGGCGGCTCGTCGAGGCCCTCCATCTCCTTCTTGTTGCGAACGCAAAAAACGGTATGCGCCATAGCGATTATGAACTCCTTGACTCCAGTATTAATTGTATTGGATTGAGGGCGGGGCCGGTGCGTGGGTGCTGCGGCTTTTGGAGTCCTGGGGTTGGGAGGCATCCGTGCCTGCGCCAGGGAATCAGGTGGATGGCTCCCCTTTGCAAAGAAAAGACTTGACAGGCCGCATCCCCAACGATTCCTCTGTTGACATTCAGCTTCACCCTTTTCTCCACTCTGTGGCTTGAACCGTTCCCCGTCGTCAGGCCTCATGCACGGAGCGGAGAGTTTACCTCCTGAAAGGAGCGATTATGTCCGAACCGAATCAGACCGGCCTCAGCGACAATGCGGCCGGCGCTATCGCGTACATCACCATCGTCCCGGCAATCGTGTTCCTGGTTCTCCCGCCTTACAATACGAGCCCCTTTGTGCGCTTCCACGCATGGCAGTCGATCTTCTTGAATCTTGCGTCGATTGTTCTTGCCATTGCGTTGAGCTTTTTCACGGTGTTCAGCCTGATGTTTGGAGCGTTTTTCTTCCTGCTCGTCACGAGGCTGGTCTGGTTGGCGTGGTTTGTGGTTTGGCTGGTTTGCGTATTGAAGGCCGTGAACGGGCAGCGCTATAAACTGCCGGTGATTGGCGACCTGGCCGCAAAGCAGGCGGGGATCTAGCGCCGCCTGCCCTTTTTGCCTAATTTTTTGCGGGCTTTGAAGGAACGGCCCGGGGCGCTGGTCGCTTTCTTTTTCTTTGCTCTGGGGGGAGTTTTTGGGGCCTTTTTCCCGGTCAACGGCAGACCTTCTTCAACGATCGAGAACTGAAGGCGGCGCTCCTGGACGAGGATGCGGTCGAGGATGACCTGGACGTGGTCTCCGGCGCGGAAACGGCGGCCGGTGCGCTCGCCGATGACTTCGTGGGTGTTTTCGCGCCAGGTGTAGCGGTCGTCGCGGAGCGAGTCGATGGGGACCAGGCCTTCGACGAAGAGATCGGTCAGCTCGACGAAAAGGCCGAATTTGGCGGGGTTCAGGACCAGGGCAGAAAATTCTTCGCCGACGCGGTCCTGCATGAAACGGACCTTCTTCCACTCGACCAGTTCGCGCTCGGCCTCGGCGGCGCGGCGCTCGGTCTGGCTGGTTTCCTCGGCGATCTGTGCGAGTTCGGCCTCGGGGATGGGGGGCTCGATGGCTGGATTGTGTTCACTCCCAGGTGCCCAAAAGCGAGGCACCTGGGGCACCCGCCCAACATTTTTTGAACCGGTTTCATGCGATGCATGTGGGTTGAAAGACGCCGTTGCCGGCAGGGCTTCGTTGGGGTGGGTCCAGGGGGAGTTTTGGCGGCCTTCTTCTATTGAGCCTTCGCCCAAAATGCCTTCGGCTAGCAGAGCCTTGGTGATGCGGTGGACGATTAAGTCGGGGTAGCGGCGGATGGGCGAGGTGAAGTGGGTGTAGGTGGGAGCGGCCAGGGCAAAGTGGCCCTCGTTGATCTCGGAGTAGCGGGCCTGGCGGAGCGAGCGGAGCATCAGGTAGCTGAGAATCCGCTCCTCGGGTTTGCCTTCGATGCGGGCAGCTAGCTTTTGATACATGCGCGGCGTGACGGGAATGTCCTCCGGGACCTCGTAGGTGCGAGGATTGCGGCCGCTGCCGCGTAAGTCGCGCCGGTCGCCACGGGTTTGGATGCGCTTGACGGGCAGTGCGCCGAGTCCGAGCGAGTAACCGAAGCCGGCGGCAAGCTCCTCGAATTGGACGACGCGGCGGGGCTCGGGTTTCTCGTGAATGCGGTAGAGGGAGGGGACGCCGAGGTCCTCAAGCCAGGTGGCGACGCACTCGTTGGCTGCGAGCATGAACTCTTCGATGAGGCGATTGGCCCAGGTGCGCTCGGACTTGGTGACGCCGCGCATCTGGCCATGCTCGTCGAACTCGATGACGGGCTCGGGCAGGTCAAAGTCGATGCTGCCACGGTCTTCGCGGCGCTGGTTCATCAAGCCGGCGAGATGGCGCATGCGTTCAAAGCCGGGGACGAGGGTGGTGTAGCGGGCGCGGGTGTCGGCGTCGCCTTCCAAAATGGCGTGGACCTCGGTGTAGGTCATGCGGGCGGCGGAACGGATGACGCCCTCGACGATTTCGTAGCTCTCGATGCGGCCGGTTTCGTCGAGTTGCATGATGCAACTGAGGACCAAACGGTCTTCGCCAGGACGCAGGCTGCAAATGTTGGTCGAGAGCTCCTGAGGCAGCATGGGAATGGCGCGGTCGGGGAAGTAGACGCTGGTACCGCGGAGGCGCGCTTCGAGATCGAGATCGGTTCCGGCACGCACGTATTCAGCGACATCGGCGATGTGGACCTGCAACTCGTAGCCGCCGCCGGCGCGCTCGGTGACGAGGACGGCGTCGTCGAAGTCGCGGGCGGTTTCGCCGTCGATGGTGACGATGGGGAGCGAGCGAAAATCGCGGCGGGTGGCTACTTCGGCCTCGTCGAGATGGGCCACGCTGCGCGCTTCGGCCAGCACTTTTTCAGGGAAGATGCGCGGGAGTTGATGCTTGCGGATCATCATCTCGACGTCGACGCCGAAGTCGTCGGGGTCGCCGAGGATTTCAATGACGCGGCCGACGGGCGGGCGCGTGGGCGTGGGCCAACTGGTGATTTCGACATCGACGACGAGGCCTTCCAGGTTGTCGTGTGTGGCGGCAGCAGCGGCTTCCGAGCCAAGGACGCGATGGGGTGTGGCAGCCTCGCTGACGGGTGGCACTTCCTGGCCCTCCGGGATGAGGATGGGTTGGGTCATGCGTTCGTCGAAGGGGACTACGTGACCGAGCGATTTGTCTGACCGAGCGTAGTGCGATCCCGGCGACGAAGACCTATCGCTGGGGGCCCCGTAGTGAAAGATGCCGACGACGGTGGGGTTGTGGCGTTCGAGGACGCGGACGATGCGCCCTTGGCGTCGGCCGTCGGACTTGGGCGGCTCGACCTCGACGAGCACCTGATCGCCCTGCATGGCGCCGTTGATCTCGTTGGGAGGAATGAAGATATCTTCGGTACCGGATGCCTGGCGGGCGTTGGGGCGGACAAAGCCGAAGCCGTCGCGATGCAGGTCCAGGCGGCCGGCAGAGAGGTTTTCTCGCGTGCCGCCGGCGCCGAGCGGCTGGGGAATGCTCCAGTGCTCGCGGTCGAGCTTGGCCAGGGTGCCGCGGGCGGTCAGGCGTGCCAATTGCTCCAGCAGCAGGCGGCGCTCGCGTCCGCCAGCCAGGCTTAGTTCGCGGACGAGTTGCTTGTATCCGGCTTTTCCGCCGGCGGAGCGGGCAATCCGCGCCACCAGTTCACGATCGGTCATACGCTTAGAGTAGGCTATTGGCGGCCTGAGATACAGCAATTACGGCAATCCGTGCATCCAAGCGTTGCAGGTGATCTCTGTGTTTATTGCGTTGCAGGGCATTGCCATTGTTGGCTACAGGAGGGTGCTCAGCGTGCTGGCACTCGTCGAGCAGGCGGGTAGCGTCTTAGAATAGCGGCAACGGAATTGTTCGAGCGGACCGCAAAGAGAAAAGATTCTGCTTGTGACCGCAGGTAGCCGCCAGAATGGGATTGCCCGGCAGTTCGCATTCTTAAATTTTTTGGGGCATACGGCAATTGCCCCGCCTTGGAATCCCCCCGTCCTTTCAGGACAGAAAAGGAAATATCTTGAGCGCTATGTGGAAACCCAGTCAGAACGGACCAGTTCACTCCAATCCAACACCGGAACCTCCCCGCCCCGCGCCAGCCTCACCCTCGTTTGAGGTCTCCAACCGTCCCGCCCCTGCCGCCGCGACCGGCGACCAGGCGACGATCGGCAAGGGCCTGTTCGTCAAGGGCGAAATCAGCGGGTCGGAGTCGCTCTACATCGACGGCAAGGTCGAAGGCAGCATCAACCTTCCCGGAAACCGCGTCACTGTGGGCCGCAACGGCCAGGTGGCGGCCAGCATCATAGCGCGGGAGATCGTCGTGCTCGGCAAGGTTCGCGGCAATGTGACGGCGACCGACCGCGTGGATATTCGCGCGGAAGGCTCGTTAAGTGGCGACGTGGCCGCGGCGCGCATCAGCATTGAAGACGGCGCGTTCTTCAAGGGCGGCATCGATATTCGCAAGCCGGATGGCAAGCCGGTTGCGCCTGGCGGAGCCCCGGCGGTGGCGGAAGTGACCAGGACCGTCCTGCCGTAATCGGAGTTCTAACAACTTTTGCTTGAGCGCATGCGCCTCTGCTTTGGCAGAGGCGTTTGTGTTTTTTGGGGCGCGGGAGTTAGAGCAGATTCGGAAATGGTGTAGAGGAATGATCATTCCCTCGGGGGCTAAAGCCCACGCTCCTAATGGTGAGTTGGATGTACGGGCTGAAGCCCGTACCCTTCAAAGCTGCCCGGCACCCATGGTGAAACTGATTTATCGCAACCCGAGCCGCCTCATGGCGACGCGGGGGAGGGCCGAACCTGATTTTTCCAGGACTACTTTCGTGACCGCCAGCCAGAGCGCGGTTCCGGCCAGGAGTACCGACAGATCGACCAGGCGGGTGTGGTGCAGCAAAGGAGCGCCGGGCACGTGGACGAGCAAGTGGTCGACAGCCCAAACGGCGATCCCGACTGCGGCGCCGCTGGAAAGAGCGGCAAACAGGCAACGGCCCAACTCGGCGTAGTCAAGGCTGGCGAGCGAGACCATGTGCCGCTGGTGGAGCAGCACCGCGACTACAACGGTCTGTAGCGCGATGCCGATGTCGGAAGCGATAGCAAGGCCGATGGCGCCGTGCATATGATAGAGCACGTAGTAGATGGGCAGCGAGACCAAAGTGACAGCGGTTCCCGCGATCATGGGGACCATGGTGTTTCCGGCTGCATAAAAGGCGCGCGCATAAATGGCCTGCGCCGACCAGAGAAACATGGAAACCGAGAAGACGGCGAAGTAGGCGGCGCAGAGGCGTGAGTCGGCAGCGGAGAAGCGGCCGCCTGTAAAGACCAGGTCGATCAATGGCAGGCCCAGCGCCACCATGCCCGAGGCGACAAGCAGGCCCAGCGCGGCGACGCGCGAGACCGAATCCGCCACGCCGACGGCGAATTCGTAGCGGCGCTGCTGCGACCACATGCTGGCAAAGAAGGGCATGGAGGCTGCTCCGGCCGCCTGGGCCAGCATGGCCATGGGCGCGGTAAAAAGCTGCTTGGCGTAGCTCATCAGCGAGACGGCGCCGCCGATCTTCGAGGCAAAGTGGCCGATGATCCAGCCGTCGGCGGTGACCAGGGAAACGCCGGCCATCAGCGGTAAAGACAACCGCACCCACTCGTACAGGCCATCGTCGTGCCAGTCGAGAATCATGTGGTAGCGCGTGCCGGCGCGCCGGGCAAAGATGGCGTTGAGCAGGAAGGGTCCGAAGAAGGCGCCGGCCACGGTGCCGATGGCGAGCGAGGAGACGCCGATGCGCTTCTCCAACAGCAGCCCGCCGACGATGGTGCCGAGTCCGTAGATCAGGGGCGCGACAGCCTGCACGCTGAACTGCTTGCGCACCAGCAGAACCGCGCCAAAGACGCCGCCGGCAAAGAAGCACAACTGCGCAGGCAGCAGGATGCGCGTGAGGCTTACGCAGAGGGCGGCCTTGTCGGCGTCGAAGCCGTCGAACCACCAGTTGATGTACCAGGGAGCAAAGATCTCTGCGAGCACAATGGCCGCGCCCAGCACCAGGTACATGGTGGTGAGGATGACGGAGAGTGAACGGTCACCCTCCTCCTCACGACCCTCTTCGCGATAGCGGGTGAGGATGGAGACAAAGGTGATGGAGGCCGCGCCGCCGACGAGGAAGTAGGAAATCATGTCGGGCAGGACGAAGGCGGCATTGAAGGCGTCAGCTTCGACCCCGCGGCCGAAGAGCCAGACGATGTATTTGACCCGGACCAGCCCGATGATGCGCGACAAAAAGGTGGACACCATGAGGACGATAGTGGCCGAGAAAACAGAGTGCGCGTGCGACGGCCGCAGCAGGGCAACAGCGCGCGCCCAGGGCGAACGTGGAGAAGGTTGGGTTGGAATCGCTTCTGCCACTAGTGTTGATTCTAGCGGGATGCCTCTGCTTTGCCGCACGGAACGAACCTCGAAGTGCAATCCTTCCGGGTATTCTGTCCAGTGGAGGCATTGCATGCGGCGGGTTTTTGGAACAGCAATTGCGACATTTGCGTTTTTGGGAGCGAGTTTGGCTGGCCAGACAATTCATGGGCGCGACGGGATTACGCTACCCGCTCCGCCTGCGGTGGATGCTGTTCCGGTGGCCGACAACTACTTTGGCACCAAGATTCTCGATAGCTATCGCTGGCTTGAAGACGGCAAAAGCGACCAGACGCAGGCCTTCATCGACGCGGAGAATGCCTACACGGGCCGCTATTTGAAGCAGGCGCGCATCCGGCAGCAGGTGGTGGACGACCTGGGCGATCTGGAAAACGTCTCGGCCGCCGGTTCGCCCTGGCAGCGCGGGGAGAGCTACTTCTTCAGGAAGCGGCTGGCAGGCGAGCAGCAGTTCTCGATTTATGTGCGTCAGGGCTGGGCTGGAAAAGACAAACGGCTGGTCGATCCGGCCGTGCTGAGCAAAGATCCGAATCTCTCGGTGCGCATCGAGGACGTTTCCCGCGACGGAAAGTTGCTTGCCTATGCGGTGCAGCAGGGCGGAGCGGACGAAACCAGCGTTCACGTATTGAATGTGGCCACCGGCAAGACGCTCGAAGATGAGTTGCCGGCGGCGCGCTACACCAGCGCGGTGTTTGCGCCAGACGGAGCGAGCCTCTACTATGCGCGCAACAACAAGGAGGGCACGCTGCTGTATCAGCACGTGCTGGGGACGCGGACTTCGCGGGACACACTGATCTTTGGCCGCGAGTTTCGCGGGGAGTTGCTGACCGGCAACGATCTGTTTGGCAGCACAGTGACCGATGATGGGCGCTACCTGGTGGTCGATATCAGCCGGGGTGTGCCGGCGAAGCGCGAAGACATCGTGTTCCGCGACCTGACCAAACCGGGCCAGCCCTTCGAGGTGCTGGTGTGGGGACTGGATTCGCGGTTCTCAACGATCTATGCCAAAGGTTCCTGGTATGTGAAGACCGACTATCATGCGCCGAACGGATGCATTCTGAAGGCCGACCCAGGGATCATGCCGGACGACTGGAAGACGGTTTTGCCCGAAGGGCAGAATGCGATCAACGAGTGGTCGATCGTGGGCGGAAAGATTTACGTGAGCCGGCTGATCGACGTGAAGACGGAGACCAGTGTCTACTCGCTCGATGGCAAGCCGGCGGGTGCGGTGTCCTACGACGGCATCGGCTCTCCATCCAAGATGGACGGGCGGACTACGGACCGGTATGGATACTTTCAATTTCAGTCGTACATTCTTCCGCCTACGCTTTACCGGCTGGATACGGTGACAGGCAAGCGCGATATTTTCTTCCAGCCGAAGATCCCGTTCGATTCCAGCCAATACGAGATCAAGCAGGTCTTCTTCAAGTCGAAGGATGGCACCAGGATTCCCATGTTTATCGCCGGCAAAAAAGGGCTGAAGCAGGACGGCACCGAACGGCTGCTGATGACCGGCTACGGGGGCTTCAAGGTGAGCGAGCTTCCGGTGTGGAATCCGCAATATGCGTGGTGGATGGAGCAGGGTGGCTGGTTCGCGATGCCCAACCTGCGGGGCGGCGGCGAGTACGGCGAAAAATGGCACGAACAGGGAATGTTTGAGAAGAAGCAGAATGTCTTCGACGACTGGTTTGCAGCGGCCGAATACCTGGTCGCCAATAAGTACACATCGCCGCAGCACTTTGCCATCACCGGCCGGTCGAACGGCGGGCTGCTGATGGGCGCGGCTATTACCGAGCGGCCAGATCTGTTCGCGGCCGTGCTGTGCGGCTATCCGCTGCTGGATATGCTGCGCTTCCAGAAGTTTCTGGTGGGTTCGTACTGGGTAACGGAATATGGTTCCTCTGATAGCGCAAAGCAGTTCCCGTATCTGCTGAAGTATTCGCCGTACCAGAATGTGAAGACGGGCACGGCGTATCCGGCCGTGATGTTCTTTACGGGCGACAGCGACACGCGCGTGGCTCCGCTTCATGCGCGGAAGATGACGGCGCTGTTGCAGGCGGCTTCGACCAGCGGCAGGCCGGTACTGCTCCATTACAGTACAGCGGGCGGGCACTCAGCCGGGGTGAGCGTCGATCAGCAGATCCAGGACGATGCGGACCAGTTGACTTTCCTTTGGACCGAATCGGGATCGCCGGGCGCTCAGCGGTAGGAACCTATCGACGGGGAACAGGTACCCAGGCCGACTGTTCTTGCGTAACCTTATGCCCGGCGGAGTTCCTTCCGATAAGGGAAGTGAGGAACCTATCCATCAGGTTAGGCAGATTCCTTTGTGTTGGCCGCAGCCGCGATCACTTATCGTGAAACGGCCGGTTCGGCTGTCCTTGGCCGTCTGGACTCAGGCAGCCATGGATGCCGCGGAGCTCGGAGACGATGTTGCTAGCTGAGATCGAAATCACGGAAATCGATCAGCCGCACGAGGATGCGCGGCTGGCCGCGCTTGCCGCAACGGGGATTCTAGACACGGAGCCGGAGGCGTGCTTTGACGCCATCACGCGGCTGAGTGCCGAGTACTTCCGGGCCGATACGGTGCTGCTGTCCTTTGCGGACGCAAGCCGTGTCTGGACCAAGTCGTACTGGGGCGAGGCCGTGGGGGAGCTGCCGCGGAAGGACTCGATCTTCGATATGGTGCTGGCGGCGAATGGGTCGGTGGTTGTCCCGGACATCTCAATGGAGCCAAACTTCGAAGGCGGTCGGCTGCTTCTACGTCGATTGGAAGTGGCTTCGTTTGCCAGTGCTCCAGTGCGCTCATCCGGTGGCGAAATTCTGGGTGCCCTGACGGTTTTTGGATGCCAGGCGCGGCGCAGCATGGCTCTGGACGAACTGCGGATGCTGGAGAGCCTGGCGGATATGGCGGCCAGCCAGTTGGAACTGCGCAGGCTGCGCAAGAATCTGGGTGGGCGTAAGTTGCGGCCGCACCACCCGGCAAAGAGCACTCCCGGAGAATGGCCGCGCAAGCCGGATCTTCGCCGCGCACTCGATCAGGGCGAGTTTGTTCTCTACTACCAGCCGGAGGTCGAGCTGGCGACCCGCAAGATTGTCGGCCTGGAAGCACTGATTCGCTGGGCACATCCGGAGCGCGGGTTGATTCCGCCGATGGAGTTTATTCCGCTGGCTGAGGAATGCGGGCTGATCCTGCCCATCGGCGACTGGGGACTATCCGAGGCGTGCAGTCAGATTCAGACGTGGTGCCTGGAGGATTCCGCACACAGGTCGCTGCGTGTTTGCGTCAATCTCTCCGCGCGCCAGTTTTCGCGTGTGGGGCTAGCCGACCACATCGAGGCGCTGCTGCGCCATACCGGCGTCTCCAGCCGGCAGCTTGGCCTGGAGATGACCGAGTCGAGCCTGATTCCCGACATGCGCACGGCGCTGGAGGTGTTGGGCAGCCTGCGGCGGCTGGGAATCACCCTGCTGATGGACGACTTCGGCACTGGCTACAGTTCGCTCAGCTACCTGCACTCGTTTCCCCTCGACGTGCTGAAGATCGACCGTTCGTTTGTGGGCCGCATGACCGAAGGCGAACAGCCGCTGCAGATTGTCCGCACCATCATTGAACTGGCCAGGGTGCTGGGCATGGATGTAGTGGCCGAAGGGATTGAGACCTACGAGCAGTACCGTCTGCTCCGCGAATTGGGTTGCCGCTACGGTCAGGGTTATCTGTTCGCCCGTCCCCTGCCTGTGGAGGAGATCACGAAACTGTTGCGCCTGCCTGGGCACATTCTTCCCGAGCCGTGCCAAGCGGTCTGAGCGCGAGGCTGTTGGCGACGCGCTCTCCGCCTGCTGGTTTCATTTTGGGAACTGTGGTTTGTTTTTCCGCTTGCGGGAAAGGCGAAGCGCGTTGCATGTGAATTTACTCAAGATTGGGGCTTCGCGGGCGCTATGCTCCATTCCATGCAGCAGACAGCCACAAATCAGCCCTCTCCCGCCGCTCCCACCTTTGCCGGGCTGCTGGCCGCGCTTGCCGCGCCAACGCCCAAGACCGCGTGGAACAACGACGACCTTGCAGACGACGTGGCTACCCTGAGCTATGAGCATGCCTTGCGGAACCATGCGCGCTACAAACCAGCCGAGCCGAGTGATTGGGGCTTTGCGCAGGCCGCGGATTTGGCGGCTGCCCAGGCGAAGCAAGCGCGCGAAGCAAGAGAAGAGCGTGACGCCAGCTCGGCTATTCTGGCTTCTCAGGCGACGAAGCCCATAGAGCAGGAGTGGAGCGAAGACGCCGCGCCGAAAACCGCGCAGGACGCCGTATCGATGTTTGACCGGAATCTGAAGTGCGCCAGCATTACTATTCGGCTGAGCAAAGCAGAGTGCGATCAGTTGAAGAACCGCGCGGCTGCCGCGGGGCTGACCGTGTCAGCCTATCTGCGTTCGTGCACTTTTGAAGCCGAGGCTTTGCGGGCCCAGGTAAAGCAAGCGCTGGCTGAGCTGCGGGCCGCGAGTTCTACTGAAGAGATGCCCAAGCCTGCCAAGGTTCGCCGCTCGCGGTTCGAGTGGCTGGTGCGGCTTTTGTCTCACGGTCATCCTGGTCAGCGCCTGGCGCGGGCCTGATTAGAGCGGTTTCGATTCAAGTGCTGACCTTTGAAGATCATGCGAGGGGGCATTTTCTTGAGAAAAATGACCCTTGGCGTCTACGTTTCTGTAAAAAGCAGAATCGAAACCGCTCTACTCGACCTCCAGCACCAGGCATTTCAGGTATTCGGTCTCGGGCAGATTCAGTACTACTGGATGGTCGAGTGAGGCGCCGCGCCGCTCAAGCAGGCGCACGCGCCGCGAGGCATCGACCGCGGCTGAGGTTACCGCACCTTCCAGCTCAGTCCAACTCACGTGGTGCGAACAGGAGCAGGTTACCAGCAGTCCGCCGGGATTGAGCATTTTCAGAGCGCGCAGGTTCAGCTCCTTGTAGCCACGCAGAGCGCCTTCGACGGCACGCTTGGTTTTGGCGAAGGCGGGAGGATCGAGAACGATGGTGTCGAAGCGCTCGCCGGCATCGGACCAGTCGCGCAGAATCTGAAAGGCGTCGGCCTCCACCCAGTCCACAGGGGCGGTAAGGCTGGCGCGGTTGGCATCGAGGTTCCGCTCTGCCACTTCGAGCGAGGCGAGGGATGCGTCAATGCCCGTGACCTGGCTGCAGACCTGCGCCAAGTGGAGCGCAAAGCCGCCCTGGTAGCAGCAAACGTCGAGCGCGCGGTCAGTCGTGCCAAGTTTCTTGGCCCAGTCTCTGGCGGCGGCGTAGTTGGTCCGCTGATCGAGGAATGCGCCTGTTTTCTGGCCGGCGTTGGCGTCGTAATGGAAGACGAGTCCGTTGAGGTGAAACTGCGTGTCGAAGGTAGCCTTTGCGGCTTTATTGACGTAGAGAGGCTCCGCCTGCGGCGCCGCAAGCCCTTCGAGCTCGCGCATGCGCGGGTCAGGGCGTTCGAGGATTGCATCTGGAGCGAGTTCTTCGCGCAGCACACGCACACAGGTCTCGCGCACGGCGGTCGAGTCGAGGCCCTTGGCCAGCAGTTGCAGAATGACGAGTCCAGCGTATTTGTCCACGATCAGGCCGGGCAACTCGTCGGCTTCGCTGAAGCAGAGCCGGCAAGAGTCGTTGTCGCCGTCGAGCAGCGGTTTGCGCCTGGCAATGGCCTGACGCAGCCGTTCGGCCAGCAGGGTGAGCCATTCCGCCTCGCTGAGGGCCTCGCGGGAGACCATGCGCAGAGCGATCTGCGACGCGGGGCTATAGAGCGCCGAACCCAGCAGCAGGCCGCGGCTGTCGGCCACGGGCAACAGGGCCGGCGGCGCTCCTGCGGCAGCCTCGGGCAGTGAAATGGACTCGATATCGGAGGCATAGACCCAGAGGTAGCCTGTACGCAGCCTGTCGGAGGCGCGGCGAGTGACGATGGCTCCGGGCTTGCCGGTGGTGCGGGGATTGCCTGCCGTGGCGGGCTGGCCTTCTGGACGCGGCTTGGCTTCCGCACGAGGCTTGGCTTTCACGACGGGATTGCGTACCGCACCGGAAGCTGCCGTGGTTCGTGGAGCGGTCTTACTAGCGGGGCGGGCGTACGGATTGGAGGTGGCCGCGGGCTTGTCGGCTCTGGGCGCATTTCGTTTTGTCGCTGGTCTTGGTTCTTGTGGCTTTGCCATGGGGCTCCCTGGGGGTCTCATGCCGGGGGCATTCGGCGCCGCCGGCTGTTTCCTGGCCTGCATCGTCCAAAGGCGGCGGCTCAATTTGCTGATTCCGAGCGCTCATTCCTTGGGGCTGGCCTGGTTCATCTTACCAAGGACAGGTCCCCGCAGCAGCATTACCGGCGTGCCGTGCGCCGAAGCGCATTCGAAACACTTCCGAAACCTTCCAGGGGGGCTCGAAGCACCGCGAGCAGCGGAAGCAGCCTATAATGAAGCATGGCGACTGTCCGGCAACCCGTACCGGAAGAAGTTCCCAGCGCGTCTCCGGCTCCCCCGGAGAACACGCCGGTTGAGCTGCGCGCCGCCGAACCGCCTCTGAACCCGCAACGTCCGCCCCATGAGCCGCTCCTTATAGACCCGATTTCCATCAACAAGCGTTTTGAAGCCCTTCTCCGCCGCGTCCAGGCGAATCGTTCCACTGAAGATCTCTCTTTGATCCGCAAGGCGTGGGAGTTCTGCGTCAAGCATCATGAAGGCCAGATGCGTGCCTCCGGGGAACCATACATCATTCATCCGCTGGAGGTGGCCGAGGTGCTGGCGGAGATGAAGATGGACGCGACCTCGATCTCCGCGGGATTGCTGCACGACTCGGTTGAAGACACGCCGGCCACCAACGAAGAGATTGCGGAGATGTTCGGCGACCAGGTTGCCCACATCGTCGAGGGCGTTACCAAGATCGACAAGATTCAGTTTGCCAACCGCGAGGACCGCCAGGCCGAGAATGTGCGCAAGATGCTGCTGGCCATGGTGTCCGATGTGCGCGTGGTGCTCATCAAGCTGGCTGACCGGCTGCACAACATGCGCACGCTGGAGCATCTGAAGCCGGACCGGCAGGAAGCGATTGCCCGCGAGACTCAGGACATTTATGCGCCGCTGGCGCACCGGCTCGGCATGGGCAAGGTGCGCGGCGAGCTTGAGGATCTGGCGTTCCGCTATACCGATCCGGTGAGCTACGAGAAGGTGTCGGCGGCTGTCGAGGCGCGGCGCATCGAGGGCGAGCAGTTTTTGCGCGGCGTGGAAGAAACATTGATCGAGCAGTTGCGCGAAAACGGCATTGAGGCACGCGTCGAGTGGCGCATCAAGCGGCTCTATTCCATCTTTCAGAAGATAGAGCGCTCCAAAGTTTCGTTCGACCAGGTCTACGACCTGCTGGCGATTCGCGTGATCACGCAGGATGTGGCTGCTTGTTATGCGGTCTTCGGAATGATTCACACGCTCTGGCGGCCGGTGCCGGGGCGCATCAAGGACTTCATCGCTATTCCGCGCGCCAACCGCTACCAGTCGCTGCACACCACGGTGATGGGCGAGGGAGGCCACCAGTTCGAGGTGCAGATCCGCACCGAGGAAATGCACCGCATCGCCGAGGAAGGCATTGCGGCGCACTGGAAGTACAAGGCCGGCGAAGGCGTGGTGACGGCCCGCGATGAGGAGCGGCTCAACTGGATTCGCCAACTGGTCGAGTGGCAGAAGGAGATGACCGACCCGAACGAGTTCCTTTCCAGCCTGAAGATGGATCTCTATCCGGATGAGGTCTACACCTTCACGCCGAAGGGGAAGGTGGTTGTGGTTCCGGCCGACGCCACGCCGGTCGACTTTGCCTACACGATTCATACCGAGGTGGGCCACACCTGCGTGGGCGCCAAGGTGAACAGCCGCATGGTGCCGCTGCGGACCAAGTTGCGCACGGGCGACATTGTCGAGATTGTCACGCAGAAAGATCACAGGCCGAGCCGCGACTGGCTCACGTTTGTCAAAAGCCCGCGCGCGCGCAACAAGATCAAGCATTGGCTCAACGAAGACCAGCGGCGCAGGGCGGTGGAGATCGGGCGCAAGCTGCTGGAGCGCGAAGCGCGCAAGTACAAGGTGCCGATGGCGCAGATCGGCGACCAGGACCTGGGCCGCATCGCCAATGAGTATGGAGTGGCGACGGCGGCGGACCTGCTGGCCACCATGGGCTCGGGCAAGCACTCGGCGCACCAGATCCTTAACAGACTGGCGCCGGGATACGCGAAACTGGCTGACGCCGAGGCAGGCCCCGAAGTCAAGCCGGGGACGGGCGGCGAAGCGGGCATGTCCGATGCGGTGCGCAAGCTGCACCTGACCGGCTCCGACTCGCTCCAGGTGGAAGGCCAGAACGATCTGCTGGTTTATCGCGCGCGATGTTGCAATCCCATCCGTGGCGAGGAGATTGTGGGCTACGTGACGCGCGGCAAGGGCGTGGCCGTTCATGCGCGCAGTTGTCCCAATGTGCAGAACCTGCTCTATGAGAGCGACCGCCGCATCGCTGTCGAGTGGGGGCGCGTGGGCGATCAGTCGGCGGGCAAGGCGCAGCGCTACCCGGTCAAGATTACCGTGTTCTGCGACGACCGCACCGGCATGTTGAAGGAGCTGACCGCGACCATCTCGGACGACAACACGAACATCCGCGGGGTGGAGATGCGCCGCGATGACGATGGGGAAGTCATCATCGAGTTTGTGGTTGAAGCCGAGGATGTACGCCACCTGAACCGCATGGTCCTTGGCCTGCGCCGCGTTGCCGGGGTGCGGGCGGTGCAGAGAACTCAGAAGATTTAAAGACAGCTTTTGGCTCCTAGCCCTTAGCTTCTAGTGTCCCGTCTCCGAAGTTCATACCATAATTGCGGCTGTCATTCTGAGTGAACGGGGCCCCAAACGTTTCTCAGTTTGGGGGTGGTGAGCGAAGAATCTGCTTTTGCATTCCCCTGATTCCTACAAGAACTTCTGAGACACGACACTAACTCGTTTGTTCGCCAAGGGCAGTTCAATCATGTCCAATGCCGGTATCGGCTCCCCACAGCCCTACCTCGAAGACAATTTTGCGCAGAAAACCCTCTCAGCGTCGATACAACAGCTGGTCTGAACTGCTCAGACTCTTGTCGCTTGTCGTGTAAGGCTTTCTAGGTGTGCGAGATTATGCGCTGAGGAACGGAATCGAAGCTCGCCTCGGCGGCGCGCAGCATAGATGGGCTTCTGGGCGGCCGGACCATCTGCAGGATGAGGTCAATTCGATGCATAGCGTAACCAGCAGGCCTTTTGATGTACCAGCGTTTCTTGCGACCGAAGGAACGGGAAGAAGTATCCACCGTCAACCGGCACGGCAGGCCATCTTTCGTCAGGGAGGCCTGGCTGATGCCGTGTTTTATCTCCAGAATGGCCGGGCGAAACTCACCGTCGTGTCCAAAAGGGGGAAGGAAGCAACGGTCACGCTGCTTGCCGCGGGAGACTTTTTTGGTGAGGAATCGATGGCTGGAGCGGAACCGCTGCGAACGGCCACGGCGACGGCTGTTTCCGTTTGCCTGGTCCTCAGGATCGAAAGGGAGAGCATGCTCCACGTCCTGCATGACGAACATGCGTTCTCTGACTTCTTCATGCAGTTCATCCTGACCAGGGGCGTCCGGACCCAGGCGGATCTTGTCGATCAACTCTTCAATTCCAGCGAAAGACGCCTGGCGAGGATTCTGCTATTGATGGCGGATTTTGGGAAAGATGGTGAACCGGAGCCGTTGATTCCTCCCGTAACGCAGGAGACACTTGCTGAGATGATTGGGACAACTCGCTCGCGAGTCAGCTTCTTTATGAATCGCTTCAGAAAGCTCGGTTACATCGAATACAACGGTCGCATCCGGGTTCACACCTCGCTGCTCGATATGGTTCTGCACGATTCGCTGCCCGAGGAGAACGCGCAAAGGCCAAAGCTGCTGGATCCTCCGCCCAGCAAGGCACGAACTGCCAAGCGCGCCAGTCTGGTGTGAATTCCCGGCTCCGTACCCTCGTCCGCAAAACCGGGCGCGCAATTGCATGATCGCTGATCAAGGAGACCTCATGTCGTTTGGACTTTATTCTGCCGGGTTCGCAATCGTCATCATTGGACTGGCATACGCCGCGCACCTGGTGCACATGCCAATGCACTGGATTGTGGTGGGCGCGGTTGTCATGGTCGGCATTGGAATCTTGTCGGGCGTAAAGGCTACGCGCTCGAGAGACTCCGCACGCTGATTGTATTGCGCGTTCCGATTTGCGCCGCGGGCGGTAACATTTCCTCATGGCAGAAAGAATTGGCGATCGCGCATCGATCCTGCGTGGCATTCATGTCATCGACGGCGGGCTGGCTTCGGAGCTGGAATACCTTGGCGCGCGCATTGACGGACCGCTCTGGTCGGCGCATGTGCTTGAAGACGAACCGGAAAAAATTGCCGCTGTGCATAAGGCCTACATTGAAACAGGCTCGCAGTGCATCGCCTCGTGCAGCTACCAGGTCTCGCGCATGGGCTATGCAGAGGTGGGTCTCGCGCCCGGTCGCGCCGATGCTGCGCTGCTGCGTTCGGTTGCGCTGGCTCGGTCAGTAGTCGCGGAGTTTCCCAGTCGCCGCGTTCTGGTCGCCGGCTCGCTCGGGCCCTACGGCGCGGCGCTGCACAACGGCGGCGAGTATATGGGCGACTATGACTGTACCTATGCCGATCTGGTCCGGTTTCATCGCGAACGGATCGAAGTGTTTGCGGACGCTGCTGATTCGCAGTCGCCCGACCTGTTAGCGTTTGAAACTTTTCCTTCGCTTGAAGAAGTTCGCGCGGTGGGTGAGGCGCTGGCTCCGTGGCCGGAACTGCGGGCCTGGTTCAGCTTCTCCTGCCGCGACGATAAGCATGTTTCGCACGGCGAACCGCTTTCCGAGTGCGCCGCCTTCCTTGCTACTTTGCGGCAGACGGTGGCGATCGGCGTCAACTGCATTCCACCGAAGTGGGTGCCGTCGTTGATAGGCGAATTGCGCGCGGGTTCTGATAAGCCGGTGCTGGTTTATCCGAACTCCGGCGAAGGATGGGACGCGAAAGGGCGCTGCTGGATCGGAAACAGCGATCCGGCGGAGTTTGGGGCGATGGCGGCGGAGTGGTTCCGCGCCGGTGCGCAGATTGTGGGCGGCTGCTGTCGGACCCGGCCCGAGCATATTCGCGAGGTGGCGCAAGCGGCGACCCAGAGTTTTGAGCGGAGTTGAGGGCCCTACCCGACCAGCGCCAGGGCCGCGGTTCCCTTGTGGGGCGGGACGAAGCGGTCGGCGCGCGAGGCGATGGAGAGCTTTTCGCGGCTGAGGAGTTTGCGAATCTGGCCGCGCGCGTGATCAGCCCAGGGCCCTTGGTTGTCGAGCCGCACATAGGCTTGCCAGTGGCGCAGGGCGTGGCGGTGCGGACCTTTACGCTCGTAGGCCAGGGCCAGGTTGTAGTGGGCGTCGGCGTAGCGGGGCGAGAGGGCGACGGCCTGTTTGTAAGCGGCGATGGACTCGTCCAGGCGCTCAAGTTCGTCGAGCACGTTGCCTAGATCGAAGAAGGCGAGCACGTAATTTGGATCGGCGATGGTGGCGCGGCGATAGAACTCCTCGGCGAGGGGATACTGATGCATGTGAAAGTGGAGCGTGCCCAGGTTGATGCTGGCCGGCGCGTAGTCGGGATCGATCTCGAGAATCTCTTCGTAGAGGGCAATGGCGCGCTGCTTTTCCCCGGCTTCCTCGGCCTGCACGGCGGCCAGGAAGCGGTCCTGGATGCCGCGTGGCCCGGTTGCGGAAGCAACTCTGAGCGGAGCCGGCCTGGAGGCCGCGGACGAACAGTCAGGCTGGCCGGACCTATCGTAGCGCTCGAAGTCGAACAGAAGCTGGCGGCGGATAGGGTCTACGATGGCCCCGTGGTGGCGGAAGGCGAGCCGCGTCCCGGTGCGCACCAGGCAGGCCTCTAGCAGCGGGTTGGCCATGCCGGACACCGCCTTCATAGCCAGAATCGAATCCCGGATGGAGGCCGCGGGCACATCGTCTTCGCGCAGGATGCGCAGAGTTCTCAGTTGCCCCAGGTCCTGAAATGTGTAGGACTGTTGCTGGGGGATGAGTCCAGCTCGCTCCCACCCCTGGAGCTGGCGGGCACTGATTTGCAAGATGCGCAAAACGTCCTGACGGTTATAGCTGGCCACTCTTGAGTACTCCCACCGGTAGTGATCCACCCCAGCGACGAAAACCTGTTGCCGGGAATCCCGGTACGTACTGCCATGGGTTTTGAATTCCCGGTTCTGAACTCGTTCCCTGAACCGGAATTTCCATCTCAGGTTCCCGATGTAGCTCCTTGAGCGGTTACATAGAAACCACTCTTGCTGCGATTATGTCAAGAGTCGACGTGGATAAGCAGACCGGAACTGCCTCCGCAATAAAAAAAGCGTGGATAACGGGTGCCTGTCTTGGTTCGCGGTAAGCTGGAGAGGTGGTTGGCAACCAAAAAGGGCTGTTTTTTGGCTATGTTTGATAGATTTGGTTTCTTTTCCGCGTTTGACGAATTGGCTTCCCCGCTTTTCATATGGCGGGATATTATCGGCATATACGAAATTGTCTCCTTGAATTCGGAAGGGTATGACAGGGTCCCTGGTACAAGCCAAACTGCGGCTCGCGCTCGACGAGCAGCTCTCAGTGCTGTCGGTAGACGATTGTATCGGGCTATTGCTTGGCTTCAACGCCGAGGATTTTCTCACTGCCAGAGTAAGCCTGAAAGACCGAATTCATCCCGGCGACGCCGACATTGCCACACGGTTGTTTTCTCCGCAAATCGAGGACAAATCTGGTGTTTTCAATATCCGCCTTCGCCATGCCGACGGGCGGATTCGCTGCATCCGGGGGGAGTACACGAAGGAACCCGCCCCGCCCGGTGGTGCGGAGGTTCTCGATCTGCTGCTGCAGGACGCCGTGAGCCTCTATGCCCGTTCAGATGAGCCGGTCGAGCTGACGACGATCGAGCCGATGATGAATGTCGTTGGTGAGGCTCTCTATTTCAAGAACTGCAATCACGTGTTCACGGCGGCGAACCGCCAGATTCTGCAGTACTTTTTTCCCAACGCCGGCATAGACGAGAACGGTCTGCTGGGCCAAACCGACTACGATCTGTTTGCCGAAGAATATGCCGATGCCTATTACAAACTCGAAAAGGAGGTTTTTTTCGGGGTGCCTGATGCAAACGCGATCCTGGCAATGCCGGCAAAGAACGGAAAGAAACGCTATGCGAGCAACCAGAAATACGCGGTCAAAGACCAGGATGGCGAGGTCATTGGACTGTTGGGCGTAGTGCACGACGTTTCCGGACAGACGGAAATACTGGACAGGTTGCACGAGAGCGAAGAATCGCTGAAAGAGGCGCAAAGCATCGCAGGACTGGGCAGCTATCTGATGGATATCGGCACTGGTCTGTGGACAAGTTCGGATGTGCTGGACCAGTTGTTCGGCATCGGCAAGGACTACGAGCGCACCGTGGATGGCTGGTCTGAGCTACTTCATCCCGACGACCGCGCCATGATGGTTGCCTATTTTGCGGGCGAAGTTGTTGGCCATGGCAAGCCCTTTGACAAGGAGTATCGGATCGTTCGTCACTCGGACGGTGCGGTGCGCTGGGTGCATGGCCAGGGCCGGCTTGAATTCGATGCCCAGCGCCGACCGGTGAAAATGCACGGCGCAATCAGGGACATCACCGAACGCAAGCAAAACGAAATAGCGCTGCGCGAGAGCAAGGAGCTGCTGCAACTTTTTATCGAACATGCGCCTGCGGGCTTGGCGATGTTGGACCGAGAGATGCGCAACATCGCAGCGAGCCGGCGATGGCTTGAGATGCACTCGCTTCTTGGCCGGGAGGTGGTTGGTCGTTCCCACTACGAGGTGATGCCGGAGATTCCGGAAAGCTGGAAGGAAGAGCATCGCCGGGTGCTTGCGGGAGAGGCGCTGCCCGCCGAAGAACGGCGCCTGGAACGAGTCGATGGCTCGGTGCAATGGATAAAGCGGGAGGTTCTCCCCTGGAGGGCAGGCGACGGCGCCGTAGGTGGAATCATCCTCTGCTCAGAAGACGTTACTTGGCGAAGACAGGCCGAAACAGCGTTGCGTGAGAGTAAAGAGCTGCTGCAGTTGTTTGTCGACAACGCTCCTGTGGCGTTGGCCATGTTCGATCGCGAGATGCGCTATCTGGCCGTCAGTGAGATCTGGGCCAGGGATCACGGCGTGGACAGTCTCGAAATCATCGGGCGTTCTCACTACGAGGTCAACCCGGATGTTCCGGAACGCTGGAAAGAGACACATCGCCGCGGTTTGGCAGGCGAGCGTCAGCGGTCGGAAGAGGATCGGTACGACCGCGCCGACGGCAGCGTCCAGTGGATCCGCTGGGAGATCATTCCCTGGCGTACGGGCGATGGAGCCATCGGCGGCATCGTCATGTTCTATGAAGACATTACAGCGCGTAAGCAAGCCGAGGCCGCGCTGCGCGAAAGCAAGGAACTGCTGCAACTGTTTATCGAGCACGCGCCAGCGGCGCTGGCCATGTTCGACCGCGAGATGCACTACCTGGTCGCCAGCCGCCGGTGGCTGCAGGAATACGGCATTGCCGAAGGGGAGATTCTAGGGCGCGCCCACTACGATGTCGTTCCCGACATTCCGGAGCGGTGGAAGGAAATGCACCGCCGCGGAATGGCCGGCGAGACGTTGCGCGGAGACCATGACCGATTCGAAAGAGCCGACGGCACGGTGCAGTGGATCCGCTGGGAGGTGATTCCCTGGCGCGAGGCCAGTGGCTCTGTTGGCGGCATCATTCTGTTTGCCGAGGACATCACGCGGCAGAAAGAGGTCGAGGACAGGCTGCGCCTAGCCGCCAGTGTCTTTACCAACGCCTGCGAGGGCATTACGATTACCGACCCCACCGGCGCCATTCTGGAAGTGAACGAGATGTTTACGCGCATCACCGGCTACTCCCGCGAAGAGGCGCTTGGCCAGAACCCACGCATTCTCAAGTCGGGTATGCAGAGCGCGGAATTCTATGCCAACATGTGGCGTTCGCTGTTGCAGGAGGGGCAATGGTCCGGGGAAATCTGGAATCGCAACAAGAGTGGGGAGGCTATTGCCGAAAACCTGACGATCAATGCCGTACACGATGCCGGCGGCAATGTGCTGCAGTATGTTGCCCTGTTCTCAGACATCACCCAACTGAAAAAACACGCGCAGCAACTGGAACATGTGACCCACTACGATGGTCTGACGAACCTGCCCAACCGGACCCTGCTTGCCGATCGTCTTTACCAGGCCATGGCGCAGGCAAAACGGCGCAAGCAGATGATTGCGGTCGCGTCCCTCGATCTGGACGGCTTCAAAAGCATCAATGAACGCCATGGGTATGAAGCAGGCGACCGTCTGCTGACTTCGCTGGCCTTTGATATGAAATGCGCTTTGCGCGACGGCGACACACTGGCCCGGCTGGGTGGGGACGAGTTTGTGGCTGTAATCATCGACCTGGACGATGCCGGAGCCAGCGCTCCGATGCTGGCGAGGCTGCTGGAGGCGGCAGCCGAACAGGTGCAGGTTGGCGATCTAAGCCTGCGCGTTTCGGCGAGCATCGGGGTCACATTCTACCCGCAACCGGAAGAGGCGGATGCGGAACTGCTGCTGCGTCAGGCCGACCAGGCCATGTATCAGGCCAAGCTTCTGGGCGGCAACCGCCACCACATCTTCGATCCCGATCACGACCAGACAGTCCGCGGCCGGCATGAAAACCTGGAGCACATCCGCAACGCGCTGGCAGCGCGTGAGTTCGTCCTCTATTACCAGCCCAAGGTAAACATGCGCACCGGCAAGGTGGTGGGAGCTGAGGCTCTCATCCGCTGGCAGCATCCAGAGCGTGGACTGCTGCCGCCGGGCATGTTTTTGCCGGTGATCGAAGACCATCCTTTGGCCATCGAAGTTGGCGAGTGGGTGATCGACACCGCCCTTGCTCAAATGGAGTCCTGGAGGGCCGCTGGGCTCGAGATGCCGGTCAGCGTGAATGTGGGCGCCATGCAGTTGCAACAGCCGGATTTTGTTGACCGTCTGAGCAAGCTGCTTGCGGCGCACCCGGGCGTCAAGCCGTTCAGTCTGGAGATAGAAGTCCTGGAGACAAGCGCGCTGCAGGATGTGGTGCAGACCTCGCAGGTGTTAAAGGCGTGTCATGACATAGGAGTGTCGTTCGCGCTGGACGACTTTGGCACCGGTTACTCTTCGCTGACCTATCTGAAGCGGCTTCCCGCCAGCATCCTCAAGATCGACCAGAGTTTTGTGAGCGATATGCTCGAGGATACGGAGAACCTGAACATTCTTGAGGGTATTTTGGGCTTGGCCTCGGCTTTCCACCGCCAGGTGATCGCCGAAGGCGTTGAGACTGTGGAGCACGGAATGATGTTGCTGCGGCTGGGCTGCGAACTAGCGCAAGGCTACGGCATAGCACGGCCCATGCCCGCCGGCGACCTGCCAGGCTGGGTATCGGTGTGGCAGCCCGATCCACGCTGGGCCGAGGTGCCTAAGGTCCACTCCGGTAACCGGGCACTGCTCTCTGCCAGCGTGGAGCACGGGGCCTGGCTTGCGGCCTTTGATTCCTTTCTCCAGGGCAGGCGTCATTCGCCTCCAGAGCTCGATCCGCGCCGATGTCGATTCGGCGTTTGGCTTGACGCCGAGAAGCAGGCCGGCCGAGGCGAGCAACCGCAATACCAGCCTGTCGATAAGGCTCATCTGCAGTTCCACGAGCTTGCCTCGGCCATTGTGGCGTTACAGGCTCAGGGCAGGAGTTTGGAAGGCATAGGGCGCCTGGGCGAACTGCAAGGTCTGCGCGACAGCTTTCTTGAGAAACTGGAAGAGCTCATGCTGTGGTGCTAGGGCCTGCAAATTGCAATACGAAAATGGCCTCCATTCACAGGAGGCCATTCCGCGCGTCAAACTGTTCGTCTGAGCGTCTTTTGGGTGGGGATGAAACTGGAGCCGAAAGTCGGACTCGAACCGACGACCTGCTGATTACGAATCAGCTGCTCTACCAACTGAGCTACTTCGGCCTGCTCTTCAGATTGTATCGTTGCGCCGGTGGAAGGTAAAGCCGGACTCTCACGGTCGCGCGCCCTCTCGTTCATAACCGGCTCTCAAGTGAGGTGAACCATGACCGTTTTGGCACAGACAGTTCAGCTTGCCTTCAGGATCGCGATCGTGTGGACCGCGGGATTTCTGCTGGCGGTTGCGGTCCAGGCGCTGCTGCCCGGTAAGGCGGGACTCACGCTCTATGGCAGAGAAACCACGCTGACGGTGCCTTTCAATCGCATCGGATTCTGGACCTGCCTGCTGGCTGCGGTCACGGTGACCGCCCTGGTAGTTCTCCGCGCCATGATTGCGGACATCGGCTGGCGGTCTCTCCACTAGAGCCAGGTGGCGTTAACAGTCCCCAGACCTACTGCGGCGCGGTTATACTTCTGCCCATGCAGAACGACCCGCTTGTGGAATGGCAGAGACTCACCGAAACCTATAGCAAGATGTACGACGGAGAGTTGCTGGAGTTGGCCGCCGCAACAGACGATTTGACCGAACAGGCGCGGCAGGTGCTCAGCGATGAGATAAGAAAGCGCGGCCTGGACTCGCAGCCCGATTCACGGTCTGACTCGCGGTTTGCTGCCAGTGCGCCGCACGAAGTGACCGATCCCATGATTGCGCGCGCCGCTGTAGCGTTCGGTGTTCCATCCCGCGTGCCGGAGCCGGTTCCCGATCAGGCGGAGACAGGCGAGGAGACGGACGGGCCGCACGAGTACACATGGAAGACACTGCTGTGCGAGTGCGAATCTGCGGAGGAGGGGCGGCAGTTGGCAGAGATGTTGAGACGGGCTGGAATTGAGAGTTGGATTGAGGGGCCGCGAGGATCGTACTCTCCGTATTCTCAACTAGACCAGAGAACTCCGCGCATACTGGTTCCTGCCGATCGGCTCGAAGAGGCGCGCCAGATTGCGGCGAGACCAATCCCGAACGAGATCGTTGTGCAATCACAAATGCAGGTTCCGGAGTACGAACTGCCTGTCTGCCCAAAATGCGGCGCTGGCGACCCGGTGCTGGAAGGCGTGGACCCCTTCAACTCGTGGTTGTGCGAGGCCTGCGGGAATGAGTGGACGGAATCGGCGGCGGACGACGAAAAAGAGGAAAAATAGATCGCTAAAAACGGAAAGAGCCGCCCGGCAACAGGGCAGCTCTTTCCTCAGGGAGAATAGTTCCAACGGAGGCAAAACCATCAGAACTTTCTGGCTGCATAGTAGGAGCGAGGGGAGGGAGTGTCAAGAAGAAATCTTGGCAGAAATAAACCCTTTGATTTCATGCGTTTAGGAATGGCAATTTTGCAAGGGGGCGGAAAAACTCTTCGCCATGTATTCCCCTTTGTTTGCCGTTGGTTTCCCGTCTTTTAGGGGTGTTTCTTTGGGTTTATGTCCTGTTTTCCACAGGCAGACGCCGCCGTTAACCCTTCGGATGCGGCCCTTTAGGCGCCTTGAGCGTTTCGTCCCATTCTTCCCGCAAATCGATACGAATAAATTCTTCGTCGAAGAGCGAGGAGGCCGGCTTTCCCCTCATAATGCGGTACAGAGCCCTGCCGCCGCCCAGGAAAAATCCCAGTAGAAGCGCCGCACTTCCGCCCACGATCACGAGGGCGGCAATGCCCATCAGCAGCTTGGCAGTCTTCTTCACTTCCGAGTCCGTCGGCTGCGGAATCGAGGTCAGGTCGGCTTCATAGTGGACCATCTCGAGCAGCTTGTGGCTCTCGTCGGGAATGGCGTCGCCGCTGACCAGCGCAACCAATGGTCCACTGCGCCGCACCTCGAGCGAGGCCAAGTCTGAGTCCTGGAGCGGTTTGGGCCATGCGGGCTGGGCTTTGCTGCCGGCTTGAATGTAGGCGCGAATCTTGGGCTCCTGCGCCTCGGCCATCTGCGGCGTGGGGTAGTCGATGATGGTGAGCGTGGCAGGTCCGGAGTGGAGCGAGTAATTCGCGGTCACAGCCTCGGCGCCGCGGTCGAAGCCGACCAGCTCCGGCGGCAACACGCCGCCTGCCCCCACGTAGGCCGCCGGCCCCTCGGCATAGTGCGTGGTCTGCGGGTCAAGCGAGGCTTGGGGTAGATTAGCTAGGATGGGCGGCATCAGCGCTTTGGTTCCCGGAGGATTGGGCACGCTTTTAGCCAGCTCACGCATTTCACCGGCCGACATGGGCCCGATGTGCGAGAACGTCGCATCCACCACCGTGTTGCCCTTCCAGAAGAGTACGCGGTTGTGATTCGAGGTTGCGCCTGTGCCGATGTCTTCCTTGGCCCATCCATTCTGGCGATAGAAGGAGTAGGCGCCATAGGCGCCGCTGGCGTCCTGGAAGCGCAGCGCGCGCACGGTTAGGGTTTCGCCCTCGCGCTTGTAGGTGACGGAGGCGCCAGTGGTGTAGTCGTATTCCTTGAGAGCGGGCGCGTTGGCAGGGTCGGCCTGCGCGGCATCGGCCAGAGTTTTGAACGGCTCGGTGGCAACCCATCCGTCCAGCGCTTCGGGCAGCAGCGCCTTGGGCGGCGGCGGCAGCACTATAGGTGTCACAGCCTCTTTGGCCGCAGGCTTGCTGCCTGGCGCAGTCTGCGCAGCGGCAGAGCCTGCGCTCCCGGCCAGCAGGGCCGAGCAAACCAGAATGGGAATCCAACGCATGAATTGTGCTCCGTCTTCAGGACACTCTGACTTGAAGTAGTGTCCTCTTCAAGGGTACACGTAATCACCCCACGGACATGGACCCGTCCGTGGGGACCCCGACAATCACCCATTGGCGCACACGCCCGCGCGTCCCTCTTCTTCTTTGACACTGCGGAAGCGGGAAAGGTCCCTGCGCTCAGGTTTGGTTGGCGCCGGGGGCGTAAGCTGCGTCAGGCCAGTTCGAGTGGTCCGTTTGCGGGTGCCGGAGGTTGCGGGTAGAGGATGTCTCCCAGCTCCCGATAACGCCCGCCGTAAAAGATGAGTGCATATTCGCGTATTCCCGTGCTTACAGGCCCTCCAAGACAGATGCCGGCCAGCAGCAGGAAGCCGAAGGCAAGCAGGCCGAAGAAAGCCTGGAGGAGAATGCCGACAAGCGCAGAGGCACCGGTTGCATTCGCGAAGGTGGAGTGAATGCCGTATTCAATTGCAGCCACGGAACCGGCGACCATGAGCCCAGGGATCAGCAGCACCATAAACAAACCGACGACGGCCACAATCGGCAGCGCGATACGCAGCAGTGCGTAGACAAAAAACTGCTTTTTCTCGGCGTTGATGTGGGCCCACACCTGGCTCCATGCTTCGTCGGCCGTTGCGTCATCGAGAGCGATATGCGGCATCATGCAATCGCGCAAAACAATATCGGCCAAAACAGCGGCTAGCACCAGCAGAAGGACGATTGGAATCAGGGGCAGCACAAGCGAAAGTAGCAACCCGATATTGAGCGGGTTGCCCTGTTGCGTCTCTTGATAGAGACGCATAAATCCCGCGAAGAATGGAATCGCGAGCAGCGCCACCACCAGCAGAAAGCAGAAGCCCACGACCAGGTTCAGCCAGAAAAAGCGCATCGCCTGCACGCGGTAAATCGACCAGCCGGGCCGAATCTCTTTTGTGTTGTGGATGAGGCAATGGAAGTAAGCGAACCGAAGCCGTGTGACGAGATAGAACACAAAAACCGAAACAACAATTGCGAGCAGCACGGCCGCCACAATGGCCGCGATCCATACAGGCGCAAGGTGGAACGGCGAAGGGAATGCGGGCGCGTTTCCAGGCGGAGTACCCCAGGGCAACGTATCGATGCGCGAAGAAGTTTGTGTCCTGTGCGACGAGGAGTTGAAATTGCTGCCCAGCCCTTCCGTGATGATTGCGACCAGGCCGAGCTTCAGATAGGTTCCCCAATTGAAGGGTCTGAAGAGAAACTCCTTGGTGCGTTGAATGGCAAACGAAACGGCATCGGCGGCAGAGATGGCGCGCATAGGTGACCTTTCCGGGACGGAGAAAGCGTACCACGGAATTACGCAGAATCTATGCGCGAAGTTCCGGGGCCGGATGCGGAATTGTTGCCCACCAGGCGTCGAACGCTGCAAGAGCCCGTTCGCACACGATGCGATGGCGTTCCTTCTTGTCGCGGATCTTTTTGCGCAGTTCTTCTTCGAGAGGCTCCAGCAGATCAAAGGTGATGTTGGCGGGTTGAAAGTTTTTGGGGTCGGCGTGGGTGATGTAGTGGACGAGAGAGCCGAGAGCTGTTGCGCGGGGAATGGGTGTAGGCTCCTGGCCGCGCACAAGTGCAGCCGCGTAGATGCCGGCCAGCATTCCTGTGGCTATGGATTCGGTGTAACCCTCGACGCCTGAGAGCTGGCCGGCGAATAAGATGGTGTCGTCCAAATTCCCCGGTCTCAAAGGCGAGACCGGGGGCACCCGATCGGAGGCCTTCTTGAGGCGGAGGGTCTCGTCGAGAATTAGTGGCGCGCAGATGTAGGTGTTGCGATGAATCTGGCCGTAGCGGAGGAAGCGCGCGTTTTCAAGGCCGGGAATCAGGCGGAGCACGCGGGCCTGCTCGCCAAACTTCAGATGGTTCTGGAAGCCGACGAGGTTGTAGCTGTCGGCGCGGAGATTTTCCTTGCGCAGTTGCACGACGGCCCAGGGCGTTTTGCCGGTGCGGGGATCGCGCAGGCCTACGGGCTTCATGGGACCGAAGCGCAGAGTGTCGCGGCCTCGGCGGGCGAGCACTTCAATGGGAAGGCAGCCCTCGAAGTAATCGAGCTTCTCCCACTCCTTGGCTTCGGCGGCTTCGGCGGCCAGCAGAGCGTCGAGGAAACGGTCGAACTCTTCGCGATCCATGGGGCAGTTGATGTAGTCGGCTGTGCCCTTGTCCCAGCGCGCGGCCATGTAGACGCGATCCATGTCAATGGATTCGGCGTCGACGATGGGGGAGATGGAGTCGTAAAAGGCCAGATGGCCTGAGCCGGTGAGCCGCTCAATCTCGCGGCCGAGCGCGTCGGAGGTTAGCGGGCCAGTGGCGAGAATTGTGCACTTCGTGCCGTCCTCGCTTTGGAGGAGAGGGCTGCTCAAGCTAGTCACCTCTTCGCGGATGACGCGAATGGAGGGCTGTGCGGCGATCTCTTCGGAGATGAGCCGGGAAAACTCGACGCGATCTACGGCCAGTGCGTGGCCCGCGGGAACGGCCGTTGCATCCGCAAGGCGGAGGAGAGCGGAACCGGCGCGGCGCATCTCCTGTTTGAGGAGCCAGGGCGCAGTGTTGGGCGATTCGCTCTTGAGCGAGTTGGAGCAGACCAGCTCGCCGAAGTCGGTGGTCTGGTGCGCGGGGGTGAGGCGCGGCTTTCCGTCGACGATGGCGCGCATCTCGTAGAGATCCACCTCGCAGCCGAACCGCGCGGCGGTGAGCGCAGCTTCAGGGCCGGCCAGTCCGCCGCCAATTACGCGAATTTTCACTTGGCGGGCTCCAGTTGGGCAGGCACGTCGGCCGTTATCCCGGCCAGCCGTTCGATCGCCTCGCCGCTGACGCGCACATTGCGCCATTCGTCCAGGAACTCGGCGCCCATGGCCCGGTAGAAGTCGATGGCCGGGGTATTCCAGTCCAGCACCTCCCACTGCAGGCGCGGGCAGCCCTTCTCGACGGCGATGATGGCCACCTGCTGGAGCAGTGCCTTGCCGATGCCGAAACCGCGGAACTCCGGCTGGACGAACAGGTCTTCGAGATAGATTCCCGGGCACCCCTTCCACGTGGAGTAGTTGAAAAAGTAGAGAGCAAAGCCAGCCGGCTGGCCGTCGCGGTCGGCTATCAGACAGTAATAGATAGGGTTAGGCCCAAACCCATCGCGCAGCAGGCCTGCTTCGGTCGCGGTCACTTCATCCGGTGCTCGCTCGTAGACAGCCAGTGCGCGAATGAAGGCCAGAATCTGCGGAACATCGGCTTCGGTCGCCGTCCGTATCGTTGTTGCCATGAATCTATTTTAGGGCCTGAAATAATGCGGAGTACTTTCTGCTGTGATACAGGCCACACGCAGGCAGTATCGCGACACACTACCATGGATCGGTGAACTACTGTGGCAAGTAGAGTTTGTCCGGTGGGGCCATCCTGGGCTGACGGGGAAGGGCAACTTGCGGTCCCGCTCGAACGTCCACTCAACGGGTCACGAGCGCAGCTCCTCAGGTGGCCGGGGCTCGGTCAGGTCCACACTTCCTTTCGTGTCCCCCTTGTGCCGGGTACTCGATAGGATTTAACTTTGGTTTTGCCAAGAAATGCAATCTGCGCGACGGGCTTCCATGCCAAACCGGCATTCCGGCCGCAGAGGATTTCGGATACTGGAACTTTGCGGATCTCGCGGTAGATGTTCAGACATACGATTTTTTCGAGCGCGCGGGCAGCATGGTTCGCGCCGCTCTCAAGGAGAAGAAAATGAAACGCACCTTTTCACTTTGGCTGGCCCTGGTGGCCTTTGCCCTGTTGCCCGCGATGGCGCAGACTCCCGCAGGCCCCTCGGGCAAGATTCACGGCCGTGTGATCAACCCAACTGGCGAGCCCCAGGGCGGTGGCACGGTGAGCCTCTCAACGGACGGCGGCGCCACGTTGAAGTTCACGTTTCCCGTGGGCGCGGACGGCAACTACGCCGGCGCGGCCACTCCCGGCACCTATTCGGTCGTCTATCGCGCCGCCGATACACCTGAAGGCAAGATGGTGGACATGTACCGCGGCATAAAGCTTGTGGATGGCCAGGATATAGTCCAGGACATCGACATGTCCCGCGCGGAGTTCATCGACAAGATGCCCGCGGACCAGAAGAAAGCTCTTGAAGAGATCAAGAAGCAGAACGCTGAGGCGATCAAGGCTAACCAGGTCATCAACCATCTCAACGCCGACCTCAAGCTCGTGAACCAGGACATCAAGGACGCCGAGGGTGCGCGCGCTCAGGCAATTCAAGAGTTGGGAGCCAGCGCTACCCGCGAGGCCGTTGAAGCCAAGACTGAAGAGATCCGGACGGCGAAGTACACCGAGATCGATACGCTGATGACGAAAGATACCGGTATGATGCCCGACCAGTCCATCCTGTGGACGAACCTGGCGCGCGCCGATGTCGGCCTGAAGAAGTTCGACGATGCTGAAACCAACTACAAGAAGGCTATCGATCTTGAAACCGCATCCAAGAAGTCGAAGCCGGAAGTCATCGGCGTTGCCGATGCCGGGCTGGGCGAAGTTTTTGCGCGCCAGGGCAAGGTTCCCGAAGCGAACGCGGCGTTCGATGCGGCGGCCAAGGCCGATCCGACAAGGGCTGCCTTCCATCTGCGGAATGAGGCGGTTATCTTCTTCCAGGAGAAGAACGCCGACGCCCAGGTTGCAGCCGCCGACGAGGCTCTCAAGATCGATCCCACCCAGGCTATTCTCTATTACATCAAGGGCCAGGGGCTGATTCAGAAGGCCACCATCGACCCGAAGACCAACCGGATCGTCCTGCCTCCCGACTGCACCGATGCCTACCAGCACTACTTGGCGCTGGCGCCTACGGGCCCCTACGCCATTGAGGTCAAGGGAATTCTGGATCAGGCCGGCGAGAAGGTCAACTCCAATTTCAAGGCTCCCAAGAAGTAGCAGACTGTCTGGCTTGGTTCTCTCTTTGCCGAAGGGCGCGTCCAGTTTCCGGACGCGCCCTTCGGCGTTTCGGCGCTGTCTGAAACACAGCGCAATACCATGGCCGCCGCAAGCATCTACAATCCATTGCATGAACTCCACGCTTCTCAGCTACGACGAAGCCGCGGCGCTGGTTGCCGCCTATGCCAGCGGACTGGATCGTTTCCGGCCTGCGGTGGAGCGCGTAGAACTGGGACGCGCGCCGGGCCGGGTGCTTGCGCGGCCCCTGTGCGCCGATCGCGATCAGCCCCCCTTTTCCCGCTCCACGCGCGACGGGTTCGCTTGCCGCGCACAAGAGGCGTCGGTGCACATGCCGCTTGCGATTGCCGGCTCCACCCGCGCGGGTGAGCCGCCGGCCGCTGAACTGCCACCGGGCTCGGCCTGGGAGATCATGACCGGCGCTGCGGTTCCTCCCGGCGCCGACGCAGTCGCGATGCTCGAACATGTTGAAATAGCCAAGGGACATGTGAAGCTGGCGCCGAAGCGCAACCTTTCTGTCGGCGAAAATATCGTGGCTCAGGGCGCGCAGGCACGCGAGGGAGATGAGCTGCTGCCCGTCGGGACAGCGATTTCAGCCGCACAGGTGGCTCTGACTGCTGCCTGCGGCCACTCGGCTCTCGATGTCTTCATCCGTCCGCGTGTGGCTATTCTTACCACCGGCGACGAGATTGTCCCGGTCAAGTCAACGCCCGCTCCCGGTCAGATTCGGAACTCGAACGGTCCCATGCTGGCGGCGATGGTGGTGGCGGCAGGCTGCGAGCCGTGGATTCTGCCCACCGCATCCGATGATGCGCGGGCTCTCGACACCGCGTTTGCCCAGACTGCCGGCGCAGACTTGCTGCTGATCACGGGAGGCGTCTCCGCCGGAAAATTCGACTTGGTGGAGCCTGCTCTGGCGCGCATCGGCGCGAGTTTCCACTTCACCGGAGTGCGCATGCAGCCGGGCAAGCCGCTGGTCTTTGGCGAAGTGCCGCGGCCCAGCGACGCACCTCGAAAAGCAGCGGGACGCGCTCAGGCTCTATCGCCCAACATGCCGTTCTTCGGCCTGCCCGGCAATCCAGTCTCATCGGCGGTTACGTTTCTGCTCTTTGCAGCGCCCGTTCTGGCCGCGCTTGCCGGCAGCCACGAACATCTGCCGCGATTCGTTCTGGCGCGGATGGCTCCTTCCGCCGACAAGCACGCAAAAACCGGCCTTACGCGCTTTCTGCCCGCAACGTGTACCTTTGGAGCCGCTGGCCAGTTGCCGGAAGTCGCGCTTGTTTCCTGGCAAGGCTCCGGCGATGTGGCCGCCATGGCCCTCGCCAACTGCTTTCTGGTCCTGCCCGACGAGCCTCGCGCGCCGCAGCCGGGCGCTATCGTACGAATCTTGCTTTTCTGAGGGAGCTGATGGCAATGTTCTCGCGTGCGAACGCGGCAACCACGAGCCAATCCTTCTGCATCGGCTTTCACTCAAAGACAATGGCCACCATCCTGCCGGCAGGATCGGTGGCCACGTTTGTCTGGAAGCCTTAACAGGGTTTTAGTGCTGCATCGGCGGCATGGCTCCGGCAGGCGGCGGGCCGTGCGGGCCGTCGTCTTTCGGAATCACAAACTCTTCCGGATCGAGATGGCCGCGATGGCAGGTGCCGCAGGTCAACGGCGGCGCGGGCGACCCCATCTTGTCCATCTCCGCAACCTTCGCGACGTAGTTCATCTTCATGTCCTCGGTCATGGTGTACATGATCCGGGCCATCTGCTTCTCAGGTTTGGTGTCGTCGTCGAACTTCAGGCGCGGGCGGCCGTTGGGACCAATGTTGTTGGGGTCGGCGGCGTGGCAGGTATCGCAGTGTACGCCCAGCGAACCGGCCCAGCCTTCCATGATCTCGTGAACCTGCTGGCCGGTTGTGTCCTTTGGCAGGACCTTCAGGTTGGTGGGAGCAGGATATGTGCGTGGTGGACGTGGACTACCCCCGGGCGGTGAACCTTGCGGGGCCTGGGCAACAGCGGCGATAGTGAAGACGGCCGCGGTCAGCAGAGCGATCGCGGCTGCGGGCGGGGACAGGGAAGTGATTTTCAAGTGGAGTTTCCTCGCGTGTTGGGATGACCTCTGATCGATTGACGAGATTCTAACGAATTAAGATGCGCTCGCCTACTGAACCTTTTGTCATTTTCTTCGGTGCGGCCTTGAGCCAGCTCTTCGGCCCCGACACGCATTCGTGATCCGGCAGCGCAAAACGCAGCGGCCACTCCACCGCCTGCTTGATGCCGATCCGCGGCGTCACCAGCACTTCGCTGGCCGTGAACCCATCGTCCCGCAACTGCAGCGGAGAGGCGGGATCGAGCAGGTCCAGCCCATTGTGCTCGAGACGCGTAAGCCCAAGCGCCTGGCAAAGGCGGCTGGGGCCGGAGGTGAGCATCCTTGCCGTTGCGCCGAACGCAAGGCCGCGATTGGCCGCCATCTGTTTCAGGCCCGCTGTTCCTACGGGTTCAAGCGCGCGCAGCAGTACGCAGCCAGCCAGCCCCTCGGTCTCGCACGAGACATTCATGCAGAAGTAGCGGCCGTAGATGGAGTAAACATACGCGTGCCCTGCCCGGCCAAAGAGGACCTGGTTCCGCGGCGTGGGTCCGCGATAGGAGTGCGCGGCCGGGTCGGGCGGGTCGTTGTGCGGGCCCAGATAAGCCTCCACTTCCACAATCCGTCCGGCCAGTATCCCCGATCGGGTCCTGTGCGCCAGCACTTTGCCCAGCAGCCGCAGAGCCACACTCTCCGGCGACGCCTCAAAAAAAGCGCGCGGCAGCAGGCGTCCCATGGCTTCGGTGCGGGCGACGTCCCGCTTTATTTGTGCGCCTTGTTCCATTCCTTGATCAGGGCCAGCACCTCTTCCGCGTGGCCTGCGGGCGTAACCTTGGGAAAGATGTGCAGTAGCGTGCGGTCGGGGCCGATCAGGAAGGTGGTCCGCTCGATGCCCCACACTTTCTTTCCGTACATGTTCTTTTCCTTCAGCACCCCAAACTGATTGCAAACTTTCTCGTCTACATCAGCAAGGAGTGTGTAGGGCAGGTCGTATTTGGCGCGGAATTTGGCCTGCGCGTGGGGCGTGTCGCGGGAGATGCCCAGCACCACGGCGCCGGCCGCCTGGATCTTCTTGAAGGTATCGCGGAAGCCGCAGGCTTCGATGGTGCAGCCAGGAGTATCGGCTCTAGGGTAAAAGAAGAGGATGACGGGTGTGCCGGCATAGTCCGAGAGACTGACGGTCTTGTCCTCGTCGGTTTGCAGGGTAAAGTCGGCGACTTTTTCGTTGAGAGCAACTTTTGCTTCGGATTTCACGGGGAATGTCCTCTCGGGTAGGGTTCGTTCAATTCATTGGAGGGCCCAAAGTGGCCATCAGGTTCGATTATTTACGAGGTGGGCCTCAGGTGTCATTGCACACGAAAGATCTTTTGTCGATTCGGGGAACCGTTCTTGCCTCGGCCCTGCTCTTCGCCGCGCTTTCCTCCAGTGCGCAATACCCCGGCCAGGTATCGAAGACCAGCCAGGACGCCCCCGTAGTGCGCTCCGTTGCCGTTGTGGAGTGGACGGGCGACGAAGGCCATCCCAAGACCAGCCGCATCGTGCCCGTCAGCGTCTACGACGGTGAGGTGCTGCAGGACGGCGGCATCTACCTGCCGCAGCCGGCGCCGCTCGCCCTCAGCGGCGAGGTCGAGTACGAACTGAAGGATAACGGCAAGACCGTCGGCCTGTTCGACATCAACGGCGCCGGCCAGGAACAGGGTTCGTGGATTGGATTCGGCACGTGGAAGCCGCTGCCTAAGCCAAAGACGGCAGCGTTGGCGAAGAGCGCTAAAGTCGATTTGTGGGGGGACGACGTCCAGAGCGACCGCCCCGTGCTGCACCGCAAAGCCCATTCGGCTGACTCGTCCGACTCCGGAACCGGTGCCAGCTCCGGCTCATCCGGCCAGGCCTCTGACCCGGATCGGCCCACGCTCCACAAGAAGACATCGAGCGACAGCGGCAGCAGCAGCGGAACGAGCACCGATAGCGGGTCTTCCAGCACCCCGTCCGACCCCGACCGGCCCACACTGCACAAGAAAAGCTCCGATTCCGACTCGACCAGCAGTAGCGCTCCTGCCGCCGATCCCGACCGTCCCACGCTGAAGAAAAAGAGCGGCAAAGCGCCGGCCGATGTTGCCTATGTCGAATCGCTGCCGGACGTCAGCGATCCTGACCGGCCGCGCCTGCAGAGGGGTAAAGTCGCCGGTGTCGGCTCCGAAGTGCTTCCCACCCTGAAGGGACTGCCTCCCGACATGCATCAGCTCGTTGCCGTCTCCGATGCCAGGAACCGCCCCGAGCACGTGTGGAGCTATAGCTGGGCCAACCCCGACGACGAGGCCAAAATGAAGGCGGCAATGGAAGACATTGCCCACAAGGAGTTGGGGCTCGCTCCCCCTCCGCCTCCCATCGCGCCCAAACGGACGGCAGCCGCGGCGCACAGAAAAATCAAACCGGCACTACCCCCTCCTCCGCCCGCGCCCCTCTTGGACGACCAGTTCCGCGTCTTCGAGTTGGCCTACGGATCGGGCGCGACCATGGTGCTGTCGGCACACACCGAGGTCGAGGGCGCTCAGCAGAAGTTCGTCACCCTCATCGCCCAGCCGGACCTCTACGGTAACGTCGTGGTGCTGATGAAAAGCGTGACCGATGCCGCCCACCTCGACGACAATCCGCGCATGAGGCTGGTGGATGCGGTGGACGCCATGGCCGACAACCGCGGCGAACTGCTCTTCGAGCTGCGCGGCCTAACCGAGCGGCAGTTCGCACTCTACCGCGTGCTGCGCGGCCAGGCGGCCAGGCTCTTTATCACCGGCCCCGAAGGCATCGCTGCACAGATCGCTGACTCGCCTTCCACGCCGCAAAAATAGCCACACGGCTGGCCGTGGATCGTTAGCAATCCTGCTCACTTTTCCGGGCGTTATTACGGTCCCGTCAAACCGGCGTGTGATTCATGTCACAATTTATGCAAGGTCTCTTATACAATTAAGCCTAAGGTCGGCTGCGGTGCCGACCTTCGAGGTTCTTCCCCAAACATGGCATCAATTACAACCCTTTCTTCCCCTGAAACCACAGCGGTCGTTTCATCGAATTCGATTTCAGCAGTGGCTGAAGCATCCGCCTCCGTGGCTATCCCGGCGCGGGAGCAGATTCACATGGGCCGCGCCGCCACCATTGGATGGGGCCTTAACTGGTTCACCGTTGGGATCATGGTCCTGTTTCACTTGGGTGCGCTGGCCGCGCTGTTCTTCTTCAGTTGGCCCCGCCTGCTGGTCATGGTCGTGCTCTATGTGCTGGCCATCAACGTCGGCATCGGCATGTGCTATCACCGTCTGCTCACGCATCGCGGCTACTATGTGCCCAAGTGGCTGGAATACGTGATGTCGGTCTTTGCCACCACTTCGCTTGAGGGCGGACCGATCTTCTGGGTCTCCACGCATCGCGTTCATCACCAACTGAGCGACCACGATGGCGATCCGCACACGCCGCGCGAAGGCGGTTGGTGGGCGCACGCCGGATGGATACTCTTTGGCGAGGCGCTGCACGCGCAGACTGAGGCACTCTATCGCTACTCGCCCGATCTCAAGCGCGATCGCTTCTACGCCTGGCTCAGCGAGTTTCACTGGCTTCCCATTAACGTGAGCGCCGTGCTGCTCTTGGCCGGCGGCTGGCTGTGGGGCGGATGGGTGAACGGCGTCGCCATGGTGCTGTGGGGCGTTTTTCTGCGCGTCACGCTGGGCCTGCACGCCACCTGGCTGGTGAACTCGGCAACCCACCTATGGGGCAGCCGCCGCTTTGAGACCCGCGACGACTCGCGCAACAACTGGTGGGTGGCTCTGGTGACCGGTGGCGAAGGATGGCACAACAACCACCACGCTCATCCCGTCTCCGCGCGCCACGGCCTGGCCTGGTACGAGGTCGATCCAAACTTCTGGGGCATTTGGCTGCTTGCGAAGTTAGGGCTCGCGCGCAAGATTCAGGTGGCGAAGTACGACAAGCGAAACCCCAAACCCGCCGGTCTTTAAAGCAAATTCGCAGTTGGTGTAGAGCAGTTTTGAAAGGGCACGGCTTCAGCCGTGCCGCAAAGGACGCAAAATCAGTTGGGCTTTAGCCCCTGAGGGAATGCTTCTTCGCCTATACCATCAGGAGAAATGTTCTCTTCGCTCGGAATCTACTTGCGCAGCTTAGCTCTTATCCACAGCGTTCCGAAGTAAGGCAGCGCCAGCAGCAACACCAGAACCCCGGCCGGCAAGCCGACATACAAGTAGGTATCGGCAAAGTCGACCTTGTGGCCGCCGATCACATTCCACGCCAGCAGCGCAAAGATCGCAACGCACGTGGTTGCGAAAAACGTGAAGAAAGCCGCCGCAAACGAGAGCAGCAGGCTGGTGAAAAGCCCAAAGCCTTTGAGCGGAAAGCCCAGAACCTTCGCGCCTCCGTGCCCTTGTTCCGTCGATTGCACCATCGTTGCCCGACCTCACTCGTCTAGAATAAACACTGATGGCCAGCACAGCACAAATCGAGCTTTGGCACGCGGAGAAAGTGGCCACGCAGGTCACCGTAGTCCAGGCCGCGAACGGAATTCACTACGCCGCCTGGGGCGAGACGCGCATCTCCGAGCCCGATCTCGAGCGGCTGGTGGGCGCCGTGCCCGTCACGCTTGCGCCCGCGCTTGAGAATCGCGCCTACTACTTCGTCCCGCTCGCCATTGCCGACACTGACGACATCATGATCGCTCCGTCCTACACGGTCGATCTGGGCGACCGCGCCATCTGCCATCGCAATACCGTTTTCGGCTCGACAGAAGCTGTGTTTCTTTCCACGCGCCTGGTCGAGGACCGCTTCGGTCTCGCCTTCGAGTTCTTCATCAACGTGGCCCACAACTTTGTCGAGGCCGCAGGCGTTCCTGAGAGCTTTTCTACCCTGGTCTGGTCGCAAGCCGAGGCCCAGGTACGCGGCGAAACCAGCCAGGACGCCTGGGAAACCCGCCGTCGCGCCCTCGACAGCCTTGCTGGCCAGAAGAGCATCGACGAGCGCGCCCGTTCGAGCTTCTTCGAGTCCGCCTTCTCCGATTGCCTGGCTGTTTACATGCTGTCGCTGGCCGTCGACTTCGACTACCACGACCTCCGCGAGCGCGAATACCCGCTGCTTGCCGCCCCCGCCTTAGCCGAGCGTCTGCGTCACGTCGCCGGGCTGTTCCCGACGAATGCGGGATACGAGTTCCAGATTCTTTACCGGCGCAAAGGGTAAGTCTCCTGAGTAGCGCCGAATTTCCCCGCGGATCAAACCTAAGCCTTGACCTCGAATTGAGTGCGCGTGGATCGAGGAATCCTTCTTTTTCCATAGGGCCTGATTGAGGCCAGAAGGGCGATTCCAGCTCCTATTTTCGACATAAATCGTGCAAAAAGCGTCGTTCTCGAAAAGGGCTTACCGTGGAGGTAAGCCTTTTTATTTCTATTTGTTAGGCCTTAAATTTGGGGTGTGCGGGGGTTACTAGACGGTAAAGAGGGCTTGGCGTGTAAGTGGTTTATTTTCTGTTACTTTTTCAGGATCACACAGTTTCACAGTATATAGGGGGGAGGGGGTAGGGGGTAAAAGAGGCAGATTTTGGTTTTCGCGACAGGAAATCCGATTTGAGGTTTGGAGGTTGCGCATACATCCATTGTGCGCGTTTGTGGGGTAATTCTCTGCAAAGGGGGAGAAGCAGGTAATAGGGAATAGAAAAGCGGCCTGGAGGAGTGTTTGTTATCCCAGGTGCCTCCGCCGCGGCGGACGAGGCACCTGGGGCACCTGGCACCCGGCGGTTTTGGTTCGTCAAGTGTATAATTCCTGCAGAACAATGAAGCGCCTATGACGGCGCACCGTTCGATACAGACACGGTGACCGTCACGGCGACGGGGTTTCCATCAACCCCGTGTACGATGGAGTGGAGCATGGTGGCCATGCTTTTCTCCGATCTAGCCCGAGTAGTGGCTCTTCGGTGACTGCTAATCACCTTGGATACATGCTCAGGCATCTTGTGCAATACCATCCGAGGATACGGATACGATTAGGAGGCTGCTTCGGTGGCCTCCTTTTCTGTAGGCGTTAAAGCACCATAGAAACCCCTTGAGCCACGCCTTTCAATCAACCCCTTCTTGAGCAAGCGGGATAGATTCGAACGGACAGAATCCAGCGAAATATCCATCGCCTGCTGAATCTGCGTTGGATGAAAGTTTGTGGCGGGAGATTGATTGATATAGGCCAGCATCTTGCCCATATCAGAATTCTTGAGAACACCACCACGCGATCCGACCTTTTGTATCACTACCGGCGCTGCCGGGGTAGTAATAGACACCCCATCCTCATCAGGGAACATTGCATCCCATTGTCGCTGAACCTCTGCCAATTGGCGTTTCAGTTCAACGATTCTAGATGCTATTTCAATCACCATTTCCGGGGACGGACGCATCTCACCTACCTCAATTTCAAATGTAGCACTAGTTGCGGAGAAAGGGAAGTCAAGGTAAGCCATTCGGTGCAATATTGCATCTTTGGATGTTTACTAAATATAGCGGAGTGGCTAGCTAAATATATTGTCACCCAAAATCGAGACCTGGGCACCCGGCGAGCCTCTCGAAGTTATCTATACGTGGCGGGCTAAACCAGTTCTAGCCTTACCTTACGGCCGATGGCTGCGGCTGCCCGCTGCACGGTATCGAGCTGAATCTTGTCGTTGTCCGGATCTAGCAATCTGTTCAGGTGGGCGCGGCTGGTTCCCATGCGCCGCGCCATTTCCACTTTGGTGATTCCTTGATCGTGCATGGCCTTTTCCACCTGCCAGGCGAGAACGCGCTTGATGGCATAGTTGTTGGCGTCTTCAAAGATGCCTTCTTCGCGCAGAAAATCGTCGAGAGTGGAGCCAATGTGGGGATTATCGCTCATGATTCGATCTCCTTCTGCCGTGTGCGCCCCAAATCCAGTTCGTCCTGCGGGGTCTTCTGCGTTTTCTTGATGAACCCGTTCAGCAGGACCATCCGTCCCTGCGCGGCGCAAAAAAGCACACGAGCAATCCGGTTGCCGGTGAGGCTGCTGCGAAGCTCCCAAAGGCCGCCGCCAAGCGGACGGCAAAGTGGCATGCCAACCGGCCATCCAAGCTCAACTAGGCGCAAATCCCTGCCCAGAGTCTGCTTATCGGCAATGGACAGGCTTTTCAACCAATCGCGCACAGGCTCTTTTCCCGCCTTCGAGCGGTAAAAGTGGACGATGAGTCTCTTGGCGTCTTCGCTCAACGTCCAAGCCTTCCAGTCAAATGTACCTTAAAAGGTACATTTGGCGCAAGTCGCAATGAGTGCTGGGGGGTGTTTACCTGGTTGGCGCTGGGTCGGCCCCGTAGACGACTCGTCCTTCGCTGATGGTCCAGCGGACTTTGCCTTGCATCGCCCAGCCGTCGAAGGGCGTGTTCTTGGCCTTCGATTTCGATTCCGTGGCGTGATAGGTCCACTCTGCCTTGGGATCGAAGACGACCACGTCGGCGAAACTGCCTACAGTGAGCGTGCCGCGGCCTTTCAGATTCAGCAGTGCTGCCGGTTGCGCGCTTAGAAGGCTCAACACGCGGCCTATCGGCATCTTCCACTCCTTATGCAACCAGCGCAGCGAAAGGCCGAGCGCGGTCTCGAGGCCGGTGATGCCGTTCGGCGCGTTCTCGAACTCGACTTCCTTTTCGTGCGTGGCGTGCGGCGCGTGGTCGGTGGCAATAGCGTCCACTACGCCGTCGAGAATGCCCTCGATCATGGCATCGCGGTCAGCAGCCGAGCGCAGCGGTGGATTCATCTTGGCGTTGGTGTTGTAGAGGCCAACGTGTTCCTCGGTGAGCAGAAAATGGTGCGGCGCAACCTCGCAGGTCACGCGCAATCCGCTGCGCCGGGCCTGACGAACGGCGGCCAGCGCGGCAGCCGTAGAGGTGTGGGCCACGTGCAGGTGGGCGCGTGATTCGCGCAGCTCGGTAATCAGACGAATGTCGCGCTCGACCAGGCTCGATTCAGCCTCGGTCGGCATACCGCGCAAGCCGAGCCGGAACGACACCGGCCCCAGATTCATACTGGCGCCCTGAGTCAGCCGCGTGTCTTCGGCGTGCTGGATGACGCTGAGCCCCACGCGCGCCGCCGCGGCCAACACCTCGCGCATCACGCTGTCTTTCAGAATCGGCCGGCCGTCGTCGGTAATGGCCACAGCGCCCGCGGACTTGAGAGCCGCATAGTCGTTCAGCGTTTCGCCCTTGGATCCGCGCGTTGCTGCCGCGATGGGAAAGACGCGCACTGAAGCGCCGCGCTCCGCAGCCTGCATCCAGCGGGTCACTTCGGGTGAGTCGTTCACCGGGGTGGTGTTGGGCATGGCGCCCACGGACGTATAGCCCCCGGCGGCTGCCGCGGCAGTTCCCGTGGCGATGGTCTCTTTGTAGCCCTGGCCTGGCTCGCGCAGGTGCACGTGGATATCGACCAGCCCCGGCGCGACAGTGAGTCCGGTTGCGTCCAGCACTTCGGCGCCTTCGGGCGTCTTCAGCTTGCCGGGCGCGGTGATCTCGGCCACGCGGCCGTCTTTGAGCAGAATGTCCTTGGGGGCGTCGAGGCCCGCCGCTGGATCAACGAGTTGACCGCCGCGAATCACAATCGCCGTCATGCGCGGCCTCCTTGCTCGCTTGTTACCAGCGACCGCTCCACCACCGCCATGCGGATGGCGACACCGTTGGTCACTTGTTCCAGAATGGTCGATTGCACGCCGTCGGCAACGCCCGCCGTGATCTCAAGTCCGCGAATAATCGGCCCCGGATGCATCACAATCGCCGTCGGCGCCAGCGCCGCGAGCCTTTGGCCGGTGAGCTGATAGCTGGCCTTGTACTCTTCAAGATCCAGTTGCAGCCCGGCCAGCCGCTCGGCCTGAATGCGCAGCATCATGATGGCCTGCGACTGGCGGATGGCGGCTTCAAAGTCGCGTTCGATCGAGACGCCCGGTCCCGCCTGAGCCGCCATCTCCGGCAGCAGTTCTTTGGGACCGCAGAGCAATACACGCGCGCCCAGCCGCGGCAGCAGCAGCATGTTCGAACGGGCTACGCGGCTATGCAGAATATCGCCAACAATAGTTACCGTGACGCCGGCAAGCGTATCTTTGTCAACCGCGACCGTGCCGGCGCGCAGATGGGCCAGGATGGTGCGCAGGTCCAGCAGCGCCTGGGTGGGATGCTCGTGCATGCCGTCGCCGGCGTTGACCACCGGCAGCCGGGTCGCTTCCTCAAGCAGCCAAGCCGCGCCGGATGAGTTGTGGCGCAGGATGATGGCTTCGGCGCCCAGCGCGCGCAGCGTCAGTCCTGTGTCTTTCAGCGACTCGCCCTTCTCGATGCTCGAGCTCAGGCTTGACACCAGCGTAGTGTCGGCGCCCAGGCTTTTCGCGGCCAACTCGAAGCTGGTGCGCGTACGCGTCGAGGACTCGTAGAAGAGCAGCGCGATGCGGCGCTTGGCCAGGATGCGGTCCCGTTTCAGCGGATCTTCCTTTTCCAGCGCCGTGGCGCGAGCCAGAATGCGGCTGACACCTTCCACGCTCAGGTCCATCACCGAGAGCAGGGACCCGGGGTTGTAAGGAAACGGCGAGGCAGGCACAGGCGGCAGGTGAAGCTGGCGGCGGACGGGTGTTGCGGCTGGATTCATACTTTTCAGCTTCTAACTCAGGGCTTCTCGATGCTATTGCATGGCTTTTAGCTAGAAGCGCAAGGCTGGAAGCTAGAAGCTGTTTGTTCTTAACTCACACGCGCTCGACCAGAAGTACCTGGTCGCTGTCGTCGACTTCGTGGAACTTGACTTCGATAATCTCGCGGCTGCTTGTGGGCACATGTCTTCCCACATAGGTAGCCTCGATTGGCAGTTCGCGGTGGCCGCGGTCAATCAGTACCGCCAGCTGTACGCGGCACGGCCTGCCATGGTCAAACAGGGCGTCCAGCGCGGCGCGCACAGTACGGCCCGTGTAAAGCACATCGTCGCAGAGCACAATGTCGCGGCCCTCGATGTCGAAGCCGATGGCGCCTGGAGTCACCAGCGGACGCGCACCCGCTGTCGTCAGATCGTCGCGATAGAACTGGATGTCGAGTACACCGGTATCGACGGGGCGCTTCTCAATGCCGGAGATCAGCTTCCCCAGTCGTTCGGCCAGGGGAATGCCGCGCCGTTTGATGCCGACCAGCGCCAGGTTCTCACTGCCGTTGCTTTTCTCGACAATCTCGTGGGCCAGGCGCACCAGAGTACGCTCGATCTCCGAGGCGGACATCAAACGGCCCTTCATGCGCAGGCCTGGGATCTCTTGGGATTCACTCATGGTTGTTCTCTCATGGCGCAACTATCGTGTACTGCGAGTGTAGCTCGTTTCTCGTAGCGTATCTCTCGTGGGATGATACGAGGGGTTACCGCCCCTGGGCAAGTTGTGGAGAAGTGGAACCTGATTCTTGCGGCGGCACGGAGACTGAAAATCAATCGGCCGGTAGCAGGAAGCGGGCTGGCCTCAGACCTCGGGACGCCGGCTGCGCGCCAGCAAGCGCGCTCCCAAGGCGCCGCCCGCAACCGCAAAAAGAAGCAGCGCCAGAGTCAGCATCATCATGGCGGCCAGCAGCCAGCCGGCTCTTCCTTCCGGGGGCAGCAGCCATGCCTTCATCATCGTGATCGTCTGCGCGTCCACGCCCATCGATGTCCATTGCTGGCTCATTTGCTGATTCACAAGATTCTGCCAGAGGTCGTCGTAAAAGCCGCCCTGGTGGAGCCAGAACCGCATGACAAACAGCGTGATGCCGGTGGATGCGGCAGCCGTCCAACTGCCCAGCACCCCGGTCACGAAGCCAATGCGGGCGCCCGCCCCCATGGTGATCCAGGCCGGCCGCTGGTTGCGGACATACAGCACCACCACCCATACCGCGGTTGCCGCCATCAAGGGCATACCAAGAATGCCCACCGGAGACAGCATCGAACTCAACAGCCCCGCCGGCACCGCCAGCATCACGGCTGCGCGCAAGGCCGCCTTCCAGTCCACGCTTCCCGCATCGCGCACAGCCTCGTCCCAGCGCTCAGGCTGATCCTGCGCGGTGGCGCCATCCACCGGGTAGACAAGTTGCGGCAGGCCGCAGACCGGGCAGTAGCAGTTCTCCACCTGAACGGTCTGATGGCAGCGTGTGCAGGTAATCTCCATACACTCAAAGCCTATCGCATTTGACTGCGGTGTGTGCAGGGCCGATTCCATAGGTGCCAGCGCGCAGGGCTCCACGGTCACGCCGATCCGTTCGCGTTCTCGGCTGCCGCCGGTTTCGCCGGGAGCCGGCCGCGGAGTTCTTCTGGTGGGATGAACACTTACTCGGCCTGAGCTTTAGGAAGATCGGCAAGGCTTCTGCCGCGTCTCAGCCCAAACCTGGCGCTCCTGAGAATTTGCAGCAGCGGCAGGTAATCCCGCATGCGGCAAACCCAGCAGCGCATGGGGTAACGAAGAGTCATAAGAGGAAGGATGTCTTTCCATCTGAAACGCGAAATACGGAGGTCCGATGAACCGCAAGAGAGGCAGTGAATGGACATATCAATCTCCTTGATTTGGGGGAATCCAAGAGAATAGTTGTCTCCCTACAATTGAGATGCTCGTTTGCAGCGGACCAATTGAATGCCGGACGAAATAATTTAAAAAGAGAGAATATCCGCGCGGGAACGTTCGCCCTATCAAAACGAATCGATGGCTGGATGCGGATCAATGCCTGGATGCAGGTAAATGGCTGGACGCGGAGTTTGGTGCGCCGTCTATTCCGCGAGCAGGCCCGTTGCCTGGTTCATCTTTGCGTCCACAATCGCCACGGCCGCCTGGACGACCTCTTCCAGCGTCATGTGGGTCGAATCCAGGATCACCGCGTCGGCAGCTTCTTTCAGCGGCGAATCGGCACGATTACGGTCCCGTTGGTCCCGGGCGCGCAGATCGCGGATCACGTCTTCCGGCTGCACTTCGGGCTTGCGGCCGTTCTGGCCAAGCTGGTCGTAGCGGCGCAGCCCGCGCACTTCGGGAGCCGCGTCCAGAAAGATTTTTACCTCGGCATGGGGAAATACAACGGTGCCGATGTCGCGGCCCTCCATCACCACCCCACCCTTTGCGCCCATTTGCTGTTGCAGGCGAACCATCCAGGCACGAATCGCAGGGAAGACGCTCACACGCGAGGCCGCGTCGGTGACGATTTGATTGCGAAGCAGTCCCGTCACGTCTTCGCCGTCCAGCAGAACGAGATTGTCCGTTTCCCCCGGCTCCAGACCGATGGTGGTCTCGGCGGCCAGAGCCTCCAGGCCAGCGGCATCTTCCAAAGGCAAACCGGCGCGCAGCGCCTTCAAGGCGAAGGCGCGGTACATGGCGCCAGTCTCAAGGTTCAACAAGCCGAAATGCTCCGCCAGACGCCGGGCAATGGTGCTCTTTCCGGCGCCTGAGGGTCCGTCAATCGCTACGATCATCTTCCGCCTGTCCCATCGGCACGTGCAAAGCCTTCATCGACGTTCATCCGCGCTTCTTCGTACTCCGCCCGGCGCTCGGTTTGGCAGGGGCCGTAAAGCCGTACCGCTTTGCGTTTCCTGCCTTGGCTCCAGCCGCCAGGGTTGGCTTGCGGCTGCTGCGTGACGGGCGCGCATCGGTTCGCACGTCTTTCCTGGCAGAGCTGCTCCGGACCAGGCTGCCGCTCCGCGCCGGTGCGCCAGACTTGCCCGCTGGCTTGCTGCCGTGGCCATTCCGCTGTCCTATTGCCGCCGTGGTGGGCTTGCTGCTCCGCGTCCCAGGCGTAACCTTGGACGCGTGGTTGCTGCCGTTTCCGTTTCCGTTGGAGCGAGCTCCGCTGGATGCGCTTGAGACTGCATGTGTGCCGTTGCGGTTGTTGTTCTTGGCGCCATTGGCAGACCAGCGCGCTCCCGAGTCCGGACGAGAACCACTGTCCGTGCGTGCAGTTGCCGGCCGCGCCCCTGCCGGACGCGCAGACGAGCTGCGGCTGTCCGAGCCGGGACGGCGTGCCGTACGGCTACTTGTGGAACTTTGCGCCGGTTTGCGGTCGCGCGAGTGAGTTGCCGGACGGCTGAAGTGCGGACGCGCCGCCGAGGGTTTCCCGGCAGCAGCAGGCTTGCGCACAGCGGGCATCCGGGGCGTGTGGGCCTCGGGCGCCTTGACCGGTGCGACCGGTGCGGCCGGCACTTGAGCCTGCGCGGGCGCTAGAGCCTGTGCGGGCGCCAGAGAGATTACCGGAGCAGGCGGTGGCGCCGCGTGATCATGCACATCCTCTTCGTATTCATGGGAGTGCATGAAGTAGGCAGAAGCCGGCATCGAGGAACTGGCATAAGCCGTAGTCGGAATCGCAAACTCCGGCAGTGTTCCCGCAACGTAGAAGTGCGGGGCATGACCAAGCGAAATGGTATGAACCTGGCGTGTCGCCACCAGCCCGCGCAACACTTCGCGGACCTTGCTGCGCGCTGTCAGGGGAGCCAGGAACATCTCCACCTCTTCCATGCTGGCCGCGATCACGGCCTGCAGGTAGATGGAGGCAAGCACTGAGATGGCCGTCACCTGCGAGGTGGACGCGCCTTCGGCAATTGCCTTCTGAAAACGTGTGCGCAACAGTTGCCACTTCGGCGTCTCACCGGGGGCGGAGATCACTGGAATAATGCGAAGCTGCTGCCAGAGCTCGGTAATGGCGCGCAGTACGGCGCCTTCGGTCACTTCGCGGCCCAGCGTGTGCTTCAGAGACGGAATGGCGGTATCGCCCGCCTCCAGCAGCTTGTAAGCCTGCACGGCCAGTTGCGACACTTGCCGCGATCCGGTCAGTTGCGGACTGCGGCGCCAGTCGCGGTCGCCGCGCAGCGCATACACGTAGGGCAGAACCCAGGCAGCCACTACAAAGTCGGGCTGCTCGCCGGGCTGTCCCAGCAGGTTCAGCCGCACTGCCACACCGTCTGTCTCCAGGCGGACCAGCAACTCTTCGGCTAGCGTAATGTGTTTGGGATCGGGAGTCGCGTTTCTCTGGCCTGCGACTGCCTCAACAAAAGAGGGCGCGATGGATGAAGAAAACTGCCGTTTCGGCAGGAAGAGACACAATCCGGTCTCCTCGATCCACACACGAGCATCCTCAAGCGTGAGTGCTCCATGTCCGTTCAAGCGCATCCTTTCGGCGCGCGATGCTTCCAATTGCTCTGCTGTCAAAGAAAAACCTCAATTCCAGGTTGGCGATCAGGCGTATTTCAGAGTCACCGCAGGATTCCCTGAGTTCTTGTATGGTCTTGGCTTCCTGAAGGTTACGTCGACTTGGCTCTCCGGCCTTTACCCTGGTGGGTTCATGAAAACGCTGTGCGCCGGGCTCCCTGGCGCTCCTGGGAGCGACGGAAACCACCTACCCATCTATTCTAAATGCGAATTAGATTCGATGGAAGGCCCGCAGAATCTCTTTCCAGGAATACAGCAAAGCTATTGGACGTCCGTGCGGGCAACTCGTTGGGTGCTCAGTCTTAGCAAGCTCTGAAAGTAACCACTCCATGCGGACCGGATCGAGCGGCGTATTCACTTTGATGGCGGAGTGGCAGGCAATGGAGGCGGCAATCCGCGTGCGCAATGCCGTAAGATCCTCATTCTGCTTTACTTCCTCTGGATCGCCGGCGCACTGCTCGATCACTTGAGCCAGCATCCGCTCCAGCATGGCGCCCTCCAGACCCACCGGGGCAGATTTTACTGCAAGTGTTTGAGGGCCAAAGGGTTCCACCTCAAATCCGTTCCGCTCCAGTTCCTCGGCGATACCGGCGAAAACCACCATTTGCTCCGGTTTCAGCTCCACCAGCAGGGGCATCAGTAATCTCTGCCGCTGCACCTTTTCCACCTGGCGGTCGCGCAAAATTTTTTCGAAAAGTACTCGTTCGTGCGCCACATGCTGGTCGATAATCCACAATCCGTCGTCCCCGGTGGCCAAAATGAACGACTCCCGCAACTGCCCCATCGGCTTCAGCGAGCCCAAGTGGTTCAGGTTGGCAGCCGCCTGCTCGGCCTCCACCAGCGCCGTCGCGGCCGCCGCATCGTGGCCGTTCGCCGAGAAACCCGGCCCAAATCCTGGTTCCGGGCTGCAACTCTCCGTTCCGGAGCCGTCCGCCGGCTGAAACAGGGCCGCAGCCGCCTCGCCCCACGCCTTCTGATCGAAATCTCCTGGCCTGAAGCCGCCCGCGCCAAACGGCAGGCTCCCCGGAACCGGCGTCCCCAGCCGCGGAGTCAACTGAAAAGGCTCTGCGTCGGTGCGCCCTGTTTGGAATGCACCAGGATCGGAGTCCTGCTGAACTGGTCCAGCGTCCGGCGCTCCAGGCAGTGGCGAGGTCCCGGGAGGCATCAGCGACGGACTGGCTGTCGGCTGAGAATCGAGCGCCGCCCGAAAGCCTGCGGCCGGCCGCAGTTTGACCAGCGCCATTCGCAGGCTGTCCCTCACAAAGTCGTGCACGTGGCTCTGTTGCCGGAAGCGCACCTCGGTCTTGGCCGGATGCACGTTCACGTCCACCTCTTCCGGCGGCATCTCCAGAAACAGCAGCACCACCGGAAAGCTGGTCGGCGGAATCACGTTGCGATAGGCCTCCGTAATCGCGTGGATCAGCAGCCGGTCGCGAATCAGCCGCTTGTTCACAAAAATGTAGATCGAGTTGCGGTTCAGCTTTTGCAACTCGGGCTTGGAGAAAAAGCCTGTCATGCGCAACGTGCCGGGATCGCGCTTCGGCTCGTCGGGATCGCGCTTCCAAGGCGGCGGCTCAGGCAGGCCCGCGCGTTCCAGTGGCGCTTCAGCGGCCACGGGCAGCAACTGCCCCAGCGTGTCTTTCCCGAAGATCTGGTAGATACGCTCGGCGGTACGTGCCACCGGCGGCGCGGCGACGATGGTGTGCGTGGCAGAGGTCAGCTCGAAGTGCATCTCCGGATGCACCAGCGCATAGTGCGTCACCAGCGCCGTTATGTGCGATAGTTCGGTCGCCTCAGCGCGAAGAAATTTCCTCCGTGCCGGCGTGTTGAAGAAAAGATCGGCGACGGCAATCGTTGTCCCACGCGGCAGTGCGGCGTCGTCCACATGCAGAATCTTTCCACCCGCAATTTCCAGCCGCGTCCCGCCCGCCTCCTCGCCCGTCGCCGTTTCCAGCGTCACGCGCGCCACGGAAGCAATCGACGGCAGCGCCTCGCCGCGAAAGCCGAGAGTTGCAATCGAGAGTAGGTCGGCGGCGGTGCGCAGCTTCGAGGTGGCGTGTCGCTCAAAGGCCAGCAGCGCATCGTCGCGATTCATCCCCTGCCCGTCGTCGGCCACGCGAATCAGCCGCCGCCCGCCCGCCTCCACCTCGATGCGGATGCGGCTGGCACCCGCGTCGAGAGCGTTCTCCAGCAGTTCCTTCACCACCGAGGCCGGCCGGTCCACTACCTCGCCCGCGGCGATCTGATTGGCAACCTGGTCGGGAAGTATGCGGATGCGGCCCATAAGGATTCAGGGTAAATCAGTTGTCAGTTGGAGGGACGATGGAAAACCAGGCCTTACCTTCGAATCGTTGATTAATTCAACGGTAGGATACTCACGCCCCAAAGAACCCCTTGCCCCGCGCCTCTTCCAGCCGTCCAGCAAGATAATCCCACAGCGCCGGGCAGCCGGCCTTCACCTCCGGCTCAACGCGCCTTGTCACGCGCTCGTAGCTGATGCCGTTTTCGCGCCAGCTTTGCCCGTGATTCGATAGATTCAGCAGCACCGGCATGGCGCGATCGATCGAGTGAGCAAAGCGCGACTCGGCTGTGTCGCCGTTCTCGAACTCCTTCCAAAGCGCCAGAAATCCCGCGCCTCGCCCATCGGGCAGCATTCCAAAGATGCGCGTTACGCCCGCCAGCTCCGCGGCCTTGCGCTCGTCCCAGCCGCCCTCGACAAACACCATCGTGTCCCCGGCATCGATCTCGCCTATGTCGTGCACCAGCAGCATGGCGATCACGTGGTTGATGTCCACCGGAGACTCGGCATAGCCTGCCAGCGACGCCGCCATCAGCGCAATCTGCCAACTGTGTTCCGCGGAGTTTTCATAACGATCCACGCCCAGCGGCTTCACCTTGCGCGTCACGGCTTTGAGCTTGTCCAGCTCCAGGATGAAGTCGACAATCTGTTGCATCAGTGGACCTTTCCAACCATAAAGATCGGGTGCCCCAGGCCTCGATTCTGAGACCTGGGAAGGGAATAGGTATCAAGCAGAATCATGCACAAAGCAAAAAATGCCGCACAATGGCGGCATCTCTGCGATAGGAGCGAAGAGTGGGAGTTCTTTAGATGCCTACGCCGAACTCGCTTGCCTGCGCCTCGCCGGCGTTGGCATAAAAATCGTAAGGGGTGCGCTTCTTGAACTTGGAGCGGCTGCGCAACTCGGTACCCAAATAGATACCCAGCGCTGCCACGGCCATGCCAATCGAGAACCAGCCAATGATCTGCAGAGCTTTCGAGTCCTTCGTTTCTTCGGCCTGGACTTCTTCGGTGGACGTAACGGCTTCCGGTTCGTTGAACATGACGAGTACTGCCTCCTGCACCACCATGATAACCCAGTTTTGATTCGACTGGCCCACATTGCGGGGTGCGCACCTTACCGAAGTGTTTACTGAACTTGCTCAATTCGGGAGAGCCATGCGGATTTTTCCGTATCGGGAAGAAAGCTGGCCCGAATCGAATTCGACGCCAGTTGGCGCAGTTCCTCGCGCGTAAAGCCTTGCTCGCTATGTGCAAGCAGGTACTCATTGGCCACATCGGAGCCGAAAAAAGCCGGATCGTCGGAGTTCAGCGTCACCAGCAGACCGGCCTCGAAGTAGCGCCGCAGCGGATGTTCAGTAAAGGATGCACATTCGCCGGTGCGCACATTGGACGTTGGATTCAGTTCCAGCGGGATGCCCCGCTCTTTCAGATCCTGAAGCAAGTAAAAATCCTTCACCGCCGACAGCGCATGGCCGATGCGCTCCGAGCCGATTGCGAGTGCCTCGCGAATAGCCTCCGGGCCTGTCGTTTCGCCTGCGTGGTTGGTGAGCCGCAGTCCCGCCTCGCGTGCCAGCCTGAAGACTTCGCGGAAGGGCTCGGAACCTGTCCGGCGTTCGTCGCCGCCCAGGCCGATACCGATGATGGACGGAAAGTCTTTCCGCATCTCCGCCGCCTTCCGAAATACGCGCTCCGCCTCCTCGACCGTGAAGTGGCGCACGGCATCGAAGATCCAGTAAATCGAGAGGCCCAGTTCTCGCGCGGCCCGCTCGCGGGCCCGTTCCAGGCCTGCAAAGATGGGTTCAAAGGCCGCCGATTCGCTGCCCCAGTGGTAAACGACGCCGACAGAGACAAAGACTTCGGCGTGGACCACGCCCTGCTCGGCCAGGTGCTGCATCATGCGCCAGGCGGCAAGTTCGTAGTCGTCTGGACCTACAAGCTGCCCGCAGACGGCCTTGAACGCTTCAAGGAAACCGGTAAAGTCGGTGAAGCGGTAGAGTTCTTCGGCCTCGGCCAGCGTGATCGGCTGCGCATCGTGGCGGGCGCTCAGTTCCACCAGAGTCGCGGGCGTAATCGCGCCTTCCAAATGCAGATGCAGTTCAGCCTTGGGAAGGCTGCGGATGAATTCGCGGATCGACGGCATGATTCAAGTTTACCGTTTCGGAGCAAACTCCGACCGGTGGCGGCTATAGAAGAAGTAAATCAGCAGCCCCATAATCAGCCACGCAAAGAAGGCTATCCACGTCATCACTTCAAGCCCCATCATCAGCACGATGCAGAAGATGATGCTGAGCGCCGGGAACAGCGGCCCCAGAGGAGCGCGGAATCCACGCGGCCGCTCCGGCTCGCGGTAGCGCAGGATGAGCACCGCGATCGAGACCAGCACAAACGCGAACAGCGTGCCGATGTTCGACAGGTTTGAAACCGTGCCGATGTCCAGCAGTCCTGCCGGAATGCCAACTGCGAAGCCCGCCACCCAGGTGGCAAAAGCCGGCGTGCGGTACACGGGGTGAATGCGGCTGAAGATCGTGGGCAGCAGGCCGTCGCGCGACATGGCGAACCACACGCGCGCCTGGCCGAGCTGAAACACCAGGATCGACGAAACCATCCCCATCAGCGCGCCAATCAGAACAAACAGGCGCACCCAATGTAATCCGCTGCCCCCCGACGTGAGCGACATCTTTTTCAGCGCGTTCACCACCGGCGCCGCATCGCCCATCACCGATTGCCAGGGCACAATGCCGCTCAGCACAATGGCGACTCCGCCGTAAAGAACCGTGCAGGCCACCAGTGTGGCCAGAATGCCGATGGGCATGTCGCGCTGCGGATTCTTGCACTCCTCGGCCGCCGTTGAAACCGAATCGAAGCCGATGTAGGTGAAGAAAATAATCGAGCCGCCGGTCAGCACGCCCGTCCAGCCGTTGGGCATGAACGGATGCCAGTAGTGCGGCTTGATGAAGCTGGCGCCGGCAAAGATAAACACAAGAATCGCCGCGATCTTGACCAGCACCATCACATTATTGGCCCGCGCCGACTCGCGAATTCCCCTTACCAGGATCACGGTGAGAAACATCACCACCAGAAACGCCGGAACGTTAAAGCCGAAGTGCCAGCCTGCTGAGTAAAGATTGTTGCCAGCAAGATCCTGCAAGCCCGTCGGCAGGTACGCCGGCGAGATCCACATCAACGGAAGCTGTAACCCGAACCAGTCAAACAAGTCCACAATGTGCGCGGCAAAGCCCACGCTCACACTCATGTTGCTGAAGGCGTACTCGAGAATCAGATCCCAGCCGATGATCCACGCAACCAGTTCGCCCATCGTGGCGTAGGTGTACGTGTAGGCCGAGCCGGCAATGGGGATCATCGACGAGAGTTCCGCGTAACAGAGCCCCGTGAACGCACAGACAATTGCCACCAGCACCAGCGAGAGCGCCAGAGCCGGACCCGCTCCCGGTCTTCCCGCCATGGCGGAGTGAGTCAGCAGCCAATGGATCAAAGGCGTTGCGCCAATGGTCGGCGCATCGAACTTTTGCCCCGCCATCGCCGTGCCGATCACCGTAAAGATGCCCGACCCGATCACCGCGCCAATGCCCAGCGCCGTCAGCGACCACGGCCCCAGGCTCTTCTTCAGCGAGTGTTCTGGCTCTTCCGATTCCCGGATGAGCTTGTCGATCGATTTGCGGGCAAGCAGTTGGCTGGCCAGGTCAGTTCTCCTCAAGCCCGCGGACGCAAAATTTGCCCGCGAAGTTCAGTCACAGAACTCAGTGCATCTGGAAGGGGAGGAGCGCAGGTGCAACGGTTTCCAGCTTCATGCCTCCAGATCCTCTCAACCTCGCTCGGGCCGTTGCCTGGGCGAGAATTGCGAGCATCTGGAAGCTAAAGGCTAATGGCTGCTCTTAGCGCTTCGACACGCCGCGCGCCAACTTCTTGACCTTCTTTTTGGCGGAACCGCGCGGTTCCGTGCGCTTCGCCTTGGGGGCTGCCTTTTTGCGCGCTGCGCGCTTGATCTTCTTCCGTTCCAGCTTGTCTTCTACTTTAGTGGTGTCGGCCACGTGTAACCTCTTTCCATCGAATCTCTTCAGTGTTTCCCGTATCTCGGGCTGTCGACCTTTAGAATAACAGGGAATTTGGGCGCGTGAAAGCAGGGAGCGCAAGGCCCTCGCCGCATTCCAGCCGCCGTTTCAGCACTTTCCAGCGTACAATTGAATCTGGACAATAAACTCGTCCATCCTCGCTCGACTCCGGCCGTTTCATCGCTTCTGACGAGCTCAGTACCTCTACGCAACAATCACCTTGTTCGCCGGAGTTCGTCATGCGTTCCAACCAAATTCACAAAGCCCTTGCACAAGGAATGAACAGATTCGAAGTCTGCCAGCTTGTAGCAAAGGGCGTAAAGGCAACTCACAAAACGGGTTCTCGCTTCGAGGACTCCATCAACGACGTGCTGCAATACCTGGGCACCCACGATAAGCCCAAGGAAGGCATTCACCCCGCCATCCCCCAGGTCAGCGTCAAGAGCCTCAAGCCCGCCGCGTAATACCTGCTCCATCCCTAAGACAAAAGACAAAGATTCTTGATTTTGTTGTCCCTCTCCGGCGATTGCTGGAGAGTCTTCCCCTGCCTCATCGCGCGATCCATCCCCATCCTTATTGCATTCCGCGGGCTATAGCAGAACCAGAGTTGGTGTATCCCGAAAGCAGTGCACCCAAGTCGACGCGACCATCAGGAAGCGGCGACCTCGTATTCACTCAAAAAGACGCAGGGACTCTGGTTCTGCTCCGCAAGACTCCGCGTGATAGACTTCGTTTGCATTTTAGTGCGCGCTATCTCGCGGAGGATTCTTCAGTTCATGTTCAAGCGCTGGCTCGCTTTTGTCTCTATTCCCGTTCTCCTGCTCGCAATCAACGCCATCGGCAACGCTCAATCGGAAAATCATCCCCAGTGGGTAGGAACCTGGGCAACAGCGCCCATGCTCGCCGAAGGCGGTGCCCGAATGCGTCCCTTCGCCGCCGTCACTCTGCGTGAAATCGTCCACATTTCGAACGGCGGCCCGCAGATGCGCATCCGCTTCACCAATGAATTCGGCCTCGACGGTCTCACCATCGGCAGTGCCCATGTGGCCGTCAGCGCAGGTGGCGCGGACATCAAGGACGGCACCGACCACGCCCTCACCTTTGGCGGCGCGGCGAGTGTGCGCATTCCGCCCGGCGCCGCAATTTACTCCGACCCCGTTGCTCTGGCCGTTGCGCCACTCTCCGACGTAGCCGTCAGCTTCTATCTGCCTTCGCAGGTGATGCGCGCGGAAACCTACCACGCCTTCGCCGATCAGGATAACTTCGTCGCCGATGGCGATCAGACCGCAGCCGCCGCGCTTGCCGCGCCCGCCAATCTCCAGTCCTGGTACTTCCTCGACGGCATCGATGTGCCCGCCACTGCAGCCTCGCGCGCCATCGTCACGCTCGGCGACTCCATCACCGATGGCGCTCACTCCACCCTCAATGCCAACCTCCGCTGGCCCGATGTGCTGGCCGCGCGCCTCAAGCAAGATCACACGCTCGACCAGGTCTCCGTGCTCAATGTGGGTATCGGCGGCAACCGCGTCCTCAACGATCAGGCCGGCCCCAGCGCTCTGGCACGCCTCGACCGCGACGTGCTGGCGCAGAACGGTGTCCGCTACGTGATTGTCCTTGAAAGCATCAACGACATCGGCCGCCTTGCCCATCTCACCGCGCCCGAGGACGACGTAACCGCGCAGCAGCTCGAGCAGGGCCTCAAGCAGATCGCCGACGCCGCGCACCAGCACGGCATCAAGGCATTCGGCGCCACGCTCACCCCCTACGGCGGGGCCGGTTACCGCTCCGATAAAGGCGAGCAGGTCCGCGAAGACGTCAACAACTGGATTCGTACCAGCGGCGTCTTCGATGCCGTCATCGACTTCGATCAGATCACGCGCGACCCGCAAGGTCCCGATCGCTTCAATCCGCTCTACGACTCAGGCGACCACCTGCATCCCAGCGATGCCGGATACAAAGCCATGGCCGACGGCATCGACCTGAAGCTCTTCAACTAGTTCACTGACCGCTTGTTTTTTGTACCAGGTCCGTGCCCCCCATCCTTTTCACATTTTTAGTGAAAAGGATGGGAATCCACGTGGAATACCACATCTCGCACCCCACCCGATTCTCTGGCGTTATCATATTTTCTGAAATGGCGTTTCCCATCAAAACCTGTGTCGTCTGTTCTGAAGAGTTTGAGCTGAGGCCCGACAAGCCCGGCTTCGCCAACCGCTGCCCCTCATGCAGCGAGCCTGAGGAAGTGGAGCCACCCGCGGAGATCCCCCTCGACCCCATCGACCGCAAGGTCGCCAGCGAAATGGACGCGGCCCGCCGGCGCGCCATCCGCGACATGCTCTACCGCAAAGACAGTTGACGGCTCGTCGGTCTCGCCCGCTTTTTAGATGAGCTGCGGCAATCACTTGCCGTGTACAAAATGCGGCTCCCAAGAAACACAAAGGGCGCCAGCCGTTCATCCGGCCGCGCCCTTTGTCCTACACGAATCAAGGAAAACGCTTAAACGTAACTGCCGTGCCGCAGTCCTTTCATCTCTTCGAATAGCTGTTCCAACTCAAGTGCGCCGCGGTGCTTTGAGTCCACCTGCAACGTCAGCGTCTGCTGCTTCTTGTCGCGCAGAATCGTCACCTGCACCGGCTTGCCCGCGTTGGCCCGCAACGCGCGGTCCCATCCGGCAAGATTCGTCACCTGCTCAGAACCCACCTTGAGAATCACGTCGAATGCCTTCAGGCCCGCTGCGGCGGCCTCGCTCTTGCGTGCCACCTGCTTCACCATCAGTCCGCACGGGACGCCCAGGTACTCTGCCATCTGCGAGGTCAACGGCTCCACCAGCGCACCCACGTTCAGGCTGCTGCCGAAAAACGGCAAATGAAACCCTCCGCCGCTGGCCACTGGCGCATCGCCACCGCCGGCAAGCATGCCCATGCTCGGCACTGGCTGAAACACATCGCCGCCGCTGTCGATCTTGTTCCACACATCGTGTCCCAGCACCTTGCGGTCCGCCAGTTCCACGGCCATCGTCTGGATGTTGCCGTCGCGGCTGATCTCGATGCTCACCTTGCGGCCCGCAGGAATCTCCTTCAGCATCCTGCGCAATTGTTCGGCGCCCTCAACATTCTGTCCGTTCAGTTGCAACACCACGTCGTTGACCTTCAGTCCGATCTGTCCTGCCGGGGCATCGTGGTCGATTAGCGTAATCACCGCGCCGCGCACCTCTTTCAGCTTCAGCGCCTGCGCCTTCTCCGTGTCCACGTCCGCCAGTTCCACGCCCAGGTAACCTCGCGAACTGGCAAGCAGTAGCGGGCTTGTGCCCTCCGCCAACTTCCCAAGATCGTTTGCCTGCGCACAGGCAGCGTGCGGCGCCATCGCCAACCCCGCGGCAACAATCGCAGCGGGAATCACCGCGGCGCCAAGACTTCGATACGGCCTCAATAAGTGCTTCATCTCTTCTTCTCCAGCGGTTGCTTCTTTCTTCCCGGCTCCACGCTCTACTCATCGGATGGCGCGGTCGCGGCAAGGTAAGACACTGTTCTTTACTGAATCTCCGGAACCCGGCTCAAGACCTGCCGGGAAACATTGCGTATGTGCGGATTATCATCCGATGTTGAAACTGAATACAGCACCTGCCGCACGCTCGTGTCGGCCTCCACCGGCTCCAGCAGGTTGATCGATTCGGTGCGAATCCGCGGGTCGCTATCGTTCAGAAGCGCCTCCAGCACCGCGTTGCGCACGCGCATATCCTCCGCCACGTAGGGCTCCAGGCCTTCCAGCGCCTTCTCCCGCACGCGGGCGTTCTTGTCATACCGCAGGGCCACCATCAGCGCGTCGCGAATGCCTGCCCCCTGGCAACCGTGACCGGCGCGGCACTCGGCCGCCAGCAGGCCCACCGAGTCGTCCCGCACGCCCGCCGGGGACGAGTTCTCCGTCGCCACCATCAGTAACTGCCGGATCGCCGGATCGCCCAGCTTGCCCTGGATGTGTTCCGGCGTCAGTTGGTTGTAGCTCACTTCCACCATGTCGCTGCCCGGCTGCCGCACAATGCTCGACACATTGGCAACATTGGTAATTCCCGGCTGAGCAATAGCCGGTTGCGGTTCTGTCTTGACTGCCGCAATGGCAGGCGCTGGGGCCGTGGCTGCGTGTGCCGTGCGATTCGCGGCAAACTCATAACCGCCCAGGCTGCCCGCTCCGATTCCCGCCACCAGCAGAAGTGCCGCCGCCACCGGCGCGGCCTGCAAGCTGGCCACATTGTTCGCCAGCCGCTGCGCCAGCCGTTCATACCAGCGCATCGGCGGCAGCGCGTCCAGCGCCTCATCCAGCCGAAGACGGCTGCGCGCTATAAGATTCGGCCCCGGCTCCACCACTGGAAGCGCATCGGCCAGCACCTTCAGCGCCAGCAGTTGCTCCCGCTCCTTGCGGCAGTCCGCGCAGTCCCCCAAGTGACGCTCAAGTTCGTGCACCTGGTCGTCGGGCAGTTCACCGTAAGCCGCCGTCACAATCCGTTCATGTGCAAGTTCGCAATTCATATCTACGTCCTTCCAGCCTCAAGAAAGTCCTGCAATAATTTCAGTAATACTCATCCAAAAACTCCGCCGTCCGCAGGCGTTTAACGCAACTCCGCCAATTGTGCTCTCAGTTTCTTCGTCGCCCGGAACAGCGTATTCTTCGCGGTCTCCTCTGTCGTATGCAGCATCTCGCCAATCGTCCGCAACCGCAGTCCCTGGTAGTGCTTCAGTTCAAAAACCATCCGTTCCCGCGGCGTCAGCTTGGTCAGCGCCGCCTGAATCTGCTGTCCCAGCACCTTGCGGTCAAGCTCCTTGGCCGGATTCGAAAACGACCGGTTGTCCGAGACCGAAGCCAGCAGGTCGATCTCGTCGCCGGAGTGGTCCAAAACCACCGCGTGATCTTCGCGCCGCGTCTTCTTGCGCCGCAACTGGTCCAGGCAAAGATTAGTGACGATCCGGTAAATCCACGTGTAAAAAGAGCACTCGAACCGGAAGTTTCCGATATACCGGAAGGCCTTCAGAAAAGCCTCCTGATAAATGTCCTCCGCATCGTGCTCGCTGCCGGTCAGGTGCAGAGCCAGCCGCAATACCTGGTGCTCATACTGCCGCACCAGCGCGTCAAAGGCCGCCCGCGAACCCGCCTGCGCCTCGCGGATCAGTTCCATCTCCTGCGCGCGGATCTGCAGGCGCTCTTCCTCGCGGCTTGCGCCGTCCCGTCCCGCCCCGCCCATCGCCCTCGTCGCAGTCATACCTGCTGAGGATTGTACCTTCCGCGTGGACGGCCAAGCCAAACCTGGCGAAATTCCAATCGGAGAAACCGGGTAGGTCACACCATCCGTTGCCATCAAACCTCCGCATCTCCATTCCCGGAACGGGCACTTTTTCTCTTCACAAGTCCAGAACTGAGCCACAGCCGAATCTTCCATGAAAATCCACGCTGTCGTGCCTGTCCTTGCTGGGGCTCCAACCTACGGCAATCCGGAAAGCACCGTAGAAAGTGCCTATACCGCTGTAGACGCAAAAACGCCGGTTTTGTAATCCATTCTGGGTGTTGCCCAGCACCTTGGTAACCCTCGGGCCTGTCCAGCTAAACTGGAAATCAATGACCACAGGAAATCTCTTCGAAAACTCCGCCCCCTCCGCGCCGGCCTCCGTATCGGCATCTGACTGGTTCACCGCCCACTGCGACGGCGGCTCGCGCGGCAATCCCGGCCCTTCCGGCTACGGCGCCGTCGTCGAGAACCCGCAGGGCCAGGTAGTCGCCCGCCTCAACCATTTTCTCGGCATCCAGACCAACAACTACGCTGAGTACTCCGGCCTTCTCGCGGTGCTGCAATGGGCCATCGAGAACGGCACAAAGCAACTGCGCGTCATCTCGGACTCCGAGCTGATGGTCAAGCAGATGAAGGGCCAATACAGGGTGAAGAGCCCCGTCCTTGTGCCTCTTTACCAGGAAGCCAAGCGCATGGCCGCCCGCCTGGACCGCTTCGAGATGCGCCACACCCTCCGCGGCGGCAACAAGGAAGCCGACCGCCTCGCGAACGAAGCGATGGACAAGGGGATGGGGAGAAGCAGGGAATAGTGAGCAGGTAACAGAGCGGCTGTTTGATTGTGATTTGTGCTGTCCCATCCTCGCGCCAGCAAGAGAGCACAAGGATGGGAGACCAAAGCTAAAAGCTGATAGCTGAAAGCTGAAAGCTGCTTTTTACGTCCTCCGTCCCAGGTCGTTTCTCCACTTGTGCCCCCACCGTTCCAGCAGGTGATCGGAGCACTCGGGGCCCCACGATCCGGCAAAGTAGTTCGGAAACACTTCCGGCTTCTTGTTTGCCCAGGCGTCCAGAATCGGCGTGTAGAGAGCCCAGTTGATCTCGACGCCGTCGCGGTGCGAGAACAGCGTCTGGTCGCCCAGCATCGCGTCCAGCAGCAGCCGTTCGTAGCCGTTCGCGCTCGATTTGCCGAACGCGGCCTCGTAGCTGAAGTCCATGTTTACCGGGCAGACATCCATGTTTGGCGTGGTCGGCACCTTGGCTCCAAAGCGCAGCGAGATTCCCTCGTCCGGCTGGATGCGAATGGTCAGCAGGTTTGGCTGAATCTCCTGGCAATGTGCGGCGCCCGCCATGCGGTTGAAGATCAAGAGTGGCGGTTGTTTGAACTGGATGCTGATCTCTGTCGCTCGCTTCTTGAGCCGCTTGCCGGCGCGCAGATAAAATGGGACCCCCGCCCAGCGCCAGTTTTCAATCTCAAGGCGAAGCGCCGCATAGGTCTCCGTGCCCGACTGCGGATTGACCCGCTCCTCGTCGCGATAGCCCGGTACGCGCTGTCCCTCCACAATGCCCGGCCCGTACTGCCCGCGCACCGCATTCAAGACCGGCACCGGCGGAATCGCCTTCCACACCTTCACTTTTTCCCGCCGCACCGCCTCCGCGTCAAAGCTCGACGGCGGCTCCATGGTTACAAAGCTCAGCAGTTCCATCACGTGGTTCTGCACCACATCGCGCAGCGCTCCGGCCTTCTCGTAGAACGGCCCGCGCCCTTCCACGCCCAGCGTCTCGGCCGCGGTAATCTCGACGTGGTCAATGTAGTTCCGATTCCATATCGGCTCAAAGATTCCGTTGGCAAAACGGAAGACCAAAATGTTCTGCACCGTCTCCTTGCCCAGGTAGTGGTCGATGCGGAAGACCTGCTCCTCTTCGAAGACCGCGTTTACCTGGTGGTTCAGTTCGCGCGCCGAGTCCAGATCGTGGCCGAAGGGTTTTTCAATCACAACCCCCACCACGCCCTGTTCCGGCTGCGCCATCTTCTGCGCACCCAGGTTCTCGATAATGCCCGCGAAAAACTCCGGCGCGGTGGCCAGATAGAACAGCCGCTTGCCGCCGATGTTCTTCTCTTTATCGATCCGGTCCAGCTCTACCTTCAGCCCCGCATAATCCGCCGGGTCGTCGAATTTCAGCGGGAAGTAGCTGATGTTTTTCACAAAGTCGTCCAGCTTGGGGTCGCTCGCCTCCACGCCGCCAAACTCCAGAATCCCCGCGCGCATATCCGCCGCGAATTCGTCTCCCAGCGGCCGCCGCGCCACGCCCACAATGGAGAACTGCTTCGGCAGCAGGTCCGCCTCCCGCAAGTGAAACAGCGCCGGCAGCAGCTTCCGTTTGGTCAGATCGCCCGATGCCCCAAAGATCACCAGAATCCCCGCATCGGGAATCCGCTCCGGCCCCTTCGGAACCTGTGAAAGATCCTCCGGCCGCACACTCGCCTGTATCGTCGCCATTCTTCCTCCTGCCCACTTAGCTTCCAGCCACTAGCTAGAAGCGTCTGACTCGCTGACTTGCTGACTCGCTATAAAACTCCCAGCCCTGCTAACTCTCGCCGTAACCCCTGCTCGCCCTCAAACCGGATGCCTCTCATTCCTGCCTTCACCGCCGCCGCTACATTCTCAATCCGGTCGTCGATAAACAGAATTCTCTCCGCCGGTCTGCATAGAATATCCAGCGCAGTTTGAAAGATCGCCGCGTCCGGCTTCCGCAATCCCAGATAGCACGAACTCAACGCCACCTTGAAGTAATTCCTCAGGCCGAAGGTCTTGAAACGATATTCGTTGGTCTCGCGCGCCTCATTATTCAGCGCGCCCAACATACACTTGTTGGATGCCGCAAGTTCCTTCAAAGTTCCCAGCGCTCCGTCCGGCAGCACTTTGGACTGCGTCAGCATAAAAGCAAAAAACTCATCTTGCGAGAAACCGCGCGGCTCGTTGAACACAGTCGCGTCAAGATAAGTCTTGATAGGAATCGCGCCCCGCTCCCACGCCGGATACGCTTCGCGATGCCGGGCCTCAAAGCCTGCCGCATCCAGGTGAAAATGTTCGATGGCAAGCGCGCGCTCGGTCGTGTCCCAGCCGTTGGTCAGCAGGACTCCGCCCACGTCAAAAAGGATCACGTCGAAGGGGAACATCGGCGCCTTTCGGTGTGCGTTGCTTTTGTGAATCTAATTGCAGTGAGTTGTATTGCGATGATCTTTGCTGAAGTTTCGAGCGGTGGACCTATTCGCAAGCCTGCCGCGAATCGCCGCCGCGGTCGATCTCTCGCCTCAAGCTGGGTTCGCCGAGCCGTCTCCGCACATGTACTTCGCCTCGATGGCCTGCACCTTCTTGAACCGCCGCGTATAGCGCGGTTCTGAAGTATTGAACTTCGCTCTCAAGTAGGAGTCCGCAATCTCAAAGGCAATCGCCGGACCGATAATCCGCGCCCCCAGCACCAGCACATTCATATCGTCGTGTTCCACGCCCTGGTGTGCGGAGTACGTATCGTGGCAGATCCCCGCGCGAATCCCTGGAATCTTGTTCGCCGCCACGCACACGCCCACGCCCGACCCGCAGATAAGAATCCCGCGCGGCGCCTCGCCCCGCTTCAACGCCTCGCCCACCTTCACCGCAAAGTCCGGATAGTCCGAAGGCTCCGTGTTATAAGCCCCCAGGTCCACAACCTCGTGCCCTTCCTTGCCCAGGTAAGCACGAAGCTCCTCCTTCAAAGGAAATCCAGCATGATCGGAACTGATTACGAGTTTCACAAGTATCCCTTTCGTGGATGAGCGGAGTTAGCAAGAGACCCGTTCGGCTAACTCCGCTAACCCCGCCAGCACCGCTAACTCCGCTCTCGCCTACTTCACAACCTTCTTCGCCCGCGACGCGATGTTCTCCGGACTGAAGCCAAGTTCCTTCATCACCACCGCGACAGGAGCCGAAGCCCCGAACCTATCCAGTCCGATCACATCGCCGTCCAGGCCTACATACTTCCACCAGCCCAGTGTCGAGCCGGCCTCAATCGCCACTCTCGGCACGCCTGCCGGCAGCACGCTCGCCTTGTAAGCCGCCGTCTGCTCTTCGAAGATCTTCCAGCTCGGCAAGCTCACCACCCGCGTCCGGATTCCCTCGGCCCCGAGCAGCTTCGCCGCATCCAGAGCAGGCCACAGCTCAGAGCCAGTGGCAATCAGCACCACCTGCGGGTTGGCTGCATCCTCCACCACATAGCCGCCCTTGCTCACATTGGCGTAGGCGTCGTACTTGGCCGGGTCCAGCACTGGCAGGTCCTGCCGGCTGAATGCGAAGAAACACGGCCCCTTGCGTTCCAAAGCCAGTCGCCACGCAGCCGCCGTCTCGTTCGCGTCCGCCGGACGGAAGTCCGTAAAGTGCGGCACCGCGCGCAGCGCCATCAGGTGTTCGATGGGCTCATGCGTCGGTCCGTCCTCGCCCACGCCGATCGAGTCGTGCGTAAACACAAACAGCGAGTGGACCTCCATCAGCGCCGCAATGCGCAGCGCCGGCTTCGCGTAATCCGAGAACACAAAGAAGGTCGATCCAAACGGAATCAGCCCGCCATGCGCCGCCATTCCATTAACCGCCGCGCACATCGCCAGCTCGCGCACGCCAAAGAACACGTTCCGCCCCGCCGGGTCGTCGTGGAAACTTACCCCTGGCTTGAAAATCGTCTTGGTCGAAGCAGTCAGGTCCGCCGCGCCGCCAAACAGCTCCGGCACAACCTCGGCAATCGCATTCATCACCGAATAGCCAGCGTTCCGTGTGGCCACCTTCTTCTCCACGCCAAAGCTCGGAATCGACTTTTCCCAGCCCGCCTTCAACTCGCCCTTCTGGGTCCGCTCAAACTCAGCCGCCAGCTCGGGGAACGCCGCCGCATAAGCCGCGAACAGCTTCTTCCACTCGGCTTCATAGGCCGCTCCGGTTTCCCCGGCCTTCCGCCAGTTCCTGAGCGCGTCCTCGGGCAGATAAAAGCTCTGGTCCTCCGGAAATCCGAAGAATTTTTTCGACGCCGCGGCATCAGCCGCACCCAGCGGCTCACCATGCGCTTTGTTGCTTCCCGCCTTGGGCGATCCGTAGCCAATCACCGTTCGCACCGCGATCAGCGAGGGCCTGCCCGTCTCGGCCTTGGCCGCTTCAATCGCCGCTTCGATGCCGGCCAGGTCATTGCCGTCCATCACCCGCTGCACGTGCCAGTTATAGGCCTCGAACCGCTTGTAGACGTTCTCCGTAAAGCTCAACTCCGTCGGCCCGTCCAGCGAAATCAGGTTGTCGTCGTAAAGCAGAATCAGCTTGCCCAGCCCAAGTGTTCCGGCCAGAGAAGCCGCCTCGTGCGAGAGGCCTTCCATCATGTCGCCGTCGCCCGCCAGCGCATAGGTGTGGTGGTCAACCACCTCAAAGCCCGGCCGGTTGTAGATTGCTCCCAGGTGCCTCTCCGCCATGGCCATACCCACCGCCATCCCAAGGCCCTGACCCAGCGGACCGGTGGTCACTTCCACGCCGTCGGCAACGCCCCGTTCGGGATGTCCCGGCGTCCGCGATCCCCACTGCCTGAAGCTCTTCAAATCGTCCAGCGTCACGTCGTAGCCGGTCAAAAACAGCGTCGAATAAAGCAGCGGCGACGCGTGTCCGGCCGACAGCACAAAGCGATCCCGGTTGGCCCACTTCGAGTCCGCCGGATTGTGCCTCATCAGCTTGTGAAACAGCAGGTACGCAATCGGAGAGCAGCCCATCGCGGCGCCCGGATGGCCGCTCTTGGCCTTCTCTACCGTGTCCACGGCAAGCAGGCGTAATGTGTCGATGGACAATGTATCGAGTGAGGTACTAGCAGGGCTGGAAGTCATGATGGTCTGAAATGTGTCCTTTCGCGGGAGTGCGGTCTGCACTTGGGTTAACTCTTCAATCTACATCAATCTTGACTTCCATATTGTATCCAAGCCAGCCGTCCTGGTCTGACCAATAAATCTCCCATTCCACCGAGCCGCTCCCGGTGCCAGGCATTATGTCTTCGCCGCCCCCTCGAATTACTTCTTTTTTAGATTTTTTGGCACCCTTGCGACCTATCCTGCATCCATACAAGAAGATGGCCACGCTCCCGCACCCGAAGAGTGTGCGGCGGCAAAGGCCCCCTTGCTTCTTTCCCGCTGCCAAACGGCAGCCTCACCCCATAACCGAATACAATGCGAACGGAGAAATTTCCCCTATGGCATATGAACTCGCACCGCTTCCCTACGACTACGCCGCCCTCGAGCCCTTCATCGACACAGAGACGATGAAGGTCCACCACGACAAGCACCACCAGGCCTACGTCAACAACCTCAACACGGCTCTGGCCAACTACCCCGCTCTCGCAGCCAAGTCCGTCGACGACCTGATCGCCGATCTCAGTGCCGTTCCCGAAGAGATCCGCACCGCGGTCCGCAACAACGGCGGAGGCCACGCCAACCACACCGCCTTCTGGAAGCTGATGGGTCCGGTCAGCGCCCCCGGCATCGGTGGACACCCCTCCGGCGCCATCGCCAGCCAGATCTCCGCAGACTTCGGCGACTTCGACACCTTCAAGAAGACCTTTAACGAAACCACCGCCAAGCAGTTCGGCTCTGGCTGGGGCTGGCTCGTCTACACCGGCGGCAAGCTCAAGATCATCTCCACGCCCAACCAGGAGTCGCCCCTCTCCCAGGGCCTTTACCCCATCCTCCTCAACGACGTCTGGGAGCACGCCTACTACCTCAAATACCAGAACCGCCGCCCCGACTATCTCGCCGCCTGGTGGAACGTCATCAACTGGGCGGAAGTCAACAAGCGCTTCGCCATCGCCAAGGGATAAGAGCAGCTTCTAGCCGTTAGCTTCTAGCTCCTAGCTTTGTAGAGGGTGAACTGACCGTTTATCCCGCGCGTTTGAGATGCGAAGATCGCACTCCGGCGACACAAGCTAGAAGCTAGAGGCTTGAAGCTGTCTCTACAACTCTTTCCCCACCCACTCGTCTAACCGGGCAGGAGTGTCGTCGAAACCCGTGCGCACAACTATCTTACTTGCCCTTGCACTTCTTCTTGCCTTGATTCCTGCCGCCTCAGCCCAGGCTGGCAGCTTCCAGGTAGCGCGACTCGGCCACCCCATCGGCACGGCCAGCTTTAACTTCACGGCAACTCCAGACGGCTTCGACTCCACCTCGCTGGTCCGCGTCTCCATGCAGGGGCTCGACTACTCCCTCTCCAAAACCGAGCAGCTCTCCGTCGCGAACGAACTCCGTCACGTTCAACTCAGCGCCATCGTCAACGGTTCTGCCGTCAACGTCACCGCCGCGCCCGACTCGGTCCAGCTTCTCCTCAACGTCTCCGCAAACGGCCGCAGTTCCACCGCCCGCCTTGGTGCGCATCCCGCCGCCGTCTTTCTCCCCGACTTCGACCCCGGCGCTCTTGAAACCCTGCTGGCCCTTGCCGTCACGCGAAACAACCGCGATCTCTGGGCCATTCTGCCCAAGCAATCCGGCGCCGAACCCGCTTCCGTCGCCGCCGTCCAGCTAGCCACCTACGCCGACGAGCAGGGAACTCTCGACGGCAAGCCCATCGCCGTTCACCATCTCGTCGCCACCATCGCCGGCCTCAGCACCGACATCTTCTCCGGCCCCGAAAACCAGCTCCTCCAGGCCGAACTCCCGCAGCGCGGCTTCGCCCTCGTCCGCAAGGGATTCGTCCTCAAGCCACCCGCGAAGCCCCAGGCGCCTCCCGCCTCCTGATGGATGATTTTTTCTAACTTCCACCCCCTGTTAGCATTTCCCTATGTTTTTACCCGCCTTCCGCAAGTCTCTCGCCGCGCCCTTCGCCGCCGCCCTGCTCCTCTGCTCCGCCCTCGCCGTCTCCGCTCAGGACGCGCCGCCGTCCACCCACGACCGCATCGAACAAGTCCTGCGCGGCATCGACCACGGCCACTTCCTCGGCCAGGTCGCCGTCTCCCCAGACGGCAAACGCCTCGCCTGGATTCAGGGGCAGGAGATCCGCGTCGCCCCTCTCGATAACTTGAGCAAGGTCCAGCGCATCACCGCCGCCGCAACGCCGGGCCAGCTCTGCCGCGAAGGCCAGATTGCCTGGTCTCCCGACTCCACGGCCCTCACCTTCTTCTCCGACTGCGAAGATCGGGAGAACGAGTCCGGCAAACAAGCCAACCTCTATCTCGCCCGCCCTGGCACGGACAGCCCCGCCCGCCGCCTCACCCAGTTGAAGGGCTACGTCGGCGACCCTGCCTTCTCCCCCGACGGCAAATCCATTGCTTTCCTCTACGTCGCCGGAGCCACCCGCCCCGCCGGAGCCCTCGCCGCCATGAAGCCTCCGTCCGGCGTCATTGGCGAAGACGGCGTCGAAATCCAGCGCATCGCCGTCGCCCAGGCAGACGCGCCCCGTCCCGCCCCGCCCGCATTCGCCACCCCCGCCAACCTCCACGTCTACGAGTTCGACTGGTCGCCCGACTCCAAATCTTTCGCCTACGTCGCCGCCGACCCCCCTGGAGAGAACAACTGGTGGGTCGCACAGCTCTACACCCAGTCAATCGGTGCCGCACCCAAATCGATCCTCGCCCCCGCCGAAGTCCCCGGCCCTCTCCACGGTCTCCAGATCGCAGTCCCCCGCTGGTCGCCCGACGGCAAAACCATCGCCTTCATCGGCGGCCTCATGAGCGACCAGGGAGCCACCGGCGGCGACGTCTGGATCGTCCCTTCCTCCGGCGGCCAGCCCCAAAATCTCACCCCCAACCGCCCCGCCTCCCCCGCCTGGATCGCCTGGGACACCAACCAGAGCCTCTATGTCAGCGAACTCGCAGGCGGCAACATCCAACTCATCCGCCTCACCCTCAACACCGCTGGCGACTCCTCCGCAACGGCCTCCAAACCAGTCTTCAGCTTCCCCGGCAACATCGGCGACGGCCGCATGGAACTGAGCCTCTCCGCCACAGCCAACCGCTCTCTCTTCGTCTTTCACGCCGGCAACTTTGAACACCCCAACGAAATCTACGCCGCCAAACCCGGCGTCGCGCCCGCCTCCACCAATGAATTCGCCGGCATCAAGCAGCTCACCCACTTGAACGACGGCATCCAGCCCTCCTGGGGCAAAACCATCTCCCTCTCGTGGACCAGCGACGCCTTCCACGTCCAGGGCTGGCTTATGTTCCCCAAGGACTACGACCCGTCCAAGAAATATCCCCTCCTCGTCCAGGTCCACGGCGGCCCGGCCTCGGCGGTCGTCGCGCGCTGGGCAGGCGGAGCCGGCGGCTTCGGCGCGGCCGAGTTCTCCGCGCTCGGCTACTTCGTCCTCATGCCCAATCCCCGTGGCAGCTTCGGCCAGGGCGAAGCCTTCACCCAAGCCAACCGCAAGGACTTCGGCCACGGCGACCTCCGCGACATCCTCGCCGGCGTTGACACCGTCCTCGCCAAATACCCCGTCGACCCCAATCGCGTCGGCATCACCGGCTGGAGCTACGGCGGCTTCATGACCATGTTTGCCGTCACCCAGACCAACCGCTTCCGCGCAGCCGTCGCCGGAGCCGGCATCTCCGACTGGCTCAGCTACTACGGCCAAAACTCCATCGACCAGTGGATGATCCCCTACTTCGGCGCCTCCGTCTACGACGACCCCGCGGTCTACGCCAAAAGCTCCGCCATCACCTTCATCAAGCAAGCCCACACTCCAACGCTGGCCGTCGTCGGCGACCGCGACGGTGAGTGTCCCGCCCCCCAGTCCTTCGAGTTCTGGCACGCCCTCCGCGACCAACACGTCCCCGCCCAACTCGTGGTCTATCCCAACGAGGGCCACGGCTTTTCCGATCCCGCTCACCGCAGCGACGTCATGGAGCGCGCCCTCGACTGGTTCGACCGCTACATGCCCCCAGTTCGATGACCCGCCCCTGCTTTCCATCCGCTTCGCGCTCAGTCTATTGAGTAGACAAACAGGACGAAAACCGCCAAGGTCGCTTCAAGCCAGACAGGGGCTCGTCCTGATACACTTTTTCCTTGGAGTCTGTGAGAGAGCGTTCGCCGGCTGGCTGCATGCAACTGCATTCCGCCGGGAGCTGGAAATTTGGGCCGATTTTCCCGTCGAGAGCCTGTTCATGGCTCATCGCCGGGTCGCTATAACTCAATTTTTCTCAAGTATTCGGACAGACCGTTCCGCCGTTCGATAAAGCGGGGCGGGGAGGATTCATGCGGCGGTTTTTGACGCTTGTTATCATGTTGTGCCTGGCCATTCCGGCAGGGATTTCCATCTCCGGCTGCACCCGCAACCCCGCGGGCAACTATTGCTATGGTCTAACCTACGGCATCAAGAACACTGACGTAGTCTCGATCACGCTTCAGCCTCAGACCACCGGCATCTCTCTCGCCTTTGGACAGACCCAGCAGGCCCAGCAGCCCTCTGCCGCTACCTGCACTGGCTCGAGCGCTTCGGTCAGCTCCTATACCTACGGAACCACAAACAACAAGCTGGTCGATATCTCGCCCACCGGCAACATCTGCGCCGGCACCTGGAATCGCAACACTGGCGGCGGCATCGCCGACTACACCTATTGCAATATCCCCAGCACGCTGCCTACCACTTGCACTGGGACCACGACGCAGGATTGCTTGCCCTACAGCGTCGCCTATATCACCGCCTCGGCTAGTTCGGTCCCCTCGAACCCAGTGAAGGTCTTCGTCCACGCCCAGGTGAGTTCTGTCTCGCTGGTCGGGCCCCAGAAGTGTCTCTCCCAAACCCAGGTCGCCACGCTCGACGCCCAGGCCTGCTACAGCAGCGGCGGCACGCAGTACCTGCTGTGCGCGCCGTCTTCTGTCACCACGGCTAAGACCGTCAGTCCCGCCTGCGGTGTGGTTCCGGGCCAGATTTTGGACAATATCCCAAGCTGCGCGGGCACCATCGGCTATCTGAACTATTCCGTGGGAACCTCCGCCGTTGGCACCATCAACACCAACACCAACCAGTTCACCGCCAATGAGCCTGGCACCACTGCCATCAACGCATCGGTCGCCGGTTCTGGCTCCTCGGCTGGTTACTTCTCCACCTGCCCGCCCCAATCCATCAGCGTCACCCTCTCCGACGGAACCACCAAAGGAACCGTCACCAAAGGCGTAACGCAGAATCTCATTACAAAAATCTTCGATACCAACAATCAGTCCATCAGTGGACTCATCCTCGACTACCAGTCCACCAACCCCATCGACATCGGCGTCAGCAGTGCCGGAAGCATCACCGCCAGCTACCCTGGCGTAGCTTCCGTCTATGCCATCTGCCAGCCCTTTGTCTGCAATCCATCGCCCATCAATGAACTCGGCTTGTTTGGCACCGGCCTGCCCGTCTCCTCCAACGCGGTCAACATCACCACGCCGGGCACCATCAGCGACTACGTTTGGTTCGCGGCCCCCGGACAGTCCCAGTACTTCGTCCCCATCTCCTTGCTCACCGGCACCGTCGGCTCCTCTGTCCGCATGCCCTACGTCCCCAATTCCATGGTGATGGATCAGGGCGGCAACAGCCTCTATTTCGGTTCTACCCACGAGCTGATGGTCTATAGCACCAACTCCAACACCCTCTCCAAGCAGGACACAAGCGTCCCCGGAGTCGTGCTGGCCGTTTCCCCCAACAACTCTCAGATCCTCATCAACGACCAGGTGCGCCAGCTCTTCTATCTCTACAACGCATCGGCTGGCGGCTACACCTCCTTTGGCGGCCTGGGCAACGCCGCAGTCTGGACGCCGGACTCCAAGACCCTTTACATCACAGACAACGCCGCGCTCAATAACGGGACCACGATCACCGGACATACAGACACTCTTTACGTCTACAACCAGAACACCGGCTGGAGCACTTACCCGCTGCCGCCCAGCCCGCTGCCCGCCGGGGCCATTCCGCCCAGCTCGCTGGTAGCCAATGTGGCCGTCTCCGGCACCATGCAAACGCCGGCGCTGGCCATTCCGAGCGTTGGCGCTTATCTTCGTGGAACTCCCACCGTCGCCCACACCTGGTGCCCAACCGGCACAGTCACCACCACCGGCAGCACCATTACCGCCCTCTACCCTGGCCCCTATCCGGGCTCCGTGGCAGCTCAGGGCGGCGATACGCAGCCCGTTCAGTCCGACGTCCTCACCGCCACAACCGACGGCAGCCATATCCTCAGCGCCGCGCTGCTGGGCGGGGGAATCACTCTCAACGACATCGCCGTCATCATTCCGAGCGGCGCCTGCCCCTCTTCGACCTCCGGCGCCACGCAGACCCTGTTGCCGCTCGCCATTCAGCACGCCGCCACGCCCTACACGCAGGCTGCTCTCACGGTGAATGCGACCGCCATCAACCAGTTGATCGCGTCCCCCGTCTCCAACCTCGCCTTCATCACCTACAACGGCACCAGCGCCAACGCCCAGTTGCCCTTCTACCTGCCGGCTTCCAGTGGCGCTGCGGGCACGGTCGGCTATGTCACGCTCACCGGCAGCTCCGCCATCACCGCGCCTCTGGCCGGCGCATTCACGCCCGACAACGCCACCTTCTTCGTCTCCACGGCCGGCGACAACAAGATCCACTACATCACCATCCCCGCCACTCCATCCCTTGCCACGCCGCCCACGGACACGCAGCAGATCAGCCCCAATCTCCCCGCCTGCACGTCCGTCTCCGCTGGTGGCAACGATGCGGGCTGCGCCTTCTCCGGCACTGGAACCATCGTTCCGGCCACGGCCATCGTCGTCGTGCCACGCTCCACAACATAGCCTCAAGCTCCACGCAATCGCAGACAAGAAAGGCCGGCTCAATGCCGGCCTTTTCTATTTGCGATTGCTTTTTTGCGTTGGGATTTCGAATCACTGAAGACAAGCCGAAAGCATTTTCAGCATTGGTGTGCAGTAACTTTGAAGGGTAGGAGCTTTGCAGGCTGCGGAAAAACTCAACTTCTATACGTCCGCGGTTTTCCGCCCGCGCCAGCTACATATTAGCCTGCCCCGACCGCATCGACTCATTGAACTGCGGCTTCGTAAAATTCAACGCCGCCTCCAGCGCCGCCTGGTACTCCGCCGCCCGCGCCATCAGCGCCGGCGTGGCCGCCGCAAACTCGCCATCCAGCGCCATCAGCCCCGCACCGGCCTCATCGCCGGCCATGCGCAGCAGCTCCTGCTCGGTCGTATTCAAGTATTGCGCGTCCCGCGGATCGGCAATCCACACCGGCTTGCTCTCGCCCAGTACGCCCGACAACCAATACACCTTGCTCAGCAGGTAGCGCAGCCGCGCCGCGTCGTCCGTATCCGTAAACACAAACTTCTTCCCCCAGCGGCTATAGAAGCGCGTCGTCACCGGCACCGGTTGCCGGTTGCCCGACTTCAAAAACTCCAACTGCCCCAGGTCCACCGTCTTGCGCACCGCGTTGTACACAAAGGTCTCCGCATAGGGCTGCTCCATCGCCGGCACAATCTCGGCAAAGGTCTGCGTCACCGCCGCCGCCAGCTTGGCATAAAGGCTGTTCGTCCCGCCATCCGCCAGGTACATCTCGCCGTGCACAATGTAGGTGTCCGCCCCTGAAGTCGATTGGTGAAACGGCCACTGGAACTTCCCTAACGCCACCGGGATTCCGCCCAGCGTCACGTAGCACTCCGGCCGCGGATTCTTGAGCCTTTTCGCCTCGCCGGCCAGGTGCGTCGTCATCGTCGGCAGCAGCTCCGGCTTGTCAAAGTCGAACGCCCCGCTCAACTCCAGCCGCAGCGAACGCCCGCCGCCTGCCAATCCAAGCTCGAATACCGCCGTTGGCCGGCCGTGAAAGTCCGCGCCCTCCGTGGTGGATACGAGCACAAGGCCAGCCTTTTGGGCGGCCGCTTCAAGAGATGTCACAAGGGAAGTCTTCAATGCGGTCATTTTGGGGAATCCTGAATTCAAGATCGGTACATCTCCATTTTACGAGACCAGCCGCGCCTCCCCCGCACGATAGAATCAAACCATGATCAAGGGTATTTCTTTCCTCCGTCCCGCCGGCAGTGCCGCAGCCTACGACCGGCTGGCGAGCTTCTTTTCTGCCCTGGGCTTCGCGCCCGGCAAGGGCTGGCAAGAGGAAGCGAGCCGTGGCGCCGCCTTCCTCGCCCCCCTCGGCAATCTCGAATTCGTCGACGGCCAGTTTCCCCCCACAGCCGACATCCTCGTTGAAGTCACCGCACTCGACGCCGTCCACCAGGCCGCCGAAACCTGGCTCAAGGCGCAGTCCGCGGAAGCCGCCTCCCGTCTCTCCCCCATCACCGAAACCCACTGGAAGTCCAAGATCTTCACCGTCGAGCCCGAGCCCGGCTTCTCCTTCAGCTTCTGGGCCTGGACCGATCCGATCAAAGGCAAGCCCGTCGCCGTCGAAGGCGATCTCTCCGCCGCCGGCATGAAGTTTGCCATCGTTGTCGCTCGCTGGAACGCCGTCATTACTGAGCGCCTCCTTGAAGCCGCTCTCGACGCGCTCCTCCGCAGCGGCGCCGCCCGCTCCGACATTCAGGTCGTCCGCGTCCCCGGCGCATGGGAGATTCCCGCTGCGGCGCGCACCCTCGCAACCTCCCGCTCCGTCGACGCCATCGTCACTCTCGGCTGCCTCCTCCGCGGAGAAACCGCCCACTACGAAGCCATCTACAACGAAGTTGCCCGCGGCATCGGCCAGTCGCAGCAGGAGACCGGCATCCCCCACAGCTTCGGCGTCCTTACCTGCGAGTCTCTTGAACAGGCCCTCAACCGCGCCGGCATCAAGGCCGGCAACAAGGGCTTCGAAGCCGCCACCGCCGCCATTGAAATGGTCAGCCTCCGCCGCAAGCTCGAGTCCGGAGAAGTCAAGCACGGCCGTGGCCCCGACGGACAGGTAGTCGTCCCTGGGGCGCAAGGCCATGCCCCCGACGGACAAGGAATAGTTCCTGGTGCAGAAGGCCCGGGCCCCAGCGGACAGACCCTCGTCCCTGGTGTGGTGAAAGAAGGCGGCCCCGCTTGATCACCGGACAACATCACAGCGCAGGCCGCCGCAAATCCCGCGAGCTCGCCATGCAGATGCTCTTCCAGGCCGACATCGGCAAGCAGACCCCCGACCAGGTGCGCGCCACCTTCTGGAAGGCCGGCGACGAAGTCGAGCCCGACGTCCGCGGCTTTGCCGAAGACCTTTTCCGCGTCGCCATCGCCCATCAGGAGCAGATCGACGCGTTGCTCGTCGCCAACTCCAAGCACTGGCGTCTTGAGCGCATGCCCGCCGTCGATCGCAACCTTCTCCGCATGGCCATCGGCGAAATGCTCGGCTTCAAAGCCACGCCCTTCCCCATCGTCATCAACGAAGCCTTAGAAATCGGCCGCCGCTATTCCGCCCCCGAATCCATCAACTTCTTAAACGGAATGCTAGACACCATCGCCCGCAGCCTCCTCCCCAAATAACAAATCCCGGCTCATATGCCTTATGTATCTCCTCGATAAAATACGTGCTCGATAAAAATTATGAGCGGTCATGAAGCGCATGGGCTTCAGGTAAAGTCAGGTGAAGGGTACGGGCTTCAGCCCGTACATTAAATTAGCTAATAAAAACGCGGGCTTTAGCCCCCGAGGGAATGATCATTCCTCGTAACCATTCCTGAAACTGCTCAATGCTGTCATGACCCGCAGTTCACAGCTCCCGTAGGGAGCCATCGACAATAGCCCAGCATGGAGCGCAGCGGAATGCTGGGAATCCCCGCCAAAAAATGAATTGCGCCCCGGAGGGGCGCAGTGAGAGGGCCGGTGCCCCATATCTCAATCTTCTATCGAGACATGGGGTGACAATCTGTTGAGTAGGTCAGATGTGAGCAAGCCGTCAGCAATAAGTCGTGCTAGAATTTCCCGGAATTCCGAAGGTAGCCTAGATGCGTAGGCAAAATGGCTCTGCTTAAAGCAGTGTCGGTAAAAGGGGGTAATATGAAAGGCCGATTCTTTCACAAACGCTGTTTAGTTCGAAGAGCTATAGCAGCGATGGCACTATTACTCCTGGGCGCAATCTGCACACTCACCGGCCAGCAATTCTTGGGCCTCACAATGTCCAGCGTAATGACAAAGGACGAGCTAAACGAGACAGGTGTTGCTTCTCTTTCTCTAGCGCAGCGTACCGCGCTAGATGCTTGGCTGAACAGATACACAATGCGCGTAATGCATATCGTTACAAAGGCAACCGCAGAAAAACCAGCAAGAAGTGGAAGTGGGTGCACGCCGTCGATCGAAACTTCGATTTCTGGGGAGTTCAATGGATGGGAGGGCGAGACAATCTTCAAGCTGTCAAATGGCCAAATATGGCAACAGGCGGAGTACGACTACATGTATTCATATTCATACATGCCAGATGTTACGATCTACGCCACTCAAAGTGGATGCAGAATGAAAGTGGAGGACGAGAACGAAACAGTCCTCGTGAAGAGGATCAAGTAGGCCTCAAATCTGCGGCGCCGTCTACTGCGGTTTTCCCGCCTGAATGTTCTTCCCAGCAGCCGAATTCTCCCGCGCCGGCGTCCCAACCTCGATCGCCTCGCCCAGCGCCAACGGAAGTTCCTGCTGCTGCGACTTCACCGACTCGTACGCCCGCACAATCCTCTGCACCAGCGCATGCCGCACCACGTCCCCATCTTCGAAGTTGCAGAACTGAATTCCCTCAACGCCATCCAGAATGTTGATCGCATCCAGCAGTCCCGACCTGCGCGGATTCGGCAAATCGATCTGCGTAATGTCGCCCGTAATCACGGCCTTCGAGTTGTTCCCCATGCGTGTCAGGAACATCTTCATCTGCTCGATCGTCGTGTTCTGCGCCTCGTCCATGATGATGAATGCATCGTTCAGCGTGCGCCCGCGCATAAACGCCAGCGGCGCCACCTCGATCACATTCTTCTCCAGCATCTTGTCGACCTTCTCGGCGTCGAGCAGGTCGTAGAGCGCGTCATAAAGCGGCCGCAGATAGGGATCGACCTTCTCCTGCAGCGACCCAGGCAGAAAGCCCAGCCGCTCGCCCGCTTCCACCGCCGGCCGCACCAGGATAATCCGGCTCACTTTCTTCGCGTTATACGCAGCCACAGCCATCGCTACGGCCAGATAAGTCTTGCCCGTGCCTGCCGGGCCAACGCCAAAGACCATATCGTTCTGCTCAATGGCTTCAACATATTTCCGCTGATTGATTGAGCGCGGCTGCACAATGCGCTTCACGCCTGCCGACCTTTGCTTCCCTGAGTCGGCCAGCGAGCGCAGCGTCGTCTCCGGATCGGACACAACCAACCGCAGCATTCCGTTCAACTCGCCATTGTGCGGATTCACGCCCTGTCGGCGCAGCGCCTCGAAGTCCTGAAAAATGTGCTGGACTCGAGTCACTCCCTCGTCCGGTCCTTGCACATGCACTGCGTCCGAGCGCAGATCGATGCGGACGCCAAGCGAGTCTTCCATAAGCCTGAGGTTTTCATCGCGGGTCCCGAACAGGGGCTCAAGGTTGGGCGTGATCTCCAGAGCGATCTTCAAAGGGGTCAATAGCCTCCAATGGGTCGTTGACAGTGTGAATAAAACCGGGCAGAGCCGCAAGCGGTCCCGCCCGGAGCCTCTGTTCCAAGTTTATCGGCAAAAGATGCGCAAGGCGCAGAATGGCTGAAGGAGAGAGACGAGGCGGCTGGTTGTAGAGGGATTCCGGATTCGCGGCGCAGGGGCGAGCATAAACTCCGGACTGCCTCTGCTGACCGCGGGTTGGCGTAGGCGACCAAATCCTTTATCTGCGCTTGAGAGTAGCGCGACCGGCCCGCGCCGTCAATCGCAGCAATCTTTAATTTCCTTGAGGCCCATGTCTTTCAAGGTACCTCCCGCGTAAAGTCCCGGCGCCAGAAGGACCAGATGTTTCAAGTCCTTGCCTCTCCGCGCGAGGCCCGCATTGACCGCAGCCCGGGATTCCCGTAAACTAAAAGACTGCGAGGGATGCGGCTCGACGTGCATTCTTAACCGCATCATTTTCCCTGAAACAGGGCAGCTACTTTCGCCCCTGACACAGGGCTCAGAATTAAGGAAGAGCAATGGCAAACCATGTATCGTCGCTGAAGCGCGCCCGCCAGACCGTGACCCGCACCGAAGTGAACCGCGCCAACCGCAGCCGCGTGCGCACCAGCCTCCGGACCCTCCGCGAAGCGCTCGTCAAGGGCGACGTTCCTGCCGCCAAGGCACAGTACCGCGAGACCGTCTCCGTCCTCGACAAGAGTGTGCAGAAGGGCATCCTCCACGACAACACCGCTTCCCGCTACAAGAGCCGCCTCAACGCGCGCCTCAAGGCCCTGGCCACCGCCAAGGCGTAGCGACAAAGCAGCCTGCCAAGGCTGCGAAATGACCTCAGACCCACCAACAGCCGGGATTGCTCCCGGCTGTTTCTGTTTTTGTGGGCAGGTTCTGTGTGGTTGGTTCAAGATTACGGGATTGAAGGTTGTCGTATTGCGATCCCATCCTTTTCGAAAAAAAGCGCGAAAAAGATGGGGACCCCGGCCAACTCGCAGCAACTCCGGCCAGATTTAGGAGCAATTTAGCGGCTTAGTTCGAGATTTCGTTCTCCAGCAACTGAACGACGGTCAAGACGCGGAACGCAAACACAGAAAGCATGTCAAGCACTTCCATGCCATGAGTCGGGATTCCTTCTCCGAAGGTTAATGAAAAGGTGACTTGTCCCTTCTCCTTGAAATGCCAGCCTACAGGAATCGGAACGTAGTATGGAGGGTTTTGGGTGGTAGCCCAAGTAAAAGCGTTCTCACTATCCCTCTGCTCGTTTTCTACCTTTATGCCTTTAATAGAAGCAAACTCAACGACGGGCAAAAGAAGAATATGTTTGTCGTCAATATCTAACCTGTGAATGTCCCATATCGAATCATTCCCTCCTTCGTAAGGGCATATTCCATTAAGCACCGTGTTGAAGAGGGACGGAGCGGTGACGTCTACTTTAACGCTGCGAAGGGCACCTTCAACTTTGTCACGAGACACGAAGACAGGGAATTTAGTATGTCGATTGATGCTCTGAGGAGAGAGGCGAGTAAGTGCAGCTATCCATGCGTGATCGAGAGCGCAATGGAGATTATGGATTGCATCTCCCAACATCAAGGCAATATCGGAAATGATCTTGTCTCGGTTGCGAAGATCATGCTTAACCACTTCATTGCCACCATCCGGGTTTATCTCGACGGTAGCAATATAAGCATCTGCCAACGTGAGGACAATTGCCCTAATTGCGGCGATGTGTTGGTTGGCCCTCTCAATCTTAAGGTGGGAACTCTCAATGGGATGGGGCATGACCGAAATTGTAGCGTCTCTTGGCCGCCATTCGGCAGGCCTCATCGGAGAATCCCGCAGGGGAACCAGAGCGTTGTCCATGCTAATGACAAAGGGGACTTCAGTCGCGCAAGTTTTCACAGATAGAGGCCAAAACTTGCATCATTTCGCTCTCCGTGAAATCTCCTGCTTAGTGGGATTGACGGACTTTGGCTGTCTGCCCAGTTGAACAGCTCAACTGAACTCCGCCGAATTTTGCAAACTGATCAGGCATTAAATTGCCCTTTGAATCGTAGCAATCTACAGCCACGGCATGAAGCTCTTGAGGATTTGGTTTCTTGGCCGTATTTCGGCCTAATGCGAAGCCGATGGCCATTCCTATAATTAACAGCAACAATGAGCGTAACAATGTTTTCATAACGCGAAAATTATATGCTCTTGTATTGGCTCGGCGCATTTGTGGCCTGATTTGTGTCAATTGATTGGTTGCTTAAGCACTCCAGCATGGAATCAGTAATCCACGGCTAGGATGATTAAACTCAAAGTAGCCCACTACCGCCCTCGAGCTAGAACCGCTCAAAAATCCCCGCCGCCCCCATGCCTCCGCCCACGCACATCGTCACCATCCCGTAGCGAACCTGCCGCCTCTTCATCTCGCCCAGCAGCGTCGCCGTCAGTTTGGCCCCCGTGCACCCCAGCGGATGCCCCAGCGCAATCGCCCCGCCATTCACATTCACGCGTCCTGGATCGAGTCCAAGCGCCCGCATCACCGCCAACACCTGCGCCGCAAAGGCCTCGTTCAATTCGATCAGCCCAATCTCGTCCAGCCTCAGCCCCGCCCGCCTCAGCGCCTTGGGAATCGCTGTGACCGGCCCCATCCCCATCTCCTCCGGCAGGCACCCCGTCACCGCATAAGCCACCAGCCTCGCGAGCGGCTGAATGCCAAGTTCCCGCGCCCTCCCCGCCTCCATCAGCACCGTCGCCGCCGCCCCGTCCGACATCTGCGACGCGTTCCCGGCCGTCACCGTCCCCTGCGCACGGAACGCCGGCTTGAGTTTAGCCAGCGCCTCCAAAGACGAGTCCGCCCGCAGCCCTTCGTCGGCCGCGAAGATCTTTTCTGTGATGACCGGCCTCCCCGCCTTCGCCCCCGGCACAGCTGTTGTCACCGTCACCGGAACCAGCTCCTCGACAAACCGCCCCGCCACCTGCGCCGCCAGCGCCTTCGTGTGGCTCTCATGCGCAAACGCATCCTGGTCCTCGCGCGAAATCCCGTAGTGCCGCGCAACCCGCTCCGCCGTAAGCCCCATCGTCAGCAGGGCAGCCGGATAGTGTTCCGCCATCCACGGATTAGGGCTCGGTTTCAGTCCACCCATAGGCAGCATGCTCATCGACTCCACGCCACCCGCAATCACAACCCTGTCCGCCCCCGCCCGTATCCGCTGATCGGCAATCGCAATCGCCTCCAGCCCCGACGAGCAAAGCCGGTTCACCGTCGCCCCTGGAATCTCCACCGGCAGTCCCGCGCGCAAAATCGCCCAGCGCGCAATGTTCCACGCCTGCTCGCCCTCCGGCTGCGCGCAACCCAGAATCACATCGTCGATCTCCGCCCTGCTCAACCCCGGAACCCGCTCCAAAGCCCCGTTCAATGCAGTTGCGGCCAGGTCTTCCGGGCGAGTGGTCGAGAGCGCCCCTTTCGGTGCGCGCCCAACCGGCGTACGAACAGCGCTGACAAGAACAGATTCCGGCATTCGAGTAACTCCTTACTGCGTTTGTTGCTCAACGGTATGTCCGGCGAAGTCGGTGTTTTGAAAAAGCACGGCTTCACACGCTGCGGAAAAACTCGTATTTGGCGCAAAACCTCAAGGCTTTGTAACAGGGCACGACTTTAGTCGGGCCGCAAATGCCGCAAAATCTACGAGGGCTTTAGCCCCTGCAAAATTTCTCTTCGCCCAAAAATCAAAAACAGCCCTTTTTTCGCTGCCTCTTTAGCCCCCGAGGGAATGCTCGATATGAATCGACCTTAATCGGAACCTCCTCACGGTGCCCCAAGGTCCCCTAGTTCCGCAACGGCTTCCCCGTCTTCAGTGTGAACGCGATCCGCTCCTGCGTCTTGCGCTCGCCGCACAGCGAAAGAAACGCCTCCCGTTCCAGATCCAGCAGATACTGCTCGCTCACCGCCACGCCCGCCGTCACGCGCCCCCCCGCAAGAACGTACGCAATCCACCGCGCCACCTTCTGGTCGTGTTCCGACGCATATCCGGCCTCGCCCATCAGGTAAACGCCCGTCTCCAGCGCCGCCAGCGCCGATGCCCCCGGAGCCGGAATCGCCGTCCTTGGCTGCGGAGCAACATACCCAACCCCCGCCAGCACCGCCGCCTGCGCCTTCGCATCCAGCAGCAGCCGTTCGCGGTTCAGCGTAATCCGGTCGGCCGCCGTCATCAGCCCCAGTCCGCGCGCCTCCGCAGCCGACGTAGAAACCTTCGCCAGCGCAATATTTTCAAACACTCGTCGCAGCGCCGTCCCCAACTCCGCCGATTGCGCAAACCGCGAAGCCGGGTCCTTTGGATCGGGTGGCGCCAGCGCAACAGCCGCGTCTACCGCGCGCAGCAGCATCTCCTTCGTCCCGCCCCCCGCCGGAATCAGCCCAACCCCGGCTTCCACCAGCCCGATGTACGTCTCCGCATGAGGTTGCCGCCGCGCCGCGTGCAGGCAAATCTCCGCGCCCCCGCCCAGCGTCAGCCCAAACGGAGCAACCACCACCGGACGCGGGCAAAACTTGATCGCCGCCGTCATCTGCTGGAAGCTGTGGATGACCCCGGCCACCTCGTCCCACTCGCCCTCCTGCGCCAGCATCAGCAACTGCATTAGGTTCGCGCCCACTGAAAAATTGTCGCGATCGCCAGAGATCACAAACCCCGCAAAATCCCGCACCGTCTCCGACCCTGGATTCAGAACCGCCGAAACCATCTGCAGCACATCCCCGCCAATCGCATTCTTCAGGGAGTGCAGCTCGATGCACCCAATCCCATCGCCCAGGTCGACCAGCGACGCCCCGGCATTCGTGCGCACCACTCTATGCGTCCGTTTGAAGTCCGCCACCCGCGCATGTCCCGGCACCGTGGCAACCGCTTCCAGCCTCCCCGTCTCCGGCTTGAAACAAGCACGCCCATCCACCGCATACCACGCCGTCTGCCCGCTCGCCAGCATCGCCTCAACGCGCGCGCTTACCGTAATCCCCAGCGCCTTCATCCGCGCAACGGTTGCGGACACCCCGGCCGCATCCCACATCTCAAACGGACCCAACTCCCAGTTGAACCCCGCTCGCATCGCCTGGTCGATCGACGCCGCATCCCCCGCAACCTCCCCAATCCGCTCCGCCGCATAGTTCCAAAGCGCGCCCAAAAACAGCCATAAGAAAGCCGCCGCCTTATCCTTCGCCGGATCGTTCGCCAGCACCAGTCGCAGCCGCTCCCCGAGCGTCGCCGCGTTCTTTGCCATATCGAGAGAGGGCAGTGCAGCCTTCGCGCTTGGCCGGTATTCAAACGTGGCAGGATCAAGCACCAGCCGCAACTCGTTGCCGTCCGCCCCCCGCGTCTTTTTGTAGAATCCCTGCCCCGTCTTATCGCCCAGCCACTTCCGCTTCATCAGTTCCTCAAGCACAGCAGAAAAGCCGCCCTCAGAAACCCCCTGCGGAAAGTTCGCCGCCACGTTCGCCAGAATGTCGATCCCCACCAGGTCCGCCAGCCGGAAGGTCCCCGTCCGTGGCCATCCCACCGCCGGCCCGGTCAGCGCATCAACCTCCTCCACCGTCAGCCCCTGTTCCAGCATCAGGTTGGCCGCCCTGAACATCGTGGCAATCCCAATCCGGTTGGCGATAAAGTTCGGCGTGTCGTTGGCAAACACCACCTGCTTGCCCAGGTTGCGGTCGGCAAACGCCGCAAACGCCGCCACCAGGCCCCGATCGGTCTCGGGCGTCGCAATCACCTCCAGCAGCCTCATATACCGCGGAGGATTGAAAAAATGCGCTCCAAAAAATCTCTCCCGATGTCCCGCCAGCCCCGCCGCAATCCGCCCCACCTGCAGCCCTGAAGTATTCGTAGTCAACACCGCCTTCGCCGCCAGATGCGGCAGCACCCGCGTCAGCAGCGCAGTCTTGATCTCGAAATTCTCCGCCACCGCCTCAATCACCCAGTCGCATTGCGACAGCTTCGCCAAGTCATCGTCAAAGTTCCCCGGCGTAATCAGCGCCGCGCTGGACCCATCATAAAAAGCCGCCGGCTTTGCCTTCGCCAGCGCCTCCAGCGCCGTATGCGCCAACGGCCGCTCGCCGGCATTTTTCGGTGGCAAATCCAGCAACAGCGTTGGAATCCCAGCGTTCGCCAGATGCGCGGCAATGCGCGATCCCATCGTTCCAGCACCCAGCACAGCGGCGCGGCGTACCAGCAAAGGTCCAGCAACCAAAGTCGAATCCGGAGGAAAAGCCGTGGAAATGGTGCTCATGCGGTGTCTCCCTTTGCGGATTGGACTGGGGGAACCATCCACCGCGGGTAAACGCTGGAAGCATACGGAAGCTCAGCCCACACGGTCAAGGAATAACGGCTTGCAATCGGAGGTCAATCATTCCATTTGCAAGGTACTGGCTTCGCGGTCCGCGAAAATACTCAATCTTGGCGTAAAATCTGGCCGCTTTGTAACAGCCTCTCACCGGCTTCACCAACCCGCGAGGCGATGAAACTTCACGGTCAAGCATCATCCGCTAACTTGCTGACTTGCTTGTCTCCGCGTAGCGGAGGCTGACTCGCTGTCTTTGTCCCGTCCTTTTCACTCGGATTGTCCAAGTCACTGCCCAACCGGAACTCTGTTTCTTTTCAGCCGCATTTTTCCGCAGCCCCTTCATCCCCCGAGCCACGCTCCCTCAAACTGGTCCACGCCCCATCCGCAAGGCCCGAGGCAAAAACCCCCAATCCCCCGTACAATTCAATCAGGAGACAACGCCGCCGTGAATCGAGTCTACATGGACGCCAACGCCACCACGCCCCTGCTCCGCGAGGTCATGGAAGCCATGCGTCCCTATTGGATGGAGAACTTCGGCAACGCCTCCTCGATTCACATCCACGGCCAGGCCGCGCACCGCGCCGTCGATCACGCCCGCGAAACCCTGTCGCGCTTCTTCAACTGCCACGAGGCCGAAGTCGTCTTCAACTCCGGCGGCACCGAGGGCGACAACACCGCCATCTTCGGCTTGCTCCATCCCGGCGACCACTTCATCACCACCTCCATCGAGCACTCGGCCGTCCTCCGCGCTGCCGATCGTGTCGCCGAGCGCGGCGTCGAAGTCACCTTCGTCGATCCGCAGCCCAGCGGCCTCATCGACCCCGCGGACATCGAGCGCGCCATCAAGCCCAATACCAGGCTGATCAGCGTCATGCTCGCCAACAACGAAACCGGCGTCCTCATGCCCGTCGCGGAAATCGGCAAGCTCGCCGCCAACCACGGCGTCTTCTTCCACATCGACGCGGTGCAGGGCGCGGGCAAGGTTGAGTTTGATGTGCAGCGTTTCGGCTGTCACTTGCTTTCCATCAGCGCCCACAAGATGCACGGCCCCAAGGGTGTCGGCGCCATGTACATCCGCCGCGGCACGCCCGTCGAGCCTCTCATGGTCGGCGGCACCCACGAGCGCCGCCAGCGCGCCGGCACTGAAAACGTCCCCGGCATCGTCGGTCTAGGCAAGGCCGCCGAGCTAGCCATGGAGTCCCTCGCCGACGGAACCATCGACCGCCTGGCCGCCCTCCGCGACCGTCTCGAAGCAGGCGTCCTCCGTCTCCCCGGCACAAGAGTCAACGGCGGCAGCAACGGAACGGTACGCGTCCCCCGCACCGCCAACACCACCAACATCACCTTCGAGCAGGTCGAAGGCGAAGCCATGGTGATCGCCCTCGACCTGAAAGGCGTTGCCGTCAGCGGCGGCTCCGCCTGCCACTCCGGATCGACCGAACCAAGCCACGTATTGATGGCGATGGGCCTCGACAAAAACGCCGCCCGCGCCAGCCTCCGCTTCAGCCTGATGAAGACAGCAACCGACGCTGACGTCGATTATGTTTTGCGCGTAGTCCCCGAAGCGTTAGAGCATTTAAGAGCGCTTTCCCCTGTAGCCGCAGGAACGCTGGGATGAGCGAAGCGGAGCTAGCGTCGTTAGCGAGGCTAGCGGAGTTAGCCGGCTCGCTCATCCGCGGTTTTTGCTAACTCCGCGAACTCCGCTAACAACGCTAACCCCGCTCCCCTTGAGGTCCAATGTCTGAACACACCACAATCGCAGTAGCCATGTCCGGCGGCGTCGACTCCTCAACCGCTGCGGCCATGCTCGTCCACGCCGGCGAAACCGTCGTCGGCCTCACCCTCCAGCTTTGGGACCAGACCCGCCTCGCCGGCAAGCACGGAATCCCCGACGCCCCCAAGGCCGGCCGCTGTTGCTCCCTCGACGATGTCTACGACGCCCGCCGCGTCGCCGAGCACCTCGGCATCCCCTACTACGTCGTCAACCAGGAAGAGCGTTTCGAGCGCGACGTCGTCCGTCCATTTGTAGAGGAATATCTTGCTGGCCGCACGCCCATTCCGTGCTCTCTCTGCAACAACCATCTCAAGTTCGACCAGCTCTTGCAGACCGCGCGCAGCATCGGCGCCACCTCGATCGCTACCGGCCACTACGCCGTCAACGAGTACGACCCGCAGCGCGCCCGCTGGATTCTCAAGCGCCCCGCCGACCTCGCCAAGGACCAGACCTATTTCCTCTTCGGCCTCACGCAGGAGCAGTTGGCCCACACGCTCTTTCCTCTCGGCCGCCTCACCAAGCCCGAGGTGCGCGAAGTCGCCCGCCAGCACGGATTGAAGCTCGCCGAAAAGCCCGACTCGCAGGAGATCTGCTTCATTCCCGGCGGCGACTACAAGCAGTTCCTCACCGACTATCTCGAAGAGCAGGGCGAGCCCATGCCCGAGACCGCAGGCGAACTCGTAGCCTCAAGCGGCGAAGTCCTCGGCCACCACGATGGAATCTCCGGCTTCACCGTCGGCCAGCGCAAGGGCCTCGGCGTCAGTTCGCCCTCGCCGCTCTATGTCCTCCAGATCGATCCGGCTAGCCATCGCGTCACGGTCGGTGCCGATGAAGAACTGGCCACGCGCACCCTGCGCGCCCGCCGCCTCAACTGGATCAGCATTCCCGAGCTCACCGCTCCCATGCGTGTGCGTGTCAAGATCCGTCACCGCCATGAGCCGGCCTGGGCCACGCTCGAGCCCGCAGGCCCCGGCGAAGTCGTCGCCACCTTCGACGAGCCGCAGCGCGCCGTCACCCCCGGCCAGTCAGCCGTGTTCTATGACGGGGATGAAGTCGTAGGCGGAGGATGGATCGTCTAACGAATCTCTGAATAAGTCGGCGTTTTGAAAGGACGCAGTTTTAGTCAGAGCATTTTCAAATTCGTGTAGAGCGGCTTTGAAGGGTACGGGCTTTAGCCCGTACGTTTAATTCAGCAATACGAACGAGGGCTTTAGCCCCTGAGGGAAAGCTCAATAACGGCTGAACATTCAGTTTCGAAAGGACTTCTAAGAACAGTTCACGCAACGAAGGATCTGCCGGCTAGCCTTACACAAAAGTGTCTTTGTCGGCATGGGGCTGACCTTCCGTCGCTTGTGCCCCTGGGGCGTCGGTACGCAGCGATTCAACCACCGCCTTCGCCGAAGCAAGAATGCCCGCGATCTGGCGCATGGGCTTCGTCACTGTGTCCGTCATAAACCCGGTCGCACGATCCAACGCGTCGAAGATGCTGGTCAGCATCTCGTCTATGCGCGCAGACTGATGCCGAATCCGCTCCATAACCTCAGTCGCAACAGATTGCACGTCGGCGGTCTGTCTCCGCAGGTTGTGCGATACAGCCGCCAGATCCACAGCCGCCGACTCCACCTTCGGAGCGACGCTAACCAGCAACTCGTGGACATTGTCGACCACGGACACAATCGACGAGCGCAGATTCTCAACGTCCTCGCGTATCGACTGCACCGTTTTCCGCAAAGTGCTGAAGATCGCCAGCAGCACGATCGTCTGGATCAGCATCGTCAGCGCAACTGCGGCAACAATGATGAGCTGAACGGTTTGAGCGTTGATATTTTGCATCGGTACGACCTCACGCCCTCGCGCCAGGCGTCGGGGGTTCAAGCCCCTTGAACGAATCTGCTCCCCTGCGCAACGGGAAGCGTTCCTCGCCGGAGCCGCTCGAAAGCCGCGCACTACCCCTTGCGCCTCCGGCACCCACAGCTACAGTCAGGGGGCATGAAGCCGGGCCCGCCCGTCAAACGGAGAAAAACCCGGCTGAGCAATGCCCCCGGGACTCTCGCTTCAATACTCCCGGGCTTCGGGTGCGCTTGTGGTATTGTGGTACGCTTGGCGTCCGGCATCGACAGCCGTGCTGACCCTGCCGGTCTGTTCTGATACCAGGTTCTTGCCCCGCTCCACAAACTCTTCCCACTGCGCACGGCCGCGGTCCACAGCCTCACGGCCGCGTTCCACGTACTCCGTTACCTGCTCCTTGCTCTTATCCACCAGGGCGCTCACTTCTTCAGCGGCCTGTCTGGTGCGCGCCTTCAGGTATTCGGTGCCCTCTTTGGCTCCGATCGCAATGTCTTCCCTTGTTTCGCGGCCGCTCTTCGGTGCGTAGAGAATGCCAACCAAGGCGCCCACGCCCAATCCCGCCAGGAACCATGCCAATCCGTAGTTTTTGCTTTCTTCTGCCATGATGAAAACTCTCCTCTCGCTCAACCTGAAGAATGCCTGAGCGTATCAAAACTCTTTAGATGCCGCAAATTCAATTTCGACCGCGTCAACAAGCCTCAACCACCGGCCCGTTCCGCGTGGAAACGAATCACACCGCGCCATCCTCACCGCATTGGACGCCGGCTATCCTGTTTCGCGTCGCAATATTTACTCCGCGAAGCGATAACCTGCACCTGTTCAAGACAATACAGCAAACCGCCCACAACGGACTGTCCGTTTTTACACAGAAAGCCGCTAAACTATTGCTCTTTCATGTTCCCCACACAGCCGCTAGACAGGCTTATCACCGCCTCCGCACCCGCACGAGTGAGCCAGCGCCTCGGCAAAGTGCATCGCCTCGCGCTCTGAGAGCTGATCGATCTGCTCCCGGCAACTGAAGCCGTCCGCCACAATCACCGTCATTGGCCCCGCCGCCCTCACCGCCGGCAGCAGCCCGTCGTTCGCAATCGCCTTCGACACCGCAAACTTATCGGCCTCGAACCCGAACGGCCCCGCCATCCCGCAGCATCCAGCCTCGACCGCCTCCACCGTCGCCCCGGCCTTCTTCAGCAGCGCAATCTCGTTCCCCGGTCCGCCAAACACCGCCTTGTGATGGCAGTGCCCATGCAGCAGAATATGCGCGCCCTTCAGCCGGTCCACCGCCCACTCCGGAGCCTTGGCCGCCAGCCAATCCGCCAGCAGCCACACCTGCCCGCTCAACCGCTTCGCGCGCGTATCCGTCGGAAACATCTCCAGCAGCTCGTCCTTGAAGACGCTCGCGCAACTCGGCTCCAGAAAAATGAACGGCAACCCCGCGTCAATCTGTGGCTCCATCCTCTCCAGCACCTTCCAGAGATACGCGCGCGCCGCCGTCAGCAGCCCGAAGTCATACAGCGGCCGTCCGCAGCAGATATGCCCCTTCGGCACCACCACCTTGAACCCCGCGCTCACCAGCACCGTCTCCGCCGCCTTCAGTGTCTGCGGATGGTAGTAGTTATTCCACGTATCCGGCCACAGCAGCACTGGCCGTGCGGCGGGATTTTGGTTTGCTGCATGAGCACCCCGCGGAACATTGCTCGTCTCCGCGCTTCTTCCACCCACATAGCTCTTCGCCGCCAGCCGTGGCAGCTTCCGTTCCTGCGCCACGCCCACAATGTATTTGATCAGTGGACTCGTCACCGGCCCCGTCAGCACCGCATTCGTCAGCGCCGGCGTCAGCGCACCCAACCGCGCCAGCTTGTCCGCAAAGCCAAAAATGTAGTGATGCAGCGGATTCAGCCTTCCTTTGTAGTGCTGCGCCAAAAACTCCGACTTCCACTCCGCCACATCCACCTGCACCGGGCATTCCGACTTGCACGCCTTGCAACTCAGGCAAAGCTCCAGCGCCTCATGCACCGCCTCGCTCTTGAAGCCCTCTTTGCGCAGCGCCCCCGACATCATCTCCCACAGCAGCCGCGCCCGTCCGCGTGTCGAGTACTTCTCCTCCCCCGTCGCCCTATAGCTCGGGCACATCACCCCGCCCGTCGTATTCCGGCACGCGCCCACGCCCACGCAGCGTTCCGTGGCCCGCGCAAACGACCCCTGGTCCGCCGCAAACGCAAAGTGAGTTTCCAGCGCCCGCGTCTCCGCATCCGGCGCGTCCACTCCAACCCCGTAGCGCAAATTCTCCACCGGGTCGTAGACTCGCACCGCATCCATCAGCTTCCCCGGATTCATCCTGTTGTCCGGGTCAAACAGAATCTTGAACTCGCGGAAGGCCTCCATCAGTTCCGGCCCATACATCTTCGGCAGCAGCGCCGCCCTCGACTGCCCATCCCCATGCTCGCCCGACAGCGACCCGCCAAAACTGATCACCACATCCGCCGCCCGCGTAATAAACTCCCTGAACTTCCGCACCCCCTCCTCCGACCTGAAGTCGAAGTTGATCCGCGTATGCACGCATCCTTGCCCGTAGTGCCCGTAGAGCGGACTCCGATAGCCATACTCGCCCATCAGCGCCGTAATCGCCCGCAGATACTTGCCCAGTTGCGCCGGAGGCACCGCCGCATCCTCCCAGCCCTCGTAGCGGTCCGGCTCTCCCGGCACAAACACCATCGCGCCCAGTGCCGAGTCCCGCACCTTCCAAATGCTCGCCGCCTCTTCCGGCGAGCAAATCTGCGTCACCGGCGGCACCGGCCACGACTGGCTCGCCCGCGCCAGTTCCTCGGCCTTTGCCCTCACCTCTTCCGCCGTCCACGCGCCCAGCTCCACCAGCAAAAAGCTCACGCCCTCCGGCAACTGCGCCAGATCCTTCAGCGCCAGCCCCTTCCGCCGCATAAAGTCCACCAGCAGATGGTCAAACCCCTCAAGGCCAATCGGCTTATGTTCCAGCGCCAGCGGCACCGCGTCCGCCGCCAGAAACGGATCGGCAAACCCCAGCACCGTCAAAATCCGGAACGGCGGGCTCGCCGTCAGGTTCAGCGTTGCGGAAACAATATTGGCGCAAGTCCCCTCCGACCCCACCAGCGCCCGCGCCACATTAAAGCCGTTCTCCTCCAGCAGCTCATCCAGGTTGTAGCCCGACACGCGCCTCGGAATCCGCGGAAACTTCTCCCTCACCAGCGCCGCATACTTATCGCGAATGCGCTTGAGCCCCGCGTAAATCTCCCCCTCGCGTCCGCCCGCCTTGATCTTCGCTTCCAACTCTTCCGGCGAAGTCCTGCCCACCGTCATCCGCGTGCCGTCATAGAGAACAATGTCCAGCGACTCCACATTGTCCACTACCTTGCCGCCCAGCAGGCCATGCACCCCGCAACTGTTGTTGCCGATCATCCCGCCCAGCGTGCATCGCGAGTGCGTCGCCGGATCCGGCGCATACGTCAGGTGGTGCTGTTCCGCCGCATCCCGCAGCCTATCCAGCACAATCCCCGGCTCCACCACCGCAATCTTCGCCGCCGGGTCGATATACGTCAGCCCATTCATGGATCGCGAATAGTCAAACACCACCGCCACATTGGCGCACTGTCCCGCCAGGCTCGTCCCCGCCCCGCGCGGCAGCACAGCGGCACCCGTAGCCCAACACGCCGCCAGCGCCTGCTCCACATCCGCCGCATCCCGCGGGCAAACCAGCCCAATCGGCAACTGCCTGTAATTCGACGAGTCCGCCGCATACAGCGCCCTTGACCCCAGGTCGAACCGCACATCGCCCCGCAGATTCTTCCTGAGCATCGTCTCCAGCTCGTGGTGCGCAGAAAACCCCTCATGGTCCAACGGCCGCCGATTCGAGAGAATAGAAATACCTGAAGTGCTCACCGGGAAATACTAGCGCGTTCCCAGTCCGCACGTTCCCCTCGCCGGAATGCAATGATTCCTGTTCAGTCTCCCACCGTCTCCGCCGACCTACGGGGAAACTGTGCCCCATCCATCGGATGTCTTTGTTTTTGTCCGATGGGTGGGACTCCGTAGAACTCCAGGCCGACGTCGTATTTTGTTCAACTTGCATTCTTGTTACTTATCAGTCCCCCACCGGTGTTTCCGACCCGCTGCGCATGAAACTCCGGGTGCCCCATCCTCGGCGCGTCTTTGTTTTTGCGCCTAGGATGGGTTCGCATCGACCTGCATGCGCTTACTTGTTTTT